>Ga0302347_1004617_pt1 | contig 10857 bp, 9 predicted proteins | sample PhyWR1_FD_202178 | JGI IMG/M metagenome (GOLD analysis project Ga0302347, IMG submission 202178) | Leaf surface microbial communities from wheat plants in UC Gill Tract Community Farm, Albany, California, United States - DLSL W.R1 (v2)... | ecosystem: Host-associated > Plants > Phyllosphere >...
CGAGTTCCGATTTCACCCAGCCATGTTTTTTCATCTGTGAATTGCATAGCACTTGAATAAGTCGGAGAACTGAAATTTGTTAAACGAAACGGACGAGTAGGAGCTGATGCACCAGCGACCGATTCAATAATCATTCCTGACTTACCGCCTGAGTTTATTGATTTCGTTGCATGAACTTCATCAGTAAACAATTTAGGCGTTGTCAAGTCGCCTGTCATTTTATCACCAGACTTTTTAACTTTCGTATCCGCTTTTACGTCAACAGCTTTAATAGCATCAGCGTTTGTTTTATCACCAGCGTCAACATAGTCTTTGCGTGTTAATTCTGCATTCTTTGTAGGAGCCGAATCAGAAACAACTTTGTTTGCTTTGACTGTTCCAGTCCATGTGTTGTTACCGTCGATAGTTGCATCAGCACCATGACCGATTGTCACGATCTTTCCATCAACGTTTGTATAAATTTTTGTGTCTGCTAAGTTAATAGCAATTTCACCTTCAAGCAATTTTGAAGCTAATGGAACTTTACCCGCTTCTTTTGTTCGATAGTGACGAACTTTGTTATTAGCCATTTTCTTTATCCTGTAGAGTTAAACTTCCTGTAAGTTATTCCTACAGTTATTTAGAGCCGTCCTTGGCTCATTTTTAAAACTCACCAGCATCCAACACTTCGGACAAAGCAACTGCTTTAATTTCTAGCGGAGTTGGTTTGAAGTTTTGATGATAAATTCGAGAAATCAAACCGTTCTCGTTGACTAATGCATGACCACTTTTGTTTATTCCGATATAGTGAATCGCTCCATCTTTAATATCAGAAACACGAATTAAAGTGGATGTATCATTTATATTTGAAATAGTTGTATAGAATGATTCTTCTTCATGAGGAGACGAAGCAGTTCTTAAACCCATTTCAGACGGAACAATTAACTGTCCGGTCATTGTGTCGCCTGATTTGCTAACTTTTTTATTTGTTTCTGTCTGTGCATTCTTTGCAATAACTTTCAATGCTTCTGATAGCCAAGCACCTTCAGGTTTATCAACGAATGAACCAAAGACTTTGCCCCAAATATCACCAGTGTTTGCAGTTTTTGCACCTGCGTTACCCCAAGTGATAGCAGTATCGGAGTTTTTAACGTCAATTGTCGGTAATGTCAGACGTCCGGTCATTGTGTCACCAGCGCGTGAAACAAGATTCAAATCATCGTTAGTCGGCTTTTCTTCGTCTGTGTAGACTTTGACCCATTTCGACTTTGTTACTTTGCCTTTGTCTTGAATATTACGTAAGCGAAGCAATGGTTTTCCGGTTGAAGTCCCAATAAGCTGCCAGCCTTGCTTTTCCGAATACTGAATAGCCATCATAGAAGTATCACTTCCGAATGGATTATCAGAGTTCGAGGCATCCATCGTTACCCATCTATTACCAGTCAATGAGCTTGAATCTTTGACACCTTCATAACCTTCGACACCAGCACCGACACCATAATCGCCCTTTCTCATCACTTCACCGATTTGAGCGACACCTTCCGACAAAATGCCGTTTGTCGGAGCGATATTCAAATTCAGAGTTGCGATAGAACCTGCGTTAACAATTTCATGACCAGATACGAATGCATCATAAATTTGATAATAACCAGTCTGAGAAGATGATTTGTTTTCACCTGTATCGATAATATAAAAGTTCTTGAATCGAACAGGAGTCTTATCCTTAGCAGCCTGAATCAACGTGGTTTGCACGGGATCATTTATGACGTATGACATCGACAATTTCGTTGGTTCTAAGGAGATGTCTCCTGAGAGCTTGGAAGTCATATCATCATCATAAGTTTCGATTTCAGAAATCGCGGTCTTTGACGTCAATGTTGGAAAAGCTGCCAGATTCTTAATATCTGTATAATCAGGATCAAAGAATGATGCGGTTTCGTTTTGCGTATTCATCGTAAACGAGACATCAACCCTTGAGCCTGTGAAAATATCTTGTTTTTCCATTTCTTAGTCCTTCATAAGATAGTTTATTTGTAAAACAACTCGAGCCATAACAGCGCCTTCGGTTGCTTCTGTGTTGTATTGAGTTTCCGAGCTTGAAGGAGCAATTAACGAAATTCGAAATTCTTTTAACAAGTTATGTTCAGGACCAACACGAATTAAATCCATAATCGCTTGATGAACTCCCGTTTCGTTTATTTCACTGAAAAAATCAATAGTGATGGATAAGTTAGCTCTCAAAGTTCTTGAATTTAATTGAACTCGTTCATATTCTTCGGTCATGTTGATAATCCATGCTTGAACATCTCTTTTATTTCCGACTTTGAACTGGTCAACTAACTTAATATTTAATTCACTAGTAATTATTTTTTCTAAAGCTCGTTTGATTAAAATACGAGGAAGATTAGATGAATTTGCCATTCGCACCCTCTCCTGTAGCATTCAAATAAAAATCAGACAATCCGCTATTGTCATTAACGACATAACCGACTTCATATTTTTCATTTTTGTATGTGATAGCAGAATTTTCCGTTACATCATCGGAATCGGCAGTTATGTAAAAAGTTTCAGAAATAACGCCGTTATTGTCGGATATATTGATTTCTGGAATTGCCTTTATTGTTTTTTCAATATTATTTGTCGAAACAATCATTTCTTCGCCCATAATCATGAGCATTCGCTTTCTTTGCTTTGTTGAAAATTGAAACATGGTTTTCTCCTTTACTTTTATTTAGTCGGAGAAATAAAAAAGGACTCCCGAAGGAGTCCCAATTATCAACTAATTAAGCTTTAGATTTAGCTTCTGCACCAGCAGGTTGCATAACGATCATAGCGTCAGGGTTAGTAACAGCCCAATCCAAATCACACCAGATGCGAGGAACAAGAGTGTCAGAATCGCGATAAGTTGTGTTGTCAAGATCAAGTTCAAGACCTTCCCACTCAGCAATAGTAATACCAGAGAAGTCACCAGCAATCACAGAACCTTCACCGATAACACCGCTAGAAACAACGTCGTTACCACCAAGTTTGTTATCATCAGTGATGATGTAATCATGAACGTTTGAATCACGCAGAGTTGATTTCAAATCAGCAGCAGTAGCACCGCGCATAACAAATTTAATTGCTTCTGCATCAACACCAGCGTCTGTCAATTCAGCAACAGCTTTCAAGAATGCTTTGTAAGACAATTCGCCTTTCTGAACGCGAGAAGCATCAACCAACAGCTTAACAATACCGTCGCGAGCATTAGTGTTAGCAACAGCAGAGAAAATCATTTTTTCTAGCTTAATACGTGAAGCTTTAACGATATGGTCTGCAATGAAAGAACCGATATCAGGAACAGTCAGCATTGCTTGACGAGAAATCGGGTTACCACCAGTGAAAGTACGTGGAGTCATTGGAACGTTATCGAATTCTGATTTACCTTCTGGGGATTTACCGTTTTCAGAAACGAAACCAAATGATTCAGAACTTGACTTGGTCATTTTAGGAATAGCAATCGGATTTTTCAGACCAGAAAGAACGTTAACATTCAACTGACCAAGGATTGATTTTTCCATTAGCAAATCAACAAAGCTGTCATAGCGAACTACTTCATCAGTAATTTTTGCTAAGTTTGCAGTGGTGTTACCAGCAGATGCAGCACGAAGCGCAGATGCAGGAATGAAAGAACCATTCGAACGTGCAACACGACCACGAGCTAGAGCTTTACGAGCCATTTCTTGATGATATTCAGCTTCTGCACCGCGTAGAGATTTACCAGATGCAAGAGCGCGAGAAACGTTGTCTAAACTAAAACGCTTTTCTAAAGTTTGTTGTGTATCTTTTGCCATTTTACGTACCTGAATTGATTTATTTGGTTTAATAGAGCGTTTGAATTCGACAGCAGTCATACCAGAACGAATTGCTTTCAATGCAGTTGCAGAAGGAACTTTGAAACGTTCAGCAGTTGCGATAATTTCATCTTCATCTTCTTCTCGCTTCTGACGAGCTTCATCGGTTTCTTTGTCTTCGTCTTCAACTTCATCACCTTCGCGCTTCTGACGAGCTTCTTCTTCCTGAGCAACTTCCAGAGCTTCAATAGCTTCATCATATTCAGCACGTTCTTCGGCAGAAAGAGCTTCAATTTCTTCTGCGGTAAGTTCTACTAATTCGACTTCTGACATTTCACGGATCTTTTTCATTGTTTTTTTCCTTGTTGAGATTTGTTTTACACTTGTATTTAGTAATTTGGTTCTATTAAGTCCGACCGTATCGTCGGCTGGAACAGTCACGAAAGAAATTTCATATGGTGACCATTTTGTTACTAGAAGAGTTTCATTTTCATAATCGATTTCATATTCATCGACGTCATAACCGAAAGAAATCTTCGTAATAGTTTTTTCTTCGACTTTACCTTTAACATCAATTGCTAATTGACCATGTTCCGAAAAACGAACATCGGCTCGACCGACTCGATCTGAATCAATACGAACTGAATCAGGAATGATTATTCCTAAGTGATTATCGAAATCATGATTAAACAGTAATGATGCATTGTTATTTAGACGACTAAGATCAGCAGCTCCTTTGTCATGTGAAAGAATTTCTTTCAGCTCAATTTCGCCTCGTTCAGTTTCATAACTTCTGACAACAGGAGTTTCGGAGCTGAAAGCGATAGAAAAGATTCCATCGCTTTCTTTCAAATCAGAAACAGCAAGATCCCTGCGTTGTGATACTCGCATATAACCTCACTTTTTGTTTTCTTGTATTTAGTATTTGGGAATTAGACGTTTTCGGATATTTCAGTTTTTTCGTTAATAACCTCAACTTGACCAAATTTTTCTTCTTCGGATTCAATCTGTGCAAAGACTTGTGCAGGATCATCACCTCTATCAGAAATAACAGCAGCGCGGGATTTCAATTTATTTTGAATTAAAAGAATCTCGTTTTGTGTATCTTTAATTGGGTCAATACTTTCACGTTTAGGACGAATCCATGTAATCGAATTCATAATAAACGGAATGCTATTTACGCTCACTGACGACATTTCATGAAGAATCAAATATTCGATATAAGATTCAACAACAGGTTTTAAAACTTGGTCAATCAATGATTGTTGAATAGCTCTAAAACGTTGACGCTGGGTCTGATCGCCGAATTTTGCAGATGAATAGTTAATGTTTGCAGTGTCTCCCATGAAACCCTGTTTAAACACACCGAAACCAGTCGTTACTTGATTTAATACAGTATCAATGAATTCTGCGTAACCGTCAGAAACACCCTGAGAAGCGCCCAAGCTTTTGATATCTTGACCAGGAGCTAACTGCTTAATTTCACCAGGAGCAAATTCTTCGACAATTTCCTGCATCGGATTTTCAACATCATCGTCAATGTCCATATCATTAGTATCTTTATCTTGTGTGATAAAGCCCATTTGAGAGGCTAAGATACGTTTTTGAACAATTGCGGTTTCTTGATAAGACTGCAAATCGCTCAACGGTTTAATAACAGCGCTGAAAGAAGAAATACCACGAAGCTGATTCGATAAATCTGGAATGAAATAATGAAGACATTCTTCAGCGGGAATTCGATATCTCTGACCAGCGTTTGTTTGAGTCATTAAATCGATTTCAGTGAACCAATAAGCAACAGGACGTTTTCTTTCGTCATATTCAATGCCTTGATAAATCGTGTTGCCGTTTTCTTGTTTTTCTTGAAAATTATAATCACATAAATCCGCAGAAATTATTTCTATCTGCATTTCGTCTTTGTGAATTCGAATAAAAACTTCACCATCAATCAAACGCATTCTTTCGACTTGAATGCAGAAATCACGCCAGTTCATACGACCGTTAAGAGAAAAGTTCTTTGCGTTATCTGCCCATGATGAAAACATATTGCTCAGTTTCATGTTTAACTTAGTATCAAGTGAACCATTTTCAAATTGAACTTGAGGATTCGGATTGATACCATCAGCGCCGACAACGTTGTCGACAACCATTTGAACAAAGTTTTTGCCGTAGTTATTCGTAATCGCTAATGTTCTTGCTTGGTCGCGTAAATCGTTTGAGCTTCTGATATGTTTATTAATCGAACCCGTTAGAACGGAAGAAGTGAACGTTTCAGTCAAGCGATCAGGAGTAATTCCCAGACCGCGAGTGTTTTTATAACGTTGAACTTTTTTTACGTTCGGTTTCTTTTTTCTTTTGAATAAATCTAAAAATTTCATTTTAACCTCAACGTGTGAAACGTGCTTTGTATGTAATAATCGGAGACTTGCCTACTCTCGCTTTTTCGGCTCTATTCAGATCGCCCAATATTTTTACTAAGTGTTTGCGAAGTGAAATCAATGATTCGAGTCCTTCGTAAACCAAAGTTTTATTGTTAATTGTCATTTGCTGAATAGCGTCTTCGTTACTTGTCAATCTTGCGTGAATTAGCATGTCGATATCATCGATTTGCTGTCTGATTGAAATTCTCTTATCTTGTTTAGTAAGCGGATTTTTTATCTTTAACGGAGTAGTCGAAATGAATTTTTTATTCAAAAAGACAACAATCGAATAATTGCCTTCGGTGAATTCATCAGTTTCAATTTCTACGTTTTCGGGCGCATCTTCATTTTTATAAAGAGTTGTCAAATCGTCACCGATAATGACAGACGCACCTTGAGGATTTTCAATCGCGATACTTTCGCCAATATAAATCGTTTTCATTTACCATCCTTTAACCCATGATTTCTTTTTCATTGAGGGTCTTGTTATTTGTTGAACAGGTTTTTTAACTTCTTTTTTAACTTCTTTAACTTCCGTTTCGATATCAATATCAATAACAGCAGGTTCGTTATTTGCTTCAATTTCCAAAGCTGCTTTATCTTTGAGTGAACGAATTCGTTTCATTCCTAGCTTATGAATGACTTGGAGGCGTGCTGCGTTTGCATAGTTGAAACAGTCTAACGCTTCGTTTCTGGTGTGACCCTTTTTGATTTCCCAGCGTCCTGTTCGTTTTAATTCTTCACTCGTTAGCTGTTCAAAATAATCATCAGGTAACGTTTCAGAAAAATGCAAAGCAATTGGTGGTCGCTTCGATGTGTCGAGATTTCGATTTAACATTTCTCGAATCATGCCTTTACCAGTGTTAACGCCCAGCATGAACAATTCATAACCTTTCGTATTCGATGCTTTGACAGGAACCAACGGATCTTTAATACCTCGAGAACCTTTAATTGAATGCAAGTTCAACCATTGAGCTGTATAACGATAAATGATTTGTGTCGCTCGACCATTACTACTATCGACGTTTACCCATAACATCGGAATCTTTCGACCTGAAACAGTTTTGAATTTCGTTTTATTGAAAGCCAAGTTTTCTCGATAGCAATTTGCTTCGAGCTTTTCAGCATTAGGACTATAGAAAGAACGATGCTCTAAGATCCAGATATCATTTTCACCGACTGCAAACGTTGTTTGTTCTAAACGATCTTGTTGCTGGTCGACACCAGCAACTAAGAATAATGCTTCATCTGGTATTTTGTTTATGTCGATATTTTCTTTTAACGTTTCTAAAGCTTCTAGCTCAACATCTTTGTTCAAGTCGTCGTATGGAAGACCTAATACCGTGTTATAAAATGTCGCAAGACTAAAGTTTGAATACGCTTGAGAGAAATCATCAATAACAGATTTGATTGTTGAGAATGGAGAATACAATCGACTGATATGAAAACCCGCAATATTGCTTTTATCGTTAGTTACAATCCATTCACCATTTGCAACTGCGCGAACTCTATCTCCTTCCGACCATACAGAGTTACATTCAGGACAATGATAAGCAGCCGTATTTGAATCGGGCACTTTCTTGCCTTGAACTGTATGCCAATCGAATTTAATATTTTCAAAGATTAGTTCGTGAGAATGACCGCATTGTGGACAATCAACATGATATTTTCTTTGGTCTGAAAGCAAAAATTGTTGATGAATAGCACCGTCTTTGCCAGTTGGCGTAGAACTAATGAAAATACGAGCATCATCACCGAAAGTCGTTGCACGGTTTGAAGCGATATCAATAGGATTACCTTCATCAGTATCAATATCAACTGCGTCGACTTCATCAAGCAGCATTAAAGGAGTTGTTTTTCCTCGCAAGTTGCTAGGACTATTCAAACTCATGAAGTAAAGAAATTGACCTGATTTCAATTGCATTTGCGACTGATTATTAACAGAGTCGCGGTCGTTTTTATCACTAATCAATGATTCAATTTCAGGAGATGATTTGATCATGGGCTTAATTTTCCCATTTAACCACTGACCAACTTCCTTACCTGTAGCTTGTAAAACACCGATATTCGATGGATCATTTACGATTTTATAGAAGATAATTCCATTCAGAATTGAAGTTTTTCCAATCTGAGCAGAAGTTTCGAAAATAATTTTCTTTTTTCCTTCGGTAATTACGTCTATCATGCCCTTCTGAAAGCTGAACAACTTCATTTTTTGACCAGCCATCGGACCATCGGGTAATATCAAGTTGTGTTCAACCCATTCCGAAGGCGTATAATTTGGCGGTGGTAAAATAAAAGGCTGTGCAGCTTGTAAAATTTTCTGGAGTTTTTCTTTCATTTTAATCCTCACTTAATAAACGTATTTAGTGAGAAATAGGAGATAGTATGGAATTTATTGATATCGAGAAGCATCTAAAGAGCTTGTCTTATAGCGACGCTATGCGACTGATTGATCGCATCGTAGGAGTTAAGGAGACGCTCACCAAAGAGAAGCAGCAAGAAGCAATAGACAAAGCTAGAGCGATTCTAGAAGCTGCTGGTGTTAGCTTGGAAGAGCTAGGATTGAAGACTGAGAAGAAACGAAAGCAGGCTGTTAATGCAAAATTCAGTTTCATCTATAAAGGTGAGCAATATGAGATTTCGAGCATTGGGCGAGCGAATGACGTGATAAAAGGTCTTTTGAGTCAGTTGGGATATGAGAAGAAATCAGAACTAATTGACGCTTTGAAAGATAACAAAGCTGGTGCGAAGGGAATCACAGACGTTAAAGCACTATGATTATTGAAGAAAACGCGGAAGAGTCGTTCGAGGACATTCTGATAATAGAAGTCTCGAACGACTGAGTTATTCGGCTAACTTTTTGATTGCTTCTGTATCGCTGAACAATCGGATATTTTCATCAACGATTATGAAACTCTGAAAGTTGCCGTCTATCTTTTTGATTTTAACTCTGAGCCGGCCCTGTTTATCGTTAGGGCGATAAACTGTAATAACATCAACAATGCGTTTCACTTGCATGTTGTATTCAACTGGATCAGATATGTCCTTTAACTTTGTAACATCAGCGTTAGTAGCGCCAGCACTTCTAAATGACTCGTCTTTAAGTTGAGCAGATAACGATTCGATTTCTTTTTCCATATTTCGAATCAATTCGAACAGCGACAAAGGCGGGTCATTCATTTCTAACAACTTCGCTTGAATTCCTGCCATTTTATCTTTCTTCTGTTGAATCTCCTGCTTGATAACATCAGATTGATTCTGAACAACACTCTGAATCGTGATCTTGTCGATAACTTTTTTCAGAACAGACGACAGATTCGGTATCAATTTCTTTTGATTACACTTACCGTCTTTTGATGCAGCACAAAAATAATAGTGATAAATCTTGCCGTTCATCTTGCGAGGACCATAGACAATCGTCGACCCACAAATACAACGAACGACACCCTTAAACGGAAAACTCACAGACGTTCTACCACTCGTTACACGCTTTTCATCATACTGAATCAAGAAAAAGTCTTTCTTCGACATAACAGCAGGGTAAACGTTCTCAACGAGTTCAGCATTAATCACGCTATCTTCTATGCGCTCAGTCAATTGATGAGCGCCATAGAGCGCAGGGTGCGCCAAAAGATACTTTATCGTCTGACTCGACCATTGTTTGTTTAATGCTGTTTTTGACCCTTTCGCATTCAACGTCTGAGCGATTTTGTGCTTACCAAAACCAGATTGTCTCATCTTGATTATTTCTCTAACGACATCAACACGCTCATTCAAAACGTATTTGTCACCGTCGAGAGTTAACCAGAACGGTAATCTGCGTTTAGCAATTTCACCATTTGAGACTTTCTCTTTCGCTCGTTTCTTTGCATCACGAACAAGTTTGCTTTTACGCTGCGATTCTTTATGTGCTAAGTCAGCACTGATAGCGACCTGAATAATCGCCATCGTGTCGTTCAAAGAATCTCGAGTCAATACAGTACCAGCTAAACTCTTTGCGTCTGTCCCGACGAAGGCGACGTTTACCCCTTTAAGCAATATACTTCGTAGCATAGAGTGTGTATCGTCGAATCCCTTTCGACTCAGACGGTCGATAGCTTCAATCAAAACATATGACCCAGCACTAATACGACCAGTGTTAACAGCTTCTAGCAGCTCTGTTAGCGATGCTCGAGCCTTTGACTTATACGCTGAAATACCGAGGTCATGAAAGCTCAAAGGAGCTAACGTTAGATTGTTTTCACGACAAAATGCTTCTGATGCTTCTATCTGCCGCTTGAGACTTGCACCCGTCGACTGTTGCTTGCTAGAAAATCTCACATAGCTGTAAGCATATGTAATCATTATCAAATCCTCACAAAATTAATTTGTAAGATTCGCAAGTCCTTTTTGGTGAACATGTCACGCATCAGCGCATTAATCACCACGCTGGCGGCCGCAGCGGCTAAACCGTGGATTAAACGCATCACAATCAGCTGATCGACCGACTGCGCCATCGCACACGCAGCACCCGCCAAGGCGAAGAACAACGTGCCATACATAATGACCGGTTTACGCCCAATGCTATCGGCCATGGGGCCGTAAAGCATTTGTCCAAATGCAAAGCCCAGCGTGTAGGCGCT
>Ga0302347_1004618_pt1 | contig 10855 bp, 9 predicted proteins | sample PhyWR1_FD_202178 | JGI IMG/M metagenome (GOLD analysis project Ga0302347, IMG submission 202178) | Leaf surface microbial communities from wheat plants in UC Gill Tract Community Farm, Albany, California, United States - DLSL W.R1 (v2)... | ecosystem: Host-associated > Plants > Phyllosphere >...
GAGCGATGCCGCGTATCGCCAGCGCATTGCCAAGGGCGCGCAGTTCCTCGACTCGCTGCTGGACAAGGAAGGCGTGATCTACGGCGTCACCACTGGCTACGGCGACTCCTGCGTGGTGGCGGTGCCGTTGCAGCACGTCGAGGCCTTGCCCCGTCATCTGTACACCTTCCACGGGTGCGGCCTGGGCAAGTTGCTCGACGCCCAAGCCACCCGCGCCGTGCTGGCCGCGCGTTTGCAGTCGCTGTGCCACGGTGTTTCCGGTGTGCGCGTGGAGTTGCTGGAGCGCCTGCATGCGTTCCTCGAACACGACGTGCTGCCGTTGATCCCGGAAGAAGGCTCGGTGGGCGCGAGCGGTGATCTGACGCCACTGTCCTACGTGGCGGCGACCCTGTCCGGCGAACGCGAAGTGATGTTCCGTGGCGAACGCCGCCAAGCGATCGACGTGCACCGTGAGTTGGGTTGGGAACCGCTGGTCCTGCGTCCCAAGGAAGCCCTGGCGCTGATGAACGGCACCGCGGTGATGACCGGCCTGGCCTGCCTGGCCTTCGCCCGCGCCGACTACCTGCTGCAACTGGCCACGCGCATCACCGCGCTGAACGTGGTGGCGTTGCAAGGCAACCCGGAACACTTCGACGAGCGCCTGTTCGCCGCCAAGCCGCACCCGGGGCAGATGCAAGTCGCCGCGTGGTTGCGCAAGGACCTGGCGATCGATGCGCCAACCGCGCCGCTGCACCGTCTGCAGGATCGCTATTCGTTGCGCTGTGCGCCCCACGTCCTCGGCGTATTGGCCGACAGCCTGAACTGGCTGCGCTCGTTCATCGAGATCGAGCTCAATAGCGCCAACGACAACCCGATCATCGACGCCGAAGAAGAACGCGTGCTGCACGGTGGGCACTTCTACGGCGGGCATATCGCTTTCGCCATGGACAGCCTCAAGACACTGGTGGCCAACGTCGCCGACCTGCTCGACCGTCAGCTCGCGTTGCTGGTGGACGTGCGCTACAACCACGGCCTGCCGAGCAACCTCTCCGGCGCGCCGGCCGACCGCGCGATGATCAATCACGGCTTCAAGGCCGTACAGATCGGTACCAGCGCCTGGACCGCCGAGGCATTGAAAAACACCATGCCGGCCAGCGTGTTCTCGCGCTCTACCGAGTGCCACAACCAGGACAAGGTAAGCATGGGCACCATCGCCGCCCGCGATGCGATCCGCGTGCTGGAACTGACCGAACAGGTCGCCGCCGCCACGCTGCTCGCCGCCAACCAGGGCGTGTGGCTGCGGGCCCAGGCAGAGGATGCACGGCCGTTACCGCCAGCACTGGCGGCGATGCACGAAGCACTGGCCAAGGACTTCCCGCCGGTCATCGAAGACCGTGCGCTGGAAGGCGAATTGCGCCTGTGCCTGCAACGTATCGCCGAGCAACACTGGAGGCTGCATGCGTAGCCAAGGCGTGCTGCATTGCGACACTGAAATCCTCGTGCCGTTTTTTGACGTCGACACCATGAACGTCGTCTGGCACGGGCATTACGTGAAGTACCTGGAAGTCGCGCGCTGCGCGTTGCTGGACAAGATCGGCCACAACTACACGGCGATGCTCGAGTCGGGCTACGCCTGGCCGGTCATCGACATGCAACTGCGCTACGTGCGCGGCGCCGTGTTCGGCCAGACGATCAACGTGCGCGCCAACCTGGTGGAGTGGGAGAACCGCTTGAAGGTCAATTACCTGATCACCGACCTGGCCAGCGGCGAGCGCTTGACCCGCGCCAGCACCGTGCAAGTCGCCGTAGAAATCGCCAGCCGCGAGATGCAGCTCGCCTCCCCCAAAGTCTTCACCGACACCGTAGAAAGGGCTTTGAAATGAGGTCACATGTGGGAGGGGGCCTGCCCCCGATGGACGTCAACGATAACGCGATCCGCCTGACACTACGCGGCGCCCTCAGGCTCTTCGCGAGCAAGCCCGCTCCCACCTTGATCGCGTTAATCCTGCTATTGGGCATTCCAAGTCTGGCCCATGCCTTCGACTTGCAGCAGCTGAGCGACCAACTTGCAAAACCCTCAGTGATCCACGGCAGCTTCACCCAGGAAAAACACCTGCGCGCCCTGCCCCAACCCTTGGTCAGCAAAGGCACCTTCGTCCTTGCCAAGGACCACGGCCTGCTGTGGCTGCTGAAAACCCCGCTGCAACAGGACTACCGCATCAGCCCCCAGGGCATTGCCCGCCGCGACGCCAATGGCTGGCAACTGCTGCCGAACAAGAGCGCCGGCGCCGAGCAGAACCGCCTGTTCCTCGCCGTGCTCCAGGGCGACAGCAGCGGCTTGCAGCGTGACTTCGAATTGCAGCTGCAAGGCGAGGCCAAACAGTGGAAGCTCACGTTGATCCCGCGCTCACTGTTACTCAAGCAAGTCTTCACCCAGATCAACATCGACGGTGGTGACTTGGTGCAAACCATCGAACTGCTGGAAACCCAAGGCGACAGCACCGTGCTGCGTATGCAGGACAGTACCGCCAGCCAGCCATTGAGCGACGCGGAGCAACACGACTTTGCCCAGTGAACGCCTGCTGCCGCGCCTGTTCCTGATCCTGCTGGTCGCGGTGCTGGCCCTGGCCGGCTGGCAGTGGCGCCATGGCGCGCCGTTGTCCGCCAACCTGATGGAGCTGGTACCGGGCAACACGCCGGACGCCCTGGAGCAGCAAGCGGAACAGCGTATGCAGGAGCCGCTGAACCGCGAGCTGCTGGTATTGGTAGGCCATGCCGACCGCCAGCAAGCCGTGGCCGTCGCGCAGCAATTGGGCGAACACTGGCAGGCCAGCGGGTTGTTTGAAAAAGTTCAGTGGAACCTGCAAGCCGATTTGCCGGCGCTGCGCGAGCAATTGCTGCGCGGTCGCCTGGCGATGCTCTCGGCCAAGGACCGCGAGCAACTGATCGAGCACCCCGACGCGTTTATCCAGGAGCGCGTGCAAGCCCTCTTCGACCCCTTTACGGGCTTCAGTTTGGTGCCAAGCCAGGATGACTGGCTGGGCCTCACCGGGCGTATCCAGAACAGCCAGCCGCAACAGGGTTCGGTGCAGTTGGATATCGGCAGCGGCGCACTGATCGCCGATGCCGACGGCAAGAGCTGGGTGCTGCTGCGTGCGCGCACCACCGGCAATGCCTTCGACATGAAACTGCCGCTGCAGGTGGCGGATCTGCTTCAGGCCAGTCGCACCCAAGCCAGCGCACACGGTGCGCAACTACTGGCAGCCAGCGGCTTGCTGTACGCCGCCAATGGTCAGCAGCAAGCCACGCGGGAAATCACCTGGGTCGGCGGCGGCGCTACCGTCGGCATCCTGTTGTTACTGTTGCTCGCATTCCGCCGCTGGCGCGTGTTGCTGGCCTTTGTGCCGGTGCTGGTGGGCATGCTGTTTGGCGCGGTGGCCTGTGTAGCGCTGTTCGGGCATATGCATGTGATGACCTTGGTGCTCGGTTCCAGCCTGATCGGCGTAGCGGTGGATTACCCGCTGCACTACCTGTCGAAAAGCTGGAGCATGCGCCCATGGCGCAGCTGGCCGGCGTTGCGCCTGACCTTGCCCGGCCTGAGCCTGAGCCTGGCGACCAGTTGCATCGGTTACCTGGCGCTGGCCTGGACGCCATTCCCGGCGTTGACGCAAATCGCGGTGTTCTCCGCTGCCGGCCTGGTCGGCGCCTACCTGTCCGCCGTGTGCCTGTTGCCGGCGCTGCTCAAAGGCGTCGAGTTGCGCCCGGCGCAGTGGCCGCTGCGCATCGCTGAATGCCTGTGGCGGGTGCGCGAATCGCTGCTCAAGCGCGTACCGAGCCCCGTACTGCTGGCGCTGGTGCTGCTGTTTTGCGCCGGTGGGCTGTGGCACCTCAACAGCAAAAACGATATCCGCCAATGGATCGGCGCGCCGCCGCAATTGCTGGAAGAAGCACAGGCCGTCGCGCGGATTACCGGGTTCCAGCCCACCAGCCAGTTTTTCCTGGTGCGGGCGCAGGATGAGCGGCAGTTGCTGGAGCGCCAAAGCGCACTGGCGCAGCGCCTGGATCAATTGGTGAACATGGATAAGCTCAAGGGCTATCTGGCGCTCAATCAACTGGTCAGCCTGCCCGCCGAGCAGCAACAACTGCGTGATGCCTTGAACACACTGGCGCAACACTGGCAGCCATTGCTGGCCCTTGGCGTACCGGCCAGCGCTCTGCAAGCCGAGGTGACGCAACTGCAAGCGTTGCCTACGCAAACTATCGAGGCCGCACTGGTAGGCCCATTGGCCGAGCCTTGGCGCACCTTGTGGCTGGGCCCGGTGGACGGCGGCGTGGCGGCGATGGTCAGCCTGCAAGGCCTGAACAACCCGGCGCTGCTGCGGGTGCAAGCGGTGGATTTACCCGGCGTGCAACTGGTGGACCGCCTGGGTGACTTGAACCGGGTGTTCGCCGACACACAGATCAGCGCGGCAGAACTGAAGTTGATGTCCTGCGTGTTGATCGTACTGTTGCTGATCCTGCCGTTCGGCTTCGGCGGTGCCTTGCGCATCGTCGCGCTGCCGCTGCTTGCTGCGCTGTGCAGCCTGGCCAGCCTCGGTTGGCTGGGCCAGCCGCTGACGCTGTTCAGCCTGTTTGGCCTGCTGTTGGTCACGGCGATCAGCGTCGACTACGCGATCCTGATGCGCGAGCAGATTGGCGGCCCTGCGGTCAGTCTATTGGGAACATTGCTGGCGGCGCTGACAACCTGGTTGTCGTTTGGTCTGCTGGCCGTATCCAGTACACCGGCAGTGAGTAATTTCGGCTTATCGGTCAGCCTGGGACTGGCATTCAGCTTTATGCTGGCACCCTGGGCCGGGCAACAGAAACACGCCTTATGAATGTGATTATCGCCAATGTGGCAAGGAGCCCTCGTGCCCATAGTTGAAATGGAACGTCGCCAGGTGGTGGTGATCGGTGCCGGTCCGTCCGGGGCCATCGCCGCCGCGCTGTTAAAGCGCAAAGGGCATGATGTATTGATCATCGAGCGCCAGCATTTCCCGCGGTTCTCGATCGGCGAAAGCCTGCTGTCCCACTGCATCGACTTCATCGAAGAAGCGGGCATGCTCGAAGCGGTACAGGCCGCAGGGTTTCAGGTGAAAACGGGTGCAGCGTTCGCCTGGGGCGAGCGCTACAGCGCCTTTGATTTCAGTGACACCTTCAGCAACGGCAAGCCCACCACCTTCCAGGTGCAGCGCGGCGAGTTCGACAAGCTGCTGGCCGATCAAGCCGCGCTGCAAGGCGTGGAGATTCGCTACGGCGAGACCCTCGTCGGCGTGGACTTCAAGGGCGAATCCCGTTACCTGCATGTACGCCGTGAGAACGGTAGCGAGTACCACCTCAAGGCCAAGTTCGTGCTCGATGCCAGCGGCTATGGCCGCGTGCTGCCGCGTTTGCTGGACCTGGATCTGCCGTCCGACTTTCCTGTGCGCCAGGCCGTGTTCACCCACGTCGAAGACCGCATCGAACATCCTGGCTTCGACCGTAACAAGATTCTGGTAACCACACATCCGACCCAGCGTGACATCTGGTTCTGGACCATCCCGTTCAGCAACGGCCGCTGCTCGGTGGGCGTGGTCGCGGCCAAGGAACATTTCGACGGCCGCGATGGTGACCTCGATGCCTGCCTGCGCGGCTTTATCGAAGAAACCCCAAGCCTGTCCGGCGTGCTGCAAAACGCCGTGTGGGATACGCCCGCGCGCACCATCGGCGGCTACGCGGCCAACGTCAAAACCCTGCACGGGCCGGGCTTTGCATTGCTGGGCAATGCGGCGGAATTCCTCGACCCGGTGTTTTCCTCCGGGGTGACCATCGCCATGCGCTCGGCGAGCATGGCCGCTGGCGTACTGCATCGTCAGCTCAAAGGCGAAACCGTGGACTGGGAGGGCGAATTTGCAGCGCCGTTGAAACGTGGCGTGGACACCTTCCGCTGCTACGTCGAGGGTTGGTACGCCGGGACCTTCCAGGATGTGATCTTCCATCCGGACAGTTCGCCGGACATTCGCCGGATGATCTGTTCGATCCTCGCCGGTTACGCGTGGGATGAGCGCAACCCGTTTGTGAGCGAGCCCAAGCGCCGGTTGCGGATGTTATCGGAGATTTGTGCGAGTGAGCCGGTATGAGCAGTCAGTACCTGAGTAAAAACTACGTCGAAGAGACCAAGTTCGGCTTTTGGTTCCTGCGCAGCCACACCTGGCAGCACCATGTGCTGCGCGTGGCGATCAACGACCTGCGTAGCCTGTTTACCGACTCCTTGCCAGAAGCGCCTGTACTGCTGGACGCCGGTTGTGGCCAGGGCAAATCGTTCCAGTACTTGCAGCAGGTGTTCGCCCCCGCGCGCCTGATCGGCCTGGATGCCGACCCGCACAGCCTGGAACTGAGCCGTGAAGAAGCCAAGCGCCAAGGCTTGGCCATCGAGCTGATCGGCAGCGACTGCGCCACCTTGCAAGTGCCGGACGAAAGCGTCGATATCCTGTTCTGCCACCAGACCTTCCACCACCTGGTGGAACAGCACCGCGCACTCAAGGAGTTCTACCGCGTGCTCAAGCCGGGTGGTTATCTGCTGTTTGCCGAATCCACCGAAGCCTATATCGACACCTGGGTGATCCGCTGGCTGTTCCGCCACCCGATGCATGTGCAGAAAAGCGCCGAAGAGTACCTGGAGATGATCCGCGAGCAGGGTTTTGAATTCGGCCCGCAACACGTCTCGTATCCATACCTGTGGTGGAGCCGTTCCCGCGATTTCGGCCTGCTGGAACGCTGGGGCCTGCGCAAGGCGCCGCCGGTAGGCCAGCGTGAGGAAACGTTGGTCAACTGTGTGGCACGCAAACCTCTGGCGAGCGCTGCCCCATGATGCGCACGTGGTTGATCGCCTGCCTGTTGCTGCTGAGCGCCTGCGCCAGCCAACCGCCGCTGCCCGAGAAAACCCCAACCCTGGCCTTGCCGGTGCAGCTGCATGTGCAGCGCCTGGCCGACGGCCAGAGCCAGGACTGGCTGCTGGTGATCCAGCGCGAAGGCGGCGGCATTCGGTGGTCGATGATGGACCCGCTGGGCATCCCCCAGGCCCGCCAAAAACTGATCGATGGCAAATGGCAGGCCGATGGCTTGCTGCCGCCCAACCCCCAGGCGCGTGAGCTGTTTGCCGCGTTGCTGTTTGCCTTGACCTCGGCGGATGACGTGCGCGCGCTCTACCCCAGCGCCCAGGCCATGGACCTGACACGCACCCTGCCGGGGCATTGGCAGATTGTGTATCAATCGTCCGAGGTCTTCAGCGTGAACATCACCGGTCAGCCCTTGAGCTACCGCATCACGCCGCTCGGAGCCGCCCGATGAGCGCCTACCTCAACGCGCTGGGCGTGATCTGCGCCCTTGGCCGTGGCCAGGATGAAGTCAGCCGTAACCTGTTTGCCGGTGACTGCAGCGGGATGCGCGCCGAAAGCGGCTGGGTGCCGGAGCGCGTATTGCCGGTGGCCGGTGTACACGGCGAGCTGGCAACCATCCCCGCCGAGCTGGGCCAGCAAAGCAGCCGCAATAACCAGTTGCTACTGGAAGCCGCGTTGCAGATCGAGGGCGCGATCCGCCAGGCGATCCACACCTACGGCGCTTCGCGGGTCGGCATTGTGCTCGGCACCAGCACCTCGGGCATCGACGAGGCCAGTCGTGGCATCGCCCACTTCCTGCGGGAACAGCAATTCCCCGGCGACTACGACTACCAGCAACAGGAACTCAGCGCACCGGCGAATTTCCTCGCCGACTGGCTGCAACTGAGCGGCCCGGCTTATGTGATTTCCACCGCCTGCACCTCCAGCGCCCGCGCCTTGATGAGTGCCCAGCGCTTGCTGGACCTGGGCGTGTGCGATGCGGTGATCTGCGGCGGCGTCGACAGCCTGTGCAAGCTGACCCTCAACGGTTTCAGCTCATTGGACGCGGTGTCGAACGAACGCTGCAATCCGTTCTCGGTGAACCGCAACGGCATCAACATCGGCGAAGCGGCCGTGCTGTTTCTGATGAGCAAGGAGCGCGCGCCCATCGCCCTGCTGGGCAGCGGCGCCAGTTGCGATGCACACCATATCTCGGCGCCCGAGCCCACCGGCAAAGGCGCATTGCAGTCGATGCGCAAGGCCTTGGCCAGCGCCCAGTTGCAGCCCGAGCAGATTGGTTACCTGAACCTTCACGGCACGGCGACCCAACATAACGACGCCATGGAAAGCCTGGCCGTCGCCAGCCTGTTCCCGGACGGCGTGGCCTGTTCGTCGACCAAACCCATGAGCGGCCACACCCTGGGCGCAGCCGGGGCGCTGGAAGCTGCGTTCTGCTGGTTGAGCCTGGCTCACAACCGCGTCCCTCCCCATGTGTGGGACGGCCAGGCCGACCCGGCACTGCCCGCTTTACAATGGGCGCAAGCTGCAGAACCCCTGGGAAAGCGCTGCCTGATGAGCAATTCGTTTGCCTTCGGCGGTAACAATGTCAGCCTGATAATCGGAGAGGCCCCATGATCGATTGGCCACTCGCCGAACTGCTGCCCCACGCGGGCGACATGATCCTGATCGACCAGGTGCTGTCGTTCGATGAAGAGCAGATCCACACCCGCATGACCGTCAAACCCGGCGGTCTGTTCAACCGCCCGGACGGCAGCCTGCCGGCCTGGGTCGGCATCGAGTTGATGGCGCAAAGCGTCGCCGCCTACGCCGGTTGCCGCGCGCGTCAGAAAGGCGAAGCCGTGGAGCTGGGCTTCCTGCTCGGCACACGTAAATTCGAGTGCAACGTGGATTGCTTCCCGACAGGCGCTGAGCTGGCGATCCACGGCCTGCGCTCCCTGGAAGACGACAACGGCATGGGTGTGTTCGAATGCCACCTGACCGGTGATGGAATCCAGGCCAGCGCCCGTTTGAATGTATTTCGACCGCCCCAGGCGGCTAACTATTTAGATGAATCGAAGGACGTAACGCCATGACTGAATCCGTACTGGTCACCGGCTCCAGCCGTGGCATCGGCCGCGCTATCGCCCTGCGCCTGGCCCAGGCCGGGCATGACATCGTGCTGCATTGCCGCAGTGGTCGTGCGGAAGCCGATGCAGTGCTGGCCGAGGTTGAAGCCCTGGGCAGCAAGGCGCGGGTGCTGCAGTTCGATGTGGCGGACCGTGCTGTGTGCAAAGCCATCCTGGAAGCCGATGTCGAGCAACATGGCGCCTATTACGGCGTGGTGCTCAACGCCGGACTGACCCGTGACGGCGCCTTCCCGGCCTTGTCGGAAGACGACTGGGACGTGGTGATGCGCACCAACCTCGACGGTTTCTACAACGTGCTGCACCCGGTGATGATGCCGATGATTCGTCGTCGCGCGGCCGGGCGTATCGTCTGCATCACCTCGGTTTCCGGTCTGATCGGCAACCGCGGCCAGGTCAATTACAGCGCCTCCAAAGCCGGCTTGATCGGTGCGGCCAAGGCCCTGGCCATCGAGCTGGGCAAACGCAAGATCACCGTCAACTGCGTCGCCCCCGGCTTGATCGACACCGCCATGCTGGATGAGAACGTGCCGGTGGAAGAACTGATGAAGATGATCCCGGCGCAGCGCATGGGTACGCCGGAAGAAGTGGCCGGCGCGGTGAATTTCCTGATGTCGGCCGAGGCAGGCTACATCACGCGCCAGGTCCTGGCCGTGAATGGAGGCCTGTGCTGATGAAGCGCGTTGTCGTCACCGGCATGGCCGGCATGACCTCCCTGGGCAGCGATTGGGACACCATCGCCGCCAACTTCCGCGCCAACCGCAGCGGCATTCGGCGCATGGACGAGTGGGACCGCTTTACCGAATTGAACACGCGCCTGGCCGGGCCGATCGACGATTTTGTCGTGCCCGCTCACTGGACACGCAAGCAACTGCGCAGCATGGGCCGGGTGTCACGCCTGGCGGTGTGGGCGGCGGAACAGGCGTTGCAGGACGCCGGCTTGCTCGGCGACGAGTCGATCAAGGACGGGCGCATGGGTGTGGCCTGCGGCTCGTCCACCGGCAGCACCGACGAGATCAAGGCGTTCGGCAACATGCTGCTGAACTCGGTGGCCGAGGGGCTGAATGCCAACTCCTATGTGCGCATGATGCCGCACACCACGGCGGCGAATATCAGCATCTTTTTTGGCCTGACCGGGCGGCTGATCCCCACCTCCAGCGCCTGCACCAGCGGCAGCCAGGGCATCGGCTATGCCTATGAAGCGATCAAGTTCGGCCGCTTGCCATTGATGCTCGCCGGCGGCGCGGAAGAGCTGTGCCCCACCGAAGCCATGGTGTTCGACGCGCTCTACGCCACCAGCCTGAAAAATGATGCGCCGCAGACCAGCCCGCGCCCCTACGACAGCGGCCGCGACGGGCTGGTGATCGGCGAAGGCGGCGGCATGCTGGTGCTCGAAGAACTGGAACATGCGTTGGCCCGTGGTGCGCATATCCACGCCGAACTGGTGGGCTTCGGCAGCAACGCCGATGGCCAGCACACTACCCGCCCGGAACAGAAAACCATGCGTCGTGCGATGGAACTGGCCCTGGAAGATGCCGGGCTTGAGCCTTCCGCGATCGGCTACGTAAACGGTCACGGCACAGCGACCGACCAGGGCGATATCGCCGAGACGTTGGCCACCAGCAGTCTGTTCGGCAGTCGCATGCCCATCAGCTCGCAGAAGAGTTTCCTCGGCCACACCTTGGGTGCATGCGGCGCGCTGGAGTCATGGTTCAGCATCGAGATGATGAACCGCGACCAGTACGTGCACACCTTCAACCTGGAGTCGGTAGACCCGCAATGCGGAGAGCTGGATTACCTGCAAGGTGAGTTCCGCGAGATGCACCACGACTACGT
>Ga0302347_1004620_pt1 | contig 10854 bp, 7 predicted proteins | sample PhyWR1_FD_202178 | JGI IMG/M metagenome (GOLD analysis project Ga0302347, IMG submission 202178) | Leaf surface microbial communities from wheat plants in UC Gill Tract Community Farm, Albany, California, United States - DLSL W.R1 (v2)... | ecosystem: Host-associated > Plants > Phyllosphere >...
TCCATGACCCGGCCCAAAGCCAACGAGATGCTGGCTGCCTTGACGGCCTACAAACGTGCTTTTTTCAATATTGGCCTGTTCTCGGCCGTGATCAATTTACTGATGCTGGCCCCGGCCCTGTACATGTTGCAGGTGTACGACCGGGTGCTGGCATCGGGCAATCAAATGACCCTGTTGATGCTGACGCTGATGATCCTCGGCCTGTTTGGCCTGATGGGCGCGTTGGAATGGGTGCGTAGCCAGGTGGTGATCCGCCTCGGCACGCAGATGGATATCCGTTTGAATCAGCGCGTTTACGACGCAGCCTTTGAAGCGCAATTGCGCACCGGCAGCCCGGCGGCAGGGCAGGCGTTGAATGACCTGACCAGTCTGCGCCAGTTCGCCACCGGTAATGCGCTGTTCGCGTTTTTCGATGCGCCGTGGTTTCCGGTGTACCTGTTTGTAATCTTTATGTTCAGCCCCTGGCTGGGGCTGCTGGCCCTGGGCGGGGCGGTGCTGTTGATGATTCTGGCGTGGGTCAATCAGCGGGTTTCGCAAGCGCCGCTTAAAGCCGCCAGCGAGTTGTCGGTAGAGGCCACCCAACAAGCCAGCGCCCATTTGCGCAACGCCGAGGCCATCGAAGCCATGGGCATGCTCGACACCCTGCGCGGTCGCTGGCTGGCGCAGCACACGGCATTTTTGGCGCAACAAAATCTGGCCAGTGAAAAAACCGCCACCGTCAGCGCCTGGTCAAAAGGTGTGCGGCTGGCTTTGCAATCGCTGGTGCTCGGGCTCGGCGCCTTGCTGGCGGTACAAGGGCAAATCACTGCCGGGATGATGATTGCCGGCTCCATCCTGATGGGGCGTGTGCTGGGCCCCATCGACCAGTTGATCGGTGTCTGGAAACAATGGACTTCAGCTCGTCTGGCCTATCAACGCCTGGAAGCCTTGTTGCACAGTTATCCGCCGCGCCCGCAGCGCATGGCTTTGCCTGTACCGAAGGGCGAGTTGTCGGTTGAGCAACTGAGCGCCAGTGCGCCCGGCACCCGTCGCGCTACCTTGGCCAACCTGAGTTTTACCCTGCCTGCCGGGCAAGTGCTGGGGGTGATCGGGCCATCCGGTTGTGGTAAGTCGACTTTGGCCCGCCTGCTGATTGGCGTGTGGCAGCCTCTGGCGGGCAAGGTGCGTTTGGACGGTGCCGAGCTGTCGCAGTGGGACAAACACCAGCTCGGCCCGCATCTGGGCTATTTGCCCCAGGACATACAGCTGTTTGCCGGAACCATCGCGCAAAACATCGCGCGCTTTGCCGAGGTGGATGCCGACAAGGTGCTGGCCGCCGCACAACTGGCGGGCGTGCATCAACTGATCCTGCAATTGCCCGAGGGCTACGACACTCGCCTCGGTGAAAGTGGCGCGGGGCTGTCCGGCGGGCAGAAGCAGCGCATCGGCCTGGCCCGTGCGTTGTACGGCTTGCCTGCGGTGATTGTGCTCGACGAACCCAACTCCAACCTCGATGAAGCCGGGGAGCAGGCCTTGTTACAGGCCATTGCCCAACTCAAACAGCACAAGCGGACCCTGATCTTGATTACTCACAAGCCCAATGTGCTGACCCTGACTGACCAGCTTTTGATCCTGCGCGAAGGCCAGTTGCAAGCCTTTGGTCCGACCGCAAAGGTGCTCGGTGCCCCCACAGCGGCCAAGCCTGCGGCGGCAAAACCGGCGATGAATGTGAGCTATCGGCTCGGTACGGCAGAGGCGAGCAAGGCATGAAGCAGTCAAACGCCAAGGCCCTTGGCGACAGCAATGTGCTGCAACTGGATGACACTCGCTATGCGCGCCTGGGCTGGCTGCTGATGCTTGGCGGCTTTCTCGGGTTTCTCGGCTGGGCTGCATTGGCGCCGCTGGACAAGGGCGTCGCGGTGTCGGGCAAGGTCATGGTTTCCGGCCATCGCAAAGTGGTGCAACACCCCAGCGGCGGGATCGTTGAGCGTATCGATGTGCGTGACGGTGACACGGTGGCCGCAGGCCAGGTGCTGATCCGCCTGAAGGAAACCCCGCTGCTGGGGCAAGCCCAGTCATTGCGCAGTCAGTTCTATGGATCGCTGGCCAGTGAGGCACGGCTTAATGCCGAGGGTGATGGTGCCCGCCGGGTTAACTTCCCAGCCGAGCTGACGGCATTGGCGGCCGAGCCGGAAGTGGCTTCCAACCTTGCCTTGCAGCAGCAACTGTTCGACAGTCGGCGCAAAGCCTTGCTGCTTGACCAGCAAGGCGTGGATGAAAGCATCGCTGGCGCCGAGGCGCAGCTGCGCGGGGTGAGGGATTCCCAGGCCAGCAAGGTGCTGCAACGCACGGCCCTGACCGAACAGTTGCAAGGCCTGCGTGAGCTGGCCCGCGAAGGCTATATCCCGCGCAATCGCCTGCTGGACAGCGAGCGGGCGTATGCCCAGGTGTTGGGTTCGATCAGCGAAGACTATGGCCGCATCGGCCAGTTGCAGCGGCAAGTACTGGAAATGCGTCTGAAGATTCGGCAACTGGCCGAGGAATATCAAAAGGAAGTCCGTACGCAACTGGCCGACACCCGTGTGCGTACCGAAGACTTGCGCAATCGTCTGGCTTCGGCGGAGTTTGAACTGGCCAACAGCCAGTTGCGTGCCCCGGTGGCGGGCATTGTGGTGGGCCTGGATGTGTTTACCGAGGGCGGCGTGATCAAGCCCGGTCAGGCGCTGATGGAAATCGTGCCCCAGGGCGAGCCGCTACTGGTTGAAGCGCGGGTGCCGGTTGAGCTGGCGGACAAGGTTCACCCCGGTCTGCCGGTGGAGCTGATGTTCTCGGCCTTTAGCCAAAGCACCACGCCTCGGGTAGCAGGTGAAGTAACGCTGGTATCGGCGGACCGGCAGGTCGATGAACGCACCGACGAGCCTTACTACACGCTGCGTGCGCAAGTCAGCGAAGCCGGCATGGCACAACTGGCCGGGTTGCAGATCCGCCCCGGCATGCCGGTGGAAGCCTTTGTCCGTACGGGCGAACGCTCGATGCTCAATTACCTGTTCAAACCGTTACTTGACCGCACCCATATGGCGTTGGTGGAAGAATGATCGTGCGCCAGATTTTATGCGGGCTGTTCTTGATGTGTGCGGGGCCGGTGCAGGCATTGGGTTTGCTTGAGGCCTACGATTTGGCGATCCGCAACGATCCGACCTTTCAGGCGGCGATTGAAGAACGGGCGGCCGGGGAAGAGAACCGTGCCCTGGGCCGTTCGGCGTTATTGCCGACCTTGTCGTGGAACTACAACAACTCGCGCAACGAGTCCGAAGTCACCCAGGCCAGTACCCGTACCGACCGCGATTACCGCAGCTATGCAGCCACTTTGACTTTGCAGCAGCCACTGCTGGACTACGAAGCCTATGCTCGATTCCGACAGGGTGCCGCGCAGGCGTTGTTCTCCGATGAGCGTTTTCGCAGCAAAAGCCAGTATCTGGCTGTGCGTCTGCTCGGTGCCTACAGTCAGGCATTGCTGGCGCAGGAGCGGATCGAGCTGAGTCGTGCGCAAAAGCGCGCCTTCGCCGAGCGCTTGCAACTCAACCAGAGGCTATTGAACGGCGGCGAGGGCACCCGCACCGATGTGCTGGAAACCCAGGCGCGCCTGAGCATGGCGGTGGCTGAAGAGATCGAGGCGCAAGATAATCAGGACGCCGCCCTGCGTGAGCTGGAAGCCATGTTGGGTCAACCGCTGGAGATTGAGCAGCTTGATCCGTTGACGCCGCGTTTTGCCATCCTGCCTCTGGAGCCGCAGCGCTTTGAAAGCTGGCGTGAACTGGCATTGGCCAATAACCCCGAACTGGCGTCGCAACAGCATGCCTTGACCTCGGCCGAGTACGAAGTGGAGCGTAAGCGGGCCGGGCATTTGCCCAAGCTCAGTTTATATGCGAGCAGCCGCCAGACCAGTTCCGACTCTGAGAGCACCTATAATCAGAAATACGACACCAATAGCGTCGGCATACAGCTCACCGTGCCGTTGTTTGCTGGCGGATCAGTGTCGGCCTCGACCCGGCAGGCGGCGCGGCAGCTGTCCCAGGCGCAATACGAGCTGGACGCGCAAACGGCAGCCACGCTGGTGGACCTGCGCAAACAGTACAATCTCAATAGCAGTGCGGCGGCCAAAGTGCGGGCTTATGAAATGGCGGTGGAGTCCGCCAGTGCCCTGGTGCAGGCCACACAGAAAAGCGTGAGCGCAGGCGAGCGGGTCAATCTGGATGTGCTCGATGCCGAGCAGCAATTGTTCAGTGCCAAGCGGGATTTGGCTGAGGCGCGCTATGCCTATTTGCTGGCGCGGATGCAGCTCAAGTATTACGCGGGGTTGTTGAACGAAGGGGATTTGCGGCAGGTGGCGGGGTATTTTCAGTTTCAGAAACCGTAGAGCGGCCATCGCAGGCAAGCCCGCTCCCACAAGAACTGCACAGTTCCTGTGAGAGCGGGCTTGCCTGCGATTCAGTCGACGCTATATATGAAAACTTAGCGACGAACCAGCAAAACACCCGATTCCATATGGTGAGTCCACGGGAACTGGTCGAATACCGCGCATCGCTCAATCCGATGTGTATCGTGCAGTTGGGCGATGTTCTCGGCCAATGTCGTCGGGTTGCACGAGATATACAGGATATTGTCGAAGCGACGGGTCAATTCGCAGGTGTCCGGGTCCATGCCCGCACGCGGCGGGTCGACAAACACGCTGCCGAACTCGTAGCTTTTCAGGTCAATACCCTGCAAGCGACGAAACGGACGTACTTCATTCAGGGCTTCGGTCAGTTCTTCGGCTGACAGGCGCACCAGGGTGACGTTTTCCACAGAGTTGTCGCGCAAGTTATTCAGCGCGGCATAAACCGAAGTCTTGCTGATTTCAGTCGCCAGCACTTTACGCACACGGGTAGCCAACGGCAGGGTGAAGTTGCCGTTGCCGCAGTAAAGCTCCAGCAAATCATCCGAACGTTCGCCCAACGCTTCATATGCCCAATTGAGCATCTTCTGGTTGACCGTGCCGTTTGGCTGGGTGAACGCGCCTTCAGGCTGTTGATAAGTGAAGGTGCGACCCGCCACCTCCAGCTTTTCGACCACATGATCGCGGCCAATCACCGTGCGCTTGCCCTTGGAGCGGCCAATCACGCTGATATCCAGGTCCTTGGCCAACTGTTCGGCCGCGGTTTGCCAATGCTCGTCCAGCGGGCGGTGATAGCACAAAGTAACCATCGCATCGCCGGCCAGGGTGGTCTGGAACTCCACCTGGAACAGTTTGTGGCTCAGCGCCGAGCTGGCTTGCCAGGCAGCCTTGAGCTGGGGCATCAGTTGATTGATGCGCAGGCTGGCAATCGGGAAGTCTTCGATCAGGATCGGCGTGCGCTTGTCATCCTGGGCGAACATGGCGTAGTGACGCTCGCCCCCTTCGCGCCACAGACGGAACTCGGCCCGCAGACGGAAGTGCTTCAAAGGCGAATCGAACACCTGCGGCTCAGGCGCATCGAACGGCGCCAGCAACTCGCGCAGACGGTTGGCCTTGGCTTCAAGCTCAATGGCGTAGGTAGCAGAATCGAACGGCAGAGCACTCATGCGTTAAACCAACCCAGCTTGACCACAAACAGAACCGACAGAATGATCAGCGGTGCATTCAGCTCACGGGCGCGGCCCGACAGCAGCTTGATCACGGTCCAGGAAATAAAGCCGAAGGCGATGCCGTTGGCGATGGAGTAGGTGAATGGCATGGCCAGCGCGGTGATCACCACCGGTGCAGCAACCGTCACGTCGTCCCATTCGATTTCGGCCAGGCCGCTCATCATCAGTACCGCTACGAACATCAGGGCAGGCGCGGTGGCGAAAGCCGGAACGCTGGCAGCCAGTGGCGAGAAGAACAGTGCCAGCAGGAACATGATGGCGACCACGATGGCCGTCAGGCCGGTTCGGCCACCGGCGCTCACGCCTGCCGCCGACTCGATGTAGCTGGTGGTGGTAGAAGTGCCCAGCAGCGAACCGGCCATGGCCGCGGTGCTGTCAGCGATCAGGGCACGGCCCATTTTCGGCATGTGGCCATCTTTGCCCATCAGGCCGGCGCGCTTGGCTACGCCGATCAGGGTGCCGGAGTTGTCGAACAGGTCAACGAACAGGAAAGCGAAGATCACGCTGATCAGGCCGATATCCAGCGCGCCCTTGATATCCAGTTGCAGGAAGGTCGGGGCCAGGGAAGGCGGCATCGACATCACGCCACCGAAGTCGGTCACACCCAGGGCAATCGAAGCAATGGTCACGGCCAGGATGCCGATCAGCACTGCACCGCGCACTTTCATCGCCTCAAGGGCAACGATCAGGGCAAAGCCCAGGGATGCCAGGATCACTTTTGGCTGCGCCAGATCACCCATGCCCACCAGTGTTGCCTGGTTGGCCACAACGATACCGGCGTTACCCAGGGCGATCAGCGCCAGGAACAGGCCGATACCGGCGGCAATGGCCGAGCGCAGCGGTAGCGGGATACTGTTGATGATCCATTCACGGATGCGGAAGATCGACAGCAGGAAGAACAGCACTGCCGAGATAAATACCGCCCCCAGTGCTACCTGCCAGGTGTGGCCCAGATGCAGAACCACGGTGTAGGTGAAGAAGGCGTTCAGGCCCATGCCCGGTGCCAGTGCAATCGGGTAGTTGGCGATAATGCCCATGGTCGCCGAACCGATGGCTGCCGCCAGACAGGTGGCAACAAACAATGCACCCTTGTCCATACCCGTTTCGCCGAGGATGCTCGGGTTGACGAACAGGATGTAGGCCATCGCCAGGAAGGTGGTGATACCCGCAAGAATCTCGGTACGCACATTGGTGTTGTGTGCTTTGAGTTGAAACAGCCTTTCCAGCATGCCAGTCCCCGTGGCGCCAAATGCGCCGTGAATAAATCGTTTTCAACAGCAAAGCACAGACGCGGACCGCCTGAGGATTTTCTGTCTGTCGGAAAAAGCCGCGCATCATACCAGCAGCTCGTAGATATGGCTGCTTTGGTTACCCTGCGGGGCCATGTTTTATAACCTTGATGTGGCAGGCATACTGCGTGCCAGTTTTCGGAGGGATTTATGAAGCGCCTTATCCAACCTGTTTTTGTCTGTTTTGCCCTCTTTATAAGTACCGTTGCCGACGCTGGGCCCGCGATGCCCTTGAGTACGCTGGAAATTCTCAAGGTAGCGTCTGTTTCCTGCGCGGTAGAGGATGTGTCCGATGGTCGGGAGCAGACCCGGTGCGACCATAACGGCCCCAATATCAAGGTCTATGTACTGGAGCGCGGTTACGGTGGCCAGCCGAATGTCACATTGGATGGCCTGGAAGTGGACGGTGTGCGCGCCCCGGTGTGCAATCAGGGCGAGGGGCTGGTGGCCTGTAACGGGGCAGGCACCACGGTGGGGCACCTGTATACCTTCGACCTGGGTAACAAGAACGGCGGCTGGTTCCAGTTCAGTAACAGCTCGCTGGTGCCGCCGCATAACCGGTTGGGAGTACGGCTATTTATAAAGTAAGACTGCAGATACCTGCGTAGCAGCTGCCGAAGGAACGAGGCTGCGTTCGATTGCGAAGCGATCGTCAAACCTGTGCACTCAATAACCATGACACACCGAGGCGCTTGATTTGCGACGACTACGCCGGAGTGCCGTATCACGTCGAACGCAGCCTTCGTTCCTCGGCAGCTGCTACGAGTACATGCAGGGGAGTCAGGGTTTTTGCTCCACCATCCGGTCCCGGTTGGCCAGCCCTGGAAACAACTTTATCCACAGCCCGGTAACAACCAGCGTGCCAACCCCGCCCAATACCACGGCTGGCACCGTACCCAGCCAATGGGCCGTGACCCCGGATTCAAATTCCCCCAACTGATTGGAGGCGCCAATAAACAGGCCATTGACCGCGCTCACCCGGCCGCGCATCTCGTCCGGGGTCTCCAGTTGCACAAATGAGGCGCGGATCACCATGCTGATCATGTCTGCCGCGCCAAGTACCACCAGCACCGCCAGGGAAAACCAGAACGAAGTCGACAGGCCGAAGGCGATGGTCGCCACGCCAAACACTCCCACGGCGGTAAACATCACCCGTCCGACCTTGCGCTCTACCGGGAACCTGGCCAGCCACAGTGACATCAGCAAGGCGCCGACCGCCGGTGCCGAGCGCAACATGCCCAGGCCCCACGGGCCGGTCAGCAGAATATCCTTGGCAAATACCGGCAGCAGCGCCGTGGCCCCGCCCAGCAGGACCGCAAACAGGTCCAGGGAAATGGCGCCGAGCACGTCGGGGCGGCTGCGAATAAAACGGATGCCCGCCAGCAACGAATCCAGCGTGGCCTTGGCCTTGTTCAGCGGTAACTGCCGGGCGGGCAGGTTGCTCATCAACAAGGCCGCAATCAGATACAGCGCCACGCTCGGGCCATATACCCAGACACTGCCCAAGGCATACAGCAGCCCGCCAAACGCCGGGGCGACAATAGTGGCGGATTGCTGCGCCGCCTGAGCGGCTGCCACGGCACGCGGGAACAGCTCAACCGGCACGATGGAGGGCAGTAGCGCCTGGGTAGCGGGCATTTCGAAGGAGCGAGCAGCACCCAGCAGAAACGCCAGGATAAAGATCATCTCCCGGGTGATGTGATCGCTGGCACTGCTGATGGCCAGTGTCAGGGCAATCATCGCCTGCAGCGACTGGCACAGGGCCGCTACCCGGCGCCGGTCATAGCGGTCGGCCACATGCCCGGTGTGCAGCATAAACAGCAGGCGCGGGGCGAACTCGATCAAACCCACCCAGCCCAGATCCATCACATTGCCAGTGAGCTGGTAGAGGTTCCAGCCAATGGCCACGGTGAGCATTTGAAAGGCACTGGCGGTGAAGATACGGGCAAACCAGAAGGCCACAAATGGCCGGTGATGACGTAGCAGGAGAGGCTGGCTGGTCATTTGAAAGGGTCGTGGACGAGGGCAGGAGAGATCGAGATTATCATTGTTTTGTAACAAACAATGACTTGAGATATAACAAAGTCCGGGTGTCGGGCGCTCGTCTGAAAATCTGCTTCGGGGGATTCCTTGTGGTTCTTGCAAGGGTCTATATCAAGGCCTGAGGCATCATGTCACGCGACAACAAACCACATTAGCCGTGTGTCAGGAATGGACTACTCTTTCATCCATGCTTGATCCAGATCAAAGCCCTTCGGGTTTTATCTGGGTGGCCAGCCGGCCAGATCCCTTTCTGTTGTGGGTAAAAAGCGGGCATCGATTCGCTGCGGCCATAGCTTGCGAGGGGTAGTTGGATACAGGCGCGACGTCTGTGTCCCCAACGACCTGATACCTGATAGAGGAAGACTTATGTTCGGTTTGGAGGCTCTCGATCTCGCCCGAATTCAGTTCGCGTTTACCGTGTCGTTCCACATTATTTTCCCCGCCATCACCATCGGTCTCGCCAGTTATCTGATGGTGCTCGAAGGCATGTGGCTGAAAACCCGTGACGACACTTACCGCGATCTGTACCACTTTTGGTCGAAGATATTCGCTGTCAATTTTGGGATGGGCGTGGTGTCGGGCCTGGTCATGGCCTATCAGTTCGGTACCAACTGGTCGAGGTTCTCGGACTTCGCCGGGGCTGTTACCGGGCCACTGCTGACCTATGAAGTACTGACCGCATTCTTCCTTGAAGCAGGTTTTCTAGGGGTCATGCTGTTTGGCTGGAACCGTGTCGGTCGGGGGATGCACTTCTTCTCGACCGCGATGGTGGCCCTCGGTACGCTGGTTTCGACCTTCTGGATCCTGGCATCCAACAGCTGGATGCAAACCCCGCAAGGCTACGAAATCATTGATGGGCGGGTAATTCCGGTGGACTGGCTGGCGGTGATCTTCAACCCGTCATTCCCGTACCGCCTGGCGCATATGGCCACGGCTGCGTTTGTCGCCACGGCGTTCTTTGTCGGCGCTTCGGCGGCCTGGCACCTGCTGCGCGGTCGCAACACGCCGGCCATTCGCCGCATGTTCTCGATGGCGATGTGGATGGCCCTGGTGGTTGCCCCGGTGCAGGCACTGATCGGTGACGCCCACGGCTTGAACACCCTCAAGTATCAGCCGGTAAAAATCGCCGCGATCGAAGGGCACTGGGAAAACAAACCCGGTGAGCCGACGCCGCTGATTTTGTTCGGCATCCCCAATATGAAAACCGAGACCACGGACTACAAGATCGAGGTGCCGTACCTGGGCAGCCTGATCCTGACCCACAGTCTGGATAAACAGATCCCGGCGATGAAGGACTACCCGGCAGCGGACCGTCCCAATTCGACGATCGTGTTCTTTAGCTTCCGCATTATGGTGGCGCTGGGCATGCTGATGATCTTTATCGGCCTGTGGAGCGTGTGGTTGCGCAAGCGCGGCACCCTGTACGAGAACCGCTGGTTCCTGCGCCTGGTGCTGTGGATGGGACCATCGGGGCTGATCGCGATTCTGGCCGGCTGGTTCACCACCGAGATCGGTCGTCAGCCATGGGTCGTCTACGGGTTGATGCGTACCGCGGATGCCTCGTCCAATCATAGCGTCACGCAAATGAGTGTCACCCTGGTGATGTTTGTAGTGGTGTATTTCGCCCTGTTCAGTGTGGGCCTGGGCTACATGATGCGTCTGGTACGCAAGGGCCCGATTACCCACGAAGGCGATGACGACACCCACGGTGGCCCAGGCCAGCAACGCACGCCTGCCCGTCCTCTGTCTGCCGCCCATGAGGGTACAGATGAAGGCCACAGCGACAGCCTGACTAAGGGGAATTGAGTCATGGGTATTGATCTGCCACTTATCTGGGCAATCATCATCATCTTCGGGATCATGATGTATGTGGTCATGG
>Ga0302347_1004623_pt1 | contig 10846 bp, 10 predicted proteins | sample PhyWR1_FD_202178 | JGI IMG/M metagenome (GOLD analysis project Ga0302347, IMG submission 202178) | Leaf surface microbial communities from wheat plants in UC Gill Tract Community Farm, Albany, California, United States - DLSL W.R1 (v2)... | ecosystem: Host-associated > Plants > Phyllosphere >...
GCTAAAGCTGCTTCGTAATTTGGTTCGTTTGCAATTTCAGCAACTTGTTCTGTATGAGTAACAGTTCCGGTAGCATCAACAACAATAATAACTCTTGAATGTAAACCTGCTAAAGGTCCGTCAACGATTTCTAAACCATTTGCTTTACCAAAAGCACCTTCTTGAAAATCAGATAAGTTTACTACATTTTCTAAACCTTCTGCACCACAAAAACGTTTTTGAGCGAAAGGTAGATCTCTGGAAATACATAAAACAGTAGTATTTTCTAATCCGCTTGCACTTTCGTTGAATTTTCTAACAGATGCAGCACAAGTTCCTGTGTCAACACTTGGGAAAACGTTTAAAACCAATTTTTTACCAGCAAAAGTACTTAATGTAGCAACTGATAAATCGTTTTGTACTAATTTGAAGTCAGCCAATTTTGAACCAACTGCTGGCAATTCGCCTGATGTATGAACCGGATTTCCTCCTAATGTGATTGAAGCCATGATTTTTGTTTAAATTTAATGAGGTTCAAAAGTAAGGATTAATATTTGAATCTAAAAGTATTTGTTATGGGTTTAAGGGGAGATTAAGGTTGGCTTTTGGATGGCCTCGAATTCAGGAATTTGCAATTTTATTTTGCGAAATTATTCCATTGATAACTTTTATTTTGAGAGATTATTGTTGTGCGTTTGTTTTACGCAGATTTTGTAGATTGATAGGGTTTAATCTCATTTTTTTGTGAGGTTGAGCGAAGTCGATGCCTCTACGTATGTAGCTCCGTAATCTGGATCGGTAATCTTTTTTAAAATGCTTTGTGGGGCTTCGACTTCGCTCAGCCTGACAATTCGCTTTCAATAAATATAAACGTCAATTGAAACCGTTTACCCGCGAGAGGGATAGGAGCTGGCTACCGAAGTAGCGCGGATAGCCCGACAGTATTTGGGAAAATGGGCGAATAGTGACAAAGTATGTTTGCCCATTTTTTCAAATACTGTCTCGCCCTTATTATTTTAGATTTTAGAGAATAGATTTTAGATTTATCGTAAAGTATGTCATTTCGACGAAGGAGAAATCGCACTAGTGAATCGACAAATATTGGCGACTCTGATTGCGGAGCTTCTTGTGTGATCTCTCCTTCGTCGAGATGACAAGTTTGCGTGAAAACTGCGACTGAATACTGTAAACTAAAAAAAGCGTCCCTAAAAATTAGAAACGCTTTCTCAGTCATGTTTTTTTGTTTTTTTCTTGAAAAAGAGGTCGATTTATTTATCGATAGAACCTAAAACACGTTTCATAAACGTATTCAAAGCTTCTTTTTTATCGGTTCCCTGAGCAACTAATTTTTGTACTTCTAGGGCACCGTACATATTCGAAATCAATTCGCCAATTACGTCTAGTTCTTCATCTTTAAGAGAAGGAATTTCGGTCATAGCTTCTAGAACTTCGATCGTTTCAATGATATAATCCTGATCGTTTTCTTCGATGAATTGCGTTAAATGCTTTATTACTGGTAATTTCATGTTGAGATTTCTTAGATTTTTAGACTTGCTTAGACTTCTTAGACTTTATTTAAATTCTTTAATATCTAAGATATCTAAAAATCTAAGCAAGTCTAACGATCTAAAATTAAGCAATTGCGTTTACAAGATCGATTAAAACTTCTTGTTTGTTGGTTTGAGTTTCGCCAACTAATTGTCCGTTTACAAAAGTTGCAAATGTAGGCAGGTTGCTCACATTAGCAAGTTTTCTTGATTCAGGAGAATTCTCTGCATCAACCAAAACAAAAGTGATAGCTTCATTTTCTGTTGCTAATTTTTTGAATTTTGGTTTCATAATACGGCAATTTCCACACCATGAAGCTGAATATTGTACTACTACTTTTTCGTTTTTAGCAACTAAATCTGCTAACGTATCTTCGTTTAAGTCGATTAACATAGGTTTTATTTTTTGAGATTCTAAGGTGCTAAGATTCTAAGGTTCTGAGTTTTTGAACCTTTGTGGATTTTAGCAACTATGATTTTTTGAGATTTTTTGAGAGAGGATTTAGATTTCTAAGTTACTAAGGCCTAAGAGTAAATCTTAGAACCTTAGCATCTTAGTATCTTAGAAACTAATTAAAAATTAGTTTGCGCTTAAGTATTCAGCAGTACTAACTCTGTCAGCAGACATAGCTTCTTTACCAGCTTCCCAGTTTGCAGGACAAACTTCACCTTTAGTTTGGATGTGCGTGTAAGCATCAACCATTCTTAAGTATTCGTTTACGTTACGTCCTAATGGCATATCGTTTACACTTTCGTGGAAGATTTTTCCAGTTTCGTCAATTAGGTAAGTAGCTCTGTAAGTTACGTTTGAACCTTCGATGATAACTGAATCAGTATCTTCGCTGTAGCTTGTAGATTCGATGTCAAGAATACCTAAAATGTTAGCTAAGTTACGGTTTGTATCTGCTAAGATTGGGTAAGTAACACCTTCGATTCCACCATTGTTTTTTGGAGTGTTTAACCAAGCGAAGTGAACCTCGTTTGTATCACAAGAAGCACCAATTACGATAGTATTTCTTTGCTCAAATTCTGGTAATGCAGCTTGAAAGGCGTGTAATTCAGTTGGACATACAAAAGTAAAATCTTTTGGGTACCAAAATAAAAGTACTTTTTTATTGTTGTTTACTGCTTCTTCAAAAATGTTGATTTTTAAATTGTCACCCATTTCTGAGATAGCATCTACTGCAATACTTGGGAATTTTTTTCCTACTAAAGACATAATATTCGTTTTACGTTAAAAATTTATTTCTGATGCAAAAGTAGGGCATAACTACAGGCTCTTACAATAAGATGTGATTATAAAAATTTATGAGTTAATAAATTTTGACTATTTAGTGTTTTAACTTATTGAATTTCAATATTTACCGGAAGAATGCCACTTGAAGGAATTTTATCTAAAAATTGAATTCCCGCTGTTTTTTGAAATTCATCAAAATCCTGATACGCCTGAACCAAGCCAAAAGCCTTCTTTAAATTCGGGATTATCGGCAAAATGTATGGATTTCCGAAAACGTACAAGATACATTTTTTGGTTTGAAGTAAATTCGAAAGTAACTCTAAAATTTCATCATTAATTTCGAAATTATTCATTGGTTTTGCTTTTGGAACAAATAATGAAATTAAAATCGTTTCAAAATTTTCTAGTTCTTTTTTAATTGAAGAAATATCCGAAACTTCTAAATTTTCAAATGCGAATTCAGGTGAATTCAGTTTTGAATTTAAAGTTTTAAAGAAAGTGTTTTCGGTATTTTTATATAAACTCAGTTTGGCTAATTTGTTGTTTTTCTGAGCTTCAAAAACTAATTCTGAATTAGAATTATCAATGATTGTTGTAATCGCATTTTTAGCAATTTCCAGATTTAATTCTGAAGCTTTTTTGAAATCTAATTCGCCTGAAGCTGAAGTATTTCCAGAAAGAATTCCAGCTTTTTCTTTAGCTTTCATAATTCTATCGTAGCTTTCGAAAATACGATCTGGCGAGGCATTTTTATAAATCGCTTCAATTCCTTCAGGAACATTTTCGGCGAAGCACAAAATATCATTTCCGGCATTAAAAGCTTCCCATTCCAGTTGACCTTTGGTTTCATACAATTTAGAAACACTGTGCATGTTTAGGGCATCAGAAATTACCAAACCATCATAACCTAATTTATTACGCAAAAGATCCTGAATAACAGTTTGTGATAATGTTGCCGATGTATCTTTTCCGTCATTTAAACTCGGAACGGCCAAATGCCCAATCATAATCGAATCGACATTATTTTCAATTCCTTTTATGAACGGATATAATTCGTTTTCTAATAATTCTTCAAGAGTTTCCTTCAAAACCGGCAATCCTAAATGTGAATCTACATTCGTGTTTCCGTGTCCGGGAAAGTGTTTCAGACAGCCTAAAATGCCAACTTCAGACATTCCTTTCAAATATTCGATCGAAAAATCGGCTACTTTTTTTTTGTTTTCACCAAATGAACGATAGCCAATAACGGGATTATTCGGATTATTATTAATATCTGCCAAAGGCGATAAATTATATTGAATTCCAGCCGATTTTAAATCTAAACCTATTTGTTTTCCCACTTCGTAAACCAAATCAGATTTGTTTTCTGGTAAAGCTCCAAGTGTGATTGCATACGGATATTGAGGTGTTTTTTCAATTCGCATTGCTAATCCCCATTCGGCATCGATACTGATTAAAAGTGGAGTAGAAGCTGCTTTTTGGTAACGAACAATTAGCGCTTTGATTTTTTCGTAGCTGTCATCATTAAAAACAACTTTTTTCTTGCTTTCGTAATTCGTTGCAGCGCTCGCACGACTATGAAAAAAGGTCAGTCCGCCAATATTGTGTTCTTTTATAAGGCGTTCAGTTTCCTGAATATTTTCTTCTGTATCGTTGATAAAAACGGCAGGAAAAAAAAATTGTCCTATTTTTTGTCGTAATGCTTCGGCAGTAATTTTCATTATTATATTATAAAGTCTTTTTCATGCAAACGCTGTTATCCATCTTTTCATAAGGCGGATAATTTGGAGTGATTGTATAACCCAGTTTTTGGTACAAATTTATGGCTTCCGGCTGGTTTTTTCCGGTTTCGAGAATGGTGTAAGTATAACCGACTTCTTTAGCCCAAATTTCCAATTCGGCTAAAACTTTTGAAGCAATTCCTCTTTTGCGAAAATCAGGGTGAACATACATTCGTTTGATTTCGGTTTTGTCGCTTTCTTTTTCGCGAAAAGCACCGCAGCCAACAGGAATGTCATTTTCGTAATAAACAATCGTATGTTTTATTTTATCGGTTTTATTAAACTGATTGTAAAACGCATGATCATCGCCATCTCGAATCGCTAAATCCTGATCTAATAAAGCCACCAGATTTATAAAATCGGTATCATCTGAGTTTGTTCTTTTTATATTAGCCATGATATAGGTTCTTATTTATATTTTTTTTACTCATAACCTTTTCCAGTAAACCAATCAAAACCTTCAATTTTTTTATATTCAGTAGGTATTGAGTTTAGTTTTTTTATGTCTTTTTTATTTTTGCTGTAAGCTCTTTTTTTTGAAATAATTATTTTTCCAGTTTTTTTACCCTCTTCATCGGTATCGTAATAAATGTATTCTAAAGTGTCGACTGTCTCTCCGTTCCATTTAAATTTATAAATTTCAGTTTGTCCTGGATGACCATATTGAACACCTCTGATTATCTTTTCTTCGGGAGAGAAAGTAGGATTAATAAATTCAAAGCCTTTTGAAAATTCTTTTTTATCTTTTCTAAGCAAATAAATATCACTGAAAGCTTTTAAGCAGCATCCAGTTGCACCATACCAATTAACAACAAAATCTTTTAAATCGTCTCCATTAATATCTCTGATTGTGTCATTTACGTACGTTAAAGTCCATTGTTTATGAGAAAGAACTTTTTTAAATTTATTTCCATCCTTCGAATAAATATCGATATGTACATTATTAGGTTCTAATCTTCGGATAATAAGTTGAGGCTCATTTTTTATGAAATAATCATCTATATTTATTTCAACTTGAACATCGTATTCGTTATCAGGTCTGACTTTATATTTCTTTTGAAATTTTTTTTGTTTGATTTCCAGAGAAGCAATTTTCAAAGCATCAGATAAAACTTTATCTAATCTTATGCTATCTATTTTTTCTTCTTTTTCAATTTCAGCTCTTTTCTCTAAACGTTCTTTTTCTTTTTGCTCAAATGTTTTTACGACAGGCTGTTTTTTATCCAATAGCTTGTTTTTCTTCTCATTAGTTTGTCCACAAGATAATAGTAACATCATGACTAATGTTATTATGTAAATCTTTGTTTTCATCTTTTTATTGAAGATTTTGAGATTGGTATTTTACTTTAATTTAGCCTTTTTTTGTTTTGCCAATTGTTTTTTGGTTTCAATTGCTTTATCCAATCGGTTTTTAAAACGAAAAAGTTTTGGCAAACCTTCCAGTCTGTCTTCGATTGTAATTTCTTCATAAACCACAATAGCTTTTTCTAAAACCCTGATTTCGTTGTCGAGATCGTTTTGATTTTTGTAGATTGTAGCTAATCGATCATAAGGGTGATTTCCTTTAAAGCTTTCGGCGACATTTTCCTCATATAATTCAATTGCTTTTTCAAGATTTCCTGTTTTTTCGAACTCAGCTCCTTTTAAGTTGCGTTCGGCCTGCAAATTTTCATTGATTTCCATAAGTAAGAGTTTGATTTGGGGTTAAACTTCTTCTGATTTTTTCCCAAAATCTTTCGGGAAAATTAAAAAACGTGATAAAATAAGACCTGGAATTGTCGCTATAAAAACCCAGATAAAGAAGTTTTGATAGCCTAAATAGTGTTGTATATAACCGCTCAACATTCCCGGAAGCATCATTCCTAATGCCATAAATCCGGTTGCAAGTGCATAATGCGCCGTTTTTGATTCTCCTTCTGCAACATGAATTAAATACATCATAAAGCCTGTAAATCCAAAACCGTAACCAAATTGTTCTAAAATTACAACGGCATAAATATAATAAATTGATGTGGGATGAAAGAAAGCTAATAAGATAAAACCAATAATTGGTAAATGCATAGCCAAAAACATTGGAAGCATCCATTTAGTAAGACCGTGTTTAGAAAGAGCAATACCTCCTAAAATTCCTCCAACAGTCAAGGCGATTAACCCAAAAGTTCCATAAATTAAACCAACATCTTCGGTGTCTAGACCCATTCCGCCTTTTTGAATTGTTGCCTGATTTCCTTTTGTAGTAATTAGTTCATCTACAAAATGAATTCTTACTTCATTTACTTTTTTATATTCTTCACCTTTTTTGGGCTGAGTTTCTAGTATAGGTTTCTTTTCTTTTCTGGTGTCGGCAACAATGGGCAATTTTGAATATAAGAGTTGCAACTCTGAATTTTCGAGTTTTTCACCAGTCTTAACTTTTTGATTGTATATTTCTAATGCTTTGCTTTCATTTTGATCTGCGCCTGATTCAACTAATTCATATTTAATTGGATCAATTAAAAAAGGAGTCAACATTTTAAGTAATTGCGATTCTCCTAATCTGAAAACCAAAATAAAAATTAAAACAACTGCAATTTGTTTTTTCTTAAAGAAACTCACAAAAACAGAAGCAAAACTTTGATGATGATCTTTGTTCTCTTCTGAATTAACTTCGTTTTTAGGAGTAAAAATAAAGTTGTAAATCGTAATGAAAGCCATTAATAAACCAACACAAATCATGGTATACGACCAAGCTTTAGTATTGTCGCCATATTTGTGTTCCAGATATCCTGCAAAAAGCACAATTAATCCGTTTCCTGCCAACATAGAAAGGCGGTAAAACGTACTTCTTATTCCGAGGAAAAAAGATTGTTGTTCTTTTGGCAAAACCAATAAATAAAAGCCGTCGCTCGCAATATCATTTGAAGCTGAAGCAAAAGCAGCAACCCAGAAAATCGCAAGTGTCATTATAAAAAATCCGCTGGACGGAATTGTAAATCCAACTAATAAAAAGGCAATCGATATAAGCAATTGCATCGATAAAAACCATTTTCTTTTGGTTCCTGTTAATTCAATAAACGGACTCCAAAGAGGTTTTATAACCCAAGGTAAGTATAATAAGCTGGTATATAGTCCAATGTCTTCATTGGTTATTCCGAGATTTTTGTACATTAATACCGAAACCGAAATAATTACGGCATAAGGCAATCCAGATGCAAAATTAAGAAGCGGAATCCAAAACCAGGGTTTATTATCTGTTTTCATTAGGCTGAGCAGGTGAATAGATTTTAAAATTCTTTTTTATATCGGCAGAAGCCGGGGAACTTTCGTTTGCAAAATAATCAATAAATGTCACAGCACAGGCTTTATACATTTTGATTTTTTCTGCAGGTATAGAGAATGATATAACACCGTCTTTTTCAACAGCTCTTACTTTGTCGATTATTTTTGTTGCATCATTCGTATTGACTTTTGAAATATGTTCTCCTCCATAAATTACAATGTAACGTACTTTTGTGTTGAGTGGACTTTTGATACTGAAAGTATATTTTAAACTGTCTTTTGCAAATTCAGTAAAAACAGGATTATCAATTATAATGCGTTTCAAATTTGGAACCGCCGCAGGAAGTGCAGGATATTTATATTGGCTTTCTTCTAAAAGACGAACAATATCAAAGTTTTTGTTCATGAACCATTTAGCACTAAAATAAGCGCTTCCGGAAACATTTTTGAAGCTTCTGGCAAAATCGATCTGATTTGGAATTTCAGTAGCAAAATTCCAGCTTTTATCTGCATCGCCTCTTATTTTGTATGAAGCATGACCAATATATACTGCTGTATTATTGGAGTTTTCTGCCCACCATTTTACCAATTTTGAATAATTGGCTCTCGGATTGTTCATACTCCAATATAATTGTGGTAAAATATAATCAATCCATTTTTGATCCATCCATAAAACAGGATCTGCATATAAATCGTCATAGTTTGATGTCGATTGCGTTTCAGAACCTCTTGGGTCCTGAGATTTATTTCGCCAAACCCCAAACGGACTAATTCCGAATTGAACCCACGGTTTGCTTGCTTTTATAGTTGTTGAAATAGTATGTACAAAGTTGCTCACATTTGCACGACGCCAGTCAGCAAGACTTAAACCTGAACCGTATTTTTTATACGAAGCCGTATCGTTAAAAACTTTTCCGGGAACGGCATACGGATAAAAATAATCATCAAAATGAATCGCATCGATATCGTATTTATCTACAACTTCTTTTACGACTTTTGTCAAATGTGTTTGAACTTCGGGCAATGCAGGATCATAATAATACTTTCCGCCGTATTCGATCATCCATTCCGGATGTTTAAAAAGATCGTGATTTGGACTTAAAAGGTTTTTATTTAAATCGAAAGTCGCACGATACGGATTCAGCCAAGCATGAAATTCAAAACCTCTGTTATGTGCTTCTTCGATCATCCAAGCCAAAGTATCATAATACGGATTTGGAGTAACGCCTTCTTTTCCAGTTAAAAATCGGGACCAAGGAGCAAATTCTGATGGGTAAAAAGCATCACCAACACTTCTGATCTGAACGATAACAGCGTTGTAGTTTAGTTTTTTATAAGCTTCTAAAATCTCTAAATAATCTGCTTTTTCTTTTTCAACATTATCTGTCGCCGTTTTGGGCCAGTCAATGTTTACTACAGTCGCAATCCATACACCTCTAAATTCATTTTTAGGGTGCATTATTTTTTCTTGTGAATTAGCTTTTAATCCAAACAAAAATAAAAGTATGATAGCGTATAGTAAGTGCTGATTTTTATGCATTTTAATCTTTAATTTTAACAAGAACCAAAAATAGTTGTTTTGCCACGAATTCAATGAATTCTTCTAATTTTTTATTTTTAAATGTTTTTTTGCCACTAATTTCACAAATTATAGTAATTTTTTATTTCCAAAGTATTAAAAAATAATCGTAAAAATTCATGACAGTTTTTGCTCCAGATTAAGGATTATTTGGATTAATCTTTTTAATCTTTTAATCTGTGGCAACTTATTTATTTAGTCAGGAAAAGAAATTTTTCCCATAGTTACTGATGGAATTCCTTTTTTTGAACCAAAATTATAATTTCCTCCTGCAACAGTTTCATTGGCCAAAACGGCAAATAAAACAGCCTCTTTTGCATCGCCTGAAATTCCGAGAACATCGCTTTTTTCAAATTTGCAAGACAATAACTCTTGTAACCAACTAACCAATAACGGATTTCGTGCGCCTCCTCCAGACATATAAATTGTAAACTCTTCGATTGGTGTTTTAGTATTTAGTACTACAAACAAAACCGCTTCGGCAATTGTTTCGGCACTAAGGCGTGTTAAAGTCGCAAGCAAATCTGGTGCCGAAATATTTTCTAAACCTAATTTTAGCAAAGCCAAGTTCACAAATTCATGGTTGAATAATTCCTGACCAATCGTTTTTGGAAAGCTTTTTTGAAAGAAAGCATTACTTTTTAATTCACTTAAAAGTTCCTGATTTACAGTTCCACTTTTAGCGATTTCGGCATCTTTATCGTAACTTTTTTCAGGGAAAAACTGTTTGGTGAAAATATCAATTAAAGTATTTGCCGTTCCGGTATCGGTTACAAAAACTTCCTCGGCGTTTTGAGAAGCTGGTAAATAAGTGAAATTTGCAATTCCGCCCATATTGAGCATAATTCGGTTTTCGCCTTTTTTACTGAATAACAAATAATCGCCATAAACAGCCAAAGGCGCGCCTTCGCCACCCGCCGCAACATGTTTTTGTCTGAAATCAGATAAAGTGATAATTCTGGTTTTTACTGCAATATGATCGCCGTCTCCAATTTGCAAAGTCGCATTTGGAAATTTTTCCTGCTGATGTAAAAACTTTGGCGCATGCAAAACCGTTTGTCCGTGCGAGGCGATTAAATCAACTTCGCTTGCGGGAATATTCCATTTTGAAAGACAATCATTAATCATTTTGGCATGTAAATCTGCAATCCATTCGTTTAGTAAAACCAAATGCTGAAAATCGATTGTTTTTTTAGCAAATACTTTTCTGATTTCGGTTTTAATATCTTCGCTATAATCGATGGTTTCAAATTGCTCGATTTTTACAACCGTGTTTTCGCCTTCTCCCGAAATTGCACAAAGTGCCAAGTCAAGTCCATCAAGAGAAGTTCCAGACATTAAACCTAGTATTTTTCGGGTCTCTTTTTGAGCGATTTTGTAAAGAGCGCTTATGTTTTTATTCATTAAAAGGATGATTTAAAAAAGCATTTTATTTGGAAACGCTAAAATGGGATTTTTTACATAT
>Ga0302347_1004632_pt1 | contig 10820 bp, 11 predicted proteins | sample PhyWR1_FD_202178 | JGI IMG/M metagenome (GOLD analysis project Ga0302347, IMG submission 202178) | Leaf surface microbial communities from wheat plants in UC Gill Tract Community Farm, Albany, California, United States - DLSL W.R1 (v2)... | ecosystem: Host-associated > Plants > Phyllosphere >...
TTATGCGGAAACCCCGCAAGACCAGCAGGCATATGTTGAGTACATCAATCAAGAGTACGACGCAGAGCGCCTGACGCAGATCCTTACAGATGTGGTTGATATCATTGGTGCCAACATCCTGAACATCGCCCGTCAGGATTACGACCCGCAAGGCGCCAGCGTGACTATTTTGATCTCCGAGCAGCCGGTAATTCCTACCGAAAGCCAGATCGAAGAGTCCCCAGGCCCGCTGCCCGAGACCATCCTGGCTCATCTCGACAAAAGTCATATCACGGTGCACACCTATCCGGAGATTCACCCGGTGGACGGTATCGCAACATTCCGTGTGGATATTGATGTGTCGACGTGCGGCGTTATTTCACCGCTTAAAGCTCTCAACTACCTGATCCATCAGTTTGATTCGGATATTGTGACTGTCGATTACCGTGTGCGGGGTTTCACCCGTGACGTTGAAGGCAAAAAGCACTTTATCGATCACGAGATCAATTCGATCCAGAACTACCTCTCTGAAGACACCCGTGACGGTTACCAGATGACCGACGTGAATGTGTACCAGGAAAACCTGTTCCACACCAAGATGCTGCTCAAGGAATTCGAACTGGATAACTACCTGTTCGGCGACGCCACCAGCAATCTGTCGATTGAACAACGCGCCCAGGTGACTGAGCGGGTGAAGCACGAAATGCTCGAGATTTTCTACGCACGCAACATGGCGTAAATTTCCGCAATTAAAAAAGGCGGCTACCGAGAGGTAGCCGCCTTTTTTGTGTGTCACAAAGCCACCTTTGGTAGCTGCTGTCTTGGTGTTGCCACAGGTTTTCTGAGCGACACAATACCTGTGGAAACCGACTTGCCTGCGATGCAGCGACTCGGCATGGCTGACAGGCTGGGTTCTAGCTTCGCGAGCAAGCCGTCAAATGCGATAAGTACTTTTGGTCATGACCTTGGCCATCAGGCTCATGCCGAACTTCACCGGAGCAGGGAAGCGAAAGCCGCCAGCATTGAGCGCGGACTCTGCATGCTGCTCTTCGTCGATACGCATTTGCTCAAGTATGGCCCGGGATTTTTCGTCTTCAGCGGGTAATTGCTCAAGATGCTCATTCAGATGCTTGCACACCTGATCTTCGGTCGCAGCCACGAACCCCAGGCTGACTTTGTCGCTAATCAACCCTGCTGCTGCGCCGATCCCGAAAGACATGCCGTAAAACAACGGGTTCAGCACGCTGGGGTGACTACCCAGTTGGCGGATACGCTGCTCGCACCAGGCCAGATGATCGATCTCTTCTTCAGCAGCATGCTCCATCGCTTCGCGTACATGGGGCAGCTTGGCTGTCAGCGCCTGGCCTTGGTACAAGGCTTGAGCACAGACCTCGCCGGTATGGTTGATGCGCATCAGACCGGCAACATGGCGCTTGGCCTGTGGCTCCAGCGGGTTTTCAGGTTTGACGATGGCAGGCGATGGGCGATGCGGCTGACCGCTGAACGGCAGCAGTGTGCGCAAGGCGGTATCGGCTTGTAACAGAAGACGGTCAATCGGCGAGTAGTGACGTTGGGTAGTCATGCTTACCTCCGGAAAAAATCACGGGGGTCAGTTTACCCCAATCGGGCGGACGGGGTTTGCGTTGGATCACGGGTTACGCAGGAGCCGTGCGGCTCCCACGTCAGAAACCAGTACCCATCAACCCGGCGGCCAGTTCATCTGGCGCTGCCCCAGCACGTGCATATGAATGTGGTAGACCGTCTGGCCGCCCTGTTCATTGCAGTTCATCACCACGCGAAAACCGTCTTCGCAGCCCAGTTCCTTGGCCAGGCGCTGAGCCGTGAACAGGATATGGCCTGCCAGTGGCTTGTCCTCTTCGGTCAGGTCGTTAAGCGTACGGATCGGCTTTTTCGGAATGACCAGAAAGTGGATGGGCGCTTGTGGGGCGATATCGTGAAAAGCCAGCACTTGATCATCTTCATAGATGATCTTGGCAGGTATTTCACGGTTGATGATCTTGGTGAACAGAGTATCCAAAGCTGTGTCTCCGTGAGTGAAGTCCGGTCTGAGTGTACTCAGGGCTGTGAGTTACGCCCAGCCTCGTTAACGTGGGCAGTAGGATTTGTTGACCGAGGCAACAATTTTTCGTGTCATCCACCGCGAGAGTACGCGTGGGAAACGAGTGATCCAGCGGTTGCGTCGCCCAGGAATGATGATCGCCTTATTCTTGTCGAGGGCGCGCACGGTGTAGAGCGCAACTTCTTCGGGGCTCATGGCACTGGCGTTTTGCTTGATGGCGTCAGTGTTCATCTTGGCCGCATCAAAAAAGCGGGTCCGGGTGATGCCGGGGCAAAGCACCGATACCTTGATCCCGGTTTTCTTCACTTCTTCGCGCAAGCCCTCGGAAAAGTGCAGTACATAGGCCTTGCTGGCGAAGTACGTGCTCAGCCACGGCCCGGGCTGAAAGGCTGCGATCGAGGAAACATTGAGGATTTGCCCGCCGCCCTGAACCGCCATCATATTGCCGATGGCATGGCACAGACGGGTGAGCGCCAGCACGTTAAGCTCAATCAGATCCTGCTCGGCGCTCCAGTCGTGGGCCAGAAACGGGCCGCAGGTACCGATGCCCGCGCAGTTGACCAGCAGGTCGATCTGGCGGTCGCCTTCTTCAAGTTCCAGCAGAAAACCGGACAAGCGCAGGGGCTCACCCAGATCACAGGCGCGGAACAGTACTTCGACGCCGAAACGTTGGGTCAGCTCAAGGGCAATGGTTTCCAGCGCATCCCGCTGGCGGGCCACCAAAATCAGACTGCGCCCACGTCGGGCCAGGGCCTCAGCCAGAGCCAGGCCAATGCCGCTGGTGGCACCAGTGATTAAAGCGTAACGGGTCATGCTGTTCTCCATTGCAACGGTACAGTCCGGTGACAATGATGTCCCTGGCGTTAACGCGTTCATTAAGGCGCGCAGTCTACAGGCTGTTGCTGTTGACTGCGTTGATCAACGCACTCAGCAGGCCCAAAGCAAAGAGGGCAACCATTGCGCAAATGCCCAATCCGATCAAAAAAATGGTGATTGAGGCAATTACAGTGACCGACCGGCTATTGGCCGGTGGCGGTGGTCCGTACTTATTGGGGCCCGGGGTGCCTGGCATCAGCAACATCATAAGGGTCAGGACCAGATTGGCCACAGGCACCAGGTGCAGCAACAGCATCCAGGCCGACCAGTTCAGGTCATGCAGGCGCTGGGCGCAAATTCTCAGGCTGACAATGAACCAGGCGAGTGTCAGGACTGCGCCGCAGGTAATGCCGAGGGTAGGCGATACCTTGACTGCGAGCAGCACCAGAATGGACGTCACCATGGCGATCAGGCTGATGACCATGCTCCAGGCCAGCAACCGCATACGCCCGATCCGGCCGTTGAATCCTGCAGGGTCCAACGGCGCGCATTGCTCTTGAGGTGTTTTGTCCAGGCTAAGCTCGGGCATTGAGGCTTCCTTGTCCGGATGTATTGAGCACAGGCTCGCCTGGATTGGCGGGCCTTTCACGATCAGCGATGTGGCCAATGCCGGGCGAGATTTACGCCAAGGGTTTGCGCCTTGCGATATTCCTCATCCAGGCGTGCGATCAATTGGTCAATGGTTGGCAGGTCGTGGATTTCGCCTACGCCTTGGCCAGCGGACCAGACCGTTTTCCATGCCTTGGCTTCATCTGTGAGCGGTTTGAGTTTGTTGCCAGCGCCGTTTTCGCTTTTGCCCTGGAGTACAGCGAGGTCGAAACCCGCATTTTCAAGACTTTGGCGCATGAAACTCGCAGGTACACCCGATACGGCCGGAGTGTGGATGATATCGGCAGCGCGGGAAGCCAGCAGCATCTCTTTGTAGGCATCAGGCGCATGGCTTTCCTGGGTCGCGATAAAGCGTGTACCGAGGTAGGCAAGGTCTGCGCCCATAATCTGGGCTGCCAGAATTTCGTGGCCGTGGTTCAGGCAACCTGATAGCAGTACGGTTTTGTCAAAGAACTGCCGGATTTCAGCCAGCAGTGCAAAGGGGCTCCAGGTGCCAGCATGACCGCCGGCACCCGCTGCGACAGCAATCAGGCCGTCCACCCCGGCTTCTGCGGCTTTCTCTGCATGGCGTCGGGTCGTGACATCGTGGAACACCAGGCCTCCATAGCTGTGGACGGCATCCACCAACTCTTTGACGGCTCCCAGGCTGGTAATGACGATAGGCACCTTGTGCTCGATGCAGATCGCCAGATCCGCCTGCAGCCGTGGGTTGCTGTTATGCACAATCAGGTTCACGGCGTAGGGCGCAGGGTTATCCAATGTGGCCAGCCCTGCTTCTATTTCCTCAAGCCATGCCTTGAACCCGCTGCTCTCGCGCTGGTTGAGTGCAGGGAAACTGCCTACAACCCCGTTGCGACAGCAGGCGATGACAAGTTCAGGGTTGGAAATCAGAAACATGGGAGCGGCAACTACCGGCAGGCGCAAGCGTTGTTCAAGCAAGGCGGGCAGTGACATTGGATAACCTCGGATCGTTAAGGAGTGAGCTTAAAACGGTTTGACCACCGCCAGAATTACGATCGCCAGCAGAAATACGACCGGCACTTCGTTGAACCAGCGGTAGAACACGTGAGTGCGTTTGTTTTCACCACGGGCAAAGCGTTTTACCTGCGCGCCGCACATGTGGTGATAGCCGATCAGCAGGATCACCAGCGTCAGCTTGACGTGCATCCAGCCCTGGCTGAAATAGCCGCTAGGGTTGAGGCTGATCAACCAGCCGCCGAATATCAGGGTGGCGATCATTGCCGGGCCCATGATGCCGCGATACAGCTTGCGCTCCATGATGCTGAATCGTTCTTTGCTGACACAATCTTCGCTTTGTGCGTGGTAAACAAAGAGGCGAGGCAAGTAAAACAGGCCAGCAAACCAGCAGACAATGCTGATGATATGGAAGGCTTTGAGCCATAGATAAAGCATTTTTAGTTATTCCCAGGTTCACGGTAGATCAAATAGTAGTAGTAGAGCGTGCGGGAGTCACCTTGGCGGTTGTCGCAGGGGCGCGGTGTCCCTATTATCGAAGGCTTTCCAGTGGTTTCGTTGAGGGCAGGTTATGGTCAAGGTCGGTATTGTCGGCGGCACGGGTTACACCGGGGTCGAATTACTGCGTTTGCTGGCACAGCATCCGCAGGCTGAAGTGGTTGTGATCACTTCTCGATCCGAGGCTGGCCTGCCAGTTGCCGATATGTATCCAAACCTGCGCGGCCACTATGATGGCCTCGCCTTCAGCGTGCCGGACACGCAAACCCTGGGTGCGTGCGATGTGGTGTTTTTTGCCACTCCTCACGGCGTAGCCCATGCCCTGGCTGGCGAGCTGCTGGCTGCTGGCACCAAGGTTATCGACCTCTCGGCTGACTTCCGTCTGCAGGACGCAGAAGAGTGGGCCAAGTGGTACGGTCAGCCCCACGGTGCGCCTGAGTTGCTGGATGAGGCTGTATACGGCTTGCCAGAAGTGAACCGTGAGCAAATCAAAAAGGCTCGGCTGATCGCTGTGCCGGGCTGCTACCCGACTTCGGCCCAGTTGGGCTTTCTTCCTCTGCTGGAAGCGGGGCTGGCTGAGACTTCGCAGTTGATCGCGGACTGCAAGTCGGGTGTAAGCGGTGCCGGTCGGGGCGCCAGTGTGGGTGCGTTGTATGCCGAAACGTCAGAAAGCATGAAGGCGTATGCCGTTAAAGGTCATCGTCATCTGCCAGAAATTCGCCAGGGCCTGCGTCGTGCAGCGGGTAAGGATGTCGGGCTGACCTTTGTTCCGCATCTGACGCCGATGATCCGTGGTATTCACTCCACGTTGTACGCCACCGTAGTGGATCGCTCTGTCGACTTGCAGGCGCTTTACGAAAAGCGTTATGCCAACGAGCCTTTCGTCGATGTGATGCCCGCCGGCAGTCACCCGGAAACCCGTAGCGTGCGCGGTGCCAACGTGTGCCGGATTGCGGTGCATCGGCCACAGGACGGTGATCTGGTGGTAGTTTTGTCGGTCATCGACAACCTGGTCAAGGGCGCGTCTGGCCAGGCTGTGCAGAACATGAACATCATGTTCGGTCTGGATGAGCGTCTGGGCTTGTCCCATGCTGGGATGTTGCCTTAACAGCAGTCCGGGTTTCACGCTTCAAGCGGCAAGTGAGCAGTGCTTCACTTGCCGTTGCTACTTATGAATAGTTGACCGCTTTTCTAGGAGAAGCGGATAATGCGCTTCATCACGCATTATGGCGGCATAGCGCCGGGAGATAGTCAGCATGAGCGTCGAATCCTTCACCCCCATGGCTTTGCAATTCACCGAAGGTGCTGCGCACAAGGTGAAGAGCCTGGTCGATGAAGAGGGTAATGATCGTTTGAAGTTGCGCGTATTCGTTACGGGCGGCGGTTGTTCCGGTTTTCAGTATGGTTTCACCTTCGATGAAGAAGTGGCCGATGACGACACCCTGGTTGAGCGCGAAGGCGTCAGCCTGGTGGTCGATCCAATGAGCTTCCAGTACCTGGCAGGTGCCGAGGTGGATTATCAGGAAGGTCTGGAAGGTTCACGCTTTGTGATCAAGAACCCGAATGCCACCACTACTTGTGGTTGCGGTTCATCGTTCTCGATCTGATTTCGTCGAACAGGCTTCAAACTCAACGCCGCGTAGATTCGCGGCGTTTTGCTGTCTGCGATTTATCGGGGCAGGTCAGGCGGGGTAGATAGCACCCAATACACGCAGGCCGCGTGCGCCCGTGACGCTGGGGCGGTTGGTGGGGATGCTTTCCAGGCAGCAGTGGGCAAGCCATGCAAAGGCCATTGCCTCTACCCAGTCGGGGTCAACGCCCTTGGCTTGGGTGCTGCTCACTTTGGTGGGCGCCAGCAGCTCGGCCAGGCGGGCCATCAGCGTTGCATTGTGAGCACCGCCGCCGCATACCAGCAGTTCGTCAGTGTGTGGCTGGGCCGTGTGCAGCGACTGAACGATAGTCTGCGCAGTCAGCTCCAGAAGGGTTGCCTGAACGTCTTCGGCAGGGAAGGTCGGCAAGTTGAAAAGATGCTGTTTCAGCCAGGCGAGGTTAAAGACCTCACGGCCAGTGCTTTTCGGGCCTTTGGTCTGGAAGAACGGATCGCTGAGCAGTGCGTTGAGCAGCAGCGGTTCAACCCTGCCACTCGCAGCCCAGTCACCGTTACGGTCATAGAGCTCACCGCGCCGTTCCTGTATCCAGGCATCCAACAGGACGTTTCCTGGGCCACAATCGAACCCTGCAACGGGAGTATCAGGAGTAATCAGGCTTAAATTGCTGAACCCGCCTACGTTAAGCACGGCCCTGTTCCCGGTTTTATCCGTGAACAAGGCTTCGTGGAAGGCGGGAACCAAAGGCGCGCCCTGGCCTCCCGCAGCCACATCGCGACGACGAAAATCACCTACAACGCAGATGTTGGTCAGTTCGGCCAATAGCGCCGGGTTGCCGATCTGTACGGTAAAGCCGCGGGCGGGTTCGTGTCGTATGGTCTGGCCGTGGCTGCCGATTGCGCGAATATCTGCCGGGGAGAGCTGTTGCTGTGCAAGGAGTGCGTTGACGCCCTGTGCGGCCAGCTCGACCCAGTGATTTTCGGCGATTGCGCAGCGGGCCACTTCATCAGGACCGCTTGCGCACAAACCCAGCAATTCGCTACGCAGTGATTGCGGCATGGGGATGTAATGGGTGGCGCGTAGCGTGATAGCGGGCCCCAGCTCTATAAGAGCGATGTCCATGCCATCCAGGCTGGTACCGGACATCACGCCTATATAAAGAGCCATGGCTTAGCGCTTGCTCGAGGCCAGGAGAGTGGCCTTTTCCTGGTTCATGCGAGCCATCAACGGCTGGCTCTGTTGCATGAAGCGAGTGCGCTCTGCTTTGGCAATCGGGTCGGCCATTGGCAGTTTCTGGCCCAGCGGGTCAACGTGTACGCCATTGACCTGGAACTCGTAGTGCAGGTGTGGGCCGGTGGACAGGCCGGTGGTACCGATGTAGCCGATCACCTGGCCCTGCTTGACCGAACCTCCGGTTTTCACGCCTTTGGCGAAGCCTTGCATATGCCCGTAAAGGGTGCGGTAAGTGTTGCCGTGCTGAATGATGATGGTATTGCCGTAACCGCCGCGACGGCCCGCCAGAAGTACCTTGCCATCACCGGTAGCCTTGATCGGGGTACCGCGTGGTGCTGCGTAGTCGACGCCCTTGTGGGCACGGATCTTGTTCAGGATCGGGTGTTTGCGGCCTGAGGAGAAGCGCGAGCTGATACGGGCAAAGTCTACCGGAGTACGGATAAATGCCTTGCGCATGCTATTGCCATCAGCGGTGTAGTAATTGCTGATGCCCTGCTTGTTGGTATAACGCACGGCAGTAAAGGTCTTACCGCGGTTGGTGAAGCGTGCAGAGAGAATATTGCCAGTTCCGACGGTTTTTCCGTTGATTACCTTCTGCTCGTAGATCACTTCAAACTGGTCGCCTGGGCGAATGTCCTGAGCGAAGTCGATGTCATAACCAAATACCTTGGCCATATCCATCGTGGTGCTGTGCGGCAAGCCTGCGCGCTGACCCGAAACAGAGAGGGAGCTGCTGATCACGCCGTGAGCATAGGCCGAGCGCATGGTAGGCAGGGTAGTGACGCGGCGAAAGGCATAGCCCTTGGCGGTTTTGTTGAGGGTGATGGTCTCAAGGTCGCTGACCTGGCTGTGCAGTTTGTTCAACTGCTGGCCGTCAGGGCTCATTTCAAATTCGAGTTTCTGGCCGTGCTTGAGCTGGCTGAATTGCTTGGCTTGTTTGTCGCTGGCCAGCACTTCATGCACAGAACTGGCCGGCAGGCCAACCTTCTGGAACAGGGTCGAGAGGGTGTCGCCCTTGCTGACGATCACTTCGCGGTGGCTTGGCGCAGGAGGCGCTTGCGGCTCGACTTTGGCGCTCGCAACCGGGGCGCTGTCCTGCTGCTCGATCTGTGCAAATGGCGATGGATTCGCTTCATTTGTGGCTTGAACGAGTTCTGCAGCGTCTTGATCTTGTGTCAGTTGTTCAGCCGGGGTTTCCAGCTCCAGGTTCAGGGTCGTTCGTTTGGCTTCTACTTCGCTGGAGGGAAACACCAGCAAGGCCAAGCTTAAGAGAGCGGCGATACCACTTGCGGCAAGCAGGTGGGTCTTCGGATAAAGCGGTGGCGCTTTAGGCGGTTGACTGGTCATAGTGATTTTGACTTTGAGATAAAGGATGAATTGGAAAAGATGACTGACACAATGAATATGAAATAACTGTATAAAATATAACCAAATGGCCCTTGAAGCAAGTCCGTGAGCTATTCGCGCGCGGATACGCTGCCGTATGCCTGCAGGAACTTGTAATTAGTCCCTGATCTTGTATCGTTGGTTCCCTTTGAATTATAGCCTCACGGGTCTGATATGAAGTCGGTTGAAGAGCAGCTAGCGCTAATAAAGCGGGGTGCCGAAGAGGTACTGGTCGAATCTGAATTGGTCGAGAAGCTCAAGCGCGGCCAGCCGTTGCGCATCAAGGCCGGATTCGACCCTACGGCGCCCGATCTGCACTTGGGCCATACCGTGCTTATTAATAAGCTGCGCCAGTTCCAGGAACTGGGCCATCAGGTGATCTTCCTGATTGGCGATTTCACCGGGATGATCGGTGATCCAAGCGGCAAAAGTGCAACGCGTCCACCGCTGACGCGTGAGCAGGTGCTCGAGAATGCCGAGACTTACAAGACTCAGGTGTTCAAGATCCTTGATCCGGCAAAAACCGAGGTGGCATTCAACTCCACCTGGATGGATCAAATGGGGCCTGCTGACTTCATTCGCCTGACATCGCAGTACACCGTTGCTCGCATGCTTGAACGCGATGACTTCGACAAGCGCTACACCACCAATCAACCTATCGCCATTCACGAGTTCCTTTATCCGCTGGTACAGGGCTACGACTCGGTTGCTCTCAAGGCGGACGTTGAGCTGGGTGGTACCGATCAGAAGTTCAACTTGTTGATGGGGCGTGAGTTGCAGCGTGGCTATGGTCAGGAAGCTCAGTGCATCGTGACCATGCCTTTGCTTGAAGGGCTGGATGGCGTCAAGAAGATGTCCAAGTCCCTGGGTAACTACGTCGGTATCCAGGAAGCGCCGGGTGTTATGTACAGCAAGCTGGTATCCATTCCTGATGCTCTGATGTGGCGCTACTTTGAATTGCTGAGCTTTCGTTCCATGGACGAAATCAATGCATTCAAGGCTGAAGTCGAGGCCGGTGCCAACCCTCGTGATATCAAGATCAAGCTGGCTGAAGAGATTGTTGCCCGCTTTCACGGTGAGGAGGCTGCTGCCAATGCGCATCGCGGCGCCGGCAACCGTATGAAGGAAGGCGAACTGCCTGATGATCTGCCAGAGATCGAGCTGACTGCAGCTGAGGATATGCCGATTGCAGCCGTCCTTAATAAGGCAGGCCTGGTGAAGAACTCTGCAGTGGCGCGAGACCTGTTGGGGTCGGGTGGTGTGCGTATAGATGGCGAGGTGGTTGATCGCACCTATATATATGCCCTGGGCTCGACCCATGTGTGTCAGGCAGGCAAGAAGGCTTTTGCGCGAATCACGCTGAAAGCCGAGTAAAACTGGGGGGTCAGGGTTAATTGATAGATTTGTTCAATTAGCCCTTGACTCGGATTTGTATCTGTCTATAATTCGCCCCACTTCCGGCGCAGTCGAAACGGAAAACTCCTTGAGTTTCAATGAGTTGGATTGGTTTTCGGCAGTGTCAGCTTCAAGTCATCGAAGCAGGAAATGAGGTGTTGACAGCAGCGTGTAACGCTGTA
>Ga0302347_1004635_pt1 | contig 10815 bp, 6 predicted proteins | sample PhyWR1_FD_202178 | JGI IMG/M metagenome (GOLD analysis project Ga0302347, IMG submission 202178) | Leaf surface microbial communities from wheat plants in UC Gill Tract Community Farm, Albany, California, United States - DLSL W.R1 (v2)... | ecosystem: Host-associated > Plants > Phyllosphere >...
AGCTCACCGCGCAAGCCCTTACCAAGGGCGCCGCCTCTCTCGCCTCACTCAGTTACACCCGCGACAATGCGGGGCAGCTTACTGGCCAGACTCCTACGGGCCTCCCCGGTCAGGCCGAAACCTACGCCTACACCGCCAACAATCAGCTGGGCACCGTCACGACAGGTGGCACACCCTCGACCAATGCCTACGATGCGGCCAACAACGCCACCACCGTCCGCAACGGCAGCCAGGCGTTCGACCCCGCCAACCAGCTGTGCTGGAGTTCAACAACCACCCTCAGCTCTCCCAGTTGTGCCACGAAGCCAGCCGGCGCCACGTCTTACGCCTACGACGCGGACGGCAACCGGACGAGCACCACGCCCACCAGCGGAGCCGCCAGCACCTATACGTACAACGGCGCCGACGAGCTCACTAAGGCTGTCACCGCGGCCGGCACCACCACGTACTCATACGACGGCGCGGGGTTGCGGAGCAGCAAAACCAGCGGCACCACGACAACGCCTTTCACCTGGGACGACGCCACAACCGCGAACCTACTCGAGGACGGAACCTCCACTTGGATCTATGGACCCGGCGGCATTCCACTTGAGCAGCTCACAGCCGGACCGTCTCCTCAGACCACCTTCTTCTTCAGCGACCAGATCGGGTCTACTCGTGCACTCACTGATGGCACGGGAAACCTGTCCGGTACCTACGCTTACGACGCTCATGGCACGACCACGAGCCACACCGGCACAGCAACGACCCCATTGCAATACGTTCATGGGTACCTCGACTCGGAGACCGGATTCACGTACTTCAGAGCTCGCTACTACGACCCGAAAACAACACAGTTCCTCACTCGCGATCCTGCGTACCAAAAAACGCTCCAGTGGTATGCGTATGCGGGCAACAACCCACTCAACGCGGTCGATCCAACAGGCCTAGACTGGTGGAACGACTCAACGTTCTGGACGAATGCAGGGATTGTCGTCGCCAGCGTCGCCATAGACATTGGAACTGCTGGTCTTGCCACTCCCGAATTGGCAATGCTCGACGGCGCAATTTTTGCCGGCGAAGCAGTCGAAGCGGGAGCGGCTATAGCGGAGAGTTCCGCCGCCGCCGAAGGGGCCGCAGCTGCATCAGAGTCAGTGCAAATATTCAGAAATGTTGACGCTTCGGAGTTCAACTCAATCGCGACCAGCGGCGAATTTGGCGTGGGCGAGGGAACAATGGAGGGCAAATGGTTTGCCACGTCCGGCGAGCACGCCGACCAGTGGGGCGCCTGGCTGAACGGGGGAGAGGGGACCACCGTAGAAACTCAGATACCTCGATCGGTAGCCAACCAACTTCATTGCCACAAGGGAAATCTTGATGGGATTGGACCGGCATGGTACGCCAACGAGTCCGATCTCAACGCAATCAACGAGAGCATGAATGGAATTCGAGTATGGCCATGATCGAACACATATCGAAGCCCGCAGCCCTGGCACTCTTGACCTGGCGCACGGCGGAAATGGGCGGCAGGTCTTCCGGGCCACCATCGAAAGGCGTTTACGCCGCCAATTGTAGATTTGTAATAGACCCCAAACAAGCAACCCGCACTTTGCGATCCGACAACTACTTCAGCATTCTCATCGAAAAAAGACATGAGATCGACAGTCAGACTTGGCGATGCGATATTGGATTCCTAGTTGAAGGCGAGATCGATCATCTCCTTACAGCCGGAACCCGAATTGACATAATGGAAGGGCCAAAAATTGTCGGAAATGCCACCATAATAGAGCGAATTATTTGATATGACTCCGATGCAACTTCTGGCTTCCGCTTCAACTAGCTAGGTCTCGCAATTCGGCACATCGCCCATCCATTCCGCACTCGGCACACAAATTCAACCGACCCCAACCAACCGAGGAGTCTCATGAAAAGGTCACTATCCATCGTTGCAGGATCGTTAGCCGCCATTGGCGGTCTCCTACTAGGCGCAAATCCCGCGTCGGCACTAGTGACCGACGGCGCGGATCCTCAAACTTCGGGCTGCTCGGCCGACGCCTATAATGTCGCTTCTTGGCCCGCCTATGATAACGCGGGGGTATACAAGGCGAACATAGAGCTCAGATATTCACCGAAATGCGGAACGAATTGGGTTCGGGTCACGCAGCAGGACGCCGCATATAAAATGACATCTTCGATCCGGTTGGACATCCCTAATGGCACATACGGTCCCGGGACGTTCGCGCGAGGTGTTGGCAACGGTTACGCCTACTGGTGGACTGGAATGGTCAAGGCACCTGGCTCGACGTGCGTCCTAATTGACGCTTCGGGAAACAACGCTTACTTTCAGACTCTGAATTGGACGACCAAGAGGGTCTGCTAGCGCCAGCGCCGCGTATATTCACGGATCGCGTTAGTTAAAAAGTTCTCGTGCGCCTAACGTTTCGGGAGCGAGTCGGTTCGCTGATCCGAAGTTATTCAGGATTTGGCTGCGATTCCTCCGCGGATTCGAGAATGACGGGTTCGGTGCTATTTGCACGACGGCACCGAACCCGCTTTCCATCCGCCCTGGATCCCGCCAGACAGCATAGATCGAAGCCTTTCCCAAGCTGCCCAGCGTGTCTCGAGACGCGGCGTTCAGGATTGTCACGCTCTCGCGACTCTGACGATCCGGCCATGCTTAGATTGCCAGTCACGTGATGCCAGCAGGCTCGCGTCCCTGGGCTTCCGGCCTGAATTCCTAGGGACTCTCATGCGCGGCGATCTCGACCGTGGTGAAACGCACTGCCGGTGCACGGTCCCGCTGCACCTGCCCCACGGACGCATCGCTGGGCACATCGCCGCGTGTCCAATTCCGCGATAATCGAACTGTCCACAGCCGTGCGCCGGTGCTTGACGTCCAATACGCCCTACGCCTCGACGCGCGTATGGACGGGGACCCTGCTCACCTCTGGCAGTTCGGCACCAACGACAGTACCAACCGGCTCCTGCGCCCTTGGCTCACGAAGGGCTTGTTCCCGCCCGCGCAATACCACCCAGGACGCCCCCGATTCCGACCACCTGCGTTCATCTGAAACCGTGTGACAAACCGGGCATAAAACCCCGGCGTAGGCTGGTTGCCACAGGTAACGAACACTCATGGCACGGCTCATCGGGAAGCGAAGCGATCACCCAGTATGGCGCAGACTCAGACCACGTTCTTCCACTCACTCAGACGCCTTTACCCCCATCTGAAGCCAATCATGCCGCGGCTCGTGATGGGTCTTCTCTCCGCGCTCGGCGCCAGCTTGGTCGCCCTGGCGATTCCTCAGGTCCTCCGCAGCCTCATCAACGACTCGCTGCACCCGGGCGGTCAGCCCTCCGAGGTGTGGATCGCCGTCGCTGCCGTCCTGGGGCTCGGCGTCCTGGAAGCCGGGCTGATCGCCCTGCGCCGCCAGTTCGTCATCAACCCGGCCACGACCGTGGAGAACGGCCTGCGCGTCTCGCTGTACCGGCACCTGCAGGACCTCGCCGTCGACTTCCACGACCGCTGGGGCTCCGGCCAGCTCCTCTCGCGCGCCATGGCGGACCTCAATTTCCTCCGGCGCTGGATGGCGTTCGGGGCGATCATGCTGGTGGTCACGTCGCTCACGGTCGTCATCGGCGTGGGCATCATGTTCAGCATGAGCTGGCAGCTGGCGCTCGTCTTCCTGGCCGCCGCCATCCCGATCGTCGCCACCGGCACCCGGTTCCGCCGCAACTTCCTGCGCGTCGCCCGTCGCAGCCAGGACCAGGCCGGTGACCTGGCCACCGCCGTCGAGGAGTCCGTTCACGGCATCCGCGTGCTCAAGGCCTTCGGCCGCGGCCGCGAAGCCCTCGAGAACTTCAACTCCCAGGCTGAAGAGCTCCGCCAGACCGAGATCCTCAAAGCCCGCCAGCTGGCCTTCTTCTCGCTCGTGTCCACGCTCCTGCCGGAACTGGCTCTCGGCGTCGGGCTGGTGCTCGGCATCGCCCTCACGGCGGACGGACAGCTCAGCATCGGCGCGCTCGTGGCCTTCTTCGCGACGGCGGCCGTGGTCGCGGGCCCGGTCGAAGCTGTCGGCATGCTGCTCTCCATGGCGCTGACCGCGAAGTCCGCCATCGACCGCCACTTCGAGGTCATGGACAGCCCGGTCACCATCGCGGATCCCGCCGCTCCGCACCGGCCGGCCGAGATCGACGGCGCGGTCCGCTTCGAGGGTGTCCGCTTCGCCTTCGCGGACAGCCTGGAGGCGAACCCTGACGACCCGCAGTACCTCCTCGAGGACGTGACCCTGGACCTCGCCCCCGGCGAGACCATGGCCCTCGTGGGCGTCACCGGCTCCGGCAAGTCCGCGCTCCTGCAATTGGTCCCGCGGCTCTACGAGGTCACGGACGGCCGGATCACCATCGATGGCCAGGACCTGCGCGAGTTCAGCCTGACCGAACTGCGCAGCATCGTCTCCGTCGCCTTCGAGGACACCACGCTCTTCTCCAGCTCCATCCGGGACAACGTGCTGCTGGGCGCGCCGGCCGACGTGACCTCCTCCGAGGAGCGCGCGACGGCGGCGCTCACCGAGGCGCTCGACGTCGCGCAGGCATCGTTCGCATACGCCCTGCCGGACGGCGTGGACACCCGCATCGGCGAGGAGGGGCTGAGCCTGTCCGGCGGACAGCGGCAGCGCATCGCCCTGGCCCGCGCGATCGCGGCCCGGCCGAAGGTCCTGGTGCTGGACGACCCGCTGTCCGCCCTCGACGTCGCGACCGAGGAACTCGTGGAGGCACGGCTCCGGGAGGTCCTGCGGGACACCACGACGCTGATCGTCGCTCACCGCCCGTCCACCGTGGCCCTGGCCGACCGCGTGGCCCTGCTGCAGGACGGCCGGATCGCCGCCGTCGGGACGCACAGCGAGCTGCTCGCGACGAACGAGCATTACCGCTACGTCATCGCGAGCCTCGATCCGGATCCGGTCGATCTGGACAGCGAGCTCGAAGACGAGCTGGAGGACGCGGAGTTCGACAACGAGGTGAACGCATGAGCACGGCACAGACGACCACGCCCGGCTTCGGGACGTCGAACGAGGACTCCTCCCGCCTCGCCGCCGCGGAGAGCCGGGCCGTCCGCAAGCGGTCCCTTCGCCTCCTCGGCTCGCTGATCCGGCCGATCCGGGTCCGGTTCTGGCTGACCGTCGCCATGGTGGTGATCTCGCAGGCGGCCCACGCCGCGGGGCCTGCGCTCATCGCCTTCGGCATCGACCGCGCGCTCCCGGCTCTGATCCACGGCGACTCGACCCCGCTGGTGCTGGCCGGCGTCGGGTATCTCCTCGCCGCCGTCGTGACGGCGTGGCTGACCGCGCTGTACGTGACGAGCACCGCCAAGCTCAGCCAGGCGATGCTGCTGGACCTGCGGGTCCGTGTCTTCCGGCACACCCAGCGGCTCAGCCTGGAATTCCACGAGAAGTACACCTCGGGCAGGATCATCGCCCGGCAGACGTCGGACCTGGAGGCGCTCCGGGAACTGCTCGACTCCGGGGTCAGCTCCCTCGCGGCCGGGTTCATGTTCATGGTGTTCACGGCCCTGACGGTGTTCGCGCTCGACTGGCCGAGCGGTCTCATCATGCTCGGCGCGGCCATCCCGGCGACCTTCCTGACCCGGTGGTATCAGAAGCGTTCCGAGATCACCTACCGTGAGTCGCGCGTGGTGTCCGCCCGGATCATCGTCCACTTCGTCGAGACCATGACCGGCATCCGCGCCGTCAAGGCGTTCCGCAAGGAGGCCCAGAACACCCGGGAGTACACGGATCTGTCCGAGGAATACCGCCAGGTCACCGTGCGCTCCATCAATCTCAACGGCATCTTCCTCCCCGCCCTGGTGCTGCTCGGCAACATCACGGTCGTGGTGGTCCTGGCCGTGGCCGGGTTCCGGGTCCTGCACGGCGAGCTGGCCGTCGGCGTGCTGCTGGCGCTGGTCCTGTCGGTCAAGCGGTTCTTCCAGCCCGTCGACCAGATGGCCATGTTCTACAACTCTTTCCAGAGCGCTCAGGCCGCCCTGGAGAAGGTGTCCGGGCTGCTCGAAGAGGTCCCGACCGTGCGTCCGCCCCGCGAACCGGTGCCGCTGCCCGCGGCCGAGGGCCGGATCGAGTTCAAGGACGTCGAATTCCGGTACGGCGACGGTCCCGTGGTGGTCCCGGAGCTGAACCTCACCATTCCCGCGGGGCAGACCGTGGCGCTGGTCGGCCAGACGGGGGCGGGCAAGTCCACGCTCGCCAAGCTGATCGCCCGCTTCTACGACGTCAGCGCAGGCTCCCTGACCCTCGACGGGGTGGAGCTGTCCCGGATCTCCACCCCGGAGCTGCGGCGGGCCGTGGTCATGGTGACGCAGGAGGCGTTCCTGTTCAGTGGCAGCGTGGCGGACAACATCGCCCTGGGCCGCCCGGGGGCCAGCCGCGAGGAGATCGAAGCCGCGGCCCGGGCCGTCGGCGCGGACACCTTCATCCGCGCCCTCCCCGAGGGGTATGACACCGATGTGAACAAGCGCGGCGGCCGCGTCTCCGCCGGGCAGCGGCAGCTCATCAGCTTCGCCCGCGCGTTCCTGGCCGACCCGGCGGTGCTCATCCTGGACGAAGCCACGTCCTCCCTGGACATCCCCAGTGAGCGGCTCGTGCAGGAAGGCCTCGCGCGGCTCCTGGGCGGCGGGGCGGACTCCCCCACCCGGCGCCCCGCGGACGACGACGGCGCGGCCGGGTCCGCCGTCGTCGCGCCGGAGAGCGGGGCCGGGGAAGCCGTGGCCGGGGATGCGCTCACTGGAAAGGCAGTGGCACACCGGCGCACGGCCCTGATCATCGCGCACCGGCTCTCCACAGTGGAGATCGCGGACCGCGTCCTGGTGGTCCATGACGGCCGAATCGTGGAGGACGGCACCCCGGACCAGCTCATCCGGGACGGTGGACGCTTCGCCGCCCTGCACGGCGCTTGGCGCGACTCGCTGGTCTGAGCCCTCCCCGGTGACGGGCTCCATCGGGCCTGATCACCGGGGAGTTCGGGGCACGCAGCGGCGCTGACGTCCCCGATTTCAAAACTCGGGCCGGATCCGCTATTCTTGTAGGGTTGCTTGCCGGGGAAACCCGCGGGTCAACGGATCGGGATGTAGCGCAGCTTGGTAGCGCGCTTCGTTCGGGACGAAGAGGTCGCAGGTTCAAATCCTGTCATCCCGACCACGGAAAGCCCCGCTCTCAGGAGCGGGGCTTTTGCTTTGTCCGGGGTGATTCCCTGCTCCTTCCCAGCCGACGGGGGTTCACCCCGCCAGGCCCCTCTCCTAGGCTGGGCACATGACCGCACCCCGCAGAAAGTCCCAGCACTCGTCCGCCTTCGGCAGCGACACCTCGAACGCGTCGATCGAACTGAATCCGCTGTTCAGCCGCCCGGGTGAAGCCACGGAGTTCCCTCGCTTCACGCTTCCGGACGGGGCGGCGCTCCCCTCCACGGCGTACCAGATCGTCCACGACGAGGCGATGCTGGACGGCAACGCCCGTCTCAATCTGGCCACCTTCGTGGGCACCTGGATGGAGGCCGAGGCCGGGAAGCTCTACGCCGAGACCGTCGACAAGAACATGATCGACAAGGACGAGTACCCGAAGACCGCGGACATCGAGCACCGCTGCTGGCGCATCCTCGCCGACCTCTGGAACGCGCCCGACCCCGAACGTTCCGTGGGCACGTCCACCATCGGTTCGTCGGAGGCCTGCATGCTCGCCGGGCTCGCGCTCAAGCGGCGCTGGCAGCACGCCCGGCGCAAGGACGGCCGGTCCACGGACCGCCCGAACATCATCATGAGCTCCGCGGTCCAGGTCTGCTGGGAGAAGTTCTGCAACTACTTCGAGGTGGAGGCCCGTTATGTGCCGATCTCGGACGACCACCCGGTGCTGGACGGCCACGAGCTCGAGAAGTACGTGGATGAGAACACCATCGGCGTGGTCGCCATCATGGGCGTGACCTACACGGGCATGTACGAGCCGGTCGAGAAGATCTCCAAGGCACTCGACGCGATCCAGAAGGCGAGTGGCCTGGACATCCCGATCCACGTCGACGGCGCCTCCGGCGCCATGGTGGCGCCGTTCCTCCAGCCGAAGCTGGCGTGGGACTTCCGCGTGCCGCGCGTCATCTCCATCAACACCTCGGGCCACAAGTACGGGCTCGTCTACCCCGGCCTGGGCTGGGTGGTGTGGCGGGATGAGTCCGATCTGCCGGAGGACCTGATCTTCCACGTCAGCTACCTCGGCGGTGACATGCCCACGTTCGCACTGAACTTCTCACGCCCCGGCGCTCAGGTGCTCCTGCAGTACTACCTGTTCCTGCGGCTCGGGCGTGAAGGCTACCGCTCCGTGCATGCCGCGTGCCGGGACGTCGCACGCTATCTGGCGCACGAAATAGGGGCCATGGAGCCCTTCCAGCTCTGGAACGACGGCTCGGACATCCCGGTCTTCGCGTGGCGCCTCAAACCGGACTTCGCCGGCGAGTGGACACTCCAGCACCTCTCCGACCGGCTCCGCATGGCGGGCTGGCTGGTGCCGGCCTATCCGATGCCGGACGGGATGACCGACCTGACCGTGCAGCGCGTCGTGGTCCGCAATGGCTTCACCCGCGATCTCGCGGAGAGCTTCCTGCAGGACCTGCGCACCGCCGTCGAGTTCCTCGAGAAGGCGCCTACACCCCTCCCCGAACCCGGCGAGGCCAACGCCTTCCACCACTGAGAAGGCCAGGGGACGACCGGGGCGCCGGCCGTGCGCCGGACCCCGGCGTCTCCTGTGAAGTCCTTGACTGCCGGCTCCACACGGAGTGGCTGCAGGAGGCCTCCGGAAGGGCCTCCGGAGCGCCCTGGAATTCACCCCGCCTGACAAGCTCCGTCCCTGGTCCGGGGCCCTTTATGACATTCCCTGTCACCCGGCAAAACGGGGTCGTCCCGAACCGCCAGGAACGAAATACCGGTCGGATCGCCGGGCAACAGAAAGCGGGTGCCTCGCGCATTTGCGAAGCACCCGCTCTGGGCGACTCAGACCCTTCCGGACGAAGGGCCGGCCGACGGTTTAGAAGGGATCAGGCCAGTTGCCGACGTTGAGGCGGGCCGTGTCCGTGACGATGGTGGTCTTGGTCTTGGGCGCCGCGGCGAGGGTGGTGGGATCGGGCCAATTTCCGACATTCAGGCGCGCCGGGTCAGGCCAGTTGCCCACTGCCTGTACGCTCGAAGGATCGGGCCAGTTGCCGACGTTGGCACTCGCGGCGGGGACGCTCAGCGCACCGAGGCCCAGGGCCGCAGCCAGGGCCACGCCAGCTGTGAGTTTCTTCAACATGTTCTGCTCTTCCGTGTGGATCTATGGGGAGTATGAGCCTCAGTGGCAGATAACGCCAGCGATGCGTTGGTACTGACTGGATCGGGAGATCGCTACGGACAAAAGATGATCCGCATTGACATACATTGTAAAGTAATCACAAACGATAATGTCAAGGTTTGAGTGGCTTCCCGGTCTCTTAAACTTGAGGAGGGGCAATGGGCAGCGGATTTGGTGAGCGGCTTCGGGCCGAGCGCCTGGAACGCGGAATGACACAGGCTGAGCTGGGCAAGGACCTGTACTCGCCCAGCTACATCTCCCTGTTGGAGACGGGTCGGCGCGAACCGACACGCGACGTCATCCAGGAACTCGCCCGGCGACTTGAGCTCGCTCCCAAGGCACTCGAAGAGTGGAACAACCGGGTCACGCAGAACGACGCGGATTACGTCCTGGCCGCCTTGTACGCCCGTCAGGCCTGGGATCTGCGCGACTACGAGCTGGCCGCCCAGCACGCCGCGGAAGCCGCACGGATCGCCCTGGACGCCAAGAACGTCAGCGCCTGGTGGAACATGCGGTACATGCAGGCCGAGTGTCTGCTCAAGCAGGGCAAGTACTCCGAGTGCCAGGGCGTGGTGGAGCAGCTCGTGGAGCACCGCCTGGCCATCGAGAGCGCTGGGCGTGCGGGCCCGCCAGATGCTCGCCGCCGTCTGCCATGGACAGGGCCGCCTCGCGGACTCCGTCGAGCACGCCCGGCAGGCCGTGGCCCTCGGCGCCCAGCTCCCCAAGGACTCGCCCATCTACTCCAGCGCGCTGCGGATCTACATTGGCGCCCTGGCGGAGACCGGGCGTCTGGACGAGGCCTGGGAGCAGTGCAAGATCCTCTCCAAGGAGGTCAGCACCAAGTCCGTCGATCACATGTCCGGCATCGTCGCGTGGGTGATCGGCAACGTCGCCTTCATGCGCCACGACTACGAAGAGGGCGTGGCCCAGCACGACCGTGCCGCCAAGCTCCTCTCCCCCGGCAATGACATCGAGCAGTGGGCCAACTTCAACAAGGCCTCCGCCGCCATGCGCCTGAACTCCGGCATCGTGGAGGCGTCCACCCTCGCCGCGCTGGAGCGGGCCGAGCTCGCGCACACCATCGTCTCCGGCACTTTGCGCGACGGGCTCGAACTGCGGTTCATCCGTGCCAAGTGGCTTTACTTGACGGATGAGCTTCCCGCGGCCATCGAGATCCTGCGCGAGGTCGTGGCGCAGGAGGACGAGATCGGCATGCACGTCGCGGCCGAGGTCCACCTGCTCCTGGGCAAGGCCCTCAAGGCCACCGACGACCTCCAGGAGGCCATGGCCTACCTGTCCCGGGCCCAGCAGCTCTTCGCCTCCGCCGGCGCCTCCGAGGGCATCCAGCAGGCCATGGACGCCATGCTGGAGATCCGGCTCGCCGAACGCCGTGCCAAGGCCAACAGCGCCTGAGGCGCGGGGCTGAGCACAGCACGCACGAAGGAGGGGTGCGACG
>Ga0302347_1004636_pt1 | contig 10813 bp, 10 predicted proteins | sample PhyWR1_FD_202178 | JGI IMG/M metagenome (GOLD analysis project Ga0302347, IMG submission 202178) | Leaf surface microbial communities from wheat plants in UC Gill Tract Community Farm, Albany, California, United States - DLSL W.R1 (v2)... | ecosystem: Host-associated > Plants > Phyllosphere >...
AACCTGTTATATGGCGGCAAACGCGTCAACAAGCTGTCAATCTGAGGAGTGCGATGTGGCACAGGAATATACTGTTGAACAATTGAACCACGGCCGTAAAGTCTATGACTTTATGCGCTGGGACTACTGGGCTTTTGGCATCTCCGGCCTGTTGCTGGTGGCGGCCATTGTGGTTATGGGCATCCGCGGTTTTAACTGGGGGCTTGATTTCACCGGCGGTACCGTCATTGAAATCACCCTTGAAAAACCCGCTGATATGGACGTAATGCGCGAAGCGCTGCAAAAAGCCGGCTTTGAAGAGCCGCAGTTGCAAAACTTTGGTAGCAGCCATGACATCATGGTCCGCATGCCGCCGACCGAGGGTGAAAACGGCGGTCAGGTACTGGGCAGCAAGGTACTGAGCGTCATTAATGAGGCCACCCATCAAAACGCCGCCGTTAAGCGTATTGAATTTGTGGGGCCAAGCGTAGGTGCCGATCTGGCACAAACCGGGGCAATGGCGCTGCTGGTGGCGCTGATTTCAATCCTGGTGTACGTCGGTTTCCGCTTTGAGTGGCGACTGGCAGCCGGGGTCGTTATCTCGCTGGCGCACGATGTGATTATCACGTTGGGCATTTTATCGTTATTCCACATCGAGATTGACCTGACTATCGTTGCATCACTGATGTCGGTCATTGGTTACTCGCTGAACGATAGCATCGTGGTATCCGACCGTATTCGTGAAAACTTCCGCAAAATTCGTCGCGGAACGCCTTACGAAATCTTTAACGTGTCGTTGACCCAGACGCTGCACCGTACGTTGATTACCTCTGGTACTACGTTGGTGGTTATTCTGATGCTGTACCTCTTTGGTGGTCCGGTACTGGAAGGCTTCTCGCTGACCATGCTGATCGGTGTTTCCATCGGTACGGCGTCGTCTATCTACGTGGCCTCAGCCCTGGCGCTGAAACTCGGGATGAGACGCGAGCACATGCTGCAGCAGAAAGTTGAGAAAGAAGGGGCGGATCAACCGTCAATTCTGCCGTAAACTGACTTTCAGTTCAGATATGGAATCCCGGTCGCAGGACCGGGATTTTTTTATTACAGCAGCATAAATCTTCGCTACTCTCCATGCTAAATGGCTTTTGACATGGAGTAATGCCAGTGATCCGTTCCCTTTCATCTGTTCAACTGCAAAACGTTACGCCGCCTGCCGTCTGGCATGATGTACCCTCAGTGATCCTCAGTAACGACACTCTTCGGGCCCGTAAACATAACGTTGTCGCCAGAATGCAGCAGCAGCAGCTGGATGCGCTGATTATTTACGCCGACAAAGAGCACGGCGGCAACTTCGAATACCTCACCGGTTTTATTCCGCGCTTTGAAGAAGCGTTACTGGTACTGCACAGCACGGGCGATGCAGTCCTGGTCCTGGGCAACGAAAATCTCAAACTGGCCGCCCATGCGCGGCTGCCGAATACGGTGATCCATGCCCCGTGGTTTTCGCTGCCCAATCAGCCTATGGATAATCTGCACTCCCTGCCCGAACAGCTTGCGCAGGCGGGTATTAGCGCAGGTAAACGTTATGGACTGGTGGGCTGGAAGTTATTCACCGGGATGGCAGACAGCGCACAGACTGTGTTCGATCTCCCGGCGTTTATCGTTGATGCCCTGCGCCATGCCGCGCAGGGGCAGAGCGATTTTACTAACGCGACGGCACTGTTTATCGCGCCTGATAGCGGCGTGCGAACCTTAAACAATGCGAATGAACTGGCGCATTATGAATACGGTGCCAATCTGGCATCAACGGCCATACTGACCGCGATGAATGCTATTTCACCGGGTAAAACGGAAAAGCAAATCGGCTCGCTGCTGGCGGCGGAAGGGCAGCCTAATAACGTGGTGATGATTGCCGCCACCGGGGAACGCTTCGCCCATGCCGGTCTCTATCCGGGGGATAAGATCATTGCGCGGGGAGATAAGTTTTCGCTTACCACCAGTTTTAAAGGCGGGCTGAGTAGCCGTGCGGCTTACGTGGTCGCCGATGCGCTCGAGCTGTCTGCGGACGTTGCCGACTACCTTGAAGTGATGGCAAAACCCTATTATCTGGCGGTGGTTAGCTGGCTGGAAAACCTGCGGATCGGTATGCGTGGCGGGGAGATATATGCATTAATTGAGCAGGTGCTACCTAAAGCAGAATTCCGCTGGCATCTCAATCCGGGTCACCTGGTTGCCGATGAAGAGTGGCTCTGCTCGCCGATTGGGCCGAAATCTGAGGCGATTTTACGCAGTGGAATGCTGCTGCAAATCGATATTATTCCGTCCCGACCTGGGTATGCCGGTGCCAGCATCGAAGATACCGTCGCACTGGCCGATCGGGAACTGCGTGAGGTGCTGGCGCGAGAGTATCCGGCGCTATGGCAGCGCGTGGTCACCCGTCGCGAACATATTCAGCAGCAGTATGGCATTCGTTTGCCGGAGGATGTTTTGCCTTTTTCAAACACGGTGGGGTATTTACGTCCGTGGCTGTTGGATCATACCCGGGCGTTACGCTGTGTCGGGTAATAGGCCAAAAAAAGCCGATCGGTAGATCGGCTTTTGGTGAGCAAGGTGATTAGAAATTATAGCCTGCAACCAGATACCAGCCGAAGCCGTTGGATTTAATCGGCTCTGCCTGCCATACCGGACGATCGCCATCATTCCACTGTCCGCCGTTATGGAAGTAACGGGCCACCACTGAGTAGTGCCAGTGATCGTAGTTCAGCGCCAGCACGTGGCTGGAGGCGATAGAATTGCTGGTGCGGTACTGGTCGTCGCCCAAATCTGAACCCCAGTCAAAGTTGGTGAAACCGATATAGCTCAGGTGGCCGCCCCACACGTCGGTAATAGGCACAAAGTATTTAATTTTAAAGCGATACCCATCCCACTCGTTTTCGTTAGACGCGCCATAGTTCTGCCACTGATATTTAGCATACACGTTCAGCGACAGACCAATTGGCAGACCGGTTTCCACGTCGGTACCCAAACCCATGTACCAGGTGCTCTGACGGCCTGCCTGGTTGCGACCCATATCGTAAATATAGTTGTTCGCAAAGTACCATTCTTTGAACGGGCCAACGCTCAGATCGGTATTCGTTAGTTTATCAATAGAAAAACGCGGTTCAATTTCAGTAAACAGCGGAGAACCATGATTCCAGATCCCGCGCGAATCACCATCACCCCCAAAGAAGCGTGGCGCATCCACGTAACCGTAGAAGTCAAACCAGTCTTTTTTGGCGAACGCTTCGTATTCCAGGTAGGTATCGTTACGTAATGCCGGTCCAAAGCGGGTGTGATAGCTGCCAACAACGTTGACGCTCTGATGCCACCAGTCGGAGACGAACTGCGGTTTTTCCTGTTCGGCTGCCTGAGCGGTGAAGCCAGAAGAGAGTGCCAGCACTGCGCCTGCTGCAAGAATTGTATGTTTCATAGTTATGCCACTGTTTGAAAAATCCCATTCGGGAATGAAAAGATGACTTCGCGTTACTGAATGTTTCAAATTTCTGTGGTGCCTATTATAAGAATCATTGCTCACAAAAATATGTGTTGTTTCACATTCTTGTCACACACGTAATCGATTGCGTTCACGTTTGCGTACATTAACGGCGCGCATTGTACTGGCAACCTGTTTCATTGCCAACATTTACAGGATTTAAATAAGTATGAGTGATGATGACTGTCGCAGGGGAGGGGCAAAAGTGATGGCACTTTGCTGGCGCAGGCCAAATAACAGCAGACCCGGCGGTGATGCCGGGTGTGCCGCAACTCAAAAAGTTAACGTAGGATAATTATGGCTGTTGTGCAGGCTGAATATCATGGATGCGAATAAAACCTAACTGCTCGGGCGTAATGCCGTTAAGTTGTAATGGCAGGTCAACATCGCTGGGTGCCAGAGTGCTGGCCGGGGCTGTGATGAGCTGGTTCTGAACATTAACCTCGCGGTGATCCTGGGTGGTTCCCTGAATTTGTCCCCATTCAACGGTTCCGCTAAAAGCAGGTAACGGATCGTTAGATTCACCCTGAATACGCAGCGTCAGACGGGTCCCGTTGGCGTCAGGTGTAATATTGGCAAGCGACATGCGCAGCATACCAATCTGGCTATTCAGGCGGGCTGGTGTATTCGCACCCGGCAGCAAGTACACCCCACTGGCGGAGTTTTTATTCAATGCATTTTGCTGGGTGATTTTGACCGTCTCCTGGTTCAGTTTGGTCATCTCCTGATTAAGCGTGCTGACGCTCTGATGAAGCTGACGAACCTCACTTTGCGGTGCGCAGGCGCTGAGTGAAAACAGGCTTCCCAGCACCACTACTTTTACATAACGTCTTGTCATTGCGACGATCCCTTCAAAAAGACTCACATTCTCATTATGGTAGAGGATAATGGCGCATCTGCCATCGATCCAAAGTCTCAAAAGCTCTCACTTTGTAGTCGTCTCAGTTCAGGGTAAACTATATTTCACATTACTCCCTCGTCAGGACGCGATATGCACTGCCCATTCTGTTTAGCCGTAGATACCAAAGTGATTGATTCTCGTCTGGTAGGGGAGGGGTCTTCCGTACGCCGTCGACGTCAGTGTCTGGTATGTAATGAACGTTTCACCACTTTTGAAGTGGCTGAGCTGGTGATGCCCCGGGTGGTGAAAAGTAACGATGTGCGCGAGCCGTTTAATGAAGATAAGCTGCGTAATGGTATTCTTCGGGCGCTGGAAAAACGGCCGGTCAGCGCCGATGACGTTGAAATGGCCCTGAACCATATTAAATCGCAGCTTCGGGCAACCGGTGAACGCGAAATTCCCAGTAAGATGATCGGTAATCTGGTCATGGAACAGCTCAAAAAACTCGATAAGGTCGCCTATATTCGTTTTGCCTCGGTTTATCGCAGCTTCGAAGACATTAAAGAGTTTGGCGAAGAGATCGCCCGCTTACAGGATTAACATCATGCAGGATGAAATGTATATGGCGCGAGCGCTTAAGCTGGCGCAGCGTGGTCGTTTTACAACGCATCCCAACCCTAACGTAGGGTGTGTGATTGTCAAAGACGGCAGGATCGTCGGTGAGGGCTATCATCATCGCGCCGGAGAGCCACATGCAGAAGTGCACGCGCTGCGAATGGCAGGCGAAAATGCCCGCGGGGCGACAGCGTACGTTACGCTTGAGCCGTGCAGTCATCACGGGCGCACGCCCCCATGCTGCGAAGCGTTGATTAATGCTGGTATTACGCGCGTGGTTGCCGCGATGCAGGATCCAAATCCCCAGGTTGCCGGACGCGGACTGTATCGTCTCAGGCAAGAAGGGATTGAGGTTAGTCACGGCCTGATGATGAGCGAGGCTGAAGCGTTAAATAAAGGATTTCTTAAGCGGATGCGTACCGGCTTTCCCTATGTGCAGCTTAAGCTTGGCGCATCGCTTGATGGACGAACCGCGATGGCGAATGGGGAAAGCCAGTGGATCACCTCTCCTGAAGCCCGGCGCGACGTCCAGCGCCTGCGCGCGCAAAGTCACGCCATTCTCACCACCAGCGCCACCGTGCTGGCTGACGATCCGCAGCTCACCGTGCGCTGGAATGAGCTGTCTCCTGATACACAGGCTCTCTATCCGCAGGCAGAACTGCGCCAGCCTTTACGCATTGTGGTGGACAGTGGCAATCGCGTCAGCCCGGCGCATCGGATCGTCCAGCAGGCGGGTGACACCTGGTTTGCGCGTACCCATGAGGATGCACGACAGTGGCCGCAGGGGACAAAAACCCTGAAAGTTGCTGAGCATAATGGTCATCTGGATCTGGTGCTGCTGTTCATGCAGCTGGGCCGCGAGCAGATTAACAGTCTCTGGGTTGAAGCGGGAGCAACCTTTGCCGGCGCGCTGATTGCGGCCGGACTGGTCGATGAGCTGGTGGTCTATCTGGCCCCGATGCTGCTGGGGAGCGATGCCCGCGGGCTGTGTGTTCTGCCAGGCCTTGAGAAACTCTCTGCGGCACCCCACTTTAAATTCAGTGAGATACGTCATGTTGGTCCGGATATTTGTTTACATCTGACCAACATATAGCGCCTGCGGTAAAAGAGAAGCAGCGCCCGAATTATTATGATAAAATCCGCCCCCCTGCGGGGCCAAATGAACCCATAGGAAGAATATGAACATTATTGAAGCTAACGTTGCTGCCCCGGACGCTCGCGTCGCCATCACCATCGCGCGTTTTAACAATTTCATCAACGACAGTCTGCTGGAGGGCGCAATTGACGCTCTGAAGCGCATCGGTCAGATGAAAGACGAAAACATCACCGTTGTCTGGGTTCCAGGTGCCTATGAACTGCCTCTGGCAGCGGGCGCGTTGGCCAAAACCGGTAAGTATGATGCGGTCGTTGCGCTGGGTACGGTGATCCGTGGTGGCACTGCCCACTTTGAATATGTTGCGGGTGGTGCAAGCAACGGTCTGGCGCATGTCGCTCAGGAGAGCGAAATCCCGGTTGCGTTTGGCGTTCTCACCACTGAAAGTATTGAACAAGCCATCGAACGCGCGGGTACCAAAGCCGGTAACAAAGGTGCAGAAGCTGCACTGACCGCGCTCGAAATGATTAATGTATTGAAAGCCATCAAGGCCTGAATTTTGTAAGGGGAATTCCGTGAAACCTGCTGCTCGTCGCCGTGCCCGTGAGTGTGCCGTCCAGGCGCTTTACTCCTGGCAGTTGTCCCAGAACGACATCGCCGATGTTGAATACCAGTTCCTGGCGGAACAAGACGTTAAAGATGTCGACGTCGTGTATTTCCGCGAACTGCTCTCCGGGGTGGCGACTAACAGCGCATATCTCGACGGCCTGATGAAGCCGTACCTGTCCCGTCTGCTCGAAGAACTAGGTCAGGTTGAGAAAGCCGTACTGCGTATTGCGCTGTTCGAGCTGTCCAAACGTGATGATGTGCCGTATAAAGTGGCCATCAACGAAGCCATCGAACTGGCAAAAACCTTTGGCGCTGAAGACAGCCACAAATTCGTAAACGGCGTGCTGGATAAAGCAGCCCCGGCAATTCGTCCCCGCAAAAAGTAATCTCCAGGCCGAAAGCACCGGGCGGTCTCGCCCGGTTCACGGCCTTATTCTTTTTTACTGCTGAGGCATAACGTATGGCATGCGGCGAATTTTCCCTGATTGCCCGTTATTTTGACCGCGTAAGAAGTTCCCGTCTGGATGTCGAAACCGGTATCGGCGACGACTGCGCGCTGCTCAATATTCCTGAAAAACAGACGCTGGCGATCAGTACCGACACCCTGGTGTGCGGCACCCACTTTCTTGCTGATATCGATCCGGCCGATCTGGCGTATAAAGCGCTGGCGGTTAACATCAGCGATCTTGCCGCGATGGGCGCCGATCCGGCGTGGTTGACGCTGGCATTGACGTTACCGGATGTCGACGAGCCGTGGCTGGCCGCGTTTAGCGACAGTCTGTTCGAGCAACTCAATTACTATGATATGCAGCTGATCGGCGGTGACACGACCCGTGGCCCGCTGTCAATGACCCTGGGTATCCACGGTTATGTGCCGCTGGGACGCGCGCTCAAGCGCTCAGGCGCGAAACCCGGCGACGGGATTTATATCACCGGCACACCGGGTGATAGTGCGGCCGGGCTGGCGATTTTGCAGGGCCGGCTTGAGGTTGATAATGAGGCTGATGCAGCGTATCTGGTCAAACGCCATTTGCGCCCGACGCCGCGCGTACTGCACGGGCAGGCGCTGCGCGACCGGGCCAGCGCGGCTATTGATATCTCTGACGGCGTGATCTCCGATCTCGGGCATATTTTGAAAGCCAGCGGCTGCGGCGCGCGCCTCGATTTGGATGCGCTTCCGCTCTCTGAGCCAATGCTGCGCCACGCAACGCCCGATCAGGCGCTGAATTGGGCGCTGGCGGGCGGAGAGGATTATGAATTGTGCTTTACCGTACCGGAACGTAACCGCGGCGCGCTGGACGTGGCGTTAAAACATCTCGGCACGCCGTTTACCTGTATCGGGCAAATTATGCCTGAAAGTGAGGGACTGCAGTTTTTACGTGAAGGTAGCCCGGTTACGTTTGAGGGGAAAGGGTTCGATCATTTTGCCTGATGTATATATGGCCCGGCCGGTAAACCGGGCGGGCCATACTATTATTTAAAACCCACCACCGGATGGGGCTGATACGGTGTTTCCAGTTCAGCAATGTGTTCAGGGGTGAGGGTCAGATCGACTGCCTGTAACAGCTCATTAAGCTGCTCCTGCCGCGAGCTGCCGATAATCGGTGCGGCCACGCCAGGCTTGCTCAGTAACCATGCCAGCGCAACCTGCGCCCGGGTGGCACCTGTCTCTTCTGCCACGCCAGCCAGTCGTTCAGCGATCTGCGCATCGTTATCTTCCGTGGTGCTGTAAAGCGTGCTGCCAAACTCATCAGAGACGGAACGCGCGGTAGTTTCACCCCACGGGCGGGTCAGACGACCACGGGCCAGCGGACTCCACGGGATCACCGCCACACCTTCCTGATAGCACAGCGGCAGCATTTCACGCTCTTCTTCACGATAGATAAGATTATAGTGATCCTGCATGGTCACAAACGGTGCCCAGCCGTGCTGTTTTTGCAGCGCCAGCGCCCCGGCAAATTGTGCTGCATGCATGGAAGAGGCGCCGATATAGCGTGCTTTACCTGCTTTCACCACTTCATTGAGCGCTTCCAGCGTCTCTTCAGGCGGCGTATTGTAATCCCAGCGGTGGATTTGCAGTAAGTCTACGTAGTCCATGTTCAGGCGACGCAGACTGTCATCGATAGAGCGCAGGATCTGATCGCGGGATAGCCCTTCGGCGAGGGAGCCGACCTGGTGATATACCTTGGTGGCGACGACCACCTCTTCACGACGGGCAAAATCGCGCAGGGCACGACCCACGATCTCTTCGCTGCTTCCGTCCGAATAACTGTTCGCCGTGTCGAAAAAATTGATGCCGCCTTCCAGCGCGCGTTGAATAATCGGACGGCTACTTTCTTCCGGCAAGGTCCAGGCATGTTTGCCGCGATCCGGTTCGCCGAAGGTCATACAGCCAAGACAAAGGCGGGAAACCCTGAGGTCTGTTTTTCCTAACATGTTGTATTGCATGGTTCCACTCCTGCTATAAGGGTATGGTTAAGCATAGCAGGAGTGAACGAGAGGTCAGGCAAGCCAGCTGAGGATTTTTGCTTTGATACCGGCGGCATCCAGACCGATATCGGCCCGGGCTTCTTCCTGGGTGCCCTGCGGAATAAAGAAATCGGGCAGGCCCAGATTAAGGACCGGCACTGCTTTACGCCGCGCCATCAGCACTTCATTTACGCCGCTGCCGGCACCGCCCATGATGGCATTCTCTTCCAGCGTCACCAGTACATCGTGCTGCTCAGCCAGTTGCAGGATCAGCGTTTCATCAAGCGGTTTCACAAAGCGCATATCAACCAGCGTGGCGTTTAGCGATTCAGCAACCTGTGTCGCTTCCGGTAACAGCGTACCGAAGTTGAGAATAGCGACTTTTTCGCCCTGACGCTTCATGACTCCCTTGCCGAGAGGCAGCATCTGGAGTGGTTCCTGGGCGGCGCCTGTCCCGGTGCCGCGTGGGTAGCGCACCGCACTCGGCCCATCATTGTAGTGATAGCCGGTATACAGCATCTGGCGGCACTCGTTCTCATCGCTTGGCGTCATGATCACCATCTCCGGGAGGCAGCGCAAAAACGAGATATCAAACGCGCCCTGATGCGTCTGACCATCGGCCCCGACGATCCCGGCGCGGTCGATAGCAAACAGGACCGGCAATTTCTGGATGGCCACGTCGTGGATCACTTGATCGTAGGCGCGTTGCAGGAAAGTGGAGTAGATAGCCACAACCGGTTTATAACCGCCGATCGCCAGACCCGCAGCAAAGGTCACCGCGTGCTGTTCTGCGATTGCCACGTCAAAATAACGATCCGGGAACTTACGTGAGAACTCGACCATGCCGGAACCTTCACGCATCGCCGGCGTTACCGCCATCAGTTTATCGTCGCTGGCCGCCGTTTCACACAGCCAGTCGCCGAACACTTTTGAGTAGGAGGGCAGGCCGCCGCTGCTTTTTGGCAGTACGCCGCTGGTATGATCGAATTTCGGCACCGCGTGGAATGTAATCGGATCTTTTTCCGCAGGCTCATAGCCGCGGCCTTTTTTGGTCATAATGTGCAGGAACTGCGGACCTTTCAGGCCACGCATATTCTTTAGCGTGCTCACCAGACTCAGAACATCATGACCGTCAACCGGACCAATGTAGTTAAATCCCAGCTCTTCAAATAGCGTACCCGGGACGACCATACCTTTAATATGTTCTTCAGTGCGCTTGAGTAACTCTTTGATGGGCGGCACGTTGGAGAAGACCTTTTTCCCGCCTTCGCGCAGGGAAGAGTACAGCTTACCGGACAGAATTTTTGCCAGATGATTATTCAGCGCGCCGACATTCTCTGAAATCGACATTTCATTGTCGTTGAGGATCACCAGCATATCCGGGCGGATATCGCCTGCGTGGTTCATGGCTTCAAATGCCATGCCAGCCGTAATGGCCCCGTCACCAATCACGCATACCGTGCGGCGCTGCTTATTTTCTTTCTCGGCGGCCACGGCAATACCGATGCCTGCGCTGATCGAGGTTGAAGAGTGCCCGACGCTTAATACGTCATATTCACTCTCTCCACGCCACGGAAAAGGATGCAGACCCTCTTTCTGGCGGATAGTATCGATTCTGTCTCGTCGACCGGTGAGGATTTTATGCGGATAGGCCTGATGGCCGACGTCCCAGATC
>Ga0302347_1004637_pt1 | contig 10812 bp, 8 predicted proteins | sample PhyWR1_FD_202178 | JGI IMG/M metagenome (GOLD analysis project Ga0302347, IMG submission 202178) | Leaf surface microbial communities from wheat plants in UC Gill Tract Community Farm, Albany, California, United States - DLSL W.R1 (v2)... | ecosystem: Host-associated > Plants > Phyllosphere >...
ACCTGCTGGCCGGCATCCTCATCGGCCCGGCCACGCCGGGCTTCGTGGCCGATGTGCCCATCGCCTCGCAGCTCTCGGAAATCGGCGTGATGCTCCTGATGTTCGGCGTGGGCCTGCATTTTTCGCTCAAGGACCTGCTGGCCGTGCGGCGCATCGCCATTCCGGGCGCGGTGGTGCAGATGACGCTGGCCACGCTGCTGGGCATGGCGCTGGCCGCCTGGTGGGGCTGGCCCTGGGGCGCCGGGCTGGTGTTCGGGCTGTCGCTGTCGTGCGCCAGCACCGTCGTGCTGCTCAAGGCGCTGGAGGCGCGCGGCGTGCTGGAGACGATGAACGGGCGCATCGCCGTGGGCTGGCTGGTGGTCGAGGACTTGGCCACCGTGCTGGTGCTGGTGCTGCTGGCGCCGCTGGCCGGCGTGCTCGGCGGCGCGCAGGCCGCGCCGGGCGCGCCGCCGCTGTGGCAGACCATCGGGCAGACGCTGCTGGGCGTGTCGGCCTTCATCGCGCTGATGCTGGTGGCCGGGCGGCGCGCCCTGCCCTGGCTGCTCTGGCAGACCACGCGCACCGGCTCGCGCGAGCTGTTCACGCTGGCCGTGGTCGCCTCGGCCATCGGCATCGCCTACGGCGCGGCGGCGCTGTTTGGCGTGTCGTTCGCGCTGGGCGCCTTTTTTGCCGGCATGGTGATGCGCGAGTCCGAGTTCAGCCACCGCGCCGCGCAGGAGTCGCTGCCGCTGCGCGATGCGTTCTCGGTGCTGTTCTTCGTCTCGGTGGGCATGCTGTTCGAGCCGGCCATCGTGCTGCAGGAGCCCTGGCGCGTGCTGGGCGTGGTGGGGATCATCATCGTGGGCAAGTCGCTGGCCGCGCTGGCGCTGGTGCTGGCATTTCGCTACCCGCTGAACACGGCGCTGACGGTGGCCGCCAGCCTGGCGCAGATCGGCGAGTTCTCGTTCATCCTGGCCGGCCTGGGCCTGTCGCTGGGCCTGCTGCCGCCCGAGGGCATGAGCCTGGTGCTGGCCGGCGCGCTGGTGTCGATGGCGCTCAACCCGTTTCTGTTCGCCGCGCTGGCGCCGCTGCAGCGCTGGCTGCTGGCGCGCTCGGAACTGGCGCGCCGCCTGGAGCAGCGCGACGACCCGTATGCCGAACTGCCGCTGAGCACCGAGCGCCGCTACCTCAGGGGCCAGGTGGTGCTGGTGGGCCATGGCCGCGTCGGCCGGCGCATTGCCCAGGCGCTGCAGGCGCGCGGCATTGCCTGCGTGGTGGCCGAGCAGAACCGCGAGCTGGTCGAAGACCTGCGCGCCCAGGGCATGGCCGCCGTCTGGGGCAACGCGGCCGATCCGGCCGTGCTGGTGCAGGCGCACATCGCCAACGCGGCCATGCTGGTGGTCACCACGCCCGAGCTGCTGGACGCCCGGCAGATGGTCGAGACGGCGCGCCTGCTCAACCCGGCCATCGAGATCGTCCTGCGCAGCCACGGCCAGGCCGAATCAGCGCTGCTGCGCCAGGACGGCGGCGCCGCCGTGTTCCACGCCGAGGAAGAACTCGCGCGCGGCATGACCGGCCATGTGCTGCAGCGCTTTGCGCCGCAGGACGCGCCGGCGGCCGGGCACGCATGAACGCCAACGCGTCCGGCCCGCCGGCAGGCCCGCGACAATGCCAGCCCCGATGCAACGCGCCATTGCCCCGCGCCACACGCCATGCAAGCTGATTTCCTGCGCACCTATGACCACTACCTTTACGCGCTGGTCGCGCTGCTGGGCACCGTGCTGGGCGTGGCGGCCATCCAGTGGTTTTTGCGCCGCTCGCGCTGGGCCCGCTGGGCCGCGTCGCTGCGCGGCGTGGCGCCGCCCTTCATCAACATCATCGGCGTGCTGTTCGGCCTGACGCTGGCCTTTCTGGCCAACGACACCTGGAGCGCCCATGACCGCGCCACCAATGCCGTGTTCCGCGAGGCCGACGCGCTGCGCAGCCTGGCCACGCTCTCGGGCGCGCTGCCCGGGCCGCTGCAGGGCCGGGTGCGCGCGGCGATTGCCGGCTACGGCCAGGCCAGCGCCGCCGAATGGCCGCTGCTGGCGCGGCGCCAGTCCAGCGCCCAGGTGCCGGCGCAGGCCGATGCGCTGCTCGGGCTGCTGGCGAGCCGGGAGATTGCCAGCGCGGCCGGCGACACCGTGCAGGCGCTGATGCTGCGCCAGGTCAGCGACATCCGGGCCGAGCGCGACCAGCGCATCGGCCTGTCGCAAACGCATGTGAACCCGCTCAAGTGGCTGGGCATGGCATTTCTGGGACTGGTCACGCTGCTGTCGCTGGCGCTGGTGCATGTCGAGAACCCGCGCGCCGCGCTGGCGGCGATGGTGCTGTTTTCACTGGCCGCCGCGCCCACGGCGGCCATCGTGCTGGTGCAGGGCAACCCGTTCGAGGCGCCGGCCGCCGTCTCGCCGGCGCCGATTGCGGCGGCGGTGCGCGGCCTGCCGGGCGCGCTGCCGGCGGTCGATTGACCGCCATTGCCCCGGCGAAACGCTGTTTTTGAACCAAAAAGACCGCCAGCACAGGCACAGCATGCACTGGCAGCTATCAAATCAATAGCATTTCAAGGCGCGGGCGCGGGCACCCACTGCACGCCGGCCACCGCCAGCAGGCCCTGGCTCAGGTCGTCCACGAACAGCGGCAGCACGGTCTGCACGTTGCTGGCGTAGTGGCTGCGCCACATCTGCCGCAGCTGCGCGCGGGCCGCCTCGTTGCGCAAGCGCGTGCCGGCCTTGTCGATCAGCAGCAGGGCGACCTCGCGGCCCTCGGCCACCATGGCGATGAGCGCGTCGTCGCCGTCCTCGCGCAGCGATTCTTCCAATTCGTCGGCGGCGTCCAGCAGGACCTCCTCGCACAGCGCGTCGCTCAGGGCGGCATCGTGCAGCAGGCTTTGCTCCAGGGCGGCGCGGATGATTTTCTTGCTCATCGGTGAACTCCTTGGTGGGGGCTGGCGCGCACGCGCAGGGGCGAACTCATGCGCCGCCTTTCCTGCGGCCGGGAACATGCGGCATCAAAGCTAATTTTTCCTGAATCGCGGCAGGCACGCGGGGCGATGGAGCGCTCATGCAAGGGCCTTTGTCAGGCTAAAAAGGGTTTCTCACCACTTTCTCGGGCTTGGCCTGCACCTTCTCGGGCAGCGCCTTGTCGGCCTGCAGCGCCTTCACCACCTCGTCCAGCAGCGCCTGCAGCTCTTTGGCCAGCGCCAGCCCGGCCTGGTCGCGCGTGAGCACCACGTCCCCGGTGAGCGTGACGCGGTCGGTGCGGTTTTCGATCTCCAGCGCGCCGATGCGCAGGACGTCGCTTTCGTTGGCATAGGGTTTGAACGTGTCCATGGCGTTGCTCCTCATTTGTTGCCGGCGCGCTGAATGGCGTCGATGATGCTGCTGGCAAAGTCGCGCAGCGTGAATTCATCGCCCGGCTGGCGGGTTTTCTTGCGGCCCTGCTGGCGCGCGATCGGCTTGGGCAGGTCCATGCCCGCGTCGCGCACCTGCTGCGCCACGCCGGGCAGCAGGCTCAGGCCGACCATCTTTTCCAGCTTGCTGACCGTCACGACCGCATAGTCGCGCGTCTCCTCGTTGACCACCAGGTAGGCGCCGGCCTTTTGCTGCGCCGGGCTGTAGATCACTTTCCAGATGTGCGTGGGCACCAGCACGTTGCCGATCTTCTTGATGTCCTTGCCGATGAAGGCCGGGCCGGAGACGACATACACCTCGCCCTCGTCGGTCGCCATCTGCCGCGCCGCGCTCTCGATGCCGGCCCAGACGCCGGCGTTGTTCTCGTGCACCTGCGGCACCATGTTGGCCAGCGAGAACGACTCGGCCTGCGCCTTGCGCGTGGCGAAGTCGGCGTTCGGCGCCATGTGGCCCCGGTCGTAGCCGGAGCGCTGGTAATCCTCCAGTTCGGCCCGGTCGGCCTCGGGCAGCGCGTCCTCGGCATGGAAGGAATCGACGCGCGAGAGCTTGGACGCGTTCTTCATGTTCTTGCGCGTCAGGTGCTCGGCCGCGTAGAGCGGCGTGCGGCTCAGGCCCGAGTGCAGCACCGCGTAGGCGCGAAAGCACAGTTCCTGCGTGCGCGGCTTGAGCTTGGGATTGGTGACGACGGGCGGCTGGCCGGCGGCGAAGTGCTGCGGGCAGGCGGTGTCGGCCAGCGCGCAGGCGCTGGCCAGCAGCGCGAGGGAAAAAACCAGGGGGCGGAGCATGTATGAAAAACCGGGTGTCTTTTGAAAGGCTGCCAGTGTGCCTCAGACGCGCCGGCGCCGCCAGGCGCGGCGGCCAATCCCCACGCTTGCCAGCCCTGTGCGGGACGCACCGGATTGACCGTGCCGGCAGCGCTGCCTATAGTGCCTTGGGGGCGAAGCCACCCCGCAAGCGCGCCCCCGGCGCCCACGGCCACCGGCGCAGGCCGCCTTGCGCGCAACTCAGGAGACAGACTTATGCAGGCGCACCAGCGCGAGCACATCGACAGGGTCATGCAGACCGTGGCCGGCCCGAGCATCGGCCAGCCGCAGGCCGGCGGCGACAGCCTCATCCACGAGTCCTGGCGCCGTTGCGCGCGCGACTACCGGCTCGACCCGACGCGCATGCAGGAAGCGATCATCCTGCCCAGCCAGCGCCTGCGCCAGCACCAGGAGCAGATGGACGAGTTTTTGCAGATCGCGCGCAGCGGCATGCAAACGCTCTACCGGCATGTGGCCGGCCTGGGCTACGTGGTGCTGCTGACCGACGCGCGCGGCGTCACCGTCGATTTTCTGGGCGACCTGAACAGCGAGCATTCGCTGCGCCGCGCCGGGCTGTACCTGGGATCGGACTGGAGCGAGCCGCTGGCCGGCACCTGCGGCGTGGGCACCTGCATCAGCACCGGCCAGGCGCTCACGGTGCACCAGGGCGACCACTTCGACGCCACGCACATCCCGCTGACCTGCACCACCGCGCCGGTGTTCGACGGGCGCGGACAGCTCCATGCGGTGCTGGACATCTCGGCGCTGCGCTCGCCCAACAGCCGGGAAAGCCAGCACCTGGCGCTGCAGTTGGTGAAGATCCATGCCCAGCAGATTGAAAACGCCAACTTCCTGCGCCAGTTCCGGCGCGACTGGGTGCTGCGCCTGTCGGCCGCGCCGCAGTTCCTGGAAGTCAATCCGGATTATTTGCTGGCGCTGGACGCGGCGGGACGGGTGATCGGCCACAACCGGCCGGCGCAGCTGCTGCTGCAGGCGCGCGTGGCCGGGCCGCTGCTGGGCGCGAGCTTCGAGCGGCTGTTCGATGCGCGCCTGCAGGAGTTGGACCGTTTCCTGCCCGGCTGCCCGGCCGAGCGCCGCGCCATCACGGTGGCCGGCGCGGGGCCGGTGCTGTTCCTGCTGGCCTCGCCCGCGCCCGACGTGGCGCGCGCCCCGGCGCCGGCCGCGCAGCCCGAGCCGGTGCCCGCGCCGCTGGCCGCGCTGTGCGGCGGCGACGCGGCGCTGGCGCGGCAGATCGCGCGCGCCGCGCGCTTCGTCGATGCGCCCATCGGCCTGCTGCTGACCGGCGAGACCGGCAGCGGCAAGGAGTTCTTCGCCAAGGCGCTGCACGCCAGCAGCGCGCGCCGCGCCCGCCCGTTCGTGGCGGTGAACTGCGCGGCCATCCCGGAGGCGCTGGCCGAGAGCGAGCTGTTCGGCTACCTGCCGGGCAGCTTTTCGGGCGCGGGCAGCCGCGCCAAGCGCGGGCTGGTGCAGGAGGCCGACGGCGGCACGCTGTTCCTCGACGAGATCGGCGACATGCCGCTGGCGCTGCAGGCGCGGCTGCTGCGCGTGCTGGCCGAGCGCGAGGTGCTGCCCGTGGGCGCGACGCGGCCGCTGCCGGTGAACCTGCGCGTGATCGCCGCCACGCACTGCGACCTGCAGGCACTGGTGCGCGAGGGCCGATTTCGCGCCGACCTGTACTACCGGCTGAACGGCGCGCAGTTGGTGCTGCCGCCGCTGCGCGAACGCAGCGACCTGGCCTGGCTGATCGAGCGCATGCTGGCGGCGCCGCAGGGCGAGGACGCGGCATCGCAACCGCTGGCGCTGGCGCCCGAGGCACGGGCGCGCCTGCTGGCCCACCGCTGGCCGGGCAACCTGCGCGAGCTGCACAACGCCATCGCGTACGCGCGCAGCCTGTGCAGCCACGGCCGCATCGAGGCGCACGACCTGCCCGACCACCTGGCGCCGCCGCACCTTCAGTCCCCGTCTGCCGCCGCAGCCGCTCCCACATGGGCTTCGGCTTCAACTTCGGCCTTGGACGCGGCTTCGGAGCGGGCGGCGGCCTCGGCGTCAACCCCGCCTGCGGGGGCCAGCCACGAAGCGGCGCAATTGCTGGACCAGCTGGCCGCCGTGCGCTGGAACGTCAGCGCGGCGGCGCGGCGCATGGGCCTGTCGCGCATGACGCTGTACCGGCGCATGCAGCGCTGGGGCATCGCCTCGCCCAATCAGCGCGAGGACGGCGCGGGCACCTGAAGGGCGCGGCCGGCACGACGCCCGCCAGGCCGGCAGGCGCAGCGGCGTGACACCTGTCACAGCGCGGGCAGCGTGACAGCCCGTCACGCTGTGACAGGCTGCACGGGGCGCTTTCTGGCCGCCGCCTTCATGATGAAAAACGCTGTCTGCGCAATACCAGACTGTGCGGACAGCTATCAATAGCATAGCAAGCTGGAAAATTTCCAGCCGGGCACGGCGCTTGCAATCAGCCTGTGCGTCGGCATCCAGCCGGCGATTTGCAACATAGCAAGGAGACAAGACACATGACCGACACCGTGACCGGCGCGCCCCCGGCGGCGACGCACAGCGCCCTCAGCCCCACCGACGAGCTCGCCCGCTGGCTCGAACTGTTCGACGCGGCGCTCACGCGCGGCGACGTGCAGGCCGCCACCGGACTCTTCACCGCCGACTGCCACTGGCGCGACCTGATCGGCTTCACCTGGAACCTCAAGACCGTCGAAGGCCATGACGGCGTGCGGGACCTGCTGGCCGGCACGCTGGCCGCCACGCAGCCGGCCAGCTGGGCGACCGAAGGCCAGGCCAGCCAGGCGGGCGGCGTGACCGAGGGCTGGTTCACCTTCGAGACCGCCGTGGCGCGCGGACGCGGCTATGCCCGGCTGAAAGACGGCCTGTGCTGGACGCTGCTCACCACGCTCTACGAGCTCAAGGGCTTCGAGGAAAAGAAGGGCCGCGCCCGCATCAAGGGCGCCGAGCACGGCGTGCAAAAGGGCCGGCAGAACTGGACCGAGCGCCGCGCGCAGGAGGAAGCCGAACTGGGCATCACGGTGCAGCCCTATGTCCTGGTGATCGGTGGCGGCCAGGGCGGCATCGGCCTGGGCGCGCGCCTCAAGCGCCTGGGCGTGCCCGCGCTCGTCATCGACAAGCATCCGCGCCCGGGCGACCAGTGGCGCAGCCGCTACAAGTCGCTGTGCCTGCACGACCCGGTCTGGTACGACCACATGCCCTACCTGCCGTTTCCCGACGACTGGCCGGTGTTTTGCCCCAAGGACAAGATCGGCGACTGGCTGGAGATGTACACCAAGGTGATGGAGCTGAACTACTGGTCCTCGACCGAATGTGTCAAGGCGAAGTACGACGAGGAAACGAAAGAGTGGGAAGTGCACGTGCTGCGCAGCGGCGAGCCGCTGGTGCTGCGGCCCAAGCAGGTCGTTTTTGCGCTGGGCATGTCGGGCGTGGCCAACGTGCCGCAGATCGAGGGCGCCGAGACCTTCAAGGGCATCCAGCACCACTCCAGCCAGCACCCCGGCGGCGACGCCTTCAAGGGCAAGAAGGCCATCGTGCTGGGCGCCAACAACTCGGCGCACGACATCTGCGCCGACCTGTGGGAAAACGGCGCCGACGTGACCATGCTTCAGCGCAGTTCGACGCACATCGTGCGCTCGGACTCGCTGATGGACCTGGCGCTGGGCGGCCTCTACTCGGAGCAGGCGCTGGAAAACGGCCTCACCACCGACATGGCCGACCTGATCTTCGCCTCGGTGCCGTTTCGCATCATGCACACCTTCCATATCCCGGTGTACGAGGAAATCCAGAAGCGCGACGCCGACCTGTACGAGCGGCTGCGCAAGGCCGGCTTCATGCTCGACTTCGGCGACGACGGCTCGGGGCTGTTCATGAAGTACCTGCGCCGCGGCTCGGGCTACTACATCGACGTGGGCGCCTGCGACCTGGTGGCCAACGGCGACGTCAAGCTCAAGAGCGGCGTGGACATCGCACGCATCACCGAGCATTCGGTGATCCTGAGCGACGGCACCGAGCTGGAGGCCGATTTGATTGTCTACGCCACCGGCTACGGCTCGATGAACGGCTGGGTCGAGCGCCTGGTTTCGCCCGAGATGGCCGCCAAGGTCGGCAAGTGCTGGGGCCTGGGCTCGGACACGACCAAAGACCCCGGCCCGTGGGAGGGCGAGCTGCGCAACATGTGGAAGCCGACGCAGCAGGAAGCACTGTGGTTCCACGGCGGCAACCTGCACCAGTCGCGCCACTACTCTCGGTATTTGGCGCTGCAGCTCAAGGCGCGCATGGAGGGGCTGGACACGCCGGTGTACGGCCTGCAGGAAGTGCACCACGCCGCGTAAGGCTGGCGCACGTCCAATTTTTGAGAAAACATGCTGCTCGCCCAGGCTCCGACTGCGCAAGCAGCTATTTATTTCATAGCAAGGCAGGCGCGCCGCCGGCTCAAAGGGGGTGCGGCCTCGTCAATTCCCTCCAGCCTGTCGCTGGGCGCTTTGAGCCCAAAACAGCCATAGGTTCCTCAAACATCCGTTGGCGCCTCACCGAGGCCGCCCGGAAGGTGGCGTCCTCGACGTGATTTAAAAAAGAGGTACGTCACTGACGTTGCCGCCTGTCAAGGTGCCAGGGCGGAGTCGTCGGCAATCTGGCAAAGACCGTGAGGCCAATGCGAACGAAGGCTGCAAGATTGGCTCGTTTCGATAAAATCAGCTGCATGACGACTGACTTGATGTGTACCCACGCTGCTTTGGCGCTGTTTTCTGCAGCGACTTGCGGGTGTGCGTTTGCACAGCAGGCTCGACGGCAGCTGACGCAAGCACATTCCTAAGCCCGGCGGTCGCACCCACCCTTTAGCGCACCATCCACTGCCGGGCCCAAGCTTCGCGCGGCAGCGGACGCCCTCTTACAGGCGCCGCATTGATGGAGTGCTGACATGCACGCAGTTTTTCACGGGGAGCGCACGCTCACCGAACTCGATTTCGCCCGCCTCACAAAGCTTCTGAGTGAGCAGCGTTCGTCCGCATTCTCAGAAATGCTTGACGGCGTCGAAATAACGAGCCCACGCGACATACCCACTGACGTGGTCACCATGTATTCCCGCATCGAAATCGTCGACGTGCAGACGTCCCGACGCCAAGTGCTCACAGTGTGCTATCCCCGCGACGCCGAGCCGGCTGCCGGCCTCATCTCGGTGCTCTCACCGGTCGGTAGCAGCCTGCTGGGCCTGAGCGTTCGCGACATCGCCAAGTGGCTCACGCCCAACGGCGAGCAGTGCGCCGCGGAAATCGTGGCCATCCATTACCAGCCCGAGGTCAGCGGCGACTACACCCGGTAGCTGGCCGGCCGACGGCTGGCTGGCCTACCGTCTCTGGCTTCTGGCCAAGCCAACTTCTCTGCATTTGCCTTCCAGAGGCCGCGACACGCGCGGCCCGAAGGTTGGCGCTCGCCATTTTGAAAGGATCAACCATGCCCCCCCGCTTCATCCTCGCTGTGACCGACTTCTGCTCGCACGGAGACAACGCACTGTCCCGCGCTGCGCTGTTAAGCGCCGAGCATGGTGCAACGCTGAGGATTGCCTGCATCGCCCTGCCTGGCGACACGCCACCTGCGGATGCAGCGACCCGCCTGTCCCACCATGCGCTGCAGCTTTCGCAGGCGCACGGCATCCCGGTCCGGCCGGCCGGCCGGCTTTATCACTCGCTGCAAGACCTTCGGCCCGAGGTGAATGCCGCCGACCTGGTCGTATGGGGGACGGCGCCGGCGAAGAGCCTGCGCGCCTTCTTCATGGGCCAGCCCGTGGAGAAGCTCATTCGCAGCGCTGGCCGGCCCGTCCTGGTGGTGCAGCGCGGCGCCAAGCAGCCTTATCGCAGTCTGCTGGTGGCTGTCGACTTCACCGAAGCCTCCCGAGGACTGGTGGATGTGGGCCTTTCATTGAGCAAGACGGCAGCCGTCGAGCTCTTTCATGCAGTGAGCACGGCGAACGAAGGCAAGCTCCGCCATGCAGAAGTCCCGCCAAGCACCATCAAGGCCTATCGCGACCAGTGCCGCCGCCATGCACAGGACCGCATGTTCTGGCTCACCGATTCATTCGAGCCCAGGCGCAACAGCGTGCAGTCGTTCATCGCGCATGGGGAGCCGGCGCGGCAGATGCTGGTGCGGCAAGAGCGTAGCGCAGCGGACCTGATCGTTGTTGGCAAGCACCCCGGGTCAACTTTCTCGGAGCTCTTCTTTGGCAGCGTAGCAGGTCGGCTCCTGAGGTACTTGAACGCCAAGGGTGGGCGCGGCGATGTACTGGTTGTGCCACATGGCTGGCAGCCCGCGACGAGCACCTCCCCAGACAGCCGATCGGCTGCGAAGCGCTCCAGGGCCACCCGGGTCAGGGCGGGCGCACCTCAGGCACCGAGTCGGCCGAACCCTGCTGCCCTGCGGGCCGGTGTGTAGGCGCAAGCGCGCAGGGGCCGCCATGATGGGAGAAGGGCTCCCATTCAAAAGCGCAGATGATGACAAACGTCTGTGCCTGGCCGAAACCGGTCCTTCAATGAACTGCGGGGGAT
>Ga0302347_1004638_pt1 | contig 10808 bp, 8 predicted proteins | sample PhyWR1_FD_202178 | JGI IMG/M metagenome (GOLD analysis project Ga0302347, IMG submission 202178) | Leaf surface microbial communities from wheat plants in UC Gill Tract Community Farm, Albany, California, United States - DLSL W.R1 (v2)... | ecosystem: Host-associated > Plants > Phyllosphere >...
TCACGTGCATATGCCGCTCGAGCAGGAATTTTTTCAGTCGGCGAACCGTATCGAGCACTTGCGAGCTGCCCAGACGACCTATGATGCCGATATTGCGAAATTGCTCCATGGGGCTCCTGCGGGATTCAATGCGTGCGAAAATAACGATTATGGGCGAAAGACGACGATAGACAAAACCCTTTCAGCCCCGCGAGCGGCTATGCTCGCACAATGACCCTCTTCCCCGACTTGCTCAACCTGCCCCATCAATTGCGCCACCCTGAGGTGCGCGATCTGGCGTGGGTGATTCTCGCCCCGCCCATGCTGATCCAGACACCCTGGCCACAACGCCATCCCCTGGCGGGCAGCGACTGGGTGCAGGCCCCGCAGCAACTGGCGGCGTGGCTGCGCGAGCTGGACCGCAACAGCCAACCGCTGCAGCACTGGCTGGCCCAGGCGACCACCCGCCGCCTGGGGCGCTATTACGAACGCTTGTGGCAGTTTGCGCTGCAACATGCCCCGGGTGTGGAGTTGATTGCCGCCAACCTGCCGATCCGCCAGGGCGGGCATACCCTGGGCGAGCTGGACTTGTTAGTGCGCGACCGTGACGGCATGCACCACCTGGAACTGGCGATCAAGCTCTACCTCGGGCCACAGCACGGCGATGGCACAGATCACGCGCAATGGCTCGGCCCTGGCAGCAACGACCGGCTGGACCGCAAGCTCAGGCACTTCAGCCAGCACCAGTTGCCCATGTCCAGCCGCCCGGAGAGCCGTGAAGTCCTGGCCGGCCTGGATGTGCAGGGGTTCAGCGCCCATCTGTGGCTCGGTGGCTACCTGCTGTATCCGTGGCCCGGGCAGGCCTGCCCGCCGGCGGGAGCCAACCCGCAGCACCTGCGCGGGCGCTGGCTGCATCAGCGCGACTGGCCGGCGTTTATTTGCCAGAGTGCTGCCGGGCGTTGGCAGCCCCTGCCCCGCCATGCCTGGCTGGCCCCGGCGCACTATGGCCCTGAAGGAGTCTGGACTGCGCAACAGCTCGATACCTGGCTGGCAGAGTTGCACCCCCAGGCCCCGGCGCAACTGCTGGTACGCCTGAGCGAGAATGCAGAGGGTGACTGGGAAGAGGCTGAGCGCTTGTTTCTGGTGTCCGATCTTTGGCCAAATGTGCCTGGCACACCTGAAAGCTGACCCATCTCAGTGCAAAATGGCTCAACAGCTTTAAAGTAAAGGCACTCCGTCAACAAGAACGGGGGCCCAAGACCTGAACCGTGAGGAACCACCATGACCTGGAAAAGCACCGCCCATCACTACAGTCGAATGTCCATCGCCCTGCACTGGCTGATGGTGCTGCTGTTTATCCTGATCTACGCCTCGATCGAGTTTCGCGGCATTTTCCCCAAGGACAGTGACGGCCGCAACCTGATGAAGGACGCGCATTTTATGCTAGGCCTGACGGTGTTTGCGCTGGTCTGGCTGCGGCTGCTGGCCCGCAGCCTGGGTGTTGCACCGCCAATCACCCCGGCCCCACCCGCCTGGCAAACCGCCCTGGCCACCTTGATGCACTGGGCGCTGTACCTGTTCATGATCGCCATGCCGGTATTGGGTTACCTGGTACTCAGTTACAACGACAAGCCGGTGTACTTCTATGGCTTCGACATCTTGCCGCTGACCGCCAAGGACCCGGATTTCGCCAAGCAGATCAAGGGTTGGCATGAACTGGGCGGCACCATCGGCTACTGGTTGATCGGCCTGCATGCCGTGGCCGGGCTGGGGCATCACTACTTGATCAAGGACAACACCCTGCTGCGCATGTTGCCCGGGCGCAGCTGAACCCGCAGCCTGATGAGGGAGTGGCTTGCCTGCGATGCCAGCGACGCGGTCTGGCTGGTAAACCGCAGTGATCCCATCGCGATCAAGCCCGCTCCCACATCGTCCCCCTGGCAAGTCACAACGTCTTGGGACACCACAAAACCTGTGGGCGCTGGCTTGCCTGCAATGCCTGCGACGCGGTCTGGCTGGTAAACCGCAGTGATCCCATCGCGAGCAAGCCCGCTCCCACATGGTCCCCCTGGCAAGTCACAACGTCTTGGGACACCACAAAACCTGTGGGCGCTGGCTTGCCTGCGATGCCAGCGACGCGGTCTGGCTGGTAAACCGCAGTGATCCCATCGCGAGCAAGCCCGCTCCCACATCGTCCCCCTGGCAAGTCACAACGTCTTGGGACACCACAAAACCTGTGGGAGCTGGCTTGCCTGCGATGCCAGCGACACGGTCTGGCTGGTAAACCGCAGTGATCCCATCGCGAGCAAGCCCGCTCCCACATCGTCCCCCTGGCAAGTCACAACGTCTTGGGACACCACAAAACCTGTGGGAGCTGGCTTGCCTGCGATGCCAGCGACGCTGCTCTGGCGGATAAACCGCAGTGATGCCATCGCGAGCAAGCCCGATCCCACTTGGTCCCCCCTGGCAAGTCGCAGCTTCTTTGAACAGGGCGTCGGGTTATGCAAACCCCCGGCGGCCTTGCAAGCCGCCGGTGTGGACAAACACCAGACGCCGACCCCGGGTAATTAACCCTTCTTTAACCGCCTGCTCCAGCGCCATCAAGGCCTTGGCCGTGTACAACGGCTCCAGCGGCAGACCACTGGCCGCTTCGCTGGCCCGCATAAACCCCAGCAAGGCATCATCCACCCGAGCAAATCCGCCGCGGCTGGCGTCGATCAGTTCAACGTTGCGCGCGAGCAGCCCGCCAGCCTGCAAGATGGCCTCCACTTGCGGGGCGACGCCGTGATCCTCTGGCACCGCCAGTGCCCCATATACCCGCCGCCTGCCGGCTTCGCCCAGCATCAGACCGGCCAGGGTCGTGCCAGTACCCGCCGCCAGCCACCAACCGTCATAATCGTCCCAACCGACCGTCGCCAGTTGCTCACGTACCTGGTTCACCAGTGATTTGCAGCCCAGGGCGCCCGCCAGCCCGCCTCCGCCCTCGGGCACCTGATGCAGGTTCGGGTACAGGGCCTGCCAAGGCTGCCAAAACCCCGGCTCATGGCGCGCCCTGTACCCGGCAAACCCCAGCCAGTGCAGCTGCATGCCATAGCGTTCAAGGTCCAGCGTGGTGGGCGTTTGCTGGGGATGACCACGCAGCAGCCCCACGGTGGCAAAGCCAAAACGCTTGCCGGCAGCGGCCAGGGCATGCAGATGGTTGGAATGGGCACCCCCCAGGCTGATCAGCCCGTCTGCCCCTGCTTGATGGGCGGCGCGCAGATGCTCGGTGAGTTTGAACCACTTGTTGCCGCTGATCAGCGGGTCGATCAGGTCCAGGCGCAGCACCGCCACTTCCACCCCGGCCTGGTGCAACCAGTCCAGATGCAGGCGCTGCAAGGGTGCATGGGGGTGCCAGTCGATCAAGGGCAGCATGGCTGGGGCTCAATTGAAAAACAGCGAGTTTACCGCAGCCCGTCGATTTTCATGTTCAGAACGGCCAATAAACTGACTCCAGCTGCGGCTTCTTGTTAAGGTGTGCGCCGAATTTTGTAGCGCTGCTATCTGTTTTTTCACGCGAGCCCCCTGAATGCCTGAGCCGATCCCTCTTAAAGATCACGAATCCGAAAAACGGCTGGTCAATAAAAGACTGATCGCCTGTGCGGCGCTGGTAATGGCTATCAGCTGCGCCCTCATCGGCCGTATGTACTTCTTGCAAGTCACCGAGTTCGACTACAACTCCACGGTGTCCGAGAACAACCGGGTGCATGTGCTGCCCATCCCCCCCGAGCGCGGTTTTATCTACGACCGCAACGGCGTGCTGCTGGCGGACAACCAGCCCAGCTTCAACATGACCATCACCCGCGAACGCGCCGGCGATACCGCCAGGGTGCTGGATTCAGTGATCAGCATCCTGCACTTGCCCGAAGAAGATCGCGCTGTGTTCGCCAAGGCGATGAAACAGGCCCGCCATCCGTTTGATCCTTCGACCCTGTTGTACGAGTTGACGGAAGACCAGATCGCCCTCTTGGCCGTCAACCAGTTCCGCCTGCCCGGCATTGATGTTGAGGCGCAGTTTGTGCGCCATTACCCGCAAGGCGATCATTTTGCCCATTCTGTGGGTTATGTCGGGCGGATCAACGAGAAAGAAGCCAAGCAGGTAGATGCCACCCAATACCGGGGTACCCAGTCCATCGGCAAAACCGGCATCGAGCGCTTTTATGAAAATGAACTGCACGGCAAGGTCGGTTTTGAAGAAGTCGAAACCAACGCCCAGGGCCGGGTCATGCGCGTGCTGCGCCATACCGATGCAGTGGCGGGCAAGAACATCGTCCTGAGCCTGGACATCAAGTTACAGGAAGCCGCCGAGGATGCCCTGGGCGACCGCCGGGGCTCGATCATTGCTCTGGACCCGAAAACCGGCGAAGTGCTGGCGATGGTCAGCAAGCCGAGCTTCGACCCCAACCTGTTCGTCACCGGTATCAGCTCCAGGGACTACTCGGGCCTGCGCGACTCCATCGACAAGCCGCTATTCAACCGCGCCCTGCGCGGGCTGTATGCACCTGGCTCGACGATCAAGCCCGAAGTGGCGATTGCCGGGCTGGACAGCGGCGTGATCTCGGCCTCGACCCGGGTGTTCGACCCTGGTTACTTCCAGCTGCCCAATGTCGACCACAAGTACCGCAACTGGAACCACAGCGGCGACGGCTGGGTGGACTTGAACGCCGCGATCATGCGCTCCAACGACACCTACTTCTATGACCTGGCGTCCAAGCTGGGCATCGACCGCATGCACGACTACATGGCCGAGTTCGGGTTGGGGCAAAAAGTCTCGCTGGACATGTTCGAAGAATCTTCAGGGCTGATGCCGTCCCGCGAGTGGAAGCGCAGCACCCGCCGCCAGGCCTGGTTCCCTGGCGAGACAGTAATTCTGGGCATAGGCCAGGGCTATATGCAGGTCACGCCGCTGCAACTGGCCCAGGCCACGGCACTGATTGCCAACAAGGGCGTATGGAACCGTCCGCACCTGGCCAGGACCGTGGACGGCACACCGCCCGTGGACGAACACCCGATCCCCAACCTGGTGCTGCGTGATCCGCGGGACTGGGATCAGGTCAACCACGCCATGCAACTGGTCATGCACGACCCGCGTGGTATCGCCCGGGCGGCGGCCCAGGGTGTGCAATACCGCATCGCCGGCAAGAGTGGTACGGCGCAAGTGGTGGCGATCAAACAGGGTGAGCGTTACAACCGCCTCAAGACCGCCGAGCGCAACCGTGACAACGCCTTGTTCGTCGGCTTTGCCCCGGCGGAAGATCCACAAATCGTGATTTCGGTGATGATCGAAAACGGCGAAGCCGGCGGCCGCGTAGCCGGCCCCGTGGTGCGCAAAGTGATGGATGCCTGGCTGCTGGACAACCAGGGCCTGCTCAAGCCGCAATACGCCAGCCCTCAGGTCAAGGCGCACACCACGCCGCATGTTTGAACAGCGGCCCTCACCCGTAGGCAGAGGCCGCTCGATGGGCGGCGTTACGCAGATCTGCTTTTGCCTTTCATCCCCTCTCCCTGCGGGAGAGGTTTAGGGTGAGGGGCTTTTGCTTTTGCGCGAGCGTTCCCTTAATACCGCGCATCCACAGGCTTGCCGCCCTTGGGCCAGTCCTTGGCCTTGTCGACAAAATCAGGCCGTGGCTGATGGGAAAAGTACTCGGCCACATCCACCGCATCCTGATCCGATAATCCGCCCTGCCCCAGCGGGAATTTCTCGTGCATGCCGATCGGCATATTGCGCTTCACAAACGCTGCCGCCGTATAGGTGCGCGCCATGCCCGCACCAATATTGAACGACTCGTCGCCCCACAGCGGCGGGTACACAAAGCTGCCATCGGCGTGCTTCAAGCCCTCGCCGTTGTCACCGTGGCACACCGCACATTGCTGCACATACACGGCCTTGCCGTTCACCGGGTCCGGCTTGATGGTCGGGTCCACCTTGCCCACGCCCCGCCCTGCCACCTTGTCCCCCGCCACGGTGTTCATTTTCATCCAGTCAAAATACGCCACCATTGCCTGCATGTCGGCCGAGGCCACCGGCAACGGCTTGCCATCCATCGAACGACGGAAACATCCATTGATCCGCTCCTCCAGCGTCACGTCCTTGCCCGCACGGGGGGCATAGCTGGGAAAGAACGCCGACCCCCCCACAAAAGGCGAACCATCGGCCACGGTGCCCGCGTTCAAATGGCAACTGGTGCAGTTGAGCGCGTTGCCGACGTTGTCCGGCAACAGCGCCTTGGTTTGCAGATGCAGGCGCATGCCACGCACCACCTGATCGGCATTGGCGGCGCTGAGCAGGTTGGCTAGACGCGGGGTGACGAAGGCCGATTCATCATCAGTCGAAGGGTTGAGCTGCTTGCGCATCTTCGCCACTTGCGCGGGTTTGATCGCCGGGGCCGCATTGCCCCAACTGCTGCGGACAAAACTGAGGATCTCGGCGATTTCATCATCCTGCAGCCGGGCAAAGCCGGGCATGGTGTACACCCGAGGGTGCGCCGCTGTTTGCGGGGTTTTCCAGCCGGTCAGGGTGATATGCAACAAGGTGGTCGGGTTGGCTGCCACAATGCCCGGGTTGCCATTCAATGGCGGGAACATACCTGGGACCCCGCCGCCGTCCGGGCGATGGCAGTCGGCGCAGAACTGCGTGTAACCCAGGCCGCCACGACTGCTGTAGAGCGTATCCGGCGCCCTGGCAGGCGTCAGCGCTACGGTCGGCATCGGCAAGTCATCCTTGCCCGCGGGCAGCGATTTCAAATAGCTGGCGATGGCCGTCAAGTCGGCATCGGTAAAGTGCTGGGTACTGTGGTGGATGACATCGGCCATATTGCCCGACACCGTGGCAAAGCGGTTTTGCCCGGTCTTGAGCAACTGCACGGTGTCTTCCACTGTCCACAGGTTGCGCAGGCTCAGGGCACGCCACTCTTCGACGGTTTCACCGGCCAGGTAATGCTTGCCGGCGCTGCCCGTGTCGCTCATGGCCTTTTCCTGAAAGGCGATGCCACGCGGCGTGTGGCATGAGCCACAATGCCCCAGCCCCTGTACCAGGTAGGCACCACGGTTCAGCTCGGGGCTTTTCGCCGGATCGGGGGCGAACGGCTGATTGTCGACAAACGCCCAGTTCCATAGTGCCAGCCCCCAGCGCTGGTTGAACGGGAAGCCCATATCGGCCTCAAGGTTGGCCATCTTCACCGGCGCTACGTCCTGCATCAGGTAGGCGTACAGGGCGCGCATATCGTCTTCGCTCATTTTCGCGTAAGACGGATACGGCATCGCCGGGTACAGGTTCTGCCCCGCTGGCGTCACCCCTTGGCGCATGGCCTTGTCGAACTGTTCAAAGCTGTACTGGCCGATGCCGGTTTCAGGATCCGGGGTGATATTGCTCGAATAAATCGTGCCCATCGGTGTTTTCAGCTCCAGCCCGCCCGCCATCACCGCTCCGCCCTTGGCGGTATGGCAGGCAATGCAGTCGCCGAGCTGGGCAATATATTTGCCCTGCGCAATCAGGTTTTTCTCAGGAGCAGTTGCCGGGGTCGGCTCACTGGCCTGGCTCTGGGCTGAACAAAACAACGTCAGGCCAGCGAATGCCAGACGTGGGAAGGTAGAAAGCATCGCGTTATTCCTTTAAGGCGTCGATCTGGGGTGGTCCCCTCGAAACGGGCCGTGCTGGTTTTGTTATGGACTCCTCACGCAGGGTTTGTACCGGCTTTTCGGGGCACGGCGTTTGACCCCGGTCATGGCGACCTCAACAAGGCGGCATTGCGGGGCGCTCTAAGCTAGTTCCAAAACGGTATTTTCCCCTTTGATTTAAAGAACTTAGATTCGCTTCACCGGACCGCCGGACCACCCCCTCTTTAGCTCCTTACAACAAGGTCCGACCCATGTCCGTGCGCACACTCCTGATTGCTCTTTCCATCGCAGGCCTCAGCTTCGGCGCGCAGGCGGCTGATTTGACCATCGGCTATATCACCGGCATCGACCCCACCAAGCTGGCCCAGGCCGAGGGCAGTTACGAGAAGGCCATCGGTGAAAAGATCGACTGGCGCCGTTTTGATTCGGGTCCGGCAGTGGTGTCGGCACTGGCCTCCGGAGACCTGCAGATCGGCAATCTGGGTTCTAGCCCGCTGGCTGCCGCGGCCTCGCGCAATGTGCCGCTGGTGACTTTTATCGTCACCGCGCAGATCAAGGGTTCCGAAGCCCTGGTGGTGCGTGATGGCAGCGGCATCAACGGCCCGCAAGACCTGATCGGCAAAACCATCGCCACGCCCTTTGTCTCGACTTCGCACTACAGCCTGCTGGGCGCGCTGAAACACTGGAACCTCACCCCGCAGCAGGTCAAGGTGGTCAACCTCAGCCCTGCGCAAATCACCGCAGCCTGGAAGCGTGGCGATATCGACGGCGCGTTCACCTGGTCCCCTGCCCTGGGGGAAATCCGCAAGACCGGGAAAATCCTCACCGATGCAGGCCAGGTCAGTGAATGGGGCGCCCCAACGTTTGAGGTTTGGGTAGCACGCAAGGACTTTGCCGAGAAACACCCGGAAATAGTGGCCCAATTTGCCAAAGTCAGCCTCGACGCCATCGCCGACTACAACGCCCACCAGGCGGCCTGGAGCGCAGATTCGGCACAGGTACAGAAGATCGCCAAACTGACCGGTGCCAGCCCCGCTGATATCCCCGAGCTGCTGCAGGGTACGCACTTCCCTTCGACGGCCGAGCAAAAGTCGGCGCAGTTGCTGGGCGGCGGCACGGCCAGAGATATCGCCCAAACCGCCCTGTTTCTCAAGGACCAAGGCAAGATCGAGGGCGTTTTGCCCGACTATTCAGCCTTTGTCAGCGATAAATTTTTGCCGCAATAACAAGCTGTTAGCCACTGGCACAAGAAATGCTTCGTTACGCCCCTACAGCACAGAGCCTTGCATCGCCAGTTTCGTTCTGGCGATGCGAAAACCTGCGTGAACCCTGACGCCAGAGGCGTCCCGGATCACAAAAAGGAGCGTAAGGATGGCAACGCCTGTTACAGCGTCACCGATCAACTTGCCTGCAGTGAAAACCGTGGGCTTTCTGGTGATACCAAACTTCACCACTATCGGTTTTGCCTCGGCCATCGAAACCCTGCGCATGGCCAATATGGCGGCGCGCTGCGAGATGTTTCGCACCGTGATCATTGCCCCTACCCTGGATCCGGTCATTGCCAGCAACGGCATGCGCATCCTGCCCGACCATGTGATCGGTGATGCACCAAAATTGGACATTTTACTGGTAGTGGGTTCGAACCCGATCGTCTCCCACCTCAGCAGCCGCCCGGTACTCAACTGGTTGCGCAAGCTGGCCCACGAACAAGTGGCCCTGGGCGGCATCTGCACCGGCAGTTACTGGCTGGCCCGTGCCGGGCTGCTCAAGGGCTATCGCTGCACCATCCACTGGGAAGATATTGAAACCCTCAAGGACCACTTCCCCGGGATCATCATTTCCAACCAGTTGTTCGAACTGGACCGCGACCGCTACACCTGCTCGGGCGGCGTGGCCTCGATGGACATGACCTTGCAACTGATTGCCCGCGAACCGGGCGGCCGCGAAATCGCTGCCCATGCCGCCGAACTGCTGCTGTGCGATCGCGCCCGCGGCCCGCAAGAGCAGCAGCGCGTACCGCTGCGCCAAAAACTCGGGACTTCGCAGCCCAAACTGAGTCAGGTGGTGGCAATCATGGAGGCCAATCTGGAAGAGCCGGTCAGCCTGGAAGACCTGGCCCGCTTGAACGAAGTGTCGGTACGTCAACTTGAGCGCCTGTTCCACAAGCACCTGCAACGCACGCCGAGCCAGTACTACCTTGAGTTGCGCCTGGCGCGGGCGCGAAGCCTGTTGCTGCGCAGCGAATCACAAGTGCGGGATATCGCCCTGGCCTGTGGTTTTGTTTCGGCGGCGCATTTTTCCAAATGCTATAGCCGCCTGTTCGGTGTATCACCCATTGGTGAGCGCAAGCAGGTGGCGTTGCACTAAAACATCACCCGTAAAACCTGAGACCCGGGGCTATCTGATAAAACCAGGTGCCTGATTTTGCGACTGCTTCGCAGCCGATCGCAGCCTCGCTTCGCTCCTCAGCGGCTACAAAGATTGCGCAGCACACACTGACGCCAACAGGCCGGCCGGTCGGCCGCCCCATCGCGGCTGGCGCGGCGTCCTGCCGCGCCCCCCCCCATAACAGCACCTGCGCTCGGCCTTCTGTGAGGGGCATTCGTGTCGTCTGGACAATCGCGTGGCTACATAAGCACCACCAATCCCTTGTGGGAGCCGGGCTTGCCCGCGATGGCAGCACGTCGGTCATCCAGACAGAACGAGGTGCCCGCATCGCGGGCAAGCCCGGCTCCCACAGAGGAAATATGTCGATCGCAGCTCCCGCCTCCAGACAGGCCGAGTGGAGGTTCTGTAGTGACTCGCCGTAAGGGCGAAACCAATATTGCAGTTAGATGCAGATGCCGGATATGTACTCGACTTAACTGTTTTCCTGTAGCTGCTGAGGAGCGAAGCGAGGCTGCGAAGCGGCCGTAAAACCTGAGACCCGGGGCTATCTGAAAAACCCAGGCGTCTGATTTTGCGACTGCTTCGCAGCCGATCGCAGCCTCGCTTCGCTCCTCAGCGGCTACAAAGATTGCGCAGCACACACTGACGCCAACAGGCTGGCCGGTCGGCCGCCCCATCGCGGCTGGCGCGGCGTCCTGCCGCGCCCCCCCCCATAACAGCACCTGCGCTCGGCCTTCTGTGAGGGGCATTCGTGTCGTCTGGACAATCGCGTGGCTACATAAGCA
>Ga0302347_1004641_pt1 | contig 10799 bp, 9 predicted proteins | sample PhyWR1_FD_202178 | JGI IMG/M metagenome (GOLD analysis project Ga0302347, IMG submission 202178) | Leaf surface microbial communities from wheat plants in UC Gill Tract Community Farm, Albany, California, United States - DLSL W.R1 (v2)... | ecosystem: Host-associated > Plants > Phyllosphere >...
GCTGACCACCTTCTCCATCGCCAACGACGTGGCCAAGTACTTCGCGATCCTGCCGGCACTGTTCGCCTCGATCTACCCGCAACTGGGCGTGCTCAACGTGATGCACTTGCAGAGCCCGCAGAGCGCGATCCTCTCGGCCATCGTGTTCAACGCGCTGATCATCGTGGTGCTGATTCCCCTGGCGCTGCGCGGTGTGCGCGTGCAGGCGGCGAGTGCGGCGGCATTGCTGCGACGCAACCTGCTGATCTACGGGCTGGGCGGGATCCTGGTGCCGTTCGTGGGCATCAAGGCGATCGACATGCTGTTGACGGCGTTGCACCTGGTGTAAAGACCTCCACCTTGTGTGGCGAGGGGGCGCGCTCCCTCGCCACAGGGGTTTCTTGACTGATTGAGGATGTGAAGATGACTAACATGATCCGCCCGGCCCTGAGCCTGCTGGTCCTCATGACCCTGATCACCGGCGTCGCTTACCCGCTGGTGGTGACCGGCGTCGCCCAAGTGGCTTTCCCGGACCAGGCTAATGGCAGCCTGGTGCGTGACGACAGCGGCAAAGTGCGCGGTTCCAGCCTGATCGCCCAGGACTTTACCGGCGACAGCTGGTTCCACCCGCGCCCATCGGCCGGCGCGTTTGCCACGGTTTCCAGCAGCGCCAGTAACCTGGGCCCAAGCAACCCGGCACTGGCGACGCGTATCTTCGATGACGCCAACAAGCAACTGGTGCCTAGCCAAGGGCCGGTGCCTTTGGCGTCGCTGACTACCTCTGGCAGCGGTCTTGATCCACACTTGCCTCCAGAGGCAATTGCCTATCAACTGGCGCGAGTGGCCACGGCGCGGAATGTGCCGGTGGCAACCTTGCAACGGTTGCTGGATGAACACATCGAGAGCCCGTTGGTGGGCCCGCCTGTCGTGAATGTGCTGGCCTTGAACATGGCCTTGGAAAAATTGTAAGCAGTGAAAGCGCTTCGCGGGCAAGCCCGCTCCCACAGGGGAATGCATCCCAGATGTGGGAGCGGGCGTGCCCGCGATGGCGGCCTGAAGTTCACCCGATAAACACCTGAAGGAACCCCCGCGCATGAGCGACTCCGGCCGCGCCGACGCCCTGTTAGCCGATCTGCCCCGGGACGGCCGTGGCCGGCTCAAAGTTTTCCTCGGCGCCGCGCCCGGCGTGGGCAAGACCTACGCCATGCTCCAGGCTGCGCATACCCAGTTGCGCCAGGGCGTACGGCTGATCGCCGGCGTGGTCGAAACCCACGGCCGCGCCGAGACCGAAGCCTTGCTCAGCGGCCTGCCGCAACAGCCCCTGCTGCGCAGCGAATACCGCGGCGTGATGCTCGAAGAGATGGACCTTGACGGCCTGCTCTCCGCCAAGCCCAAGCTGGTGTTGGTGGACGAACTGGCCCATAGCAACGCCCCCGGCAGCCGCCATGAAAAGCGCTGGCAAGACATCCAGGAACTGCTCGCCGCTGGCATCAACGTGTTTACCACGGTCAACGTCCAGCACCTGGAGAGCCTCAACGACCAGGTGCGCGGCATCACCGGGGTGCAAGTGCGTGAAACGCTGCCGGACTGGGTGCTGCAGGAGGCCGACGAACTGCTGCTGATCGACCTGCCCTCCCGCGAGTTGCTGGAGCGCCTGCGCGACGGCAAGGTCTACGTGCCAGAGCAGGCGCGCGCGGCCATCGATGCGTTTTTTACCCAGACCAACCTCATGGCCCTGCGCGAGTTGGCGATGCAAACCGCCGCCGCCCATGTCGATGACGATTTGGCCCAGGGGTATCGCCAACTGGGCCAGGCTGCCCCGGCCGTGCGTGGGCGCTTGCTGGTGGGGGTGGACGGTGATGCGCAGGCCGAGCGCCTGGTGCGCCATGCCAGCCGGGTAGCCCAGCGCCGGCATTTGCCCTGGAGCCTGGTGCATGTCGATAACGGCCGAGCGCGGGATGAACAGTCGCGGCTACGCCTGCAGAATGCCCAGCAACTGGCGGAGCGCCTGGGCGGTGAGGTCGTATTGCTGCGGGCGGGGGAGGTGGCAAAGACGCTGATCCAGCATGCCGCCGAACGCCGTGCCAGCCTGTTGCTGGTGGGGCAGTCGCGAATGCGTTGGCGGCGTCGCTTATTTGGAGGCGGCCTGGCCGCACGCTTGCTGCGAAACGCGCGTGGTCTGGAAATCAACGTCCTCGACAGCGACGACATCCCCGCACCGCCACGCTTGCCGGATGTGCGCGGGCTGGTGTGGTTCGACTATGCACTTGCGGTCCTGGCAACGGTGGTTGCGGCGGCAGTGGCGTGGGCGGTGTCCAGCGTCTTGCCGCTGCCGAACATCTCGCTGGTGTTCCTGGCTGCGGTATTGCTGGTGGCGGTGCGCAGCAGCCTGGGGCCGTCGCTGGTGTGTGCGGCGTTGTCGTTCATGACCTACGACTTCCTGTTCATTCCGCCGAATTTTTCCTTTGCCATCCAGCGCGAAGAAGACGTGCTGACCCTGTTGTTCTTCCTGTTGATGGCGGCGCTGACCGGCAACCTGGCCGCGCGTCAACGCCGCCAGTTGCAGGCATTGCGCGATACTCAGGAAGAAACCAGTGAACTGCTCGACCTGTCCCGCAAACTCACCGCCGCCACCGACCGCCAGGCGGTGATCAGCGCTGCGGCGCATCACCTGCAAGGCTGGAGCGACCTGGACTTGTGCCTGGTCAATCGCGATGGCCAGGGCGGTTGGGCGATCGAGACCGGCGGCCCGCTGACCCTTACCGAAGCCGAGCGTGCCGCCGCCGATTGGGCCTGGCAGCATGACCAGCCGGCGGGCATGGGCACCGGCACGTTGCCGTTCGGGCGCTGGTGGTGGTGGCCGTTGTCGGGCGAAGAGGGGCCCTTGGGGTTGCTGGGGGTGAGTCCCAAACCCGGTCTGGAGCTGAGTGGCCAACGCCGCCGTTTGCTCACCGCCTTGAGCCAGCCGCTGGCCCAGGCATTGGCGAGGGCGCAACTGGCTCAAGAGCTGGAGTCCGCTCGGCTGCACGGCGAAACCGAGCAACTGCGCAGTGCGTTGCTGGCTTCAGTGTCCCACGATTTGCGCACGCCGCTGACCTCCATGCGCGGCAGCATCGACAGCCTGCTGGCGCTCGGTGAGGCGATCCCGCTGGAGGATCGCCGTGAGTTGCTCGAAGGCACCCGCGATGAGGCCGAGCGTCTCGACCGCTATATCCAGAATCTGCTGGACATGACGCGCCTCGGTCACGGCGCCTTGAAACTGGCACGGGACTGGGTGTCGCCGGGCGACATCGTCGGCAGCGCCCTGGGCCGCCTGCGTGCGGTGCTGGCGCCGTTGCAGGTGAATACCGATGTGCCGCCGGAGCTGCCGTTGTTGTACGTGCACGCCGCGTTGATCGAACAAGCGCTGGTCAATGTGCTGGAAAACGCCGCGCGGTTTTCACCGCCGCAAGGCCGCCTGCAACTGAGTGCCGGAGTCTTGGATGACCAGCTGTTTTTCGCCGTGGCAGATGAGGGACCCGGCATTCCCGAAGACGAGCGCGCAAAGATCTTCGACATGTTCTACACCGCCGCCCGTGGCGATCGGGGCGGGCAGGGCACGGGCCTCGGGTTGGCTATCTGCCAGGGCATGGTGGGCGCCCATGGTGGGCATATCAGCGTGGCCGACGGTATCGACGGGCGTGGCACTTGCATCACCTTGTTCCTCCCTTTACCCACACAGCCTGGCCTGGAGCGCGAGGCATGAGCTACCCTGTTTTCTTCACGGATTTTGATTGGATACCATGAGCCAGACCGCGACGATTTTGGTCATTGACGACGAACCGCAGATCCGCAAATTCCTGCGCATCAGCCTGGCCTCCCAGGGTTACAAAGTGATCGAGGCCGGCACCGGCAACGAAGGCCTGGCCCAGGCGGCGTTGAGCAAGCCGGACTTGCTGGTGCTCGACCTTGGCCTGCCGGACATGGACGGTCAGCAGGTGCTGCGCGAGTTCCGCGAATGGTCGACGGTGCCGGTGCTGGTGCTGTCGGTGCGGGCCAGCGAGGTACAGAAAGTCGAAGCCCTCGACAATGGCGCCAATGACTATGTGACCAAGCCCTTTGGTATCCAGGAGTTTCTCGCCCGGGTGCGCGCGTTGCTGCGCCAGGCGCCGGCGGGTGAGTCCCAGGAAGCGGCCCTGCGCTTTGGCCCCTTGACCGTGGACCTGGCCTATCGCCGGGTGCTGCTGGACGGTGCTGAAGTGGCGCTGACCCGCAAGGAGTACGCGGTGTTGGCGCAACTGGCGCGGCATCCGGGGCGGGTGATTACCCAGCAACAACTGCTCAAGGATATCTGGGGGCCGACCCATACCGAGGACAGCCATTACCTGCGTATTGTGGTGGGGCACCTGCGTCAGAAGCTGGCGGATGACCCGACCCAGCCACGGTTTATCGTGACTGAAGCGGGGGTGGGGTATCGGTTGTTAGGCGGGTAGATCGTTGGTGCTTGCTCTGGCGTCATCGCAGGCAAGCCAGCTCCCACAGGGGAATGCATTCCAAAATTTGGGAGCTGGCTTGCCTGCGATGGGGCCATCCGCAACACCCTATGTCTCAGGGCTGCTCACTCTCGTAGCGGTCCAACGTATCACTGGCAATCTCCCGCCCCAGGGCGATCAACTCCGGCGCCTTGTAGAACTCGAAAAACCGGCACACCCGCTTCGGCACGTTGATCAGCACATCCGGTGGGTAGCCGGCAATCTTGTACTGCGCCAGCGATGTCTGCATCACCTCGAAGCTCTGGTTGATCAGGTCAAGCAATGATGCCGGGCCAACGTTATCGATGATGAACGACCCGGTCGCCGACTTCGGCGCTCCGGGTTTTTCCGGTGCGGCGGCGGGTTGTTGCGATTCGGGCTCGGCGGACTCCAGCCACGGGTTGATCTCCGCCGCCTGCGCCTCCAAGGCCTCCTGCTCCAGCTTCATCAATTGTTCGGCCTGCTTGCGACGAAACGGCAGGTGCGATCCAAGGGATTTCGCCAGGTTGTTGAAGCGACTCTTGAACGCTGGCGGGCGCTGGATCACCGGCAGTTGATAGTGCTTCTGGTTGGTGGCGTTGAGGTTGACCGCAATGATCAGGTCACAATGGCTCGACACCACCGGCACGATGGGCAGCGGGTTTAGCAGGCCGCCGTCCACCAGCATGCGATTGCCTTGCATCACCGGGGTGAACAGGCTGGGAATCGCCGCCGACGCACGCATGGCCTGGTGCAGGCAGCCTTCCTGGAACCAGATTTCCTGCTGGTTGGTCAGGTCGGTGGCGACGGCCGTGTAGGGAATGCGCAGTTCTTCGATATTGATCTCGCCGACGATCTTGCGGATCTGCCCGAACACCTTTTCGCCACGAATGGCCCCCAAGCGAAAACTCACGTCGACCAGGCGCAGCACGTCGAGGTAGTCGAGGCTTTCAATCCAGTTACGGTATTCATCCAGTTTGCCGGCGGCATAGATCCCGCCGACCACGGCCCCCATGGAGCATCCCGCGATACAGGCGATATCGTAGCCGCGCCGTTCGATTTCCTCGATCACCCCGATATGGGCGTAACCCCGGGCCCCGCCGGAGCCCAGCACCAAGGCAACACGCTTTTTCATGGTCCATGTCCTCCCCAAGGCAGGTACCCACAATGCACCTATTGAGGGGCTGGCTTCAATCTTCGTGGGCGGCTGAAATTTTTTTCCAGGATAGCCGTGCTGCTCGGGTATGCTCTGGTGATTAGGTACTATCGATTTCAGGCTAAGGACAGGCACTTTTCCATGTAGGCAACGTCTACAGCGTACGACTGTTTTTCTTTATTTTGAGGTGTCATCGATGAAAGCCTGGATGTGTGTGCCTGTGATCATGTTGGCCCTGGCCGGTTGTGCCGGGAAAACCGCATACCGCGACAGCTGCGGCACCCAATTGGACGCCGCCTGGAAAGAACTGGACCTGGCCAAGGCCGAAGGTTTTGCCGGCACCGTGAGCTACTCCAAGGCCTTGTCACTGTTGACGGGCGCCAAGACCCAGCAACAATTCGAAGCGTTTGAAGGCTGCTCCAACAAGGCCGAGAAAGCGCGGTTCTACATTCGTGAATCTCGCGCCGGGCGTTGACCTGTAGCGGCGACTAGGACTCTTCATCAGAAAGTGAGGGCAGGATGTCAGCGTTGGTCAATCAGTTAGTCGCTCAGGTCATTGGCCTGGAAGTAGGGTTACTGAGCTGCCAGGCTCGCCTCGCCGCCGTCACCGACGATGAAGCCCTGCATGACCTGCGCACCACCGTGCGCCGGCTGCGCAGCCTGTTGCGCCCCTTGCGTGGGTTGCCTGGGGTCGAGCAGCTTGAAATGGCCGCCAGTACCGTCGGCCAATTGACCACGCCGCTACGCGACCGTGAGGTGCTGGCGGCGTACTTGCACCAGCACGGCCATCACGAGGCCGCTGACCGTCGACTGCGCCTGCAGCCCGACGCCTATCGTCACGTGGCGCAAAGCCCGGAACTCGCGCATTTGCTGTTGATCCTCGACGCCTTCCCGCGTTTTATCCGCGCTTCTGAGCACCAGAAACTGCTCAAGGGCCTGCGCCCACGCATCGAAAAACGTCTGGCCAAGCAATGGCAGAAACTCGATGAAGCCTTGAAAGACCCCGACCATGATCGCCATCGCTTGCGGTTGTTGATCAAGCGCGTGCGCTACGCGGCAGAGGCCTATCCCGAATTGGATACGTTGCCTGCCAAGGCCATGTCGCACCTGAAAAAAGCCCAGGCCGCGCTGGGGGATTGGCACGACTGCTGGCAGTGGCTGGTCCAGGCCGAACACCAGGCAGACCTGCAACCGTGTGTCGCGGTGTGGCACCGCACCATGGCCAAGGCGGAAGGTCAGGCGGATCGCGTGCTGGATAAACTCAGCGCCGCGTGTTTCTGAACCGGTCCGGCTTTTGGCCGGAATAGGCGCTGTACCTGACCGGCTCGATGGTTAAGATCCCCCCATCTGTTTCTTTCGATGTGAGACTGCCATGCGCTTTAGTGATTTGCTCGACGCCGCCCGCAGCAACCCGTTGGATGTCACCATCCCCGCCGACTGGGCCCAGGGCCGCGCGACCTTCGGTGGCCTGGTGGCTGCATTGCAATACGAAGCCCTGCGTGCACAGGTTCCGGCCGATCGGTCTCTACGATCATTGGCAATCACCTTCGTTGGCCCGGTAGCGCCGGACGTTCCTGCCAGTTATCAAGTCGAAGTACTGCGCGAAGGCAAGGCGGTCAGCCAATTGCTTGGTCGTGTGGTGCAGAACGGTGAAGTGGCGACACTGGTACAAGCCAGTTTCGGCGCGGCCCGCGAATCGCAAATCGCGGTGGAGAGCGAAGCGCCGCCGGTGTTCAAGCATTGGGAGGAGTGCCAGGAGCTGCCCTATATCAAGGGCGTCACCCCTGAGTTCATGCGTCACCTGGCGATGCGCTGGAGTGTGGGTGGTTTGCCGTTCACCGGTCATAAATCCCGCGAGATGGGCGGCTGGGTCCGGTTGCGCGGCGATGTGAAAGAAGAGCCACTGACCGAGGCGCATATCCTCGCCCTGGTCGATGCCTGGCCCCCGGCATTACTGCCCCACCTCAAAAAACCGGCACCGGGCAGCACTCTGACCTGGACCATCGAATTCATCCAGCCTCTGCAAGACCTCACGACCCTGGACTGGTGCCAGTACCACGTCACGATCGAACACGCCCGTGATGGCTACGGCCACGCCGCCGCCGCCCTCTGGAGCCCGACCGGCGAACTGATCGCCATCAGCCGCCAGACCGTGGTGGTTTTCGCCTGACCTCAGTGCCTGTGGCGCTGCCGCCAGGCACGCCACCAGCCACCGCTCAACACAAAGCGCGGAAAGGTCACGAACTGTTCGACCACCAGGCGTTGTACCGCGTCTTTACGATCACTGAACGGCTCACTGGCCTGGGCTTCCAGGCGATGGCCATGACGTTGCAACGCCAGGCCGGCCAGGACACCGATGACACCCACGGCAAAACTCGCCAGGCTCAGGCTGAACACCCCGGATACAATCAACAGAAACCCGATGATGAACAGCGGCACGGCAATCAGGTGCAACGCCAAGTTGGTCGGGTGCTGATGGTTCTGCGGGTAGTTACGCCATTGCCAGGCGGGGAGATTGGGATGACGTTTGCCCATGATGATGAATCCTCTGTCCGTTGAAACAACATGGAGAGAGTTTAGGTGGGGTTGGGTGGGGGGGCGAATTGGGGCTGGCTATGGGGGTCATAGAGCCCGTACCCAGTTCGATCAATGATTTTGCTATCACTGTCTAACAGAATTGGCATACCTAGCCACAAGCTGAATCTTGGTCGTTGATGTATACGGCTGGACCGCAGAGAGAAATATATTTGGCTTTTAATTCGATTGCCGAAGATTTGGACGTTGCTTGCAACTCAAAATAGTTTTCGTGCTTAGTTATCACCATTTTTAACGTTTCTTTAGTCGGGATATTTTTGATTTTGACGTCGCTCAAGCCTCCGCAATCCAAGCCGATTCTGCATGTGTTAAACCCCTCTTTGATCCACTTTTCCGGAGGGGCGTCAGGTGTTTCAGAAATGTCAAAACCTAAACCTATATTGGGGCGGTCGTTGTCAATGGTCACGGAAAAAAGCGTTATTTCGCCTATCTCTACTGGGTAAGTGAATACCTTGTTGAAAAAAATAGTGTTTTCTAATTCGTTCCAATATTTCATTTTTTATCCTTGAAATAATAATGGTCTTTCGCGCCATCTAATTTTCCATTTCTCGGCCTGAATTTCGGTCGAAGATTGAAATGCGCTGCTTGATCACCCTTTCCGTCAGGTGTTGAAAATTTGTGACCAGCCCCATGATCCTGAATGAGAACCTTTGAGCCGTCCATCCGCGTGAATTCATACTCTCGAGTCATCACTGGCCTTCCTTGCGCATCTAGAATCTCGTTTCTCTGCTGATCTCTCATCGATACAAGTGAGTATTGCCTCATTGTTCCTAATCTAGGATCAACTACGGCATCGGGGTGTTGTACACGCGGTATTCCCGCATCGGCTTTCGCCTGTTTGAAAGCTCCATTCCTTGATACTTCCGGCGCGGAAGGTTCCGTAGGTTTGCCACATTCTGGCCTTTTCGTACCTTTGGGTGGGCAGTGGGCATTCAACCCGAGTGGATCAATCCATCCTGTCGGATTGGGCACGTACTGGTAAGCATTGATCCCACCCGCCAACTTCACCGGGTCCGGCGTCAGGTAACGACCAACATCCGGATTGTAGTAGCGATGGCGGTTGTAGTGCAGCCCGCTTTCTTGATCGAAATATTGGCCCTGGAAGCGCAGGGGGTTGTCGACTTTTCCTATGTCGAGTCGGGTGATTTCGCCGTAAGCACGGTAATGCGCGGACCAGACGATCTCGCCATCCGTAGCGGTGAGTTCCTGCGGGGTGCCAAGGTGGTCGAGTTGGTAGTGGTAGGCCTTGGTTTCCTTTGGACCGAAGCCTTCCAGCAGGACCAGTGGGCGGAAGGTGTTGGGTTCGTAGAGGTAGCTGCGGTGGCGGTTCGCGTGGTGTTCGGCGATGAGTGTGTCGCCTTGCCAGAAGAACTCGGTCGTAATGCCATCGATGGTTTTGCTGATTCGCCGCCCAAAGGGGTCGTAGCGGTAGCTGGCGGTTTGGCCATCGGGCGTCTTAATACCAATCAGGCGATGCTGGCAGTCGTAGCGGTATTCGGTGACGAGGGTGTGGCCTTTGCCGCGGCGTTCGCGGATGAGGTTGCCGTAGGCGTCGTAGTCGTAATGGTGGTCACCCTGGATCATCAGGCGATTGCCGGCGACGATATCGGGGCCGGGGCGGTCTTGCATGAGCAGGTTGCCGGCCGGGTCGTGGCCGAAGCGTTCCTGCTCGTCTTGGGTGTGGTCGGCGCGGGTGAGGCGGCTTAGGGGGTCGTAGTGGTAGCGGTGTTCACCTTTGCGGGTGTCGAGCAGGCGGGTGAGGTTGCTGGATTTGTCGTAGTCGTACTGGCGTTGATAAAGGGTGTATGCCTGCTGGGTGACGGCGTGAGCGTGCAGGCGCTGCTGGTCGTCATAGTGGTAGTGGCTGATCAATTGGCCTTGTTGGCGTTGGTGCTCCTGGCCGGCTTTGTAGAGATGAGAGGTCAGGGTTTCGCCGTTCAGTTCGACGGTGGCGAGGTGACCGCCTTTGGCGTGGTTGAAGGTGAGACGGTTGTTGTCCGGCAGGCGCAGGCTATGAAGGTGGCCGCAGGCGTCGTAGCCGTAGCGCAGGGTGCCCCAGCCTTGGTGTTCGGCGGTGAGGCGATTTTGGACGTCGTATTCATAGACCAAAGCCCAGTGGCCGTCGTCGACGGCTAGGAGATTGCCTTGGCGATCGTAGGCATAGTCGACGGCACCACCATCAGGCAGGGTTTTTCTTACGAGTCGACTGGCATGGTCGCGCTCATAGCGAGTAACCAGCCGACTGCCGTCATCACCGTGTTCAGTCTTTTCCTGCAGGTTGCCGTTGAGGTCGTAAACGTAAGCGGTGCGCTGGCCGTCAAACCCGGTTTCCTGCTGGATTAGACCATTGCTGTGGTACTGAAGTCGGTAGGTCTCGCCGACCTCGTTTTCGATTTCAGTCAGCAATAAACGCACGTTGTCGTAGCGGTACTTGACCTGGCTGCCATCGGCGTTGATGCGGCGGCTGATCAGGTGCAGGCCGTCGGCGTATTCGTAGCGGGTGACGTTCCCCAGTTCATCGCGTTCGGAAGTGATTTTTCCGTAAGCGTTGTAGCTGTATTCCCTGCACGCGCCGCCCG
>Ga0302347_1004642_pt1 | contig 10798 bp, 9 predicted proteins | sample PhyWR1_FD_202178 | JGI IMG/M metagenome (GOLD analysis project Ga0302347, IMG submission 202178) | Leaf surface microbial communities from wheat plants in UC Gill Tract Community Farm, Albany, California, United States - DLSL W.R1 (v2)... | ecosystem: Host-associated > Plants > Phyllosphere >...
AGACAAACCAGCTGGCGGCATGCCAGACATGGGCGGCATGGGTGGTATGGGCGGCATGATGTAAGCCAGCCTTACCCCGATACGCAAAAGCCCCGCCTGAGTGATCAGGCGGGGCTTTTTTGTGGGGCTATTAAAAGCCCCTCACCCTGGCCCTCTCCCAGAGGGAGAGGGGATTGACCGAGCCGATGCAGGATTCAACTCAATGCATTCAGGCTGCAGAGATTCTGCAATATCCCCCAATCAGCTCCCTCTCCCTTTGGGAGAGGGTTGGGGTGAGGGTCGCAAGGCAATTACCGTTGCGAAACCTGCCCCGCTTCGACCTGCACCGGCTTCCAGCCCAGCAACTGCTGCTTGAAGCCATGACTGGCGCCCTGATAGTAGGCAATCGCCCGCTCAATCAACGGGTCAGTCGCCGGTACTCGCGATTCAATACTGGTGCTCAGCGCATCATCATGGCGGCGCAGCCCTTGGCGCGGGCTGAGAATGGCCAGGTCTTGGCCGTCAAACAACCCCAGGTGCTGGTAGTTGCCCACTACCACTCGCGGTGGCAACGGGTTGTCCTGCAACAGGTTGCGGCCAAAGAAGGTTGACTGGTAATCCAGGTTCAACAAGCCGAGCAAGGTGGGCGCCAGGTCGATCTGGCTGGCCAGTTGCGAGTTCTCACGGGCCTCTATCAGTTTTGGCGCATAGATAAACAACGGGATCTGGTAGTTGGTGATCGGCAAGTCTTCCTTGCCGGCACTGCCTGCCGTGTGGTCGGCGACGAAGACGAAGATCGTGTTATCGAACCAGGGTTTTTTACGCGCATCGTTAAGGAATTGGCCGATGGCGTAGTCGGTGTATTTCACTGCGCCGTCGCGACCATTGCCCGACTTGATGTCGATCCGGCCTTCAGGGTAGGTGTAAGGACGGTGGTTGGAGGTGGTCATCAACTGCAGCAAAAACGGCTTTTGTTGCGCGTAATTGGCGTCGGCCAGTTTCAGGGTTTCGCGGTACAGGTCTTCGTCAGCCATGCCCCAGGCATTTTTGAAGTGGATATCGGCTTCATTCACGCTGCTTTGGTCGACAACGCGGTAACCGTTGCCACTGAAAAAGGCGTTCATGTTGTCGAAGTAACCGCGCCCGCCATACACGAACACGCTGTCATAGCCCACGCCATTGAGCTGCTGGCCGAGGCTGGCAAAGCCGCTTTCACGGCCGATACGCTTGACGATGGAGCGCCCCGGTGTCGGCGGAATGGCCAGGGTAATGGCTTCCAGGCCCCGGTCGGTACGGGTGCCGGTGGCATAGAAGTTGTTGAAGTACAGGCTCTCCTTGCGCAGTTGGTCCAGGTTCGGCGTCAGGTTGCGGCCGTCACCGTTGCTGCCCAGGTACTTGGCACTGAGGCTTTCGATGGTCACCAGCACGATGTTGGGTTGGCGCGCAGTGCCGGGGTTGTCGATATTTCGGCGGATATCCAGCGGGTCCTGGCCAACGAAGGTGGCGTTGGGTTCGGTCAGTTCTGCGCGCAGCTGTTTGGCCACTACGTCTGTGGGCAGGCTGGCGTAAAACTGCTGGTAATCCAGTTCGTTGTTACGGAACGCAGCGAAGAACTGGTACGGGCCATTGCTCGCCAGTTCATGTTGGTAGGCGTTGCCGCCCTGGCCGCGCGGGCCGTCCTGGTCCAGCAGTTGCAGGCTCAGGCCGGCAACCAGCAACAGGCCAGCAAAGGTCGCCAGACGACCGCCAAAAGAGGGTAGCGGTGCGTTCATCGCAGCTTTGAACGGCTTGCGCAGCACCAGGCTCAACACTATGGCCGCCAGGGCGATGGCGCTGAGCAGGATGCCGATCGGGTAGGATTCCAGTACGTTGTTCAGTACTTCGTCGGAGTAGACCAGGTAGTCCACCGCGATAAAGTTGAAGCGCACCCCAAACTCATCCCAGAACAGCCACTCTGCGACGGCGGTGAACAGCATGGCAAACAGGCTGACGGTCAGCAGGCCTTGCAGAAACCACTGATGGCCACGGCGGCGCCACAGCGCAGGCGGACAGAGCAGCAGGTACAGGCCCAGGGGCACAGCGGCATAGGTCAAGAAGCCAAGGTCGTAAAGCAGGCCAATCCCGAACACCGGCAGCCAGTTGTTGCCAGCCTCACCCAGATGGGTGACCAGCAGGACGCCTCGGGTGATCAAAAAAGTCGCCAGCCAGCAGCCAGTCAACAACAGGAGGTAGCGCATAGGCGCAGTGTGCAGCAGACGCATGGGTTGTTTTTCCTTAAACGCGGGAGGCTTTAACGCGGGGGGAGCGGGAGTGTGCGCGCGCCACTGTATTGAGTTTGTGAACCGATAGTAAAAAAAATGTCATTTCTGTGAGAGCTATAACTAAATTGTCTGAGCGCCCTGTGGTGCTGGCCCTGCGCGGTTGTTGGCCTTAAGCTGCGCGGGCCAAGACGGCCGTAACTGTGAACGGAGAGAGTGCCCATGCGAATTCTATTGGTTGAAGACAACCGCGATATCCTCGCCAACCTTGCCGACTACCTGGGCCTGAAGGGCTACACCGTTGACTGCGCGCAAGATGGTTTGTCGGGCCTGCACCTGGCGGCCACCGAGCATTACGACCTGATTGTGCTCGATATCATGTTGCCCGGCATCGACGGCTATACCCTGTGCAAGCGCCTGCGTGAAGATGCCCGGCGCGATACGCCGGTAATCATGCTGACTGCCCGCGATCAGCTGGACGACCGCCTGCAAGGGTTCAAGTCAGGTGCCGATGACTATTTGCTAAAACCCTTTGCCCTCTCGGAACTGGCCGCCCGGATCGAAGCGGTATTGCGTCGCGCCCAGGGCGGCGGGCGACGTGAGCTGCAGGTCGGCGAGTTGCGCTATGACCTCGATACCCTGGAAGTCACCCGTGAAGGCCGTCTGCTCAAGCTCAACCCGGTGGGCTTGAAATTGCTGGCAGTACTGATGCAGAAAAGCCCCCATGTGTTACGCCGCGAAGTGCTGGAAGAAGCCTTGTGGGGCGATGATTGCCCGGACAGCGACAGCCTGCGCAGCCACGTCCACCAATTGCGCCAGGTGATCGACAAACCATTCGACAAGCCTCTGTTGCACACCGTACATGGCGTGGGCTACCGCCTCGCCGAGGTTCGTGATGGAGTTTAGGCAAAGTCTTTCCCAGCGGATCATCATCGCTTTTGCCTTGATGAGCGCGCTGGTGGCAGGGACATTCGCTGTGGGCATTATTGCCACCGTGCACCTGGTCGAAGAGAAACTCATCTCGGCAGGGCTGGGCGGGGATTTGCAGCGCCTGCTGCTGATGGACAACGGCGCAGAGTGGAATCATCGTCCCAAGCCAAGCCAGCTATTTTATTTCAGTGGCGGGCGTGGCGACTTTGCCCTGCCCAAGGACCTGCGTCACCTGGACCCGGGCTTTCATGAGGTGTTTCGCGATCAGTTGTCTTATCACGCGATGGTGGAAGTGGTCGATGGCCGGCGCTACGTCCTGTTGCAAGACCAGAGCGATTTTGAAGAGCGCGAGCGCGTACTGTTTGCCGTGGTTGCCGTCGGTTTCGTTCTCGCGCTGGCACTGGCGGTATTTTTGGGCTGGACCCTGGCCCGGCGGGTGATGGCACCGGTGATCCGCCTGGCCCGTCAGGTTCGTCATCGCGATCAGTTGCTGGGGCTGGCGCCGCCATTGGCCCCGGATTATGCGGCCGATGAAGTGGGCGAACTGGCAGTGGCGTTCGATGCCACTCTGGGGCGCTTGCGCGACACCCTGACGCGCGAACGTTTGTTCACCAGTGATGTAAGTCACGAGTTACGTACTCCGCTTATGGTGTTGGCCAGTTCCTGCGAGCTGTTGCTGGAAAGCCCGTCACTGGATCAGCGCAGTCGCTCGCAGGTCGAGCGTATTTCCCGCGCCTGTGAGGAAATGCGCGAACTGGTGCAAACCTTCCTGATGCTGGCCCGTGCCCAGCATGAGGATGCCAGTATGTCGCCAACTGTGACCCTGAGCACCGTGGCCGAAGGCCTGATCAGCCTGTGGCGCGAACCTATCGAGGCCAAAGGCCTCAAGCTGATCTATGACCCCGGCAACCCGCTGGACACACGGTACAACGCCACCTTCCTGCACGCCGTCATGGGCAACTTGCTGCGCAATGCCTTGCACTACACCGACACCGGCTTTATCCGCTTGACCCTTGAGGCCAGCGGTTTTGTGGTGGAAGACAGCGGCGTGGGGATCCCGGAAGAAAAACGCCAGGCCATGTTCCAACCCTTTGTCCGTGGCAGCGAAAAACGTGGCGAAGGGCTGGGCCTGGGCCTGTCCCTGGTACAACGCATTTGCGATAGCCAGGGTTGGCGCGTGACCCTGACCACGATGGAACCCAACGGCTGTCGTTTTCGCGTCGAACTGGCTCCGGCCGACGTCTGATCCCCTCCCGTGGCCTGCGCTCTGCAGGCCGCTCTCCCTGCGCATTAGTCGATACATGGCCCTGCGCCAGTATTTTCGCCCTGTAAAACCTTGCAATGTTTATGTGGAATGCCCTGACAGAATTTTCACCTGTTGATGACCTGATGCAAACGTTCGGCTGATTAAGGTAGTGCTCATTAGCTTCAGGAGCACTGATATGAGCCCGATCATCAAACTCAAATTTTCTGAAAAGTACGATCAGCAGCACGCTACGCAATACCTGATCAAGCATCAGGACGGCCTGGCCCGGCGTTTGTCGCACAAACGCGATGAACAATTGGCGCGCCGTGCATTGCAGTTGGCAGGCGAGCCTCAGGTTGTCCTCGATTTGCCTTGTGGTGCGGGCCGTTTCTGGCCGTTGCTGGCGCAAATGCCAAGCCGCGAAATCATCGGTGCGGACAACTCGGCGTCGATGCTGGAGGTGGCTTCGTTGGCGCAACCGGCCGATGTGGTTAAACGGGTACGGCGTTTGCAGATGTCAGCTTTCGAAATAGATTTGCCTGACAACTCGGTTGACAGTGTTTTCTGCATGCGCTTGTTGCACCACATTGGTGATGCAAGCCACCGGATGGCTCTACTGCGGGAGCTTCATCGCGTTAGCCGGGACAGTGTGATTATTTCATTGTGGGTTGATGGCAATTTCAAGGCCTGGAAACGCAAGCGTCTTGAGCGTCAACGCGCTGCAGAGGCAGAGCAATTCGGTTACCAAAATCGTTTTGTGTTACCTGCTGCTACAGTGGAGGCGGAATTCAAAAAGGCAGGCTTCACCGTTCAGGACCATTTGGACTTTATTCCGCTCTACGCGATGTGGCGGGTTTACGTATTACGAAAGAGATAACTCATGACCGTTGATTTTGTACAGCAAGCTCCCTCTGCGACTGACGACCCATTCGAGTTCTACTGGAATCGGCAAGGCGAATGGGTTGAAGAGCCCAACCAGCGTCGCGGTGGGGAGAGCGGTGTACAACGGATACATGACGCCGATGGGCGCTTGCTCTACGTCAAGCGACAGGTCGGGCATACCTACCGCAGCTGGCGTTACCCGCTGGGCCGCCCGACGGTTTTGCGGGAGCAGGATGCGTTACTGGCCTTGAGCCGTTTGGCGGTGGGTGTGCCTGAACTGGTGTATTGCGGGGCGCAGCAAGCGGCAGACAAGCAATGGCGTGCATTGCTGGTGACCGTGGGCCTGGAAGGCTTTGTCGAGATCGACAACTGGTACGCCGCAGGTGAGCGCGAGCGTCACGGTGAAGCGGTACATGACCGCGTACTTGAAGCGATCGGTCAGACCTTGGCCCGCATGCATCTGGGCCGTTGGCAGCACGGCTGCCTGTACGCCAAGCATGTGTTTGTGCGGGTGACGGGGCAGGGCGAAGGGGCAGTGATTGATGTGGCTTTGCTGGACCTGGAAAAAAGCCGGCAACGCCTGACGGCCCAAAAAGCCGCTTCCCACGATCTTAAACAATTGCGCCGCCATTCGTCGTGGAGTGCCACAGAGTGGGACAGACTGATCTACTTTTATAAGACAGTGTTTGGCAGCGCTATCAAAGGTTTACGGTGATGAAGCGAGAAATAGCACGAAGTTTGTTTCTGCTGGGCGCCTTGGTCATTGCTGGCGTGGCGTTTGCCGCTTGGGAACAACCGGTGACACAAGTGTTGAGCGGGCCCCAAATGGGGGCTCATTGCCCGTTGCCGCGGGTGGTTAAAGCGGCGGTAGCGACCCGGCCCGATCATGATTTGTTGCTGTTTATGTTTGGCATGAGCCAGGGGCTGAAGAAGTAATAGCCAAATCCCTGTAGCCGTTGACGAGCTGTGCGAGGCTACGTTCGGCTGCGCAGCAGTCGTAAAACCATCCAGCGTTGGTGTTTCTGATACACCATGCCCACCGGCTTTACGACTGCTGCGCAGCCGAACGCAGCCTCGTTCCTTCGGCAGCTGCTACAGGTTTTTTTGGTTCTACATGATATGTAGATGGTTGTCCCAAAGCCCCGACGGCAAATCCAGAGGCTTGGCAATCAGGTCGTTCTGACGGCAATCGTAGAAACGGCAGCGGCCCTGGCCGGACGTGACCACAAACCCATCCTTCACCGCACCCACCCCCGCACAATCCGGCAACGGCGCATCCAGGCGCAAGGCGCCGCTGTCCAGGTCCCAGACGAAAAAACGGTTGCCCCGTGGCGCCGTCAGCGCGACCAGACGCAACTCGCTGTGGACCGCGACGCTGGCCGTGTAATGGCCCATTGCTCGCAGTTGTGCTTCGGCCACCGGGAAGGGCTCAAATGGCTGGCCGGGACGCTTGATGGCCAGCAATTCGGACAACTCATGGGCATCGCCCATAAATTGCTGGCAGGCGACGATGGTGCCGTCACTGGCAATGCCCAAGTGGCGCACGCTGTTCATTTGCTGGCTCAGGGTTTCCTTGCTGAGCAGGGTGCCATCACGCTGCATCAGCACCAGGCTGGGTTCCATCGCGTTGAGGTTCATCTCGACCCGGCTTTCGGCTTCGGTACGAATTCCGCCGTTGGCCACCACCAGTGTTTCACCGTCAGGCATCCACGACACCTGATGCGGGCCGACGCCGTGGGTGGGGATTTCGCCGCTGTGAACCAGACGCTCGCCCTCAAAGCGATAAACCCCCAGCAGGCCACGGCCCGGATCAGTGGTGTCGTTTTCAGTGGTGTACAGCCACTCGCCATCTTTATGGATCACGGCGTGACCATAAAAATGCCGGTTGGGCAGGGAGGTCAGGGTTTGCAGCAGCTGCCCGTCGGTCAGGCTGATCAGGTAGCTTTCGGTACCGGGGCGCCGGGCCACGAACAAGGCGATGGGCAGCGTCGGGTGGTTGATGATGTCATGGCAGCGCTGGCCGACCCGGGTGCTGAACACCCGGGTGCCATCGAGTCGATAGCCCACGGCAAAGTGATTGCCGTCTGCATCGTCGCGGGCACTCAGCAGCAGCGGGCTTTGGCCTTTTTGTTTAAACAGCGACCAACCGCCCAGCGTCATTGCACTGAGCAGTAAACCACCAAGCTTGAGTGCTTGCCTGCGCATCATCGAACCTTCCTTTATCAATCGCCGTCGTTGGCGTTAAAGCCCAGCTGGATACCCAGGGCCTTGGCCAGTTCGCCTTCGTGCAGGCGGTGAACCACGTTCAGACTGTCGTAGATGGCGTCCAGCTGGGCGCGGCCGGCATCGTCTGCCAGCAGCTCATTGAGCGTGCGCTGGTTGTCGTTGAACAGCTTGAGCGAGGTGGCGTAGGCCGCGTCGATCTTGTCAGCCAGCGGCTTTTGTTCGGCGGGCAGCAGGCTGCGCAAGCCCTTGTTGTCGACACCGGCCCACACGGTCTGGGCTGCGGCCAGGCTGGCGGCCAGGCTCTTGAGTGACGACTCGCTGCGCCATGCATCGGCCTGGAACGGTTGCGGGATGCCCTTGCTCTGGCGGCCCATTGGCGTGCCGAGTTTTTTCTTCAGGGTATCGAGTGCGGTGACCTGCACACGCAGCACGTCAGCGATGGCTTCGTGGGAGTCGGCATAGCGCTGGTTGGGGAACTTGCTCATTTGCGCGAGCATGCCGTCCGTGCTGTTCCAGCTGGCCAGAATCTCTTCGGCCAGTTGCTTCTGACGTTCGCCGATAGCGGTCAGCAGCGGGCAGTAACGGGCTTTTTGCGCCTCGTCAGCCAGGTTGATATTGCTGTCGAACAAAATGTATTCGTAAGCAGACAGGCCTTGCACCACAACGCTGGACTTGGCCAGGGCGGCGGCATCGATCTGCGGCTGCGCAACCACCAACTGCTCGACCTGACGGCCGACCAGATTCTTTTTGTCCGGCCAGAACTGCACTTGCCACGAACGATTGCCTTCGGCCAGCGGCCCGATCAGCAATGGTTGCAGCTCGGCCCAGGCCTTTTGCGCATGCAGGAAGTCGGCGCGGGCCGTTTCGAGGGTTTCCTTGCCTTGGCAATAGGCTAGAGCGCTGACCGCCAGCTGGCGATCGGCTTCAACCCAGCGGCTGTAGGTAGGCAGGATCACTTGTTTGGCGATGGCTGCCGAAGTGACGGCCTGCGGGTCTTGTGGCGAGCAGGCCGCCAGGGCGATGGCGGCAAGGCTGGTGAACAAAAGCTTGGGTCGAAACATGTCGGGGTCCCCGATCTTGTAAGGCGTTAAAGAGAGTTCAGGAACGCCAGCAACGCAGCGCGCTGCTCGGCATTAAAGCGTAAAACTTGCTGCTTGGCGGGTTCGGCCTCGCCGCCATGCCACAGCACGGCTTCAAGCAGATTGCGGGCACGTCCATCGTGCAAAAACTGGGTGTGGCCACTCACCGCCCGGGTCAAACCAATCCCCCACAACGGTGGCGTGCGCCAGTCGCGGCCGCTGGCGGCGAACTCGGTGCGGTTGTCGGCAAGGCCCGGGCCCATGTCGTGCAGCAGCAGGTCGCTGTACGGGTGGATGACCTGGTTGGCCAGTTCGGGCTCGGCAGCGCTGGCTGATGTCGTGAAAGTCGGTGTGTGGCAGGCGCTGCAGCCTGCCTGATAGAACAGGTTTTTACCGGCCAGCACCTGGGGCGCGCCGACATCGCGTCGGGCGGGCACGGCCAGATTGCGGGTATAGAACTCGACAAGGCGCAGAATGTTGTCACTGACCTCGGGTTCGCCATCCGGGCCATTGCCGTTGGGCGCCTCGAGGCAGGCAGTTTGGGCCTTGGTGCAGTCATCGAAGGGTCTCAGGGAAGTCGTGAGGCCCATATCACCAGAAAAGGCGTGAACATTTTGTTGATTGAGGTTCGGTTGCCCGGCTTTCCAGCCAAAACGACCCAAAACCGTCTTTTGTTGCGCGTCATCCCACACCCGGTTTGCCCGCCCGGCAATGCCGTCACGGTTTTTGCCCTGCGCAACGGCATTGGCCAGGATCGCCTCGTCCGGGATCGCTTCGAGCAGCCCCAGGCCGATCATCGGCGGCGCGATGCGTGCCGAGAAGCGGGTGTCAGGGTGCATCGGCCCATAACCCAGTTGGGTGATTTGCAGTGTCGGTTGGCGCAACTCGACTTCGGTGCCGTCCTTGAACTGAACAGTGACGGGTTGGTAATCGACTCGCACCTTGCCCTCGGGGGCTACGCCGGGAACTGACATGTCCTGCAACTGGCCACCATAGACCGGCTCGGGCACGATGCCTGCCTGCTCAATCAGCGTGGCGTAAGTCGGGTCGTTGGGGATCGACAGGCGTACCAGCATCGACACCGAGTTCTTGGCGCCCGGAGCGGGAGGGTGGCCGCGACCATCTTTGATATGGCAGTTCTGGCAGCCGTTGGTATTGAACAGCGGGCCCAGGCCATCACGGGCGGTGGTGGTGGACGGAGCTATGACCCAGGGGCTGCGAAAGAAGCTGTTGCCGACGCTGAAATCCAGGCGTCGGGTGGGCGACAAGTTGGCCGAGGGCATGGAAAACGAGTTCTGATCGGTTTTGCGCACCGTAGTAGCCCCGCCGGAGCGGGCTTCGCCGGGCTCGGGTTTGGTAAAGCGCGGGGCATCATCACAACCGCCAAGGCCCAGGGCCACGAGCAGCAGAGACAGGCGAAGAGGCAACGAAGGCATCAAGCGTCCAGATCAGCGAGCAAAATCGAGGGCGTAAAGTCTAGCAGGGAAGGTGAATTGAAATAAGAGGGATTAGCGTTTGCTGTGACTTGGGGCAGACAAATGGCCCTTCTGCTTTTGATCTGTTTTTTGATTTTGATCTACCAGCCCCATCGGGAGGCCGAGAGGAGGTTCTGCGCAGTGGGTCTCCCGGCATGGATGCCGGGAGAGCCGCGATGGGCCATGGATGGCCCGTGGCGGCTGGCGCGGCGTCCTGCCGCAAAAAAAGGCGACCCGAAGGTCGCCTCATTACTCAGTCACTCAGCGCCGCAGATCAAAAATCGTGATCGGCGTTGTCCGGGTTCAGGTCGCTGATGCCCAGCTTGCCGGCGGCTTGCTCGATGGCACCGGTCTGCTTGACCAGCGCTGCAATGGCATCACGTACCACCTGGTTGCCCGCAGCGTTGTCCGCAGCGATCAACTGGTCGTAGTGCTCGCCCTTGTTGGCGCGATCAACCATGACCTGGATCTTGGCTTCGGTGTCAGCCAGGTCGGACTTGAGCGTGGCGTCGGTAGCCGGGTCGATGACCACCACCAGCGACGACAGGCTTGGGCCGGTCATTTTTGTGCCGTCGGCACGTACGTACTCGCCCAGGTACACGTTGCGGATGCCCTTGGCATCGTAGAAGTGCGAGTTGTGGGTGTTGTCGCTGAAGCAGTCCTGCTCGTCTTCAGGCGAGTTGGCTTCCAGGGACACTTTCATGCGCTCGCCGGCCAGTTCGC
>Ga0302347_1004644_pt1 | contig 10793 bp, 6 predicted proteins | sample PhyWR1_FD_202178 | JGI IMG/M metagenome (GOLD analysis project Ga0302347, IMG submission 202178) | Leaf surface microbial communities from wheat plants in UC Gill Tract Community Farm, Albany, California, United States - DLSL W.R1 (v2)... | ecosystem: Host-associated > Plants > Phyllosphere >...
AGCTCGGTGAGGATTATCCGGTTGAACATTATTTTGATTCCCTTGAAGCAATGGCCGCGTCTGATCTGATTGATGCCGTCTATATTGCCAGCCCGAATTCATTACACGCCCCACAATCGCTGTTGTTCCTCAGCCATAAAAAGCACGTGATTTGCGAGAAGCCGCTGGCATCTAATCTGCAAGAAGCCGAAAGCCTGATCGCCTGCGCGAAAGAGAACAACGTGGTGCTGTTCGAAGCGTTTAAAACCGCCTATCTGCCGAATTTCCTGCATATGAAAGGCGCGCTGAACCGTATCGGTAAACTGCGTAAAGCCATTCTGAACTACTGTCAGTATTCCTCACGTTATCCGCGCTATCTGGCCGGTGAAAACCCTAACACCTTTAACCCGGCGTTTTCCAACGGCTCAATCATGGATATTGGCTATTACTGTCTGGCCAGCGCCATTTCGCTGTTTGGCGAACCGGAAACGGTAAAAGCCACTGCAACGTTGCTGGAAAGCGGCGTCGACGGTCAGGGCACGGTGATTTTGTCTTATGCGGATAATTTTGAAGTGGTGATCAACCATTCCAAGATCAGCGACTCACTGCTGCCAAGCGAAATTCAGGGCGAAGACGGCACCCTGCAGATGGAAAAACTGTCTGAATGCCAGACGCTCAGCCTGACGCCACGCGGCAGCCAGAAACTGGACCTGACGCAACCGCAGCACATCAACACCATGCTGTATGAAGCAGAAACATTTGCGATTCTGGTCGACAGCCAGTTTGTCGCGCACCCGGGGCTGGAAGTCTCGCGCATCACCGCCAAAGTGCTGACGGAAATCCGTCGTCAGACCGGCGTGGTGTTTCCGGCCGATAATCAGCCTTAATGTTCCGTAAGTATCGGGAGTAACAGATGATTGCACCCAGTCAGAAACCGCTGTTGATTTTACAGACCGGTCACGCGCCGGAGCCTATCCGCCGCGCACACGATAACTTCCCGCAGATGTTTATCCGCCAGGGGGATATCGACCCGCAGCAGGTCGTGATTGTCGATTTGCAGGCGGGTGAACGCCCACTGCCGCCGGAAAACTATTGCGGGGCGATCATTACCGGGTCGCGCAGCATGGTGACAGAACATCTGGCGTGGAGTGAAGACGCGGCGGACTGGGTACGTCTGGGCATGTTGCAGGAGTTACCGATGTTCGGCGCCTGCTACGGTCATCAGCTGATGGCGTATGCGCTGGGCGGCGAGGTGGATTATCACCCGCAAGGGATTGAAGTGGGCACCCATGAAGTCACGCTGACGCCTGCCGGGCATCTGGACCCGCTGGTGTCGCAGCTTCCGGCACAGTTCGCGGCCAATCTGATCCATCTGCAAACTGTTATTACGCCGCCTGCGACGGCGACGGTGCTGGCGAAAACGCTGCACGACCCGCATCAGATCCTGCGTTATGGCCCGAATGCTGTCAGCACCCAGTTCCATCCGGAATTCACTCTGGCGGTGATGAAAACGTATCTGTCATGGCTGGGATCCCTCGCCGAAGACGATTCGGTGGACTTTACTCAACAGGCTCAGCAACTTAGCGAAACACCGCTCAGTCAGGGGCTGCTGCTGGCCTTTGTCGGCGCACTCGGCAAACGTCAGGCGCTGGCGGGTTAATGCACTATAATGTTTCTGAATGTTTGACACCGGACACATTTTGCATTAATTTGCAAAGTGCAAAGGGGAGTAACTTCTTCGCCGGATAATCGTCATTACGGTGTCTGGACCCGCGCTCACGCAGCGCCGTCTCAGCCACCCGGTTACCGGGGCAAAGATAAGCATTCACAAGATGAATACTTATCTTTGTAAGTGAGACCTTGCCGGAAGGCGAGGTTTGCTCACAGCTCAAAAAATGAGCGGCTAACGTCTTCCGACGCTGGCCGTTTTTTTTTGATGTTTTTTCGAGGATACCGCAATGATGAACTCCGTAGGCAACCCGATTTTATGGGGCTCTTTTGCCGTGGTAGTGATAATTATGCTCGCGTTCGACCTGCTGTTGCAGGGTCGCAAAGGCGCGCAAACCATGAGTATGAAAAGTGCCGCGATGTGGTCGCTGGTGTGGATTGGCCTGTCGCTGCTGTTCAACTTCGGCTTCTGGTGGTATCTCAACGGCGAGTTTGGACGTGAAGTCGCCGACGCCAAAGCCACCATGTTCCTGACCGGCTATCTGCTGGAAAAAGCGCTGGCGGTCGATAACGTTTTCGTCTGGCTGATTCTGTTCAGCTACTTCTCCATTCCGGCTAACCTGCAACGCCGCGTGCTGGTCTACGGCGTGCTCGGCGCCATCGTTCTGCGTACCGGTATGATTTTCGCGGGTAGCTGGCTGGTGGGGCAATTCAGCTGGATCTTGTACGTGTTCGGCGCGTTCCTGCTGTTCACCGGTATCAAGATGGCACTGGCGAAAGATGACGACGGAGAAGTGGGCGAGAAACCGATGATCCGCTGGCTGCGCAGTAAAATGCGTATGACCGACGATTTGCAGGGCGAGAAATTCTTCGTACGCCGCAACGGTATTCTGTTCGCCACCCCGCTGTTGCTGGTACTGATTATGGTCGAGCTGAGCGACGTGATTTTCGCGGTCGACAGTATTCCGGCCATCTTCGCCGTGACCACCGACCCGTTCATTGTGCTGACGTCTAACCTGTTCGCGATCCTCGGCCTGCGTGCGATGTACTTCCTTCTGGCAGGCGTGGCGGAACGTTTCTCGATGCTGAAATACGGTCTGGCGGTGATCCTGATTTTCATCGGCATCAAAATGCTGCTGCTCGACGTGTTCCACATTCCGGTAGGGATTTCGCTGGGTGTGATTGCGTCGATTCTGATCATCACCCTGCTGATTAACACCTGGGTGAACCGTCGTAACGATCGCAAGAACAACGCACAGTCGTAAAATTTCAAACTGATTAATGCAAAGCGCGGCCGCTTCACCGGTCGCGCTTTTTTTAGGAATGGACTGTTTGGAATAATTTATTTGGCTTCTACTGCCTCTCTTTCAGAGTAGCGAATGGCCAGTGCTTTAAGAATTTCCGGGTACTCTTTATCCAGCCGATATGCCAGCAACGAGCCAATACAGACTAAATAAAGCAGCGCTGGAATAAGCGTGGTTGAATAAAGAATGGCCATCATGGTTTGTGCATTCTGGACATCCGCCCCGTTGACATAACCGGCTGAGCTGACAAAAAGAGTCGTGATTGCAGGGCCGACCCCGGAAGCCACTTTCATCGAGAAAGTGGCGCCCGCAAACAATAAACCTTCCCGTCGGACGTGGAACCGAAACTCGCCATATTCCACGGTATCCGGGATCATCGCGAACATACCCGTCCAGGTGAATGCCTGCCCAACACCATTAATCAGCGTGATGACAAGATTCATTTCATGGCTATAGGGGAAAAGGAGTCGCAACGCGTAACTTAGCAGCACAAAGGCAATCCCAAACAGGACCGAATTGCGTTTGCCCCAGCGCACCATGATGATCGGCGCGACAAAAAATAGCAGCAACAGACGCACAATGGTGCCGTACAAACTATAGACGCCAATGATTTTCGGATCGCCGAGAAAATACTGGGAATAGTAAGTTCCCGCCGCACCGGCTGCAGCTTCTGCTGCCCATAGCGCCAGACAACCCACCGTCAAAAATATCCAATAGCGGTTTTTAAACAGTTCCGAAATGCCAATGAGAATATCTTTTTTGTCAGGCACTGCCTCGGTATCTTCACCGTTGCGGCAATTGGTGCGTTCACGGGTGTTGGCCACTACAAAATAGATAAGGATCACTGCCATAACACCGTACAACGTCATGGTGATCACCCATGCCAGTTGCGTCCGCTGACCGTCGAAAAAGGTGTTTTGCAAAAACTCCACAATATAGAGCGTTGCGGCTCCGGCAAAAGATCCCCCCGCAGCAGCCATCAACATACGGTAAATCGACAGTTTTGCGCGTTCGCCATAGTCCTGGGTAATAGAGGCTGAAAGCGATCCATAGGGTAAATTCGTGCAGGTGTAAATCACAGTAATGGCGATGTTATAGCTGATAAACACATACACCAGTTTCCAGCCGTATTCCCAGTCGAGCGGCACCGCATAGAGCATGACCAGCGCTATCATAAAGGGGATAGCCGCTCGCAATAGCCAGACTCGCTGGCGACCATAAGGGGAACGGGTACGGTCAACCAGCATCCCGACCATAATGTCGCTCACACCGTCTAACAAGCGAGACAGCAGGAGGATGATCCCAATGCTTGAGATATCGATCCCCACGTATTCCGTATAGTAATAAATCAGTAACCCACCCGCAGGACCAATAAGCAGCTGGCAGGCAAAATCCCCCAGCCCGTAGGAGAATTTTTCTCTAAACGTCAACGACCCATCCGGCCGGACGGCAAGAGGAACGTTGTTGGCTAACTTAGGAAATAGCATGTTTCACCTCAACGAATCGATTGTGAAAAAGCAGGGATGCGGCGCTCCGCAAGAATGGGTGCGCAAAAAGAACCACAACCCCCAATCCTGATCGTTGGCATAAGGATCGGCAAAATCTGCGGGTATCCCATTGACGGAAAAAGGAAAGAGATAAGCGCAACTCGCTGAGCCATCGGCGGAGTACAGACTCAGCACCGCACGGTAAGACGCCTCTGCTTTCCCGGCGAAACCGGGCTGTTCTAAAACATCAAGCAGGTGATAGACGTCCGCGTTTAGCGCGCTCCAGTAATGCGGGAAGGTGTCGCCGAATGTACGCCGTTTTCCAAACCAAAAACCGTCCCAATGACGATTTGAATTGGCGAAAAGGCGGTGATCCGGCGCGGGGTTTTGAAAGAGTTCAAGGAGTTTTACATGGCGCAATCCCTGTGAGAGGTATTGCGGATCGTGGCTGATGGCGTAGGCCTGAAGCAAGATCCACGCTGCAGGAGCGACAATGCTTTGTTCGAATGTGACTTCGTGGGCCGGGTAGTCGGTGCCGTTTTGTACCAGTCGTTGAGCATGTTTGAGGAAAAGTTCGCGTATCTGCTGCGCCCGTTCGGCAAACCCCGCCTTAATCAGCAAGCTATACAGTGAGGCAATGGGCATACCGATGGCATAGAATTTCTCACCGCTACGGTGATAAAAATCCTCCATGATACGCAAGGCCAGAAGTAGATTTTGGGTATCACCTTTCCACAAATACAGTTCAATAAAAAATTCTGCAAATCAGGGGTAGTTATAGAGCCGAAAAATGTCGTCGTTATACCCGACATCGTTGTGTACGCGTCCGGTATCACTTTCAACTAACTCGCGCAGGATAAACGACTCATAACGCTCAACGCTGGCACTGAGTCGCTGATAGTTATCTGTGGTTTGTTCAGAACAATGGCGCAGATACTGGACCAGCAGCAATCCCATCGCGACCCGCTCCCGGCCGGCATTATGGTCGTGCTCATGGCTGTAAAAAAGCCGGCTTGCCTCATTGTCGTAAATAAGAAATGCCCCTTCTGCGCGGGAGCCAGGCGTAAGGCATTGCTGGTGTTCAGCGATAAATTCGCATCGCCGTTGCTGTAATTTGTGTGCTTCTGGTTGAACCAGGAAACGAGCCCGCGTGGATTTGCCGTGCCAGCAAATATGGTAGAGGTATTCCCCTTCGCCTTTGTCGGGTACATCAGCAAAGTATGCGCGATAACCGTTGAGCGTTTTTTCGAAACGTTCCACGGCAACAGCGCGACGATCGCACGACACGGATATATCGGTGCTGTCGGTATCACATTCCACGCTAAAGCAGATTTGTTCGTCCGGAAACAACACGTACCACGGCGCTTTGACTACGGGGACAAAACGGGCAGCAGTGGCAAAGAAATCATCTTTTCCCTGATGCCAGAACCAGCGAAAAGTCAGCTTTATTTCCTCGCCCGGCAGGAGCACACACGGCGAAGGGTGAAGAACAAAGACCCCGCGATAATCACTGAAATTCACGCCTTTTGGCGGTTCGACTCCCGCAACGGGAACTTCACGGTGCTGGCTATAATCGCTGATGCTGCCATGTTCAAGTACCATTCCCAGATGAGGCGCATTGCCCCCCATACGTAATGCCATCAACCATGTTGCTTCCTCTGCGCACCACAGATGTACATGACAGCGCTGTTCCGCACAGGTTTTAGCACTGTCGTAACGATCGCACAGCGGTAAAGAAATACCTATATCACCGCGCTGGATATATCTGTCCCAGTCGCTGACATTACGAAAGGTATAGTGTTCGAGAAAAAAACCTTCCCCGGTAATTTCTCGTTTAACCTGATGCGAAATACCGTCTGGTACGCTTATTTCCCCCCATTGCTTCTGTGACGGAGTTAAATTGATTGCGGGTGAATCATCAATCCAGTTCATGGAAAAAGGATCATCCGGGTGGATAATAGCCACCGGCCTTCCCGAATTATTTTCAATCACACTAAATGTTTTTTGTTTCATGATATTCCTTATCTAAAAAGGACGTATTTATGACGCGATTGCGAACATGCATTTCCTCCACAGGTACTCTTTGTGATCTAACTGCGATATTTGATATTCACCGTATAGCGATATTCAGCATCATTGAGTTGCCAGCATGCTTTAACGCTTGGCGACCATGAATCGTCGCCCCCCCCCCCCATATGAAAGCCATCCAGCGTGAGCCACATTCCGGTTTCTTCTTCGAGCTCATGGCGATGGCGTATTGCCATTAATTGCCGGGTACTAAAGGGTTGCAGCGAAAAGTGGAAATGCCCGTCTATATGCCAGTTACCCCAATCCAGTTGCCGGGTATGGCAACGCAAACCGTTTTCACCGGGCACAATGTAGGGCGTGTACAACTCTGTAAGGGGGCGTTTCCAGCGAGAGAACAGCGCTGAATGTTGGCGGTCGGGATAATTTTCATGGGGCCCCAGACCAAGCCACTCAACCTCTTCTGCTGCTGAATAAAGCTGACAAACAATGCCGATGCGCGCCAGCGGCGGCAGTTGGCTGGCACGATCCCACTTAATATCCAGCGCAAGAGTTCCGCCGCTATCAATCGTCACTTTCCAGCGACTTTGTAATAGCAATTGCTCATGGTGGTAATACCCGGTTTCAAACGTCAGGTTCACGGTGTGCAAACCTTGTTCTGCATGGCTGAAATGACAGCGTTGCTCAGTGTTCAACAGTCCGGCGTTTTCCCAGCGCGCCTTCCATGACTCAGGGTCGGTGTACGTTGCGCTATTGAGCCCAATGTCGTTATCCACCGGTGCCCGGATAAACTGGTCACTTAATGGGGTGATCATTAACGGCGTGTCGTTATCAAGCCATTGAATTAATTGCCCCTGCTGGCGGCTGAATATCCATTTCTGTTGCCCGTGGTAAACACAAAAAGAATCGTCGTCCACGGTTAACTGTGGCGTTTCTCCGGCAGGTAATGCCACAGGCCGGGGGAGTGGCAGTGGTAAGGAGAATTGCTGCCACGCCGCGCAGTGGCCAGCTGGTGACCATTCGGTAGCGTGCGGCTGAATGACCCGCAAGATAAGCGAGAGGTGCTTCGCCTGCCCGGTGATACAGAGTATTTCACCCAGTGCCTGTTGCAGGGTGGTTTCCGGAGCGAGAGCCAGGGGTATTTCACCGCTGAGGATTTCTTCGCCATCTTGCTCAATCACCCAATTCAGGTATTCGTTATCACACTGACGGAACAAATATTCGCTGGTGATATCAATGATCAAGGGTTGGGTGCTGATTAAACGAAACTGGAAAAATTGTTGTTGTTGCCGGGCTTCAAAGAGCGCCGGATGGGGCTGTCTGTCCGGGAATACCAGTCCGTTAAGACAAAAAGTGCCGTCGTTGGGCGTGTCGCCAAAATCACCGCCGTAGGCATACCAGGGGGCGCCTGTGCTGTCATATTTTGTCAGTGCCTGATCTGCCCAGTCCCAGATAAAACCACCCTGTAATCGCGGAAACTGACGGAATGCCTGCCAGTAATCAGCCAATCCCCCCAGGCTATTGCCCATAGAGTGCGCATATTCGCAGAGGATCAGAGGGCGCGTTTCACCCGGCATTCCCAGCCATTTTTTTAATCCCCATTTCGGTACGGCAGGCGCGGGAATATCCTCATCAACACGGGCATACATCGGGCAAACAATGTCGGTTGCAGCACTGTTTCCACCGCCTCCTTCATATTGAACCGGCCGGGAAGGGTCAGTATTTTTCACCCAGCCATAAAGCGCAGCGTGGTTTGCGCCATAACCGGACTCATTGCCCAGCGACCAGATAATAACGGAGGGATGGTTGTAATGGCATTGCACCATGCGGCTCACTCTGGCGCTATACGCTCCCAACCAGGCGGGATCGTCTGACAAGCGGCTCATGGGCGTCATGCCGTGAGTTTCAATGTTCGCCTCATCCACAACATAGAGACCAAAACGGTTGCACAGCGCATACCAGCGTGAGTCATTTGGATAATGTGAGCAGCGAACCGCATTGAAATTGTTCTGCTTCATCAACACAATATCCTGCACCATATCCTCTTGCGTGACGCAGTAGCCCCGTTGTGGATGATGCTCGTGCCGGTTGACGCCACGGATAAGCAGCGGCTTATTATTGAGTAACAACAGGCCATTGCGGATCTCTACCCGCCGAAAACCGGTGTCGCAAGCCTCGGCTTCAAGCAACGTGTCGTTGTCGTCAAATAACGCCACGACCAGGCGATAACATGTTGGATTTTCTGCGCTCCATAGCGCGGGGTTGGTCACCTGCAAACGCACGTTCACGCGTTCCGGGTAATGACCGCTTTCATCGATAATCGCGGTGCCCAACGCTGTTTTTTCTTCAGCAACGCAGCACGTATTCAGCCACAGCGATACAGCAACCCGGAAACGTGCGGGCTCGGAAGCCGCCACGGTAATATTGCACGCCAGACTACCCTGACTGAGATCCGCGTTAAGTTCTGGCGTAATACGAAAGTCCGCAATATGAGCATCAGGTTTATGCAGCAAATAGACGGAGCGGAAAATGCCGCTCATGCGCCACATATCTTGATCTTCAAGCCATGTACCCGCGCTCCAGCGCATTACCATGACGCACAGACGATTATTTTCATCAATCAGGAAAGGGGTTAAGTCAAACTCTGCCGGCAGTCGGCTATCCTCTGAATAACCGACCCAGTGTCCGTTGCACCACAGATGAAAGGCTGAGCCGACACCATCAAAAATGATGCGGGTTTTACCTTGCGATCGCCAATGGGACTCAAGTGTAAAACTTTTTGAATAACAGCCGGTTGGATTATCTTCGGGTACACCGGGTGGCGGCGTGTCAATGGGATAGCGGATATTGCTGTAAATCGGATTATCAAATCCCGACAGTTGCCAGCAAGAGGGAACGTCAATGGATTGGGGATCCGGCAGGTCGCTGCTCAGCCAGTGGTGGCTGACTTTTTCAGGCTGTGAAAACCCATTGAATTGCCATTGACCATCAAGAGAAAATCGCCAGGAGGAGGAAAGGTCATCCCGTGCTGCATTAATTTCACGCCAGCCTGAGAATTCAGTATGGGCGTCCAGACGGTTGCAGTGAATAATGGACAAAATATTCCAGTATTTACGCGAAATAATATTATCAAACTCTGACTTGATAGATTCATTGATATTTTGCATGTGATCGGCGCGCATTATTTCCCTCATTACATCTTAATGTTAATGTATCGGGTAAATTTAATGGTAATTAGACCTGGTGTTGGACGTAAATATCAAAACCAGCACATAATATTTATATGCTCAGATCATTCCTTTGCGTATATGTGCGGGGCGGGATGTTATTTAATGAATTGCCTGCCTTGTCACATAACTTATATTTAAATAAAAAAGGAATAACGACAGCCACTGAATAAAAAAAGGCGGTGACTGAGTTAACAATCACCGCCTGTATGATCAATATTTAACGCGAAACGATTACTGCCAGCCGTAACGACGCACGAACCAGCCTTTCACGCACTGCGTCAGCACCATGTAGCCCGCAAGAATCGCGATCAGCCACGGGAAATAGCTCAGCGGCAGCGCCTGCAATTGCAGGAATCCGGCAACGGGCGAATAAATCAGGGCGATACCGGTGACTACCACCATCAGCGTCATGATGCACAACGGCCAGGAGGCGCGGCTCTGAATAAACGGCACTTTGCGGGTGCGGATCATATGCACAATCAGCGTCTGCGACAGCAGCCCTTCAATGAACCAGCCGGACTGGAACAGTGTCTGCGCCTCAACCGTGTTGGCTTTAAACACCCACCACATCAGGCTGAAGGTCAGGATGTCGAACACGGAACTGATTGGCCCGAAGAACACCATAAAACGGCCAATGTCACCCGCATTCCAGCGCTGCGGTTTTGCCAGTTGCTCCTCATCAACGTTATCAAACGGAATCGCTACCTGTGACACATCGTAGATAAGATTCTGGATCAGCAGATGCAGCGGCAACATCGGCAGGAACGGCAGGAAGGCGCTGGCCACCAGCACACTGAACACATTACCGAAGTTAGAACTGGCGGTCATCTTGATGTATTTCAGCATGTTGGCGAAGGTTCTGCGCCCTTCTGTCACGCCCTGTTCCAGCACCATCAGGCTTTTTTCCAGCAGAATAATGTCCGCCGCTTCTTTGGCGATATCCACCGCCGAATCCACGGAAATGCCAATGTCTGCCGCGCGCAGCGCCGGTGCATCGTTAATGCCGTCGCCCATAAAGCCGACCACATGCCCTTCACCGCGCAGCACGCGCACAATGCGTTCTTTGTGCATCGGCGTCAGTTTGGCAAACACCGTGGTTT
>Ga0302347_1004647_pt1 | contig 10788 bp, 8 predicted proteins | sample PhyWR1_FD_202178 | JGI IMG/M metagenome (GOLD analysis project Ga0302347, IMG submission 202178) | Leaf surface microbial communities from wheat plants in UC Gill Tract Community Farm, Albany, California, United States - DLSL W.R1 (v2)... | ecosystem: Host-associated > Plants > Phyllosphere >...
CACTGCTTCAGCGGCGTGGTCAGTACCAATCACCAGGCCACCCGTGGCCCCGGCGATGGTGTATTGCGCCACCATGCGCATCCGCGCCTTGGTGTTGCCCAGCACAAAATCCACCGTAGCGTGTGGCTTGCCTTCAAAGGCCGAAACTTCGGCGGCCAGTGCTTTTACTGCCGGGCCGATATTCACCGTTTGACGTTCGTCCGGGTTAATAAAGTCGACAGCGGCAGTGGCGTCGATTTCGTCGTGCTGCACGCCGTATGGCAGGCGCACGGCAATAAAGCGGTAGGCCTGATCGCCAGTCTGTTCACGCAGTTGCTTGACCGCGCGCTGGGCCATCAAACCTGCAGTCAGCGAGTCGACCCCGCCGCTGATGCCCAGCACCAGGGTCTTGAGCCCGGAATTGTGCAGGCAGCACTGGATAAAGGTAATGCGTCGTGCCACCTCGGCCTCAAGGGCTGCGGTGTCGCTAAACGGCGGTTGGACCTTGAGCTCTTCAGCAATCTGACGCTGTACGGCCTGCATGATTCACTCCTTTGGAGGTAGTTCAGGAACTTGGAAAACATGGCGCAAGTAGGCGGCAAAGTTCGGGTCCGAGCAATGGGTCTTGCCCGGCTCGTCCGAAATTTTGGCCACGGGCGAGCCATTACAGGCGGTCATTTTAAGCACGATGCTCATCGGCTCGACACCTGGAATGTCACAGGTCAGGTTGGTGCCGATGCCGAAGCTGACATTAATCCGCCCGCGCAATGCACGGAATATCTCCAGTGCGCGGGGCAGGGTCAGGCTGTCGGAGAAGACCAGGGTCTTGCTCATCGGATCAATGCCCAGCTTGTGGTAGTGCGCGATGCATTTTTCGGCCCATACCACCGGGTCGCCAGAATCATGGCGCAAACCGTCGAACAGCTTGGCAAAGTACAGATCAAAATCGGCGAGAAAAGCATCGGTGGTGATGCAGTCCGTCAGGGCAATCCCCAGCAGCCCGCGGTATTCGCGCACCCAGCAATCGAGCGCCGCACTCTGGCTGTCGATCAATCTCGGGCCCAGTTGCTGATGGGCCATGATCCATTCATGGGCCATGGTGCCCAGCGGCTTCATGTCCAGCTCGCGGGACAGGTTGACGTTACTGGTGCCGACGAAGCGGCCCGGGAAGTCGTGCTTGAGCACGCTGACCACTTCTTCCTGTACCAGGTAAGAAAAGCGTCGGCGTGTTCCGAAATCGGCGACTTGCAATTCGGCCAGTTCTTCGGCGCTGGCGTTGGCCAGCAACCAGTCAAACTTGCGGTACAACTGCTCGCGGGCCTGTGACAGCAGCGTGTCGGCATAGCGCGAGCGGTTGCGTACCTCACTGACAATCGCCAGCAGCGGCACTTCAAACAGAATGACGTGCAGCCACGGGCCGCGCAGACGGATGACCAGCTCGCCGTTTTCGATCCCGGTATGTACATAGCGCAAATTGAAGCGAAACAGGCCCAGGAAGCGTATGAAATCGGGCTTCATAAAGGTGATTCGTTCCAGAAAGCCTAACTGGTCCTGAGTCATGCTGAGCTCGGCCAGACGCTCGATCTGGTGGCGAATCTCGCTCAGGTACGGGCGCAAGTCCTCACTGTTACGGCAGCGGAATTCCCATTCGACTTCAACGTTGGGATAGTTGTGCAGCACCGCCTGCATCATGGTCAATTTGTAGAAGTCGGTGTCGAGCAAGTTCTGCACGATGCGATCGGCAAACACACTCTCGCTCATAGCGGCAATCTCCATGCTGGCCGTGCCTGATAATCACGACGTTCAGCTCTTTCAATGAATGGCGCTAGTGGCGCATATCCGCAGGCGGTTTTGCCAGCGGTTTTTCTTTCATCTGCAGGAGCGAGCTTGCCTCGTGGTCTTTTATAAGGTCAAAAGCTCGCGCCTACAGGGTTTGTGGGTCGTTCAATTGCGCCATCATCCAGGCCACAAATGCCTGCACCTTGGGCACGCCTGCCGAATGTTCCGGGTAAGCCAGGTAATAGGCATCGTGACTCGGCATGGAGTACGGCCAGGCAACAACCAGTTTGCCGTCAGCCAATTCTTCTTCGACCAGAAACCGTGGCAGCAATGCCACGCCACACCCCACTTGCGCCGCTCGTATACACATATAAAAGGTGTCGAAGCGCGGGCCGTGGTAGCTGTGATCGGTGCGATAGCCCTGGTTTTCAAACCAGTCATGCCAGGCCTGTGGGCGGGAGGCATTTTGCAGCAGCACCAGTTCAGTCAGCTGCGTAGGGTCGGTATAGGGCATCTCAGGCAGGCTCGATGGCGCGCACACGGCCACCAGCTCTTCGCCAAACAGCTTCAGGCACTCGGTGCCGGGGCGTGCGCCCTGGCCAAAATAAAATGCCAGATCGCTGCGACCTTGCAGCAAGTCATCGGCCTGCTGCTCATTGCACAGGTCCAGATGAATATGCGGGTATCGCAGTCGCCAACCTTTGAGGCGCGGCACCAGCCAGCGGGCGCCGAAGGTCGAGGGTGTCGATACGCGCAGCACTTCGGTTTCGCCGCCGTAGGAGCGCAGGGTGTGGGTCGACATCTCGACCTGGGTCAGGATTTTTCGGACTTCTACCAGATACAAATCACCGGCGGGGGTCAGTTGCAGACGCCGACGCACGCGGCGAAACAGCAAGTGCTGTAACAGCTCCTCCAGCTGCGCGACCTGTTTGCTGACCGCACTCTGGGTCAGGTTCAGCTCTTCGGCTGCGCGGGTGAAACTCAGGTGCCGGGTTACCGCCTCGAAACACTGGAGGGCGGTGATCGATGGCAGATGGCGTTTATTTAGCATAAGAGCAGAGCATAAAAGGCCCCTCATTCTTGTTGTCAGGCAACGTTACCAGCGCAGCATGAATTTTTGGAATGATATCTCGCTTAAAGGTCGTTTGTTGCCGCGCGGTGGGCCAGCTACAACTAATGGCCTGAAAACCCGATTTTTGAGCTGAAGGAGTGTCCCATGGTTGCTGCATTACTGGATCGTCTTGGTATTGACCCTGCGCTGTATCAGCAGGGCAAACAACCGGTACACACGCCCATTGATGGCAGCCGGATTGGCGCAGTGCACTGGGAAGGTGCGGCTGAGGTCGAGCAACACGTGACCCGCGCCGAGCATGCATTCGAGGCCTGGCGCAAGGTTCCGGCTCCGCGCCGTGGCGAACTGGTGCGTCAGTTTGGCGACCTGTTGCGTGAGTACAAGGCGGATCTGGGCGAGCTGGTGTCCTGGGAAGCGGGCAAGATCACCCAGGAAGGCCTGGGCGAAGTTCAGGAAATGATCGATATCTGCGACTTCGCCGTCGGCCTGTCGCGTCAGCTTTACGGCCTGACCATTGCCTCGGAGCGCCCGGGCCACCACATGCGTGAAACCTGGCACCCGCTGGGCGTGGTGGGGGTGATCAGCGCCTTTAACTTCCCGGTGGCCGTCTGGGCCTGGAACACCACGCTGGCGCTGGTATGCGGCAACGCGGTGATCTGGAAACCCTCGGAGAAAACGCCGCTGACCGCACTCGCCTGTCAGGCACTGTTCGAGCGGGTGCTGAACACGTTCAGCGATGCACCCAAGTACCTGGCCCAAGTGATCATCGGTGGCCGGGACGCAGGTGAGGCCCTGGTCGATGACCCGCGCGTTGCCCTGATCAGCGCCACCGGCAGCACCCGCATGGGGCGTGAAGTGGCGCCAAAGATTGCCGCACGCTTTGCCCGCAGCATCCTTGAACTGGGTGGCAACAACGCGATGATCCTCGCCCCGAGCGCCGACCTGGATATGGCCGTGCGCGCCATCCTGTTCAGCGCCGTCGGCACCGCAGGCCAGCGCTGCACCAGCCTGCGTCGGCTGATCGCCCATGACTCGGTCAAAGACGAAATCGTTACCCGGCTCAAGGCAGCCTATTCCCGGGTGCGCATCGGTCATCCGCTGGAAGGCAATCTGGTTGGCCCGCTGATCGACAAACACAGTTTTGAAAACATGCAGGACGCCCTTGAGCAAGCCCTGAGCGAAGGCGGTCGGGTGTTTGGCGGAGAGCGCCAGCTGGCCGGCCAGTACCCGAATGCGTATTACGTTGCCCCGGCCATCGTGGAAATGCCCGAGCAGAGCGATGTGGTGTGCAGCGAAACCTTCGCCCCGATCCTGTACGTGGTCGGTTACAGCGAATTCAGCGAGGCCCTGCGCCTGAACAATGCCGTGCCTCAAGGCCTGTCGTCGTGCATCTTCACCACCGATGTACGCGAGGCCGAGCAGTTCATGTCCGCCACCGGCAGTGATTGCGGTATTGCCAACGTCAACATCGGGCCCAGCGGTGCAGAAATTGGCGGCGCCTTTGGCGGCGAGAAAGAAACCGGCGGCGGCCGCGAGTCCGGCTCCGATGCGTGGCGCGGCTACATGCGGCGCCAGACCAATACCGTTAACTACTCGCTGGAACTGCCGCTGGCGCAGGGTATTACGTTCGATTGAGTCTCATGTGAAGGGCCATTGCGGGAGCTGGCCGGCTCCCGCAGTTAGTGGATAAAAACGCATCACCGTTGGGTTTCATCTCTGGAGCTTGGCAATGCCTTTACTCGAACAATGTCTGTGGGAAAACCTGACGCCACAACGTCCTCAGTCGCCAGCCTTCAAGGGCGAACTGAGCGTTGATGTGTGTGTGATTGGTGCCGGTATCACCGGCTTGTCTGCCGCCATTCACCTGCTTGAGCAGGGCAAAAGCGTCTGTGTGCTCGAAGCTCATCGCACCGGGCACGGCGGTTCGGGGCGTAACGTGGGGCTGGTCAATGCCGGGATGTGGATCCCTCCGGACGAGATCGAAGCCGGTTTCGGCGAAGCAGTGGGCAGTCAGCTCAACCGCATGCTCGGTGCTGCCCCGGCACTGGTCTTCAGCCTGGTCGACAAGTACCGCATCGACTGCCAGCTGCGCCGCGAAGGCACGCTGCACATGGCTCACAACGCCCGTGGCGAAGCGGACCTGCGCCGTCGCGAGCAACAGTGGAAGCGTCGGGGCGCACCGGTGCAACTGCTTACCGGGGCGGCCTGCGCCGAAGCGACCGGCACCCCGAAAATAGCGGCTGCCTTGCTCGACAAGCGTGCGGGCACACTCAATCCAATGGCCTACACCTCGGGCCTGGCCAAGGCCGCCAGTGACCTGGGTGGCCGTTTATTTGATCACTCCGCCGTTACCGGACTGGAGCGCCAAGGCCAGCGCTGGTCGGTGCAAACCGCTCAGGGCGCGGTGAGTGCCGAGCAAGTGGTGCTGGCCTCCAATGCCTACACCGAGGGTGAATGGACTGACTTGCGACGCAACTTTTTCCCCGGTTATTACTACCAGGTGGCCTCCAGACCGCTGACCGATGGCAGCGCCGACCGCATCTTGCCCGGCGGGCAGGGCTCATGGGACACCCGTCAGGTATTGAGCAGTATTCGCCGTGATGCCGAAGGCCGTTTGTTGCTGGGCAGCCTGGGCAACGGCAATCAAAAACCGGCCTGGTTTCTAAAAGCCTGGGCCGATCGCGTGCAGCAACACTACTTCCCGTACCTCAAAGGGGTGGAGTGGGAATGCACCTGGACCGGCTGCATCGCCTTTACCCCTGATCATTTGATGCGTCTGTTCGAGCCCGCGCCCGGTTTGGTGGCAGTAACCGGGTATAACGGCCGGGGGGTGACCACCGGCACCGTGGTGGGTAAAGCATTTGCCGATTACCTGTGTAACGGCGATGCCAAAGCCCTGCCGATACCCTTTGCGCCGATGCGGCCGCTGTCTGGCACGGGGCTGCGCAGTTGTCTGTACGAAGCCGGGTTTTCGCTGTACCACGCCGGTCAATGCTTGCGGATTGTCATCTGACAACGTTTTCCATCCTCGCTGACGCATTTGCCCCGGCGGCGACCAGCCTCTAATGGTGCGGCCTGTAGCAGTCGTGCACCGGGAGTGTGCAGTTAGGTGACGCGGGTGGTTACAGAGTGGTTGCCCGGTGCTGGGCAACCCGGTTGCAACACTTGTTGTTTCAGGTATCACCAGCCCATCAAGAACGGTTTCACCTTCCTCGGTCTAGACGGTTGCACGCCCAATGAAAATGGGCTCAAAACAGTCGATATAACAATAAGACAACGGCTTTTTTAAGAATAAAAAACCAATGGCACGCGCCTTGCTCTGAGCTTCACGTGAAGTCGAAGTGCCATCTAATAAAACCTCAGGAGCACCACCTCATGTCGCAGACGTTCTACAAGAAAGGTTTTCTGGCCCTCGCAGTAGCAGCAGCGTTGGGTGTTTCTTCGTTTGTTCAGGCTGATGTGAAAATCGGTGTGGCGGGCCCGATGACCGGTGCCAACGCTGCATTTGGCGAGCAGTACATGAAGGGTGCGCAGGCGGCTGCGGATGCAATCAACAAGGCAGGCGGGATTAACGGCGAGCAAATCAAGCTGGTGGCGGGCGACGATGCCTGTGAGCCCAAGCAGGCTGTAGCGGTTGCCAACCGTTTGGTCGATCAGGACAAGGTCATCGGGGTTGTAGGTCACTTCTGTTCTTCGAACACCATCCCGGCGTCGGATGTGTATGCCGATGCCGGTGTCATCATGATTACGCCGGGCTCGACCAACCCGCAGGTTACCGAGCGCAAGCTGGACGCGGTGTTCCGTATGTGCGGGCGCGATGACCAGCAGGGCATCGTGGCGGGCGACTACATTGTCGACGTGCTCAAGGGCAAGAAAGTCGCCGTTATCAACGACAAGGACACCTACGGTAAAGGTCTGGCCGATGCCACCAGCGCCCAACTGACCAAGCGCGGCGTGAAGCCGATCCTGGAAGAAGGGCTTACCCGTGGCGAAAAGGACTTCAGTGCCCTGGTAACCAAAATCCGTTCGCTGGGAGCCGATGTGGTGTATTTCGGTGGCCTGCATCCGGAAGCGGGGCCTCTGGTGCGTCAACTGCGTGAGGCCGGCCTCAAGGATGTGAAGTTCATGTCCGATGATGGTGTTGTAACTGACGAACTGGTGGCCACCGCAGGCGGCCCGCAGTATGTCGATGGTGTGTACATGACCTTCGGCGCCGACCCGCGCCTGCTGCCGGACAGCAAGGCGGTAGTTGAGCAGTTCCGTAAAGCCGGCACCGAGCCGGAAGGCTACACCCTGTACGCCTACGCCTCGGTACAGGCCCTGGCAGATGCCTTCAACGGCGCCAAGTCCAACAAGGGCGAAGACGCTGCCAAGTGGCTCAAGGCCCACCCGGTTGAAACCGTGATGGGCAAGAAGGAATGGGACGCCAAAGGCGACCTCAAAGTCTCTGACTACGTGGTTTACCAGTGGGACAAAGACGGCAAGTATCACCAGCTGGAAAAACAGAAGTGAGATAAGCCGCTCTGCCTTCTTCTGTAGGAGCGAGCGTGCTCGCGAGCTGTTAAAGATCGCGAGCACGCGCGCTCCTACGGACAAAGCGCATCAGGCATGTCTGCATCACCTGTCTTCTTTTCCAGGAGCCGCGCAAACCGTGCCTTGCAGGCACGTTTGTGCAATGGCTCAAGTGCGTGAGATTGCGTTATGGACGGTATATTCCTACAGCAACTGCTGAACGGCCTGACCCTCGGGTCTGTTTATGGCCTGATTGCCATCGGCTACACAATGGTCTACGGCATCATCGGCATGATCAACTTCGCCCACGGCGAGGTGTACATGATCTCCGCTTACCTCGCGGCGATCAGTCTGGCTCTGTTGGCATACTTCGGCGTTGAGTCTTTCCCGCTGCTGATGTTGGGCACCCTAGTCTTCACCGTCATAGTGACGGGCGTATATGGTTGGGTGATCGAACGCGTGGCGTACAAACCCCTGCGAAACTCCACACGGCTGGCGCCGCTGATCAGCGCCATCGGTATTTCCCTGATCCTGCAGAACTATGTGCAAATTGCCCAGGGCTCGCGCCAGCAAGGCGTCCCGACACTGCTCAGTGGTTCCTGGCGCGTCGATATCGGCACCGGCTTTGTCCAGCTGACCTACACCAAAGTCTTCATTCTGATCGCGGCCTTCGCGGGCATGGGCCTGCTGACCTACATCATCAAATACACCAAGCTGGGGCGCATGTGCCGTGCGACCCAACAAGACCGCAAGATGGCGTCGATCCTGGGAATCAACACCGATCGGGTGATTTCCTACGTGTTCGTAATAGGTGCTGCCATGGCCGCGCTGGCCGGGGTGCTGATTACCATGAACTACGGCACGTTCGACTTTTACGCCGGCTTCATTATCGGGATCAAGGCGTTCACGGCTGCCGTACTCGGCGGGATCGGATCGTTGCCCGGCGCCATGCTCGGCGGGATCATCCTGGGTATTTCCGAGTCGCTTTTTGCTGGCCTGGTTAACTCCGATTACAAAGATGTGTTCAGTTTCTCACTGCTGGTGCTGATTCTGATTTTCCGTCCCCAAGGCCTGCTGGGTCGTCCTCTCGTGGCGAAGGTGTAAGTATGTCTGCAGCCATTAATAAACCGGTTGATATCAAGAAAAGCGTCGTTGACTCGATCCTTGCCGGGTTGATCTCATTGATTGTGTTTGGACCCATCGTCGGCGTAGTGCTCGACGGTTACAGCTTTAACCTGCAACCGGCGCGGGTCGGCTGGCTGGTTGCGATTGTGATGGTGGGGCGCTTCGTTCTCAGCCTGTTCCTGCAAACGGGCAGGGGCCTGAAAATCCTTCAGGGGTTCGAGTCCACCGGCTCCGGCGTGCACGTGCTGCCACCGGATTACAAGTCACGACTGCGTTGGATCGTGCCGCTGCTGATCGTGATTGCCATCGTTTTTCCGTTCTTCGCCAACAAGTACATCCTGACGGTGGTCATCCTCGGCCTGATCTATGTGTTGCTGGGTCTGGGGCTCAACATCGTGGTCGGCCTGGCGGGTCTGCTCGACCTGGGCTACGTGGCGTTCTATGCCATCGGTGCCTACGGGCTGGCTCTGGGTTATCAGTATCTGGGCCTGGGTTTCTGGTCGGTGTTGCCGCTGGCGGCCATTGCGGCGGCGATGGCCGGGTGCATTCTCGGGTTCCCGGTGTTGCGAATGCATGGTGATTACCTGGCCATCGTGACTTTGGGCTTTGGTGAAATCATTCGGCTGGTGCTCAACAACTGGCTCTCCTTTACCGGTGGCCCCAACGGCATGCCGGTGCCATCGCCGACGTTTTTCGGCCTGGAGTTCGGTCGTGTGGCCAAGGATGGCGGGGTGCCGTTTCATCAGTTCTTCGGTCTGGACTACAACCCCAATATCAAATTCCTGTTTATCTACATTGTGCTGTTTCTGGTGGTGTTGCTGGTGCTGTACATCAAGCACCGCCTGACTCGCATGCCGATCGGGCGCGCCTGGGAAGCATTGCGTGAAGACGAAATCGCCTGTCGCTCCATGGGCCTGAATCACGTGCTGGTCAAACTTTCCGCCTTCACCCTCGGTGCCTCGACGGCGGGCCTGGCCGGTGTGTTTTTTGCCAGCTATCAAGGGTTCGTCAACCCGTCTTCGTTCACGTTCTTTGAGTCGGCGCTGATCCTCGCCATTGTGGTGCTCGGCGGTATGGGCTCGACAGTGGGGGTGGTGATCGCGGCATTTGTCCTGACGGTGGCGCCGGAACTGTTGCGTAGTTTTGCCGAGTACCGGGTGCTGTTGTTTGGCGTATTGATGGTGTTGATGATGATCTGGCGGCCGCGGGGCCTGATTCGGGTCAGTCGTGTCGGGGTCAAGCCACGTAAGGGAGTCGCGCCATGAAAGAACTCTCCACGAATGATGATGTAGTGCTCTCGGTCGACAAGCTCATGATGCACTTCGGCGGGATCAAGGCCCTGAGCGATGTCAGCCTGCAGGTCAAACGCAACTCGATCTTTGCCCTGATCGGCCCTAACGGGGCGGGGAAAACCACGGTATTCAACTGTCTGACCGGGTTTTATAAAGCCAGCGGCGGCAGGATCGAACTCAATGCCCGTGGCACGCGCACCAATGTCATCAAGCTGCTGGGCGAGCCGTTCAGGCTGACTGACTTTGTCTCGCCCAAAGCCTTTGCCAGCCGCCTGTTCTACAAGATGTTCGGGGGTACCCATCTGGTCAACCGGGCAGGGCTGGCGCGGACTTTCCAGAACATTCGTCTGTTCAAGGAAATGTCCGTGCTGGAAAACCTGCTGGTGGCCCAGCACATGTGGGTCAACCGCAACATGCTGGCGGGCATCCTCAACACCAAGGGCTACCGCAAGGCCGAAAGCGATGCGCTGGACCATGCGTTTTACTGGCTGGAGGTCGTCGACCTGGTGGGCTGCGCCAACCGTCTGGCCGGGGAATTGTCTTACGGCCAGCAGCGGCGCCTGGAAATTGCCAGGGCCATGTGCACGCGCCCGCAAATCATCTGCCTCGACGAACCGGCGGCAGGGCTTAACCCGCAAGAAACCGAGGCGCTCAGTGCGATGATTCGCCTGCTGCGTGACGACCACGACTTGACCGTGGTGCTGATCGAACACGACATGGGGATGGTCATGAGTATTTCTGATCACATCGTGGTGCTCGACCACGGCAACGTGATCGCACAGGGCGGGCCGCAAGATATTCGCAACGACCCGAAAGTGATCGCGGCCTACCTTGGCGCAGATGAAGAGGAGCTGATATGACGGGCACGATCCTCGAACTCAAGGAGTTGGACGTTCACTACGGGCCGATCCAGGCCCTGAAGAAAGTCTCGATGCACATCGAAGAAGGTGAAACCGTGAGCCTGATCGGCTCCAACGGCGCGGGCAAGTCCACGCTGCTGATGTCGATTTTCGGCCAGCCACGGGCCAG
>Ga0302347_1004652_pt1 | contig 10779 bp, 9 predicted proteins | sample PhyWR1_FD_202178 | JGI IMG/M metagenome (GOLD analysis project Ga0302347, IMG submission 202178) | Leaf surface microbial communities from wheat plants in UC Gill Tract Community Farm, Albany, California, United States - DLSL W.R1 (v2)... | ecosystem: Host-associated > Plants > Phyllosphere >...
TACCGTTCGCTGAACCGTATTTACGACCAGATGCTGCGTCCGGAATGGCCGGCGTTGGGCTCGGTGCAATACACCATTCAGAAGTTCTACCGCGTGAATGGCGGCAGTACCCAGCGTAAAGGCGTAACCCCGGATATCCTGATGCCGAGCGGCATTGATCCGGCGGAAACCGGTGAAGCCTTTGAAGACAATGCGATGCCGTGGGACAGTATTAATGCGGCGACCTACACCAAAACCGGCGATCTGAAGCCTTTCGATCCTGAATTGCTGAAAGATCACGAGCAGCGTATCGCCAAGGATCCTGAGTTCCAGTACATCGCGCAGGATATCGCCCATTACAAGGCGCTGAAGGACAAGCGCAACATCGTTTCACTCAATCTTGCCCAGCGTGAGAAAGAGAACCACGATGATGACGCTACCCGTTTGCAGCGCATTAATGACCGCCTGCAGCGCGCCGGTAAAAAGCCGTTGAAGAAGCTGGAGGATCTGCCGAAGGATTACCAGGAGCCCGACCCATACCTGGATGAAACCGTGCATATCGCTCTGGATCTGGCGAACCTTGAACAGGCGCAGCCAGCGGCAGCGAAGTAACGCAGCCAAGCACCAAAAAGAAAAACGCACCTTCGGGTGCGTTTTTTAATGGGCGCACTCAGGGCCCCGAGTCGAAATTAAACGTTTTGTGAGGTCACGATGAGCGACTTAAGCCCGTCAATGCGCGCTGTACTCCGTTTTGAGGCCGTGCTGGTGTTGATACTGTCCGTGGTGATATACCAAGGCCAACACTACAGTTGGGGATTGTTTGCCACCTGTTTCCTGATCCCCGACATCTCTTTTCTGGCCTATGTATTGGGTAAAAAAGCGGGGGCCATCGGCTATAACCTTGCCCACTCTTATATTGGACCCGCGTTGTGCGGCCTGGTATTTGCGGGAACCCAACAGCCACACTGGTTGATGGCGGCGTTGATTTGGGGCGCGCATATCGGTTTTGATCGAGCCTTGGGTTATGGGCTGAAATACGCTAGCGGCTTTGCAGATACCCATCTGGGCGGGCTGGGACGTAAACCACAGCGTTAAAATACCGCCCCCTCGAAGTGCGAGGCCGGTGTGCAGTCCGCTTTCTTGCGATTACGTAAGCCCAGTTGCCGCCGGCGAGGAAATAGATCAGGGAGCGACGGTAAGGGTAGCGCTTTGTGACGTAAATCTTACCGGCTGGGGCTGGCGGACACTTTGCTTCCTGTGCAGGGGACGGAATTTTGTTCGGTTGATCCGATTGGGTCGCAGATAAAATTCCCATAAAAACTCGCCGCTTTACGCAACAATCGTTTACAATTTGGGGAGTATTGCTGAAGCGCCGTTTTTGTAAAGTTTCGTATTTTTAGTAGGTTAATGGCGTACAACTCTTGAAACTGTGATGAATGCCCATACGATCTAGGGTATCCAAGGCAGCGTTTTGTTAACATTTATGAGGAAGTAAACATTTTATGATGCGTATAGCTCTGTTCCTGCTCACCAACCTGGCGGTGATGTTGGTTTTCGGGCTGGTGCTCAGCCTGACAGGAATCCAATCCAGTAGCGTTCAGGGCCTGATGATCATGGCCGGTCTGTTCGGCTTCGGCGGTTCTTTTGTCTCACTGCTGATGTCCAAATGGATGGCGCTGCGCTCCGTTGGCGGGGAAGTGATTGAACAGCCGCGTAACGAAACCGAAAACTGGCTGCTGGAAACGGTACGTCGTCAGTCGCAGCAGGCGGGCATTGCCATGCCGCAGGTCGCTATTTATCACGCACCGGACATTAACGCCTTCGCCACCGGCGCGCGTCGCAACGCTTCGTTGGTCGCCGTCAGTACCGGTCTGCTGCAAAGCATGAGCCGTGACGAAGCGGAGGCGGTTATCGCCCATGAAATCAGTCACGTCGCTAACGGTGACATGGTGACCATGACGCTGATTCAGGGTATCGTGAACACCTTCGTGATCTTTATCTCGCGCCTGATTGCGCAGGTGGCCGCCGGCTTCCTGGGTAACCGTGACGGTGAAGGGGAAGGTAACGGCAATCCGATGATCTATTTTGCCGTGTCGATGGTGTTGGAACTGGTGTTCGGTATCCTGGCCAGCATCATCACCATGTGGTTCTCGCGTCACCGTGAGTTCTACGCCGACGCAGGCTCAGCCAAACTGGTGGGCCGCGAGAAGATGATCGCGGCGCTGCAACGGCTGAAAACCAGCTATGAACCGCAGGAAGCAGGCAGCATGATGGCGTTTTGCATTAACGGCAAATCCAAGTCGTTCAGCGAACTCTTCATGTCTCACCCGCCGCTCGATAAACGTATCGAAGCGCTGCGTTCAGGCCAGTACCTGAAGTAACCCAAAGAACGTAAAAAACCCCGGCTTGCCGGGGTTTTTTATTTCAGGCGTCGCCGGGCTGATGGAGAAGCTTTCATACAAGCAGACAGAGGCGAACGCCTGCGCAGGCCACGCTGTTCATTGGGTAAGATTGATTCGATCTCCCTCGAGCCGATCGTGAACCATCAGGACTTAAAAAGCTCCGCGCTCATGAAGTCGATGAACGCGCGCAGCTTCGGCGCCAGGTGCTTGCTCGACGGCCAGAGCATGCGGAAGGTGCCCTGGTGCTGGTTGAAGTCGTCCAACACCGTCACCAGCTCGCCCGCCATGATCGCGTCGCACACCATGAAGTCCGGCAGGCAGGCGATCCCGAGGCCATCGCGGGCGACGTGAACCAGGGCCTCGGTGGTATTGCACACCATCGAGGCCGGGAGGACAGGTTCCGCTTCGCCCTCCCGCATGCGCAAGGGCCACGGCTCGAACTTTCCGGTGCTCGGGAACTTGTGTTGCAGGCAGGAATGGCCCGTCAGGTCGGACGGCACACTTGGCGTGCCGCGTGCGGCGAAGTACCGGGGCGCACCGATCAGCAGCAGCTTAAAGGTGCCCAGCGGACGCGACATCAGCCGGGAGTCCGCTGGGTCCCCGGTGCGAATGACGGCATCGAATCCATCCTCGATCACATCGACCATCCGATCCGAGAAATCCACATCCAGCTCGATGGCCGGGTAGCGGTGCATGAAGGCCGTCAGCGCCGGCATGACCAGGCCGCTGACCAACGGCATGCTCACGCGCAGCTTGCCTCGGGGCGCCTGCCGGGTTTCCGACAGTTCCAGCTCCGCAGCCTCGACTTCGGAGAGGATACGCCGGCAACGCTCAAGGAACAGAGCGCCTTCGGCCGTTAGTGTGATGCTGCGCGTGCTGCGATGGAACAGGCGCACACCCAGCCGTTCTTCAAGCCGCGCCACGCTCTTGCCTACGGCGGAAGACGAGATGCCGAGCACTCGCCCAGCCTCAGAAAAGCTGCGGGCTTCGGCCGCCTGCACGAAGAACTCGATGCCGTTGAGGAAATCCATTGTGTCGCCCATCTAGGAATATTTGTCCGATATGTTCGGAACCTTAGCCTATTTTTCTTAACCGTGCGAACGCATACGCTGACGGCTGCACAGGTTGGATGCGGCTGTCTTGTCTTTCGAGCTATGGCTTTGGTGTCTGCCTGTCCCTTCACGGATTCTTTAGCGGAGTTTTTCCATGACACACGCCTCGGCCGCCATTGGCGGTACTAACGGCCGCGACTGGCTGCAACTGCTGGCCGCTTGCCTCACCGGCATCCTGATCCCGTTGTGCTTCACCGGGCCAGCCGTCGTGCTGCCGTCCATCAGCCAGGAGTTGGGCGGGACGGCAGTGCAATTGAACTGGGTGGTTAATGGCTACATCCTGACCTACGGCAGCGCCATGATGGCGGCCGGAAGTCTGACCGATACCTATGGCCGCAAGCGCGTGTGGTTGGTTGGGCTGGCGCTGTTCGTGCTGGTGACGTTCGCCATTCCGCTGGCACCCTCGGTCGGCTGGATCGACGGCCTGCGCCTGGCTCAAGGCCTGGGTGGCGCAGCCGCCTTCGCCGGCGCCATGTCTTCGCTGGCGCAGACCTTCCATGGCTCGATCCGCACACGGGTATTCAGCCTGCTTGGCACCACGTTCGGCATCGGCTTGGCCTTCGGGCCACTGGCGGCGGGTGGGTTGGTGGAAATCGCCGGCTGGCGCTGGGTGTTCCTGGCGACGGCACTGATCGGTGTGGCCGGCTTCGGGCTGGTTTGGGCCAGCGCCACGGAGTCCCGCGACCCGCAGGCCAAGGGCCTGGACTGGCCGGGCGCTATCAGCTTCACCGCCGCACTAACTTTGTTCACCTACGGCATCCTGCTGGCGCCGGAGGACGGCTGGCGCAGCGCCGCGGTCATCGGCTCGCTGCTGGCGGCGGTCGTGCTGTTCGTGGCCTTCGTGCGGATCGAACGGCGTGTCGCCCGCCCTATGCTCGACCTATCGTTGTTCAGCCGTGCGCGTTTCGTCGGCGTGCAGGTGCTGGGCGCGTCGCCGGCCTTCTTTTTCGTCACGCTGATCGTGATGCTGCCAGGCCGTTTCATCGGTATCGACGGGCTGGGCGCGCTCGAAGCGGGGCAAATGATGATTGCCCTGGCTGCGCCGCTGCTGGTGGTGCCGTTCCTTGCCGCGCTACTGTCGCGCTGGTTTACCTCCGGCATATTGTCCGGCGTCGGGCTGCTGCTGCTGGCGGTCGGGCTGATCTGGCTGGGCCAGGTGCTGGCGGGAGGGGCTGGTGCCGCGTTGGTGGTGCCGCTGGCGCTTATCGGTATCGGTATTGGCCTGCCGTGGGGGTTGATGGATGGCATGGCCGTGAGCGTAGTGGAGAAAGAACGCGCGGGCATGGCGACAGGGATCTTCAACTGCGTGCGCGTCTCGGCTGACGGTATTGCCATTGCAGTGGCGGGTGCGCTGTTGTCGTTCCTGCTCCAGGCTGGATTGCTCGGCGCCTTGGACGCGGCTGCTCCAGCCGTTGTGATCGAGGCCGCCAACCGTGCCGCGCTGGGCGATCTGGCGCAGGCGTCCGCGCTGGTGCCCGGTGAACGCGCCTTGCTGTTGGCAACCTACGACCACGCATTCCGCTGGGTCTTGTACGTCCTGGCCGCATCGTCGGCACTGACGGCATTGCTGGTGTTTGCCTTGCTCGGCCGTTCGCGTGCCCATGAAGATGCGGGAGCGGCGGTATGAGCCAGGCCGGGACAGGTTCCTTACCGATCGACCTTGCCCAGCATTGGGCCTATGCGCGGGTCTCCCTTTGGATGCGGCAACAGGCGCAAGGGGCGGCCCTCGTCGCGTTGAATCTGAAACCGTTGCGGCGTACCACCGCCGAAGTTTTGGCGGAATACGCGCTGTCGGAGTTTCCCGTCAGGGGGGGCGATGCAACGATGCAGGACGTCGGAGAGGCTCAGCCATGACCGGCCGCCCATCGACGGTGCCCATGTGGGGGGCGGCGTGGCTGGTGACGGCCGTGTTCATGCTGTCCAACTCGCCGACGCCGCTGTACGTCTACTGGCAGCAGGAAATCGGATTCTCCACCGGCATGCTGACGGTTATCTTCGCCCTCTACATCGCCGGGTTGCTGGGCACCTTGCTGGTCGCCGGGCAGTTGTCCGACCGCTATGGCCGCAGGCCGATCCTGCTGCCGGGCCTGCTGGCCGCGCTGACGGCCTGCCTGCTGTTCGCCGGTGCACAGTCAGTGCTGGCTTTGGGCATTGCCCGGCTGCTGACGGGCATCGCCGTGGGCGTCATGGTATCGGCTGGTATGGCGGCCGTCGGCGACCTGGGCGGCAGCGATCGCAGGCGCCAGGCGGCGTTGCTGGCTTCGGTGTCGATGGTGTTCGGAGCCGGACTGGGCCCGCTGCTCGCGGGGGGCTTGGCGCAAACGCGGGCGCATCCGATCCTGTCGGTGTTCGCCACCGAACTGGCCGTCCTCGGCAGTGCGCTGGCCGTTGCCTGCTTGTTGCCTTTGTGCCGTCCGGCTCGATCCGGCGGCGAACCATTGCGCCTTCGGCTACCCACGGTGCCCGTCGCCAATCGGCGGCATTTGGCCTGCGGCATCGCCACTTTCGGGCCGGGTATCACTGCAACCTCGTTCGTGTTGGCGTTGGGGCCATCGCTGCTGTCCCGGCTGCTCGACGTGCGCAGCCCCATGATCGCCGGCGGCATGGCCTGCGCCATGTTCCTGACCGCCACAGGCGTGCAGTTCGCGGTGCGCCACTGGCCGATACGTTCGATCTTCCTGGCCAGCACCACGGCCACGGTATTGGCGATGGCGAGTCTGGGCATCGCCGTGCATGCCTCGCTCGCACCGATGCTGGTGGTGGCGGCGCTGCTGGCGGGGGCCGGGCAGGGCCTGGGTCAGTTGGGTGGCCTGACCCTGATTGGTCTGCATGTGCCCGACGGACGACGCGCCGAGGCGAATGCAGTGTTCAACATCGGCGGCTATATCCCGGCGGGGCTGCTGCCGGTTGCGGCCGGCTATCTGATCGACAGGCTTGGGCTGGCGGGCGGCGCCACGCTGTTCGCCATCGCGCTGGCCCTGGTCGCAGGCGTGGGCGGGTTGTTCGTGTTCAAGGCGTTGGCGGTTCTTGGCGAACCTCGCACAATGCAACCTTCCAAGAGAGAATGACGATGGCGCTGCGGCATTTCCGTTGCTTGCCGTAGTCTAAGAACTGGGCATGGTGCGTTCGCACGAACCACGCCCGGCATACGCCTGAACCGCGCGGGCAAGTTGTTCTTCGAGCATGAACCGCGCGCCTGTTTCGACAGCGTGCCCGCGTTGCTGATTCTCAAGGAAGCGTGGCTATTCCTTGATGAGCCGTCTTTCACGGCCCGCATCCGGCAATGGCTCAAGACCTCAGGAAAAAACGTCAACGTCATCTTCGCTACGCAATTACTGGCCGATAACATTTTTATGCCTGCTATTTGGCTTGCTCACGGTTTTCTACCGCTTGCGCACGCGGTTGGGTAATGCGCAGGCTGCTGACTGCCGCCGCCAGCGTGGCAAAGGTACCGGCCAGAATCAACGAAGCGTGGGTACCGGAAGTGGGGAACAAATTGAACATCAGCGCCACCAGTGCGGCACCGGAAGTCTGCCCCAATAAGCGGGCGGTACCCAACATGCCGCTGGCGCCGCCGCTGCGGTTGCGCGGGGCGGCGGAAATAATGGTGTGGTTATTGGGCGATTGAAACAGCCCGAAGCCGGCGCCGCACAGCACCATGCGCCAAATGATATCCAGATCGGAAGGGTTATGCGGCAGCAATGCCAGCAAGAATAACCCCAATGCAAACACCGCCAGGCCGATACAACCCAATAATCCGGCGTGGATCCGCTCCACCAGCCGCCCGGCCAATGGTGCCATGACGATAATCGCCAGCGGCCAGGGGGTCAGCAACAGCCCGGTGGCGACCTCATCGCGGCCCAGCGTCCCTTGCAGAAAGAAAGGTAACGAGACCATCGCCAGCATTTGTGCGGTAAAGGAACAAATTGAGGTGCCCATCGACAGGGCGAAAATCGGGATACGCAGCAGGTCTACCGGCAGCAGCGGAAATTCCTGGCGCAGCTGGCGGCGGACAAAGAAGAAGCCAATGACCAGCAGCGCGGCGATTTCACTGAAAATCAACGTCAGGCTCTGGCCCTGGGCAAAACCGCTGATGGCGGTGATCAGCAGCCCGAAAGTCAGGGCGTTCATCACCGCACTGGTTGGGTCGAAACGCTGATTGGTGCTCTTCTGACTATTGGCGGGAAGATATTTCATCCCCAGCAGCAACGCCACAATGCCGATCGGCAAGTTGATGGCAAACAGCCATTGCCACGAGGCCACCGAGAGGATTGCCGCCGCCACCGTGGGCCCGGCAGCCGAAGAAAAGGCGACAATCAGCGAGTTGATGCCCATACCGCGTCCGAGAAAACGTTGCGGATAGATAATGCGGATCAGTGCGGTGTTGACGCTCATGATGGCGGCGGCGCCAAACCCCTGAAGCACGCGAGCAATAGTCAGCGTCGTCAGCGAGTCGGACAGTGCGCAAAACAGTGAAGTCACGCTGAAGACCAGCAAACCGGCCTGATAGATGCGGCGATAGCCAATCAGATCGCCGAGCGAGGCCAGCGACAACAGGGAAATGGTGATGGCTAACTGATAGGCGTTCACCACCCAGATGGAGTTGGCCGGGCTGGCGTTCAGATCGCGGGCGATAGTCGGCAGCGCCACGTTGGCGATTGCGCCGTCGAGCACGGAAACGGTAATGCCGAGGGCAATGGCGAGGATTGCCCCATAGCGCTGCGGGACGGGGAGGCCGTCGGTACAAGAACGCATGTTGATCTCGAAGGTATTAATCCGGGGGAGTATTACCATGCTAATCATGTTCCTCTGCGATTGCATCCACAGTTTTCCGTTCAATTGTAATAACCGATGAGATCCCAGCGTGCATTCAGCCCAGCCCGATTGCGCGGCTTCTGCGGTACCGCGTATACTGAAACCCTTGTTCAAATTTCTTAAAACACAAAAGCTGGGTAGGATTTTGACTATGGTGAACGCAGATCCAGATAAACAACCGGATGCGGTTTCCTCCGTGCTGAAGGTATTCGGTATCTTGCAGGCGCTGGGCGAGGAGCGTGAGATTGGCATTACTGAGCTTTCCCAGCGGGTGATGATGTCCAAAAGTACCGTATACCGTTTTCTTCAGACCATGAAGTCGTTGGGCTATGTGTCGCAGGAAGGGGAAACGGAAAAATATGCCCTGACGCTCAAGCTGTTTGAACTGGGTGCCAAGTCGTTGCAGAACGTCGATCTGATTCGTATTGCAGATGTTCAAATGCGTGAACTGTCGAATCACACCCGGGAAGCTATTCACCTTGGGGCGCTGGACGAAGACAGCATTGTCTATATCCATAAAATCGACGCGCAATATAACCTGCGCATGTATTCACGCATCGGTCGGCGTAACCCGTTGCACAGTACCGCGATCGGTAAAGTGTTGTTGGCGTGGCGCGATAGGGCGGAAGTGGCGCAAATTCTGTCGCAGATTGAATTTACCCGCAGCACGCCGAATACCCTGACCGATGCCGGGGCGCTGCTGTCGCTGTTGGATCAAGTGCGTGAGCAAGGTGTGGGTGAGGACATCGAAGAGCAAGAAGAAGGGCTGCGCTGTATTGCGGTGCCGGTATTTGACCGCTTTGGCGTAGTGACCGCCGGCCTGAGCATTTCGTTCCCGTCGATTCGTTACTCTGAAGATGCCAGGGCAGATTACGTCAAACGTCTGCACACCGCCGCGCGCAACATTTCCGAGCAAATGGGCTATCACGACTACCCGTACTGATCCCGCCAGTTGAGCAAATCAAGGGCGCAGCCATTCACCGGCGGCGCCCTTTTTTGTTTGGCACAGTGCAGAGATCATAGCGTATCGACCTCAATGCGTAGGCTGTCATGTCGCCAGTATTCGATATCAAAATCGAGAATTCGCCCGTGCTGGTCGTAGTTTAACCGGCGCAGCAGCAGTGCGGGCAGGCCAACCATCGCGCCCAACGCAGTGGCGGCGGCGTATGGCAGGGCGGTAGGGTAAAACGACAGGTGCATCCGGTGGTAAATCAAATTGTACCGTTGCTGATAAATCTCGGTGAGGCTGCCGTTAAGATCCTGGTTGAGCAATTCAGGCACCCGCTGCGGCAGGCAGTGGTTCTCGCAATAGCAAATAGCCCGGCCGTCGGCATAGCGTACGCGGCGCAGCAGATAAATTGGGTCACTCGGCTCCAGCGCTAATGGTCGCATGACGTCGAGAGGCACCGCGGTTTTTTCGGCGGACAACAGCTCAGTGCGCGGCGTGCGTCCCTGCTCCTGGCATAACCGGTGGAAGTTGGTGTTCTGCGTCGGATCCAACCACAACCTTTCCGGCGTAACAAACCAACCCCTGCGGTCGGCGCGGTAGATGGCACCGGTGGCTTCCAACTGCGCCAGGCTTTCCCGTACGGTGACACGAGTAGTAGAGAAAATGGCGCACAGCTCACGTTCGGAAGGCAGCTTATCGCCCGCCTGCAGCGCGCCGCGAGTGATACGCGCCTGTAGCTGTTCCTTGATTTGCAGGTAGTGGGGCAACTCACCCAGATGTTCTTTCATTTCATCTCGCTATGGCATTACGGCACGCGCTCATTATATACCCGTCATACTTCAAGTGGCTTGGGTGTTAGCTGCCTTCACTCACCCCAGTCACTTACTTGAGTAAGCTCCTGGGGATTCACTCAGTTGCCGCCTACAAGCAACTCGAATTATTTGGGGTATACATGCGCAGATGAATTTTTTGTTTCACCTGCGGTTGCCGTTTGACCCGAAGGCCGGGTTGCGGTCAGTATAATACTCATCTGGTATAGACCAATTGGGTGAATGAAATGTCTGAGCACGATTATTTGCTGTTAACCCCTGGCCCGTTGACCACCTCAAAAACGGTGAAGGAAGCGATGCTGTTCGATAGCTGTACCTGGGATGAAGATTACAACCTGGGCGTGGTGCAGAACATTCGTCAGAAGCTCGAGGCGCTGGCGACTCGGTCAACGGGGTACACCTCAGTGTTGTTGCAAGGCAGCGGCAGTTTTGCGGTCGAAGCGGTATTGGGCACGGTAATGGGGCCGCAGGACAAATTGCTGATCGTCAATAACGGCGCTTATGGTGCGCGGATGATCGAAATGGCCCGGTTGATGGACATCAATCACTATGCGTTCAACTGTGGTGAAGTGAATGAGCCGGATGTTGAGGCGATGGAGGCGGTATTGAAAGGCGATGCAGGCATCAGTCATATCGCCATGGTGCATTGTGAAACTACCACGGGAATGCTGAATCCGCTGGAGCGCGTCTCA
>Ga0302347_1004655_pt1 | contig 10768 bp, 10 predicted proteins | sample PhyWR1_FD_202178 | JGI IMG/M metagenome (GOLD analysis project Ga0302347, IMG submission 202178) | Leaf surface microbial communities from wheat plants in UC Gill Tract Community Farm, Albany, California, United States - DLSL W.R1 (v2)... | ecosystem: Host-associated > Plants > Phyllosphere >...
ATCATCCTCCTCAACGCGCTGTTCCTGGGGCTTGTTGTAGCGCTTAACCCAGGCATAGAGGCTGTGCACAGACACACCCAATCGTGCAGCCACCTCCGAGACAGGAAGCTGCTTTTCGGTCACTTGCTTGACCGCCTGGATTTTGAATTCTTCGGGATAACGCTGGTTGCTCATGGCACCTCCTAATGGGCCTCATTTTAAGGCTTGGAGGTGTCTACGAAACTAGGGGCGATTCAAAATCGGGCAGTCGCGTAATCCACAGAAACCGCATGCAGTGGCGCTCGCTCATCCCAGTTGGCTCTGTTCAGATTCAGATATGTATCCATCTGCTGCGCGCTTTCCATCAGCTCATCAAAAAACTTGCTCATGGTTATCCTCCGCTTCTCGGCTGCTGTGTGGCAATACTAATGGTGGCAGTGCAGTGGAATGCCTAATCAGTTGTAACTGGCTTTTAATCGATAATGCTTCCTTTCACCTGACAGGCTCCCGGTCAGGTATTCAGCCTTCCTTCACCTCACAAACCCCATTGATCCGATTCTTTTTCGTGTAGGAAACAGCGGCAGAACCGTCGGGATTAATGCTCAGGGAGAGGGTAATAGCATTGCCCTTGGCTTCGAAGTAGTTGTCGTTGAATTTCTTCAGCCTGGCTTCTTTGCCGTTGATGTAAACAGGGCCGCCAGCATCGGCATGCACCTCTACTCCCCCTGGACAGCTTGCGTTGAACATCGGAATTGCGGCATTTGCCGCTCCCGATAGGGCGAGCAGGGTTGTCAGGCAAATCAATCTTTTCATCGTCGGGATCTCTGATGGTTAAGGGCGGTTCAGCCTCAGGCTGCGACCACCTTGTTTCGTCCGCTTTCCTTGGCACGGTAAAGGCGTTCGTCGGCCAGTTTGAGTACTGCTTGCGGTGTGACGGGCTCGATACCTTTGCTGGCAACGCCGATGGAAATAGTCAGCTTTCCGACACCCGTTATCTCGGAGTCAGCGATGTTTTCGCGTATGCGTTCTGCAATGGCGCTGGCAGTCTCTTGAGACGCATCCGGGAGGATAAGCGAAAACTCCTCGCCTCCGGAGCGGCATGCAAGGTCATTTGCCCTGGAGTTGTGCTTGAGGATTTCAGCAACTTTCTTCAGCGCGACATCCCCGGCGTCATGCCCGAAGGTGTCATTGACCCTTTTAAAGTGATCGATATCCAGCGCCAGTACCGAGTACGGCTGGTTGGTCTGAACCAGCAAGTTCAGCATGTCATTCATGGCACGGCGGTTGGCCAGACCCGTGAGAGGGTCACTTTGCGCCTCGTGGCTGAGCATGCCGAGTTTTTGTTGCAGCAGTTGTACCCCTGTCAGCAAGGCCTGGCGAATGGCCGAGGCATCGTGGTACCAGGCATTGATACGTTGCAGCTGCTCTGTGGTTTGCGGCGCAGACAACTGCTGTGCAGCTGCGGACAGCAGGCGCAGCGGCCGGGCAATCAGCGATGTACCGACAAGCACCAGCACCATCCCCAGAAGGCTCGCCGGAATCATGCCCATGATCATGTCGTGCATCAGGCGCCTCAATATTGCCTGACTATGCTCCCTGGGTTGTTGCACCACGACGGCCCAATTGGCATCCGGGACCTGAGCGTAACCGGCCAGCATCTCGGTACCTTGGGAATTCCTGATTTCCATTGAGCCGCGCTTGCCGCTCAAGGCAGCATCAACCGCCGCGTTTTCAACCAGTACCTCGGCGATTCTCTTGGGGTTGGGGTGGTACAGCAGTCGTCGATTACCGTCGGCGACAAAGGCAAATGTCCCTTCATGGTGGAAGTGACTGCTTATCACGGTGTGCAGGGCGCTTTGATCAAGCAGGTAAATCGAGCCGACGACCGCGCCGAGGTAGGCTCCGGTCTTGCTGAAAACAGGCTCTGAGACGAATACGATCAAATTGCCCTGGCGCGAAACATAGGTCGTGCTGACCAGTGCCCGGCGCTCCTTGAGGGCTTGCACAACGCTACTGGGCGGGACATTGGAGCCGACGATTTGCGCCGCTGGCGGATTTGACGCCAGGACCTTGCCATTGGCATCCAGAATCTCGATGGAATTAAAGTATTGATCCTGTGCCTCCAGCCTCAAGGCTTCCTCGCGCAGAACTTCAGGATCGTTCCAGTGCTCGCCCAGGACCCTGGCGCTGTAATTCAGATTGTTGTGTGTCGCGCGCAGGAACTCACCAATGCTTGAGGCGACTTTCGCCGCATAGGCGCTATTGGACTCCAGGACTGCATGGGTCAGGGCGTCGCGCTGCACCCGGTAAGCGACTACAAGGCTGTTGCACAGGGTCGCCATCACTGAGACCAGGACGACGAAGAGGATCAGGCCGCGCAGGCTGACCGGCAATGGTTTGGATGATTTCTTGCTGTCGGTCATGGCAGGTATATTCAGGGCAATAAGCGGGGGGAAGTGTTTTCGAGGCTGATTACAGACAGTAAGCAGGATAGGTAGCCATGAGTGCGATGTCACACCCGCGAACCGGAAAACCTCGACCTGTTGGCATCCCGCGCAGCTTTATCCCTGATGGTCTGCAACCTCTTCTAACGATGATGGGAGAACCCTCGACACTTTCAGCCCTCGTAACCATCGTCTGTCGCGGCAACCTTGTGTAGCCACCGGGCCGGTAGCGAGTGATTTAAAGCTTGCTGATAATTTAAATATTAAATAGCTGAAAGGTTTAATCAAGCTGTGCGCTGAATTTAATTGAGTGAAATATCGTTTTTATTAGGTTTCTTGTCGATTTTTAGGATATTTCCTATAGATCAAGTCGGCAACTTGATATTACCGTGGTTATTCCGTTTATAAGGTCTTCTTGAACCCCATCAAGAACCATGTTTTTAACTCGTTGCAAGGAAGTTTCGTTTTGAATAAGTTTCTCAAGTTTGCAGCATTGGCCTCCGCTATTGCTCTATCCGGTGGCTGTGTAAGCTATAACGTCAGCCAACCTGCCTCCCCAATTGACAGCTCGGTCAAGGCCGATCTGAAAGCTGATGTTGCCGTGGGTGAAGCTATTTCCGGTCAATCGTCTGTCAATATCCTGTTCGGCTTTTTGAAGTTTGGTGGCGACAGCGAGTTCGCTGATGGCGTGGCTTACGGCGGCGACACCGGTGGCAATCTGGGCTTCCTGGACCCGGTCAGCGCAGTCAAATCGGCGGCAGCCTACAAAGCAGTGAAAAGTTCCGGTGCTGATCTGCTGGTTGCCCCCCGTTACGAAGTAAGCGAAGAAAACTACTTTATCTTCAAGAAAGTATCGGTCACTGTCAAAGGCAATAAAGGCAGTATCCGTAGCATCCGTTAATCAACTGAGCTCCGGTGGTTATCGTGCCGGAGTGATTATGATTTAGCGTATTTCGCAAGTTCAAAATATTGTGTCTAAAGTTTGAACTAGCGATTGCAATAGCCCACTTCGGTGGGCTGTTTGCGTCGTTAAAATTAGTTGCTCGGGCGTGATCGCCAGGCGATATCGCGCTATGCAATGTTTTCGAGAAAGTGTCAGGTCTGAGGCGATATCGGGTGCATTAGCGCACACGCGCAACTCATGCATATCTCTTTATTTATTGGCGGCGCTCGGCCGCCAACACACAGTTTATTTAGTCGGCTTAAACGATGGCCGGGTAGCCCTCGACAGTGTCAGGCCAGGGGCTCAACACTTCAAAACCATTGTCGGTCACGGCAACCATATGTTCCCACTGGGCTGACAGCGAATTGTCCTTGGTCACCACGGTCCAGTGGTCAGGAAGGGTTTTTACATGGCGCTTGCCGGCGTTGAGCATCGGTTCGATGGTGAAAATCATCCCGGTCTTGAGCTTCATGCCCTGGCCCGGATAACCGTAATGCAGCACCTGCGGCTCATCGTGGTAGACCTTGCCGATGCCATGGCCGCAGTACTCGCGTACCACGCTGAAGCCTTCTTTCTCGGCCAGGGTCTGGATGGCATGGCCGATATCACCGAGGGTCGCGCCGGGGCGCACCATGCGGATACCGGCGCACATGGCGTCGTAGGTGGTCTTCACCAAGTGCCGCGCTGCGGGGCTGGGTTCGCCGACGAAGTACATGCGGCTGGTGTCGCCGTACCAGCCATCCTTGACCACCGCGATATCGATATTGACGATATCGCCGTCCTGCAGCACCCGGTTCGACGGAATGCCGTGGCACACCACCTCGTTGACCGACGCACACACGGTTTTCGGGAAGCCGTGATAGCCCACATTGCCGGGGATGGCTTTCTGCACATTGACGATATAGTCATGGCAGATCTGGTCGAGCTGGTCGGTGGTGACGCCAGGCTTGACGTGTTCACCGATCATGGCCAGTACTTCGGCGGCCAGTTTGCCCGCAATCTTGGACTGGGCGATTTGCGCCGGGCTGTTGATGACTACGCCTGTTCTCATGGCTGTGCTCCCACAGTGGCATCAGCCAGTTCGCACAGTTGCTTCAGGTCGAGGCCACCTTGCAGCTCTGAGCGAATCAGCAAACGGCAGATCTGGTTGTGATCCAGATCGGGGTGCAGTTCGGTCAGCATGCCGATGCGCATCCAGTGCTCGGCCTGTGCGTTGATCGAACGGTTAAGTGCGTTGCTGGCGACCCGCAGATTTTCGTGGGTGGCGTCCGAGATTTTTACGATGCCCATGCTGATTCTCAATATGAAATATATATGAAACGTATATTAATCGAGAGCAAGGCGCGATCGCAACCCGCGTTGTCCACGGATCTCCAGGCTTTGTTCAGCGCCACAAATTGACTTTGGCCAGATCGATCAGCTCCCGCGCCCGGCCGTCCATTACGGTCTTGAGCATAAACAGGCTGAAGCCCTTGGCTTGCTCAAAGGTTTTGGTAGGCGGCATGACTAATTCCTGGCGGGCACTGACCACGTCCACCAGTACCGGGCCATTATGGCTGAGCGCTTCGCGCAGCGCCGCCTCCAGCTCGGCGGGGTGTTCGACACGAATCCCCTTGACGCCCATTGCCTCGGCCATCGCGGCAAAATTTGGGTTTTTCAGGTCGCAGCCCACATCCGGGAATCCCGCCGCCTTCATCTCCATCTCCACAAAGCCCAGGGTGCCGTTATTGAGCACGATGACCTTGATCGGTAAACCCACCTGATTGAGAGTCAGAAAATCGCCCATCATCATGGTGAAGCCGCCGTCGCCAGACATCGAAATAACCTGGCGATCAGGGAAGGTCGCCTGCGCACCAATCGCCTGCAGCATGGCGTTGGCCATCGAGCCGTGGTTGAACGAGCCGATCAGGCGACGCTTGCCATTCATCTTCAAGTAACGTGCTGCCCAAGCGGTAGGGGTACCGACATCACAGGTGAAAATTGCATCCTCTGCGGCCAGTACACTGACCAGGCGATTGAGGTACTGCGGGTGGATAATCGAGCTGTTGGGGCTGCTTTCAGCCAGCGCGTCGAGGTCTTCCCTGGCCTTTTTGTAGTCATCCAGCGCTGCATCAAGGTGCTCGCGGCCCGGGTTTTGCGACACTTTGGGCAGCACCGCCTGCAACGTCAGTTTCACATCACCCAGCAGCCCCAGCTCTAACGGGCAGCGATTGCCCAGGGCTTCGGGGCGCAGGTCGATTTGTGCGATATAGCCGTGTTCGGGATAAAACTGGCGATAGGGGAAGTTGGTGCCGAGCATTAGCAGCGTGTCGCAGTTCATCATTGCCTTGTAACCCGAGGCGAAGCCGATCAGGCCTGTCATGCCGACGTCGTAAGGGTTGTCGTATTCAACATGTTCCTTGCCGCGCAGGGCGTGCACGATGGGCGCGTTCAAGCGTTCGGCCAATGCCAGGATTTCAGCATGGGCACCGGCGCAGCCAGCCCCGCAGAGCAGGGTGACTTTTTTACCATCATTGAGAAACGACGCCAGTTGCTCGATTTCGTTGGCGTTCGGGCAAATCAGCGGTTGGGCAGGTTTGAGCCAGTTCGGTACTTTGGCCTCGGTGGCTTGCAGTGCCACGTCGCCGGGTATTACCACTACGGCCACCCCGCGTTTGGCTATGGCCACACGCATGGCCCGTTCGAGAATCTGCGGTAACTGATCGGCATGGGACACCAGCTCGACGTAATGGCTGCACTCCTTGAACAGGCTTTCGGGATGGGTGGCCTGGAAGTAATCGATACCGATTTCACTGCTGGGGATATGCGCCGCCAGGGCCAGTACCGGCACACCGCTACGGTGGGCGTCGAACAGGCCGTTGATCAAATGCAGGTTGCCTGGCCCGCAACTGCCGGCGCAAACCGCCAGCTCGCCGGTGAGGTGGGCTTCGGCGCCGGCGGCGAAGGCGGCCGATTCCTCGTTGCGCATATGAACCCACTGGATGTGTTCCTGGCGGCGCAGTGAGTCGGTAAAGCCGTTGAGAGAGTCGCCCACTACGCCAAACACACGTTTTACGCCGGCTTGCTGCAGGGTTTCGGTGATGAAATCGGCTACCGTTCTGGTCATGGTAAGGCTCCTCGAAGTTACAAAGCAGATGGCAGGGCGGCAGGTGTACTGCCTTGGCCCATGCAGGATAGACATTGCATGCGACCTTGCAGGGTTAAGGAACGTTCGATGGGGAATGTGTAAACCTGTTCGCGATGCAGGCAGTGCTGTCTGTCAGCCAACCAGGGGGGATGCAATCGCGAGCAAGCCCGCTCCCACAAATATGGCAACAGGTGGAATGATTTGAATGTTTAGCGCCGGTGTAACCAAAGGTATAAAAGCCTGCATTTAAACAACGTGGTCAGCCATGTGAGGCTGGTGTCCCTTTTTGGCAACGGTTGCAGGTATGAGGCTTGGTCTGATCAGTACTCAGTACCTGTGGCAATCGCGTGCCCCAGCCGTGCGGCGTGTGCCTTGCCTGCCTTCTGAGCTGGCTTTCTGGGCCTTGTTCCATTGTCGCCATGCCCGCCCGCCGGATGCCCGTATTTTCCGTTAAGTCCTGACTGTCTGCGCCCCACGGGGTATGTCTGCCTATACGAATCTACGAGTATTGTCATGAGTGCTACAACCGCGTTTGCCCCGCTGCAAGAAGCCCTGGATTTTCTGCAACTGAACCCGGACATCGAGATGTTCGAGCTGTTTATCATCGACAACAACGGCGTCCCCCGGGGCAAGTTGCTGCACCGTGACGAGTTGCTGGCGGTTTACGAGAGCGGGCGGCCGCTGCCGAGCACTATTCTGGGTTTGAGCATCAATGGTGATGATGTGGAAAACACCGGCCTGGTATGGGATGTGGGAGATATTGACTGCCGCGCCTATCCGATCAGTGGCAGCTTGCAGCGCATGCCGTGGCGTTTGATTCCGACTGCGGCGGTGCAGGTCAGCATGCACCCGCAGCAAGGCATGCCCGCCACCGTGGCCGATCCTCGGCATTTGCTGGCCAGGGTGATCGATGACCTAAAAGCCGATGGTTACTACCCGGTGATGGCGGCCGAGCTGGAGTTTTATCTGCTCGACCAGCAGCGTGACAGCAACGGGCGCCCGCAACCGGCCCGCGATGCCGATGGCCAGCGCCCGCGGGCGACCCAGGTGTACGGCTTGCGTGAGCTGGAGCAGATCGAGCCATTTCTGGCCGATTTGTACAGTGCCTGCAAATTGCAGGGAATTCCGGCACGCACGGCGATTTCCGAATATGCGCCGGGGCAGGTGGAGATCACCCTGGAGCACCGCAGCGACGCGTTGCAGGCGATGGACGAGGCGGTTCGTTACAAGCGTCTGGTCAAGGGTGTGGCGCACAAGCACGGGATGGTTGCCTGTTTTATGGCCAAGCCATTCGATGACCTGGCCGGCACCGGCATGCATATGCATGTGAGCCTGGCCGATAAAGACAGCAACAACCTGTTCGCCAGCGAAGCGCCGGACGGTACGCCGTTGCTCAGACAGGCGGTGGGCGGGATGCTCTGCACCTTGCTCGACTCCTTGCTGATGTTTTGCCCCAATGCCAACTCTTATCGGCGCTTTCAGAGCAACAGCTATGCACCGCTGGCCGCGACCTGGGGGGTGGACAATCGTACGGTGAGCTTGCGGGTGCCGGGAGGCCCGGCGTTTTCACGGCATATCGAGCATCGCATTTGTGGTGCTGATGCCAATCCGTATCTGGCCGCCGCTGCGATTCTGGCCGGGATTCATCGTGGCATCCGCCAGCAGATGGATCCGGGGGCGCCGGTTGAAGGCAATGGCTATGCCCAGGCCACGGAAATGCTGCCGACCGACTGGTTGACCACCTTGCGCGCGCTGCAGGGCTCGGCATGGGCGAAAGAGGCGTTCGGGCCTGAGTTTTTAAAGGTGTACCTGGCGGTGAAAAACTCCGAGTATCGCCAGTTTATGGGCGAGGTGGGCGAGCAGGACTGGCGCTGGTATCTGCAGCAGGCTTAAGTACGGAGTGACCTGTATCTGTGGGGGCGCCGGTGCGACGCTTCGACTTGCTCGTGATGGCATCACTTCGGTCTGACAGACCGGGTTGTCATCATCGCGAGCAAGCCCGCTGCCACACATGCACCAACGAGTCTCCTGATCCCTTGGCTTTTCATGCTTTTGTGACAATTTTTTCACTGGCGCCCCGTTAATCTCTGTGTCGATCATCATCAAACTCAAGAGTTCGCGGGCCATGTCGTCGCAGCCACCTTCTACCCATATTGAGCATGAGTTCGCCGAGCGCTATGGCCGCGAGCACGCGAAGGTTTGCCGGCAACCTGAACCCCGGGGGCTTGTTCGCAGGTTGGCGTTGTGGCGCGAAAAGCGTCTGGTGCGCCGTGCCCTCAAGGTTGCCGGTGAGCCAGGGTTGGTGCTGGACCTGGCGTGCGGTGCCGGGCGTTTCTGGCCGGTACTGGCCCAGCATGCCAACCGGGTGATCCTGGCCTGTGACTCGTCGCAAGACATGCTTGATCATGCCCAGACCCACCATCCTGCCAGCCTGCTGGCGCGCATCAAACTGTTCCAGAGTTCGGTGTTTTCCATCGATATCTCCGAAAACGCGGTTGACTGCATTTTTTGCATGCAGTTGTTTCACCATGTGCGTGACAGTGATCATCGCCTGGCGATTTTGCGCGAGCTGCACCGGGTCAGCCGTGACAGCCTGATCCTGTCAGTCCCGCTCGGCCGCCCGGCGGGGCAGGGCAATGACCCGCAATGCATAGTGGTGGGCAAGGGCGAGATTGAAACTCAGTTTGAGCAGGCCGGTTTCAGCATCTTCAAACAGTATGAAGTGCTGCCCGGTTGTGGCATGGGCAGCATCTATATCTTGCGTAAAGACACTTAATTCAGGGCTTTGAGGATTTCGTACGCCAGTTCGACCCGTGCGTCGTTGGGGTAATTCTTGTTGGCCAGGATAACGATGGCTTTTTGTTCCGTCGGCACCAACACCGCATAGGCGCCAAAACCGTTGGTTGAACCGGTTTTGTTGACCCATACCGCTTGCTGGGGTGCTAAAGGCGGGTTCAGGGCAATCGCCCCATTGTTTTTGTAAGCCATTTTGTTCGAGTTGCCCACCAGCAGCGATTTCAGCTCGACCGGGTAAGCGTACTGTTCCCAGATCAGGTCCTGTGTCATGGGCCCAACCTGGAAATAACCGGTTCGGGTGTCAGCCAGAGCCTTGCGCAACAGAGGGCTGGCCTGGCCTTGGCCCAGACTCAGTTCAGTGAAGTGGATCAGGTCGCGGGCAGTGGTTTTGACGCCGTAGGCTTCGTTACCCAGTACACCTGGATTGAGCCTGACCGGTTCGTCCTGTTTGTTGTAGCCCTGGGCATAGAGCGCCATTTTGTTTTCAGGTACGGAGTAGTAGCTGCTTGTCAGCCCAAGTTGCGGGAACAGTTGCTGTTCCATGGCCTGGGTAAAGGGCAGGTTCATGCTTTTGGCCGCAATCACGCCGAGCATGCCAATACTGGGGTTGGCGTAGCTGCGTTGGGTGCCTGTGGGGTATACCGGCTGCCAACCCTTTAGGTAGTCCAGCAACTGACGTTCGTTCTGCACGCTGTCCGGGACCTGCAACGGGAAGCCGCCTGCAGTGTGGGTGGCCAGATGGGTCAGCGTCACCTTGCCAAAGGGGGTGCCTGCAAGTTCCGGCTCGTATTTGGCGACCGTATCGCTCAGCGAAAGTTGGCCCTTGGCCTGGGCATAAGTGGCCAGGGTGGCGGTAAACACTTTGCTGATGGAGCCGACTTCAAACAGCGTGTCGGGGCTTACGGGCTCCTGGGTGGCCTTTGACGCCACGCCAAAGTTGTAAAATTGTTGCTTGCCGTTAACGCTTACGGCGATGACAAGGCCCGGTACGTTGTACTGCTGCATAAGCTTTTTCGCGCCGTTTTGTACAACAGCATCGATCGTTGGCCCGGTATTTTCAGCCAGAGCAACATTTACGAAGGCGCTCATACCTAGCAGCGAGAGAGCAATACCTGACAGTTTGCGGGGCATATGCATAGGATCATCCTCGGTTCTTATAGGGCGCAAATCTACCCGTGTCCTGACGCTGCGGTTCGGTTGGCGTGTCACATAATGTGTTGTAACAAAACTTGTGTGATGCGGAATCGAGCAACCTACAGGTAAAAACAGTATGTGGATGCAGGTTTTAGATTGATTCCTTGTAGGTTTTTTCGTGAACAACATGACGAGTCGATGTCCGGAAATCCCTGGCAGCGATATATACTGCGCGCCATTCTTCAAGGGAGAGCCGTGTGGCCATCGATATTCACTGGATTCGCGACAACGATAGCCTCGGCCAACATTGCGCCGAATGGCAACAATTGCCGTTCGTAGCCCTCG
>Ga0302347_1004656_pt1 | contig 10766 bp, 10 predicted proteins | sample PhyWR1_FD_202178 | JGI IMG/M metagenome (GOLD analysis project Ga0302347, IMG submission 202178) | Leaf surface microbial communities from wheat plants in UC Gill Tract Community Farm, Albany, California, United States - DLSL W.R1 (v2)... | ecosystem: Host-associated > Plants > Phyllosphere >...
TTCCGGTGGTGAGCAAGGCCGCATGCTGTTCGGCAAGCTGATCCTGCAAAAGCCGAACGTACTGGTGATGGACGAACCGACCAACCACTTGGACATGGAATCCATCGAAGCGTTGAACCTGGCGCTGGAAAACTACCCTGGCACGCTGATTTTCGTCAGCCATGACCGTGAATTCGTTTCGTCGCTGGCCACTCGTATCATCGAGCTGAGCCCAAGCGGCGTGATCGACTTCAGCGGCACCTACGACGACTACCTGCGCAGCCAAGGCGTGGTGTTCTGATTTCAGACACCGGTAAAGCCCTGTAGGAGCGAGCTCGTCTCGCGATCTTTTGGCCTTTTTAAAGATCGCGAGGCAAGCTCGCTCCTACAGTTGCTTGTGCAGGCAGAGCTGTGATCAAGCGCTCGGTCATGTCTTCCTGCGCTTTTCCCCGACCTATCAACCAGCGCTGAAACGCCCGGCATTGTGCTTTCTGTAGCGTGTTAGGGTGCCAGCTCAGGTAATACGGCGATGGCAGCGCCATGGCGCGCGGCCACGGGATGATCAAGCGCCCCTCAGCAATGTCACGGGCAATCATCGAGTACTGCGCCAGTACGATGCCCTGATGATCAATAGCGGCCTGAATGGCCATGCTGGCCGAAGAAAAGCTTCGACGCACGGCAATCGTCTGCTCCACCACCCCGCCTTCCAGACCAAACCATTCAACCCACGACGGCGGCGAATCAAATTTCGGCCGTGAGTCAACGCGTATCAGTGGGTACTGAAGCAAGTCAGCGGCCTGCCCTACCGTGCCCGGTTGGCCTAGAAGCGCCGGCGAACACGCTGGCACTACACAATCGTGAAACAGTACAACGCTGCGCTCAGCGTATTGGACCGGCTCGCCATAGCCAATCCGAAAATCGGCGTTTTCCTCCTCCGATGTATCCGCAAGCGTGCCATCCAGATAGATGTCGAGATCGTCATGCTCGTGCTGCCATTCGTAGATCAGCGGCCCCAGCCACTTGTTCATCAGTGAAGGCAGGCCACTGACATACAAGTTGTTGGGGTTTTTCGAGCGTTCGACTTCAGCGACAGCGGCTCTCAACTCTTCAAAGGCTGTCGAACATCGGGCATGGAAACGCTGGCCAATGGCATTCAAGCGCAAACGCTGGCCGTCCTTGACCGTCAGGCTCATGCCCAGCGCCTCATCCAGCAGTTTCATCTGCTGGCTCACCGCCCCCACCGAGAGGTTCAAGCGTTTTGCCGCCTGGGAGATACCACCGCAGTGGCCAACGGTTTCGAATATTTGCAGGGCGCGCAAAGGCGGTAAGCGACTCATGGCAAGATGCAGCCTCACAGGCATTTAAAGTTTAGAAATACTAATAAAACTGACAGAAATCGCCATATTTTCTTCACTCAAAAATCGCTTTAGCCTTCTCCCACGCTCAATCGAGCGACGGCTTGGCCGGCCCAGCCCCTTATTCATTTGGTTTCTCGGGAGTTCGCAATGAAAGCTCATCCTCAACACATCACTCAGGTTGTTCTTGGCGATAGAGAGCCTTCCATCGAAGAGTTTGTGGCGGTCGCCCGTTATGCAGCCAAGGTGTCGTTTTCCGAGGCCTACCAGCAGCGCGTGAAAAAATCCCGTGGCCTGGTGGAGCGTTTTCTTGATGAGAATCGCTTGGTCTATGGCGTGACCACCGGTTTCGGCGACAACGTTCGCCATGTGATTTCTGCGAGCAATGCCAAGGAGCTTCAGGTCAATATCGTGCGCTCCCACGCGGTGGCCGTGGGCGAGCCGCTTAAGCGTGAGCAAGTGCGTGCGATCCAGTTGATGGTGCTGATCAGCCTTGGCAAAGGGTATTCGGGGGTGCGCCTTGAGTTACTGGAACTGATTGCTGCCCTGCTCAATAACGACGTCGTACCGTTTGCACCCGGCGAAGGATCTGTGGGCTACCTGGCGGTCGAGGGGCACCTGGCTCTGGTCCTGCTGGGCGAAGGCAAAGCGCGGGTCAATGGCGGCGAATGGGTTGATGGCGCCACGGCGCTGAAACAGGCTGGCCTGCAACCGACCGATCTGCAGTGCAAAGAAGGCCTGGCCATGCTCAATGGCACCACCTCGGTGACCGCCATCGCCATTCTGGCCCTGTACAACGCCATGCAGACTGCTTCGTTGGCAGACGTCGCTGCGGCACTGTCCATGGAAGCGTTAAAAGGCACGATTCGGGCTTTCGACCCACGCTATCACTCGATCAAGGCACATAAAGAGCAGGCGCAAACTGCACGGGACATAAAGGCGATGCTGCATGACAGCCAACTGATCGCTGAAAACATCGACTACCGGCTACAGGACGCCTACAGCCTGCGCTCCATCCCCCAAGTACACGGCGCGTCGAAACGTTTTATCGAGCACGCGCGGGAAAATATCGAAAATGAAATTCATTCCTCAGGCGACAACCCGGTGATCTACCCGCTTGATGACGGCGACGGCATTGCCATTTCGGGAGCCAACTTTGATGGCACCTACATCGGCATGTCAGCCGACTCCTTGTGCGTGGCACTGGCCAACCTGGCGAAGATTGCCGAGCGCCGTATTGATCGCATGGTTAACTCGCACTTCAGTGAAATGCCCGCTTTTTTGGTGCGCAATCCGGGCCTGAACAGCGGCTACATGATCCTGCAATACACTGCGGCAGGCCTGTATGCGGAAATGAAGTCGCTGTCGTTCCCCTCCTCTGTCGACAGCTTCTCGACCTGCGCCAACCAGGAAGACCTGGTCAGCCTGGCCTATAACGCTGTGATCAAGGCCTACAAAGTGTCCGAAAAACTGGAATCAGTGCTGGCCATCGAGCTGCTGGTGGGCTGCCAGGCCCTCGATTTTCATGACGTGGGCAAAGCCTCCAGCGTGACCAAAGCGGTGTATGACCTGGTGCGCAGCCGTGTACCGGTGGCTGAACATGACCGCGCTTTCTATACCGACATTGCCAGCGTGACCGAGCAAGTGCGCAGTGGCGAAGTACTCGCCACCGTGCAGCAAAACCTCAAGTAAACAGACCGCGTTCCAAGTGAGGGCTGCCCGATAAAGCGTGGCCCTCCCCACACAGACAGTCGTACCCGTTACCCCTCGCCGCGCACCACTTTAATCCACACTGTCACCGTTCGTACCACCGTGGTGCACTTTCAGGCTCAAGCATCCGCCTTGCCACTGCCGGATAAAAATCCCGCAACAAATAAACATCAATAACCTGTTGTTTCTAAATAACTTTCACTGAATTTCAAACGGATTCATCGATGAGAAATCAAGTTGGCCGATTGATTGCATATGCTTGTATGTACAAGCAAATACATGTTCGCACGTACCTCTCTACCCAGCGGGTTTGGTTTGATCGAGTCGAGTGACAGAAAAATGGACGTTCCAACGCTCAGCCACGGCAACAACATCCGTCAGTTGGCCCAGGACGTCGGCGTGGAAAATGCATTCGCCTTCACAGGCTTAGTACCGGTTTGCATCCGTTTGCAATCCCCAGAAAAAACGGTGTGTACCGACCTTGGCGATTCGGCCTGAGCCGGATCAGTTCGCAACACTCAATTGATTAGACAGGAAGTACCAAGATGTCGAACAAATCAAGCTGGTTGGGTTCTGTAGCGCTCAGTGCAATGGTGTTGGCCTGTGCTCCGGCACTCCAGGCCAAAGAGTGGACATCGGTCAACATCGCCACAGAGGGCGCCTATGAACCCTGGAACCTGACACTGCCGGGTGGAAAAATCAGCGGCTTCGAGCCAGAACTGATGGACGTGATCTGTCAGCGCATGAAGCTCAAGTGCAACATCGTCGTGCAGAACTGGGACGGCATGATCGCCAGCCTCAATGCAGGCAAATTCGACGTGCTGATGGACGCCATTGTCATCAACGACGAACGCCAGAAGGTCATGGCATTCTCTACGCCTTACGCCCAGACCCCGGCCAGTTTTGTCGCCCTGCAAGCCGACTTGCTGCCAGGCAAAACCGGTACTGACGCGGCCATCACCCTGGGCACCGACCCCAAGGAAATCCGTGCTGGCGTTGAAGACCTGCGCAAGGCGCTCAAAGGCAAAACCATCGGCATCGCCTCCGGCACCATTTACACCTCATTCATTGATCAAAACTTCAAGGACGTGGCGACGATCCGTGAATACGGCAGCTCGTCCGAGGCCATTCTCGACCTGCAATCCGGTCGGATCGACGTTGCGTTTGATGACGTGACCTTCTTCAACTCGCTGATGGACAAGCCGGAGAACAAGTCACTGGTGTACACCGGCCCGGTGATCAAAGGCCCGATCTGGGGTGAAGGCGAAGCACTGGGCTTTCGCCAGAACGACGTGGAGCTCAAAGCCAAGTTCGACGCCGCCCTCAAGGAAGCCATGGCTGATGGCACGATCAAAACCCTGAGCGAGAAATGGTTCAAGCAGGACCTGACCCCCAAGCAATGATCTGAATGGCCCGGCAGCATGAAAGGTGCCGGGCTGCTTAACCCTTTTTAGACGTGGGATCCTCTATGAACCTCTTGCAGCTACTCAGTTTTGGTGACTCAGGTTGGGGAATGGCGCTGCTCAAGGCCACCGGCATGACCGTGATATTGACCCTCGCAGCACTGCTGGTGGGGGCGGTATTTGGCAGCCTGGTGGCGGCGGCCAAACTCTCCCGCCGCCGCAGTTTGCGCGGGCTGGGAAATCTGTACTCGATACTGTTCAGGGGGATTCCCGAGTTGCTGGTGATCTACCTGTTCTACTTTGGCGGGGCCAGTGTGGTGACGGCGGTTGGCCATTGGTTCGGCGGCGAAGGGTATATCGACGTGCCGCCTTTTCTGGTCGGGGCGTTGGCGGTGGGGCTGATCTCTGGCTCTTATCAGGCGGAAGTCTACCGGGGCGCCTTTATTGCCGTGTCGCGGGGCGAGCTGGAAGCCGGGATGGCCATCGGCATGAGCCGTGCCATGCGCTTCAAACGGATTCTGGTGCCGCAGATTTTGCGTTACGCGCTGCCGGGTCTGGGCAATGTCTGGCAAATGAGCCTGAAAGATTCCGCGCTGATTTCAGTCATCGGCCTGGTGGAATTGATGCGCGCCAGTCAGGTCGCAGCCGGGTCCACCCGCCAATATTTCACCTTTTACATCATCGGGGGCGCGCTGTACCTCATTCTCACCGGCCTTTCCGGCCGGCTGTTCCACATGGCTGAAGCTCGCGTGCGTCGTACGCGGCAGCGCAGCCCAGTCTAGTTCGCGTCGGGAGCGACACCTATGATTGATTTTCCGTTCCTCGCAGACACCATGCTCAAGCTGCTGGCCGCCCTGCCCACGACCTTGTCGATCTTTTTTTGCTCGTTGGTGCTCGGCCTTGCCCTGTCGATCGGCATCGTCAGCCTGCGGGTCAGCCGCTGGTGGTTTTTCAGCTACCCGGCGCGGTTCTACATCATGCTGTTTCGCGGCACACCGCTGCTGATTCAAATGTTCTTGATTTACTACGGGCTGGGCCAGTTCCCGGCTATCCGCGACAGCTTTGCCTGGGTCGTGCTGCGCTCACCTTATGGCTGCGCAGTGGTGTCGCTGGCCTTGTGCACCGCTGGCTACACAGCAGAAATCATCCGTGGTGGCCTGCTCAGCGTGCCCCAAGGTCAGATCGAAGCTGGCAAAGCCATTGGCATGTCGCCCTGGGAGCTGCTGTACCGGATCATTGCCCCGGTGACCCTGCGCCAGGCCCTGCCGGCCTATTCCACCGAAGCCATTTTGCTGGTCAAGTCCACCGCCCTCGCCAGCCTGGTGACGGTCTGGGATGTCACGGGCGTCGCCCAGCAGATCATCCAGCGCACCTACCGCACCATGGAGGTGTTCATTTGCGCGGCCCTGATTTATCTGGTGCTCAACTACCTGGTGGTGCGTGCGGTCGCCTGGCTTGAGTATCGCCTCTCGCCACACTTGCGCGAACGCCCAGCAGACGTCGTGAAAAAATCCAGCCCCACACTGCCTACCCATTCCTGATTTGATACGGAGCCTGCCATGAGCATTCAGTCCGCTTCAGCCTTGTCGGTCACTAACATCCAGAAGTCCTTCGGCAGCGCCCATGTCCTCAAGGGTATTGATCTGGACGCACACAAAGGCGACGTGATCTCGATCCTCGGCGCCAGCGGGTCCGGTAAAAGTACGTTCCTGCGCTGTATCAACCTGCTGGAAACCCCCGATCAAGGCATCATCCGCGTCAACGGTGAAGTGATCGAGATGAAACAGCATGTCGACGGCCGTCAAACGCCGAGCAACAACCGTCAGGTCGAGCGCATGCGCAGTAGCCTGGGCATGGTGTTTCAGAGCTTCAACCTGTGGTCGCACATGACGGTGCTGCAGAACGTAATTGAAGGCCCGATGCGCGTGCTCAAACGCCCACGCGCCGAATGCATCGAAGAGGCCGAGGCCCTGTTGCACAAGGTCGGCCTGTACGAGCGTAGGGACTACTACCCGGCGCACCTGTCCGGCGGGCAGCAGCAACGGGTCGCAATCGCCCGCGCATTGGCGATGAACCCGCAAGTGATGCTGTTCGACGAACCCACCTCGGCACTCGACCCCGAACTGGTTGGCGAGGTGTTACGGGTGATGCGCTCGCTGGCCGAAGAAGGCCGCACCATGCTGGTGGTCACCCACGAAATGGGCTTTGCCCGGCACGTGTCGAATCGCGTGGTGTTTATGCACGGCGGCTTGATCGACGCTCAGGGCACGCCGACTGAACTGTTCGAAGGCTTGCCCACCGAACGTTTTCGCCAATTCGTCTCAAGCCATAACGATAGAAGCGCCGAGTAAACCGGCCCCTGGGCCAGATACAACGCGGCGTAACTCTGTACAACCCCTTTCTGGTGCAACTCATAGTGGCTACAGATTAGGGGTTGCCTTCAACAGGAAAATGGCAGGTCGCAAAGCGATCGGCGTTATGGCTCAAGACGTAAAAAGGGGGCCTCACTCGAACTATCGTTAGCCTGCTTTCATTTACCCGGCAGGCACGCCATCATAGCGGCGCCCAAACGCCAGCCGGAACCGCTGCTCATGTCTGCGCAACATCCTCCTCATCCGAGTTCTCTGTCGGTTACGCTGCAAATCCTGTCGATTGTTTTTTACACGTTTATCGCCTTTATCTGCATTGGCTTGCCCATCGCGGTCTTGCCCGGCTTTGTGCATGACCAATTGGGCTTCAGCGCCGTGGTTGCCGGCCTGACCATCGCCTCGCAATACCTCGCGACTCTGCTGACGCGTCCCTCGGCCGGACGCATCGTCGACAAACGCGGGACCAAGCCTGCGGTGGTGTACGGCCTGATCGGCATCGCCATCAGCGGTGTCCTCACGTACGTCGCTGTCATGCTGCAAAGCTCCCCGCTGCTGAGCCTTGGCATTTTGATCGTCGGGCGCATTTTTCTGGGCATTGCCCAAGGGCTTATCGGTGTCGGCACGATCAGTTGGGGCATCGCGCAAGTCGGCTCGGAACACACCGCACGCACCATCGGCTGGAACGGTATCGCCTCTTATGGCGCGATTGCCCTGGGAGCCCCGCTGGGTGTTCTGATGATCGACACACTGGGGTTTTCCAGCCTGGGCATTGCGCTGCTGGGGTTGGCCTTGCTGGCACTGCTGACCATCCGTAACAAGACTTCGATCCCGGTGATCGCCGGGGTGCGCCTGTCCTTTTGGTCGGTATTGGGGCTGATCGCGCCCTATGGCCTCAGCCTGATGCTGGCATCTATTGGTTATGGCACCCTGACGACCTTTATCACGCTGTTCTATATCGACCAGGGCTGGACGGGCGCCGCCTACTGCCTGTCGGTGTTTGGCGTGTGTTTTATCCTGGCCCGGCTGATATTCACCAACAGCATTAACCGCTTGGGTGGCTACACCGTCGCAATGACCTGTATGGCCATGGAAACCCTGGGGCTGGTGCTGTTGTGGCTCGCGCCGTCTACCGGCTATGCCTTGATCGGTGCCGGGTTGGCAGGGTTTGGCCTGTCACTGGTGTACCCGGCGCTGGGCGTTGAGGCAGTCAAGCAAGTCCCCAGTTCGAGCCGGGGTGCAGGCTTGGGCGCTTATGCGGTGTTTTTTGACCTGGCGCTGGCCATGGCCGGGCCACTAATGGGCGCCATTGCCTTGAACCTTGGGTATCCCTGGATTTTCTTCAGCGCAGCACTGATGGGCATTGCGGGCCTGCTGCTTACCCTAGGGCTCTCGCGCCGGGCCCGTTAGTGGTCTGCAGTACGTAACAGTGTGTGGGCGTTGTTATTCAGCGCCTTACTGAAAAAGCGTCCTGATTCGTAAATCAAATCGCGATGGATGTCCTCACGATCAACCCCGTCGGCATCGGTGCAGGCCCAGGCCATGGTTGCGCGCTGTTCATCCGAGCAAGGCGCCAGAAACACAAAATGTCCGGCGCCGGGGATCAGATTGAACTCAGGGGGGATCGGCAATTTACGCGCCAGAGCTTCGGCATTTTTGTCCGGGAACACGGTTTGATCACCCTCGCCGCTGTACAGCAAAACCGGTACATGCACTTGTGCCAGGGTGTCGCGGCCAAACATCAGGCTCAACGGCGCCATTAACAGCAACGCACGCACACGCGGGTCCGCGACGGGCAACAAATCATCCCGATCAGCGATCAGTTCACCTTGGGTCGTGCATGCATCGTGGTCATCGGGCCGCTCTTGGCAATAACGCCGCAGTCGGTTCAAGTCAGGCTCGGCTCCGGCCAGAATCAGCGCCGTTTCACCACCTGCCGAATAGCCGATCACCCCGACCTGATCCGCATCGACGTAAGCAGACAGGCTGTTTTCATCCAGCACGGCGCTGATCGCCGCCGATATTTGCATCGGCCGCCCGTATAGATTGCTCAGGGTGCCGGTACGGCTGTGGTCTTTGAAGTTGTCACCCGGATGCAGCACCGCCACGACAACAAAGCCTTTGCGCGCCAGTGCGGTGATCAGGTCGTGCAGTGCCAGCGGCGTGCCGACATTGCCATGGGACAGCACCAGCAGCGGGTAATGGCCGATGGCAATTTTGGCATCTTCGCTGGCATCGAGGTCATAGACGCCGATGCGGCTGTGCACTTCGTCATCGGTAGACGGATAGAAAGCGATGGCGTTCATCGGCTGGCCGTCCACCGGGTCCAGAAAGCTGAGGCGATGAAAGCCCACGCTCCATTGGTTGAGTGGCTCGGCGTGCACCAGCACAGGGCAACTAGCCATTATGAGAAACACGACAGCGCATAGACGCATCATGGCGGCTTACCTTTAATAGCGCTCAGCTTGCAGCGGGCAATGAAAAAAGACGGTTACCCTCTCCTTTGCATAACCCAAGCCATTAAAGCCAGATGCAAAAAACTCCGTACTCTGGCCAATGACGGTATCCAGAATACAGAGTTTTGTTATGCGGGCACTACAGGGCAGCTTACGCGGCGCTGAACAGACCCTGACTAATGTGCTGATGAGCATCGCTCAGGGCTTTGCTGCGCACTTCATCGCCATAACCCAGGCCCTGTGCACGAACAAACTCAACATCAGTGATGCCGAGGAAGCCCAGCAGCACTTTCAAATACTCTTCGTGTGCCACGCCTGTCGCCTGACCCGCGTGAATGCCACCCGAGGTCGAGACCACGATCACTTTCTTGCCGCCGCACAGGCCAACCGGGCCAGTTTCGGTGTAACGGAAGGTCTGACCGGCCACCGCAATGCGGTCGATCCAGGCCTTGAGCTGGGTTGGAATGGTAAAGTTGTACATCGGCGCGCCGATCACCACTGCATCCGCGGCCAGGAACTGCGCCAGGGTGTCTGCGCTCAATTGCGCTTCGTATTTTTGCGCCGCATCACGCAGTTCAGCCGGAGTGCCAGCCGCCACCAGGGTGGCCGCCGAGAAGTGCTCAATGCCTTCGCTGGCGAGGTCGCGGTAGCTCACTTCAACACTCGGCTCAGCCGCTTGCCAAGCCTTGACTACTTCACCGCTCAGCTGACGCGAAGCCGAGTTGTCGCCCAAGATGCTCGAATCGATATGCAAAAGTTTCATGCGGATCTCCAAATTAAGACCGCCTCAGGCGATCAAGTGAAGGTGATGCTACCGATGAAAGCAATCGACGATAAGTCAGCGAGCATGCGATAGTTCGTCCCACCTGTAGGACAGTGAGAAAAGCAATGCAGGACCTTAATGTTTTCCTAGACGAACCACTTAACCCCCCGATTTCGATCAAAACCCTACCCTCTTCAACATCGAACTCCAGTGCTTTGAGCGGGTACTGACATCGATCTCGAAGCCTACTCAGGGGAGTAGATAATGCAATAACCGCGATAATCGACCTAACTCACTGCTCCTGAACCTCTCTCAAAGTCGCCCTACCCCAATCCCCTCCCTGCCGCTTAACCCTTCGCCTGCATCCTGCCTTTCTCATTTTCCACGCCGTGCTTACCTTTGGGGATCGCGACCATACGCCCATCCCTCCCCTGAAGGCCGTGACCACCCTTGGGAATTGCAGCCATCCTTCCATCTCGACCTTGAAGGCCATGACCGCCCGGCCTGATCCCAACCATGCGTCCGTCGCGACCTTGCAATCCATGGCATCCATCTGGGATCGTGACTTCTACTCCATCTCTTCCCTTGAACTTCATTGTTCCTTCCTTCGTCTGGCTCGATAATGCCATGACGGCTGAGCGCGGTACAAAGGGGCCAGGAGCGCGCCCTGAGTACAGACTTAGCTCCCGGTGGGCCCTGACAGCCATTGGTGCAGCATTCGCCTCCAAGGCGTA
>Ga0302347_1004659_pt1 | contig 10762 bp, 7 predicted proteins | sample PhyWR1_FD_202178 | JGI IMG/M metagenome (GOLD analysis project Ga0302347, IMG submission 202178) | Leaf surface microbial communities from wheat plants in UC Gill Tract Community Farm, Albany, California, United States - DLSL W.R1 (v2)... | ecosystem: Host-associated > Plants > Phyllosphere >...
TCGCTGAGGAGGATTTCCGCGAGCATCGCGGTGTAGTGCTCAAGGGCGATGGTCACCGCCAGGTTGAAGGACGGCGGCAGGTGTTTTTTCTGCAGGTCGAGGATCACCTTGAGGCGGCGGTCCAGTTTATGCGCCGGCAATCCCGCCGCCTCCAGCAGGTTGTTGTAGGCCACATGTTCGCGACTGTGCATGGCTTCCTGGCCGATAAACCCCTGGATTTCCTTTTTCAGCGCGGGATCGTCGATGCGCGAGCGGTAGTGGCGCACGCTGTCCATGAAAAACAGCTCGCCCTGGGGAAACAGCAGCGACAGCGCATTGAAGAAATGCGTGACGAACGGGCCCTGTTCATGCCAGTTCTTGATGCGCTCGGCAGGCAAGGCAAAACGGATATCGCGACGGATAGGCAGCATGGTGCGTGCTCCTTTTCAGAGACGGGGCTCGTCATTGGGTTCAAATACGGGCCTGCGCGGCTTGGGCGCCATGCGTTTGCTGGCGAACACCACCAGCGCCTGGTAGGCGGCCGGCAGGCAGCGGGCGAGCAGGTCGAGGAAATACGCGTCGCGGCCGATCAGTACACGGCGCTTGTTTTTGCGTACGCCTTGCAGGATCACCCTGGCGGCCTGGTCGGCGTCGGTGATGAAGAGTTTTTCGAAGTCGGCGCGGGCCTGTTGCTCGCTGTGGATCAGAAAACCGGTCATGTTCGCGTCGATGCGGCTGCTGCGGCAGATGTCGGTGCGGATGCCGCCGGGGTGCACGCAGGTGGCGGACACGCCGCAGCGTTGCAGATCCAGCTCCTGACGCAGCGCTTCGGTAAAACCGCGCACGGCAAATTTGCTGGCGTTGTAGCCGCTCATGCCAGGCTGGGCGAACAGGCCGAACACGCTGGAGGTGTTGATGACATGCCCGTCGCCGCTGGCCTTGAGGTGCGGCAGGAATGCCTTGGTGCCGTGCACCACGCCCCAGAAGTTGATGCCGAGGATCCATTCCAGGTCGCTGTAGCTCACGCCTTCGACGGTGCTCGACAACGCCACGCCGGCATTGTTGAACACCAGGTTGACGGCGCCATGCTCCGCTGCGCAGCGCGCGGCCCACGCGTCCACTGCCTGGCGGTCGGACACATCCAGCACTTCAGTGGTGACCCGCACCGGCGACAGCGTCGAGGACCGGATCAGCGTCACGGTGTGTTCCAGGCCCTCGCGGTTCACGTCCGCCAGCGCCAGGTGGCAACCTTCTCGCGCCAGCGCCAGGGCCAATGCGCGGCCCATGCCGGACGCCGCGCCAGTGATCGCCGCCACGCGGCCGTTGAATGACTTCATGACAGGCTGCCTTCTGCAGTGGGATGGGGCGCGGGCGTTGCGCGCGTGGACGCCGGGACGGGCGCCAGATCGATGCCATAGTCCTTGAGCGCAAAGTGCCGGGTGAGCTGCCTGAAGCGCCAGGTGGAGCCCGGCCACAACGTGGTGTTCTTGCCGGTGCGCGGGTCGAGGTACCAGCTCTGGCAGCCGCCGGTGTTCCAGATGGTGCGCTTGAGCCTGTCCTGCAACTGGCTGTTCCAGGCCTGTTCCACGGCAGGCTTGACGTCCACCGTGGCGATGCGCTTGCGCTGCATCTGGCGCAGCGCGTCGAGGATGTAGGCGACCTGGGCCTCGATCATCAGAATCATCGAGTTATGTCCCAGTCCGGTGTTGGGCCCGACGATCAAAAACAGGTTCGGATAGCCCGGTACCGTGGTGCCTTTATAGGCGTGTGCGCCCTCGCGCCAGGCGTCCATCAGGTCAATGCCGTGGCGACCGATGATGCAGTCGCGGGGCAGGGGATCGCTGGCCTGGAAACCGGTGCCGAAGATCAGGCAGTCGGCCGGGTGCTTGATGCCGTCGGCGGTGATCACGCCGTCGGCTTCGATGCGCAACACCGGGTCGGTCACCACCTCGACATTGCTGCGCGACAGCGCCGGGTAGTAGTCGTTGGAGATCAGCACGCGCTTGCAGCCGATGGTGTAGTCCGGCGTGAGGGTCTTGCGCAGGGATGGTCGCGCAACTTGCCTGCGCAAGTGACGCAGGGCGATTTTCTGCACCATTTTCATCAGACGTGGATGCAGGGCAAAGCCCACCACGCGCCCTTCTAGCGCCCAGTAAAAGGCGCTGCGCACCAGGCGCTGGGTGAAGGGCAGGTGCTTGAACAGCCAGCGTTCGGTGGCTGAGATCGGTCGGTCGGGCTTGGGCATGATCCACGGCGGGGTGCGCTGGAACAGGTCCAGGTGCGCCACCTGCGGCGCAATCTGCGGCACGAACTGGATGGCGCTGGCCCCGGTGCCGATCACCGCGACACGCTTGCCCTTCAGGGAATAGTCGTGATCCCACTGCTGGGAGTGGAAGCGCTTGCCCTTGAAGCTTTCCAGACCCGGGATGTCCGGCAGTGCCGGGCGCGACAGCCCGCCCATGCCCGACACCAGCACCCGCGCGCTCATTTGACGGCCATCGCTGAAGCTCAGTTGCCAGCGCTGCTGGTGTTCATCAAACACCGCGCGTTGCAGGCCCATGCCGAATCGCAGGTAGGGCGCCAGCGCAAAGCGCTGCGCGCACTGCTCAAGATAGGCGCGGATCTCGGCCTGCGGCGCAAATTGCCGCGACCAGTGCGGGTTGGGCGCGAACGAAAACGAGTACACGTGGGACTGCACATCGCAGGCGCAGCCGGGGTAGTGGTTGTCGCGCCAGGTGCCGCCGAGCGTCTTGGCCTGCTCGGCAACGAAAAAGTCAGTGAAGCCGGCCTGCTTGAGTTGGATAGCCATGCACAGGCCGGCAAAGCCTGAGCCGATGATGGCAATGTCGATCGATTCACGCTGGGTATTCATGGGCAGTCCCTCGTAGGCATCGGGTGTGCTCCTGTCGCTGGATGAAACACCATTGCAAAGTAATTTTGAATTACATATTTTAAAAAAGATTTTAAATAATCTACCTGAAAAATTCGCCCACGCCAGGACCTTGTTTGGTATGTGCGCCTCGTCCGACGGACGCGCACGCCATGAATGACGCCCGGCAGCAGGCAAGGACGATGGCTGAGGCCTCGATCAATACCGGTCGGGTCGCCAGCCCCAGGGAAGCGGAGGACGAAGCGATGGCTGTCGAATGGAGTGTGGCTGCGGCGGTGTTTGCCGGCGCCAGCGCGGTGTTGTGGGGCTTGAGTGCCTGGATGACGCGGCGCATAGAAGCGGCCGTGCCGCGCAACGGGCGGGTGGTGGAGGTCAATGGCGAGCGCTTTCATTACGTCGAGGAGGGCAGCGGACCGCCGCTGGTGATGATTCACGGGCTGATGGGCAGCAGTCGCAACCTCACCTACGCCTTGTCCGGCCGGTTGAGTGCGCATTTTCGCGTGATCAGCATCGACCGCCCGGGCTCCGGCTATTCCACCCGAGGTAAAGGCACGGCGGCGAACCTGCCGGCCCAGGCGCGGCAGATCGGCGACTTTATAAACACATTGGGCCTGGATAAACCGCTGGTGCTGGGCCATTCCCTTGGCGGCGCGATTGCCCTGGCGCTGGCCCTTGACCATCCCGAGACGGTGTCCGGCCTCATTCTGGTGGCGCCGTTGACGCATCCCCAGCGCCTGTTGCCGCCGGTATTCCTGTCCCTGGCCGTGCGCCCGGCGTGGTTGCGCCGCTGGGTGTCGCACACGCTGACCCTGCCCATCGGCCTGTTGACGCAACGCTCGGTGGTCAGGGGCGTGTTCGCGCCTGATGCCGCACCGGCCGATTTCGCCACCCGAGGCGGCGGCTTGCTGGGCATGCGTGCGGACAATTTCTACGCGGCCTCCACCGAGATCAACCAGGTCAACAAGGACCTGCCGCACATGGTGGCGCGCTATGCGCAACTGACCCTGCCGATCGGGCTGATCTATGGCGCGCAGGACAAGGTGCTCGACTTGCGCAAACACGGCCAGGCCCTGGCCAGCAAGGTGCCCGGGCTCAAACTGCAGGTGGTGGAGGGGTGTGGGCACATGCTGCCGATCACGGCCAGCGAACGCGTGGCGGCATTGGTGGAGCAGGTCGCGAGGCGACTGCCCGGTCACGCAAAAAGGGTTCAAGAAACTGGTTGACGACCTAACGGTTCCGCGCTATTTATTTAAAAAATTATTTCAATGTGTAATTTGAAACAGTTTTTGCAATGCCTAAGAGCGAATAAAATAATGAAAAAAACGCCTTTTATCGCATGGCCGACCGCAGTAGATCGTCGGTGCTTCCTGAACCCGCTTGCCGCTCAGCGTGCGCGGAGGTTGCCATGAATCAGACCTTGGCAGCGCCCGGCGTGTGGACCGACGGCAAGCGCCTCCTGTGGTGGCTGGGCATCATGCCGCTGGCCACGCCCTTGCTCTCCGGTGCCCTGGCCATCGCCACCGGCGTGCAATCGTTGTGGTGGGTGGGTGTGCTGGTGATCTTCGGTCTGATCCCCCTCATCGACGGTCTGCTCGGCGAAGACATCAGCAACCCGCCCGAATCCGCCGTCAGTCACCTCGAAAGCCAAAGCTACTACCGCTGGATCGTCTACATCGGTGTGCTGTTCGTGATCGCTTCGGTGGTGGTCACCGGTTGGCTCGCGGCCGGCGGCATCGACTGGATCATCAACGGCGGCCTGCTACGTGCCACCGCGACGCTGGACCCCGCGAGCGGGTTGGCAAAAGCCGCCGCCTTTATTACCGCGCGCACCGAGTTGCACGGCGCGATCAGCTGGTTCACCTACCTGGGCATGGCGATGTCCACCGGCGCGGCCACCGGCATTGCCATCAATACGGCCCATGAGCTGGGCCACAAGCCTCGCCCGCTCGAGGTGTTTCTGGCCAAAGTGACCCTGGCGCCGACCTTCTACGGGCACTTTTACACCGAACACAACCGTGGCCATCACGTACGGGTTGCCACCCCGGAAGACCCTGCCAGTTCCCGGCTGGGCGAAAGTTTCTGGGCCTTCCTGCCGCGTTCGGTGTGGTTCAGCGCCCGCTCGGCGTGGAACCTGGAGCGTGAACGCTTGCGCAAACTCGGCCTGCCAGCCTGGCACTGGAAAAACGCCGTGTTGAGCGCGTGGATGTACAGCGTGGTGTTGTGGGGCGCGATGATTGCCTGGCTGGGGGCTGCGGTGATTCCGTTCCTGATCATTCAGGGCGTGTACGGCTTGTCGCTGCTGGAGGTGGTCAACTATGTCGAGCACTACGGCCTCAAGCGCCAGAAGTTGCCCAATGGCCGTTACGAACGTTGCTCGCCGCGCCATTCGTGGAACAGCAATCGCATCGTCACCAATATCTTTCTGTTCCAGTTGCAGCGGCATTCGGACCATCACGCCAATCCCACCCGCAGTTACCAGTCGCTGCGTCACTTCGATGAGTCGCCGCAACTGCCCTACGGCTACGCCAGCATGATCGTCTGGGCCTATGTGCCGTACCTGTGGCGCCGCCGCATGGACCACCGCGTGCTCAAGCATTACGCCGGTGATATTTCCCTGACCAATCTTCAGCCGTCACAGCGCGCGAAGTATCTGCACAAGTACGGTCGAAGCGCTGCGCCCCTGTGAGGTCGCAACAACCTTGTATGACCCGAACAACAATAATTTCAAGGGAAGGACATCCACCATGCAAACACCTGCCAGGTTCATCACCCACACCGTTCTGGCCGCGTTGGGCCTGATCGTCTATCACCAGGCGCAGGCCGCGCGCATCGAGCCCGCCGGCAGTGCCTTCACGGCCCAGGGCCCAATCAGTTTTTCCAAGGGCAAGCTGATCAGCGCCGACTGCACCATCAAGGTCGCCGGTAAGGTCGCGGCCGATGGCTCCTCCGTGAATGTCGACAAGGTCGAGTTCGACGGCGGCCTCAAGTGCAGCCGCGTCGAGGCTATCAACCTGCCGTGGGTGCTGGTCGCCAGGGACACGCAAAGCGGCGCCATGTCCAGAATCAGCGTCGACGTGCACGCCTTCGGTCTGGGCGGCAAGTGCGGCCCATCGACCGCCGAGGGCACCTGGGATAACGCCACCGGCAAGCTGGAAGCCCGCGATGTGCCGATTGGCGAAGACTGCAGGATCAAGTCCGTGTCGATCAAGATGCCGCCCACCTTCAAAGTGGTCGATTGAGTACTCCGATTTGTTAAGCGGTAAATGCATTGAAATTTGGCTGGAAAGGGAAGTTCTGCAGTTTCACCGTGACCTCTCGTTCATGGCCATTACCCCTGGCGAAATGATTCGCCACAACATGTGAGGAAAAACAATGAAAAGCTTGAAAACCCTCGTTTGTGCAACTTCGTTTGCCCTGTGCTTTAGCGCGGCGTCGATGGCGAATGCGGCAACGATCGCGCCTGCCGGCGCCGGCTTCTCGACAGCAGGCTCCATCACGGTGACGTCGCCTGCCTCGTTGAACCTGCCGGTCACGTGCAACATCACCTTCACCGGGACCGTCGCCGCCAACGGTGCGAGTGCCGCGATCACCGGCGCCTCGGTCAGTGGCTCCAACTCCCTGTGCAGTGTGCCGGTGCTGCAAGGCCTGCCCTGGACGCTGAGCGTCGCCAGCGGTGGCCCGGACGCCTTTACCGGCACGGTTGCCGGGGTGAACTTCAAGATCCTCAACGACTGCTCCTCTGCGCCAGTCACCATCAGTGTGAACTGGAGCAACTCCACCAACACCCTGAGCGTGCCGAGCGCCCAGACCGTGGGCCGCTGCAAGATCACTGCGCTGACCGCCGTGCCTAACCCTGCGTTCACCGTGACGCCATGAGGGCCCGGAGCGCTTGACGTGATGATCACACGTTGAAACACGCAAGTGCCTCGCAAGAGGCACTTGCTGCGGCAGGCCAGGTCGGGACAGCCGAGCCTGGAGGATAAAAATAAGGAGTGGAGCATGAATAACAAGAAACGGCAGGCCCGCACATTGTTGAGCCTGGCAGTCCTCGGCGGCCTTATCGGTGCGACAGGGCAGACGCAAGCCGGCGGTTTTGCAACGCCGACCTTCGGCGCTCCCGGATGGGGGCGTGCCTTTGGTGGCGGCTCGCTGTTCCAGAACGATCCTTCGGCGGCCTATAACAACCCGGCGGCCATGGCCTTTATCGATCGTAATATTTCGCAGTTCACCGTTGATTACGCGCGCATCAACGTCAAATACAAGGGCACGGCCAAGGACTATGCCGGCAATGAACCGGCCAGCGTCGACCCCACGGATTTCAGTTCCACGCCCCGCACCGGCGATGGTGGCCAGGGCGGTTTTACCGCGTGGCTGCCAACCGGCTTCATGGTGATGCCGATCAACGATCGCTTTGCCTTCGGCTTGAGCCAAGTGGTGCCCATGGGCGCGCGTACCACGTGGGACCAGGATTGGATCGGCCGCGACTTTGCCGTCGACACCCGCATTGAAACGGTCGGTGTCACCGGCTCCCTGTCGTTCAAGGTCAACGATCAGTTCTCGGTGGGTGGCGGCGCCATCGTGCAGCACACCAAGGGCTTCGTGAGCCAGAACCTCGACCTGTATTCGGCCGCGGCCCTGTCGCCGAACATCGGTCTGCCGTTTCCCTCCGGCGTCGGCTCCGCGTTGATGCGCGTGAAGGTGGATAACACCTCGGTGGGCTGGTTCGCCGGTGTGGTCTGGAAACCGACCGAGTTCGACACCCTGGGCCTGAATTACCACGCCAAAATCAAGAACAAGCTGGAGGGCAAATACAACATCTACGCCGACGAGGCCAACAGGACGCTGATCGAAAGCGGCCTGCCGTCGCTGGCCTATCCCGGGCTGAACCTCAATGCCAACGGCGCCAATGCCTCGGCGCAACTGGACGTACCGGCCAACGCCTCCGTCGACTGGGTGCACCAGTTCAATGACCGCCTGACATTGGGCGCCAGCGTCACCTGGACCCAGTGGTCGTCGTTCAAGGCGCTGACCTTGAAGTCCGACGGCGAACAGATCGTGTCCATTCCCTACAACTACAAGGACGCCTGGATGGTGTCGCTGGGCGGTGACTACAAATTCACCGACGACTTCACCTTCCGCGCAGGCGTGGCCACCGACCAGACGCCCACGCGCAACTCCACGCGCGACCCGCGTATCCCCGACGGGGACCGGATTTTTGCGTCCCTGGGCTTTGGCTACAACATCCGCGCCATTCCCGGTTTGAGCATCGACGGTGCCTACTCGCGGCAATTCGTCGAGAAAGCCAAACTCAGGACGCAAAACCAGGATCGTCTCGGTGGTGCCACGTTGGACGGCAAGGCCGATGCGAAGGGCGAAGTGGTCAGCCTGTCGGCGACCTACGCGTTCTGATTCTGTCGCCATGGCGCGCACAGGCGATCCATGGCGTGTCAATTGAGTGAGAGGCGGCTGACAGGGTCGGCTGCTTTTTTTGGTCCAGGCATTAAATAAAAATTTCAAAGTTTAATTTGAATTTGCTCCATCCTGAAATCGAGAGAGGTCTCCCATGGTTATCTGGTTATTGGTGGGTTTCGCCGCCGCGATTGTCCTGGCGTATCGACAAGCCGCCGCCGCGCTGTGGCTCGGCATCAGCCTGGCATGGCTGGCGATGGGTTACCTGTTCAACGTGGTGGCGGGCGTGGGCATCACCCTTGCGGTGCTGCTGGCGGTGGTGCCCGCGTTGCTGCTGGCGATCAAACCCCTGCGCCGTGCGCTGTTGACCGGCAAGGCGCTGGTGCTGTTTCGCACGATCATGCCGGCCATGTCCGACACCGAGCGTGCGGCCATCGAGTCCGGCACCGTGTGGTGGGACGCCCAACTGTTCAGCGGCAAGCCCGACTGGCAACGCCTCTTGAAAGCCGCACCGGCCAGCCTGAGTGCCGAAGAGCAGGCCTTTCTCGACAACGAAGTCGAAACCCTGTGCGACATGGCCAACGACTGGGAAACCACCCAGGTGTGGCAGGACATGTCCCCGCAAGCCTGGCAGTACACCAAGGATGCCGGGTTCCTCGGCATGATCATTCCCCGGCAGTACGGCGGCAAAGGCTTCTCGCACTACGCCCATTCACAGGTGGTGATGAAGCTGTCCACCCGCTGCTCGGCGGCGGCGATTTCAGTGATGGTGCCCAACTCACTGGGGCCGGCCGAACTGCTGCTGCATTACGGCACCGATGCCCAGCGCAACTATTACCTGCCGCGCCTGGCGCGGGGCGAAGACATCCCGTGCTTTGCGCTGACCAGCCCGTATGCCGGCTCCGATGCCGGCGCGATTCCTGACCTGGGCATCGTCTGCAAAGGCCTGCACGAGGGCCAGGAAACCCTCGGTTTCAAAGTGACCTGGGACAAGCGCTACATCACCCTGGGCCCCATCGCCACGGTGCTTGGCCTGGCGTTTCGCGCCGAAGACCCGCAGGGCCTGCTCGGCGCGCCAGGTGCGCTGGGCATCACCTGTGCGCTGATTCCCACCTCGCACCCCGGGGTGAACAGCGGCCGTCGCCACTGGCCGTTGAACGCGGTGTTCCAGAACGGCCCCACCACCGGCAAGGATGTGTTCATTCCACTGGAATGGGTGATCGGCGGTCGCGAACAGGTCGGCAATGGCTGGCGCATGTTGATGGAATGCCTGGCGGCGGGGCGCGCGATTTCGCTGCCATCGGCCAACGTCGGCCTGGCCAAGGTCGCGGTGCGCGGCACCACGGCGTACGCGGCGATGCGCAAGCAGTTCGGCCTGCCCATCGGCAAGTTCGAAGGGGTGCAGGCACCGCTGGCGCGCATGGCCGGGCATCTGTATGCCTGCGACGCGGTGCGCAAGGTGTCGGTGGCGTCGTTGGATGCCGGGGAGAAACCCTCGGTGATCTCGGCCATCGCCAAGTACCACGTCACCGAGCGTGCGCGGATGATCGTCAACGACGGCATGGACATCGTCGCGGGCAAGGGCATCTGCATGGGGCCCAACAATTTCCTGGCCCGTGCCTATCAGCAAAGCCCCATCGCCATCACGGTGGAAGGCGCGAACATCATGACCCGCTGCCTGATCATCTATGGCCAGGGCCTGATTCGTTGCCATCCCTACGTATTTCGCGAAATGGAAGCCGCGCGCAACCCGGACCGGCGCAAGGCGCTGGAAGCGTTCGACAGCGCGATGTTTGGCCATATCAGCTTTGTGCTGGCCAACACCGTACGCGCGGCGGTGCATGGGCTGAGCGGTGGCCGGCTGATTGCCGCACCCGCGCGCACCGAGCCTGCGCTGGCGTGCTACTACCGCCAGGCCAATCGTCTGTCGGTGGTGTTGGCGCTGGTGTCGGACGTTTCCATGGGCGTGCTGGGCGGTGCCCTCAAGCGCAAGGAAAGCATCACCGGGCGCCTGGGCGATGTGTTGTCGCAGTTGTACATAGTGTCCTGTGTGCTTAAGCGTTTTGAAGACGACGGTCGGCCCCGGGCGGACTTGCCGCTGGTGCATTGGTCGGCCCGGGACGCGTTGCTGCGCGCCCACGAAGCGCTGGACGAAGTGCTCGACAACTATCCCTCCAAAGCAGCGGCAGCGGTGCTGCGTGGCTTGAGTTTTCCGTTGGGCATTCCCCGGCGCAAACCGTCCGATCGCCTGCTGGCCGAGGTCGCCGATCTGGTGCAGACGCCCTGCGAAACCCGAGAGCGTCTGCTCGCCGATTCCTATATTCCTCGCCCGGAAATCGACAAGCTGGCTTACGGCGAATTGGGGTTCCGGTTGTTGCCTCAACTGGAGTTGATCGAGGCGCGGCTCAAACCTGCGATCAAGCAGGGCCTGCTCGAACCGATGCCGATTTGCGCCACGGCCTTTACCGCCTGGCGCGTCAAGGC
>Ga0302347_1004662_pt1 | contig 10752 bp, 11 predicted proteins | sample PhyWR1_FD_202178 | JGI IMG/M metagenome (GOLD analysis project Ga0302347, IMG submission 202178) | Leaf surface microbial communities from wheat plants in UC Gill Tract Community Farm, Albany, California, United States - DLSL W.R1 (v2)... | ecosystem: Host-associated > Plants > Phyllosphere >...
AATGTTAATATTTAACGTTTTAAATATATAAAAATGTACGGTAAAATTAGAGAGCATTTGCAAAATGAGTTGCAGACAATTGAAGAAAATGGAATTTTCAAAAAAGAAAGAATTATAACTTCGGCTCAGGATGCAGAAATTACGATTTCTACTGGAGAGAAAGTTTTGAATTTTTGCGCGAATAATTATTTAGGTCTTTCTTCGCATCCAGAAGTAATTCAGGCTGCAAAAGACGCTATGGACACACACGGTTTTGGAATGTCTTCAGTTCGTTTTATTTGCGGAACACAGGACATACACAAAACATTAGAAAAAAAGATAGCTGATTTTTATGGTACAGAAGATACCATATTATATGCAGCCGCTTTTGATGCTAATGGTGGAGTTTTTGAACCATTATTAGGAGAGAATGATGCAATTATTTCAGATAGTTTAAATCATGCTTCTATTATAGACGGTGTTCGTTTGTGCAAAGCAGCTCGTTATCGTTATGAAAATAACAATATGGAAGATTTGGAGCAGCAGCTTATTAAAGCTAATGAAGCGGGAGCTCGTTTCAAATTAATTGTTACAGATGGAGTTTTCTCTATGGATGGACTAGTTGCGCCATTAGATAAAATTTGTGATCTGGCTGATAAATATGATGCAATGGTTATGGTAGATGAATGCCATGCTGCCGGATTTATTGGTGCAACCGGAAAAGGTACGCTTGAAGCAAAAGGAGTAATGGGACGTGTTGATATTATAACAGGAACATTAGGAAAAGCTCTAGGTGGAGCAATGGGAGGCTATACGACTGCTAAAAAAGAAATCATTGAAATCTTACGTCAGCGTTCAAGACCTTATTTGTTTTCGAATTCACTTGCGCCAGCTATTGTTGGAGCTTCAATCAAAGTTTTTGATCTTTTAGAAAAAGATACTTCTCTTAGGGATAAATTAGAATGGAATACGAATTATTTTAAAGAAGGCATGAAAAAAGCCGGATTTGATATTATAGATGGAGATTCAGCTATTGTGCCAGTTATGTTATACGATGCTAAATTGTCACAAACGATGGCAAATGAACTTTTGAAACACGGAATTTATGTTATAGGTTTCTTTTTTCCGGTGGTTCCAAAAGAAAAGGCAAGAATACGAGTTCAGTTATCAGCTGCACATACAAAAGAGCATCTGGATCAGGCAATAAATGCGTTCACAGTTGTTGGTAAAATGTTAAAAGTTATATAATTGCCATATTGGACAAATTTTTGTAGGTTTTTTTTAACATTTCATTTTGTATTTAAAAAATTTGGTGTTACTTTTGCTTGTAATTAACTAAATTGTAATTAAAAAAATTAAGTATGAAACATCTTAACAAACTTTTAGTTGCTGTGATGATGGTGATGGGTTTAACTTCTCACGCGCAAGACAGTAACAATCCATGGGCTATCTCTTTTGGAGTTAATGCCGTAGATACTAGGACTTCTTCTGGTGCTGGTCATGGATTCTTTGATCAACACTTTTCTCAGCCATTCGCTGTAAAAGACAATTGGAATATTCTTCCTTCTTTATCTTACATTGGAGTGTCTAGATATGTAGGTAGCGGTTTCTCTGTAGGTTTACAAGGTTCTGTAAACAAAATTGATAAATATGTTGTTTTTTCTCCATCGACTCCTGGTCATGATGGAAGAGGAAATGTTGTTGTTAATCCTGGAGACTTGATGTACTACGGAATTGATGCTACTATTAAATATAGCTTCCAAGAGTTAATCAAATCTAAAGTTATTGATCCTTCGTTATCTGTTGGTGGAGGTTATACTTTCTTCGGTGATAGTAGCTACGGAACTGTTAACCCAGGTGCTGGATTGACTTTCTGGTTTACAGATGCTATTGGTCTTGAGCTTGCTACAAGATACAAATGGGCTGTTGCTGGTGATGATGACGGTTCAAGACAAAATCCTTCAGCTACTCCTAATGATGTGTCTCACTTCCAACACACTGCAGGTCTTATCTTCAAATTCGGAGGTAAAGATACTGACGGAGACGGAATCTATGACAAAGACGATGCTTGTCCAGATGTTGCTGGTTTAAAACAATTCAACGGATGTCCTGATACTGACGGAGACGGAATCGTTGATGCTTCTGATGCTTGTCCAGATGTATTTGGTTTAGCTGCATTAAACGGATGTCCTGATACAGACGGAGACGGAATTGCTGATAAAGATGATGCTTGTCCAGATGTTGCTGGTTTAGCTGCTTTAAAAGGTTGTCCTGATACTGACGGTGACGGAATCGCTGATAAAGATGACAAATGTCCTACAGTTGCTGGTCCTAAAGAAAACGGTGGTTGTCCTTTCCCAGACGCTGATAAAGATGGTGTTTTAGATAAAGATGACGATTGTCCTACAGTTGCTGGTCCAGCTAGTAACAGAGGATGTCCAGAAGTTACTTCTGAGGCGTTAGAAGATCTTAAAGTTCAAGCTAGAGCGGTTTACTTTAACTCAGGTAAAGCTACTTTCAAAACTGGTGACAAAGAAACTCCAGCTAGATTAGATGCTATTAAAGAAATCCTTAAAAACTATCCAAACGCGAAATTCTCTATTGAAGGACACACAGATAGTACAGGTTCTGCTAAAGTTAACCAAAAATTATCTGAAGACAGAGCTAAAGCTGTATTAGATGCTTTAGTTGAAAGAGGTGTTAATCCAGAAAACTTAGAGTCTAAAGGATTTGGAGCTTCTCAACCAGTTGCATCTAACAAAACTGCTGCAGGTAAAGCACAAAACAGAAGAACAGAAATTAGACACATTGGTTCTAAATACCAAGGTAAACTATAATTTTAGTTTCTAAATAAACAGAAAAAGCCATTAATTGAATGGCTTTTTTTATTTTTATACTATGATAGAAATTTCTTTTTTACAAAGAATTGCAGCTACTGTAATTCAGGATTATTCAGATAAGTTAGCTGAAACTACCATTATATTGCCAAATAAAAGAGCTAAAGTATTTTTAATCGAAGCACTTAAAAAAGAAACTTCAAAAACAATTCTTTCTCCGGATATAATAAGTATTGAAGATTTTGTACAGGACATTGCAGCAATAAGATCAATAGATCCAATTGAACTTTTGTTTGAGTTTTATGAAGTTTATCTTTCTATTACAGAAAAGCAAAATCAACAATCTTTTGAATTGTTTGCCAATTGGGCAAAAACACTTTTACAGGATTTTAATGAAATTGATCGTTACCTATTAGATCCAAAACATGTTTTATCTTACCTTAAAGATATTGAGGATATTAAAAAATGGGGAATTGAAGTTGAAAACAAAACAAAACTTTTAGAGAACTATATAGATTTCTGGAAACTTCTTCCGCTTTATTATGAATCATTATACAGTCATTTACTGCATAAATCAATTGGATATCAAGGATTGGTTTATAGAGAGGCAGTTAATAATTTAAATCACTTTTCAAATAGTAATTCAAAACGGAATTTTTTATTCGCAGGCTTTAATGCGTTAAATGCAGCCGAAGAAAAAATTGTACAACACCTTTTAGCATTAGATCAGGCTAAAATTTATTGGGATGCAGACAGGGTTTTTTTAAATGATCCTTATCATGATGCAGGTCTTTTTTTACGTCGTTTTAAAGAACAGTGGAAACATTACAAATTTCATCCTTTTGAATGGATAGTTGATGATTTTGCTCAATCAAAAAACATTCAGGTAATTGGAACTCCAAAAACAATTGGTCAGGCAAAGTTGGCAGGAAGTATTATTGAGAAAATAATAGAAGCAAATCCTACGACTTCATTAGATAAAGTTGCAGTTGTTTTGGGTGAAGAAAACTTATTGATACCAGTTTTATATTCTTTACCATCTTCTGTAGGGGCTTTGAATATTACCATGGGTTATTCCGGTAAAAATAATCCTTCACAAATATTGATTGCTCACTTATTTAAAATGCATACAAATGCACTTTCGCGTAAAGGTGAAAGCTATGTTTTTTATTATAAAGATGTTTTAAGCATTTTGACACATCCACTTGTTGCGCCTTATGCCAATACTAATAATCTGGTGAGAATAATTAAGGAGAATAACTATACTTTTATTACTCACAATAAATTATTTGAGCTCAATAACAATCAATCAGATTTGTTTAAGTTATTGTTTGGAAAATGGGAGCAAGGTGCTGTTGCTGTACTTGAGAATATTTCGGCTCTTTTGATTCTCATTAAAGGGAATTTTAGCAATGATAATGAGGATGAAAAAATAGCCAAATCATTTGTTTTTGCTGTCTTTAAAGTGATTAATAAGTTGATAAACTATTATTCTCAGCATAAACATATTGATAATATTGATACTCTTCATGCCATTTATAAACAAATTATCGATTTAGCCGAAGTCTCTTTTGAAGGTGAACCTTTGCGTGGTTTGCAAATAATGGGAGTTTTAGAAAGCAGGGTTCTTGATTTTGAGACGGTAATAATTACCTCTATGAATGAAGGAAAATTTCCGGCAGGAAAATCTCAAAATTCTTTTATTCCTTATGATGTGAAAAAGGAGTTAGGACTTCCGACTTTTAAAGAAAAAGATGCTATTTATACCTATCATTTTTACCATCTTTTGCAAAGAGCAAAAAATATCTATTTAATTTATAATACTGAAAACGACGGGCTAGATGCCGGCGAGCGCAGTCGTTTTATTACGCAACTTGAAGTAGAAAAGCAAGCTAAACATAATTTGACTTTTGATATTTATAATCCTCTTTTGCCTGCAACGGCATATCAGCCAATGGTAATTCCGAAGTCGGAAGCGGTTATTGATCGATTGAAAGAAATTGCTGCAACTGGTTTTTCACCATCAGCATTGACTAGTTATATTCGAAATCCAATTGATTTTTATTTTCAAAAAATTCTGCGAATCAGAGAAGTAGAAGAAGTAGAAGAGAATATCGCTTTGAATACTCTTGGAACAATTATTCATGAAACCTTAAAAGCGTTGTATGATCCGTTTATTGGAAAGTTTATTTCAGAAACTGATATTTCAAAATGTTTTGAATTATTAGATGATGAAGTCTTAAAGCAATTTAAAGTTGTTTATAAAGAAGGCGAAATCAAAAAAGGACGCAATCTTTTGGCTTTTGAAGTTGCAAAACGCAATGTTTCGAATTTTCTGAAAATGGAATTGGAGTCGATTAAAAATGGAGATGCTATTCAGATTATTGCTTTGGAACAAACATTTGAAAGACAATTAATTCATTCTAATTTGCCATTTCCGGTATTAATTAAAGGAAATGTAGACAGAATTGAGCTTCGCAACGGTAGAATAAGAATCATTGATTATAAGACCGGAAAAGTCGAAAAAACAAATGTTACGCTTAAGTCCTGGAATGGATTGACACAAGAACTTAAAAATGATAAAATTATTCAGGTCTTGGCTTATGCGTTTATGTTTGAAAAAGAAGCTGGAAATACACCAATTGAAGTTGGAATTATTTCGTTTAAAAATTTAAAGTCTGGATTTTTGCCATTTGGTTTTAAAGAAGAGAAGAATTTAGATATGGTTGTTAGTAAAGAAATCTTAGCCAGTTATCTGGAAGAAATTGTTTTGCTTTTAAATGAAATTTTTGATGCCAATATTCCTTTTGAAGAAAAAATATAAGGATGAAAAAACTGCAAAATATACTTGACTTTTTTCAATCGACATTGTTGATCAATCTGGCTGTTTGTTTGCTTTTTGTTGTTTTTGCCGGCGTAGAAACTTTCTTTCTAAGTTTTCTGAGTTTGGGTTTTATCGCATCAATCTTCTTTAAAGAAAAATATCGAAAAAATGAATACCTGTTTTATTTTAATAATGGAGTTTCTAAATTAAATATAATCGTATTTAGTTATTTTATGACGATAGGAGCTTCGGTTTTACTTGGTGGAATTGTTTTCTTAATCAAAAGAATATTTTGAGTAAGTACACATTAGAAGTAAGTGGTATACAAAAGCATTTTGGCCATCGGTCTGTGCTTTCAGATATTTATATGAAATGCGAAACAGGAGAAATAGTTGGATTATTTGGGAGAAATGGTTCAGGTAAGTCAACTTTATTGAAAATAATTGCCGGGATAATTTCAGTTCCTGATGCGTGCATACGTATAAATTCAGATTCAAAAAATACGACCAAAACCCTTTTGCGCGAAATCAATTATTTAAGTCAGGATTCATTTATTCCGAAACATTTGTCCGTTCAAAAAGCAATTCAATTATCGGTCGATAAACAAAATGAAACTTTTTTGGGCAATGACTCCTTTCTTCAATCAATTTTAGATAAGAAAATTAAGCACTTATCTGGAGGAGAATTGCGTTATCTTGAAGTAAAATTACTGTTATCGAATCCGTCTAAGTTTGTTTTGTTAGATGAACCTTTTAGTAAATTGTCGCCTTTGATGTGCGATTTAGTAATTGATTTAATAAAAGAGAATTCTGTGAGGAAAGGAATAATTATTACAGACCATAATCATGAAAATGTAATCCGTGTTTGCTCCCGATTTGTTTTGCTCGAAAATGGTAAACTACAGAACATAAAGGAAAAAGGTGCATTACTTTATTAATAGTAAATGCACCTTTTTGTAAGTAGTTTTTAACTAAATATTTTTTTGAAGAAACCTTTTTTTGCGGGCTCTTTCGAGTTTGGATTGTTAATTGGCCCATTTTCAAAACGAAATCTTCTAAACTTCATAAGTTTTACATTTAGATCAAAGCGTAATTCGTCAACTGTTTTCATTGGAAAATTTTTTTGCAAATTTAAGAAAAAGTTCTAACCAACTGTGTTTTAAGTAAATGTTAATTTGCGTATTAAATTTTTAGAAACAAAATGTTTCATTTTTCATCAAATGTGTTATTTCTGTTAAATTTTTTTGCATTTTTTTTGCAAAAAAATACGATTAATTATGCTATAAACAAAAGTGCTTCAGTTAGTTGTATACCGTGCTTTTTTTAACAAGTGTTTAGGGAACAATTCTGTTTTTTGAAATAACTTTGAACCTTCCAAAAAAATTATTCATATGGTCGATTTAAATACGCTTGTAGAAGAAACCGGTGCAGAATCCGGAATTACTTTCAATATAGATGGAATATTACTTGAATCTGTCAACTTAGATTATGACGGAAATGTTGCTGCAATGATCGGAATGATATTAAAGATGTGTTTAGAAATGTCTGAAGATGTGAATAATGGAGATTTGAAACAAGTAATGATTAAAAACAACGATGGAATCGTAGTAGCAAACAAAGATCAGGACGATAATTGTGTTGCTTTACTTTCTAAAGATATTAGCAAAATGGGTCTGTTGCTTAGAAAAATGGATACCGTTTTTAGTAATTAATTTTAAACAAATATATATAACATGTCAGATTTTTTACAGAATTTTCAAAATGATTTAAAGGAAAATGTTAGCGGATTTATTGCTGTCTCAGTGACTGAAGTTGAAACAGGAATGTCATACTGTTCACTTTCTGTAAATCCGGAATTTGATCCGGAATTAGCATCTGCTTATAATTTAGAAGTTGTAAAAGCAAAATTAAATGCAATTAAAGCTTTAGGATTAAATCAAAAAATCGATGATATTTTAATTACACTAACAGATCAAATACATATTATTGATGTATCTGAAGACGGAAATTACTTTATTTATTTAGCTGTTGACTCTAAAAAAGCTAATCTTGGTTTAACAAGAGCAACATTGTCTAAATTCAAAAAAGACATTATAACAAAATTATAATTTTTTGCCCCCACAATGAAGAAAAGGCTGTTTCGTAAATACTCGAAACGGCCTTTTCTGCTTTTTAGATTTTTATTTAGTTGAAGAAATTCTGCAAAACTGTTTTTAATTCTTCTTTGTTTTCGATATGACTCATGTGTCCGTCTTCAAAAGAAACCAATTCTACATTTGTACCTTCAATTTGAGCAAGACTTTCATCATAATTAAGAACTGGGTCTTTTTTGCCCAAAATCAATAAAACAGGAAAACGATTTGCTTTTAATAATTCTTCTCGGTCTTTTCTGATTTTCATTCCTTCTAAAGAAGCTACAATTCCCTGCAAAGGAGTTTTTAAAGCTTCGGCTTTTACTTTTTCAATTTCTGATGCCAAACGAGTTCTGTTATTTTCGCTAAATAAATTGGCAATTGCCAGACTAACAAAATTAGTATAACTCTGTTTTACAGCTTTTATGGCACGTGTTCGGTTTAGTTTTTTCTCGGCACTGTCTTCTTTTGAAGTAGAGTTTAGTAAAACCAGTTTCTCTATTTTTTTAGGATATAATTCGGCGAAAGCCAAAGCAACATAACCGCCCATAGAATGTCCCAGAATTGTTGTTTTTTCAATTTCAAGATGTTCCAAAACTTCGTTGACAACATTGGCATTATCTTCCATTTCGTGTACATAACCCAGACAATCTGTATCGCCATGACCTAATAAATCGATGGTAATAATGCGATGATTTTGAGCAAAAAAAGTAACATAATCATTCCACATTTTTTTGTTTTCCAAAAAGCCGTGAAGTAATACAATTGCGTTTCCTTCGCCAGAATCAGTAAAAGATATTTTGGTGTTTTTGTATAAAATATTTTTCAAAACAATGATTTTAAAGTGAGAATTACAAAGGTAATAATTGGTAAATCATATAAAGGATATAAGTTCATTTCAGTTAAAAAATAATAGTAATAGAGTTCAAATTAAATAAACTGAGATCACTTATATGGTTCAAAAAAAAAGGCTTCCATTTCTTAAAGCCATTTTTGGGATATTAAAATCGATTATCACCATCCAAGAGATTTCCTAATCCGCCGAGAAGACTTCCTTCATCACGGCTGTTTCCGCCAGATCTTGGTGCCGATGCAATAATACGGTCGGCTAATCTGGAGAAAGGAAGCGACTGTATGTAAACCGTTCCCGGACCTTTTAAAGTGGCATAAAATAATCCTTCGCCACCAAAAATAGAATTCTTGATTCCGCCAATAAATTCAATATCATAATCTACATCTTTGGTAAAACCAATAATACAGCCCGTATCTACTTTTAAGACTTCACCGTGACCCAATACTTTTTTAGCCATTGTTCCTCCAGAATGCACAAATGCCATTCCGTCTCCTTCAATTTTCTGCATAATAAAACCTTCACCGCCAAATAAGCCGCGTCCTAGTTTTTGAGAAAATTCTATGCCAACAGAAACGCCTTTGGCAGCGCATAAAAAAGAACTTTTTTGACAGATGAATTTACCTTGAAACTCAGTTAAATCAATTGGAAGTATTTTTCCAGGATAAGGCGATGCAAATGAAACTTTACTTTTGCTGTTGCCTTGGTTTAAAAATGCTGTCATAAACAAACTTTCGCCAGTAAGAACTCTTTTGCCTGCATTTAAAAGTTTGCCAAACAAACCTGAACCTTGTTGTTGAGAACCGTCTCCAAATATAGTTTCCATCTGGATGTTGTTTTCCATCATCATAAAACTTCCGGCTTCGGCAATTACAATTTCCTGCGGATCCAATTCTATTTCGACATATTGCATTTCTTCTCCAAAAATCTGATAATCTATTTCGTGCGCTTGCATAATTTCTAAGTTATTTGTTTTTAAAATTAGACTCATCATGCTTCAGAATGTTACAGTTTTTGGTCTACTTCAATGGTTTTTAAAAACATAAAAGCATTTTGTTATTTTAAATTAGTCTTAATTATGTGTTTGTTTACATTAAATTCTATATTTTTGCACCGTTATTATATTTTATCAGAATGGCATTAGTTAGTGATTTGACCACCAAAGTATTATTTGAAACCGAAAAAGGATACAGTTATCAATGTGATTTGACCAATAGTATAATCATCAATTTTGTTGATACAGTGTCAAGTTATAAAATTCAGGATTTTTTGATTTTTCAAAGAAAGGTTAATAGCGTCGACATTCTTAATATGCTTTACGACTTATCTGATCAGTCAGATGCGCAGCTGATAGAAACTACCAAAAGAAATTTTTCCAGAAATCTTACTATCTGCGAAATAGTGCAGTTAAGAGATTTATTAAACGGAACAAAGTTTACTCTCAACTTACATTCTATGCTTTGCAATATGGTTAATGTAGAGCTTATTTAGATTCTTACTTAGATTAAATCCAAATTTTCAGGCATTTAGGGCTGCTTTCTTTAATTTTTGTAATTTTACCACATCTAAAAATTAAAGGCCATGAAAGATTTACTAAGAACAAGTACTTCATTAGTTGAAGGAATCGAAAATATATTGAACTTACAAGCAAAATTAGAAAGTGATGCTTCTAATAAATATTTGGCTATGGCAGCATGGTTAGATAGAAACGGTTATGCACATACAGCATCTTATATGTACAAGCAAGCCGAAGAAGAAAGAGAGCATTTTCTAAAAGTTTTCAAATATATTACAGACATGGGAGGGATTGCAGTTACGCCATCTGTTCCAGAAGTGCAACAAGAATTTGCTTCTTTTAGAGAAGTATTCGAAATTGCTTTACAAAACGAAATTGCAGTTACTCAGGCAGTCAATAAAGTAATCGCAAAATGCAGAGCTGAAAATGATTATGCTACAGAAGATTTTATGATGTGGTATGTAGCTGAGCAGAGAGAAGAAGAGAAAAACGCAAGAAGAGCTTTAGAGCTTTTTGAGTTGATCAACGAAAACGCAGCTGATGGAAAATTCCAATTAGATGTGCAAATAGCTAAAATCGGATAATAACCGATTTATAAAATTTAAAAGCCCTTAA
>Ga0302347_1004665_pt1 | contig 10750 bp, 9 predicted proteins | sample PhyWR1_FD_202178 | JGI IMG/M metagenome (GOLD analysis project Ga0302347, IMG submission 202178) | Leaf surface microbial communities from wheat plants in UC Gill Tract Community Farm, Albany, California, United States - DLSL W.R1 (v2)... | ecosystem: Host-associated > Plants > Phyllosphere >...
GTCGGCAGCCAGCCAGACCGTAGAAGAAGCGCGGCACGTGCATTCCCTGCACGGTTATTTCCTGCGCCCCGGCGATGCGAAGTTGCCGGTGGTGTACTCGGTGGACCGCGTGCGCGATGGTGGCAGCTTCAGTACGCGCCGCGTGACGGCGATCCAGAAGGGGCATCCGATCTTCACCTGCACCACGTCGTTCCAGTACGACGAGCAAGGCTTCGATCACCAGACCACCATGCCCGTGGTGGTCGGCCCGGAAAACCTGCCGTCGGAGCTGGAACTCACTCAACAGCGTGCGCACCTGATCCCCGAGCACATGCGCGACAAGCTCCTGTGCCCCAAGCCCATCGAAGTGCGCCCGGTGACGGAGAAAGACCCGTTCAACCCGCAGCCGTCCGACCCGGTCAAGTACGTGTGGTTCCGTGCCGACGGCGCCCTGGCCGACGCGCCGGCGCTGCACAAGTATCTGTTGGCCTACGCCTCGGACTTCGGCCTGCTGACCACCTCGCTGCTGCCCCATGGCAAGACCGTATGGCAGAAAGACATGCAGGTCGCCAGCCTCGACCACGCGCTGTGGTTCCACGCCGACCTGCGTGCCGATGACTGGCTGCTGTACGCCATGGACAGCCCGTGGGCCGGCAATTCCCGTGGGTTCTCCCGTGGCAGCGTGTACAACCGCGCCGGGCAACTGGTGGCCTCGGTGACCCAGGAAGGCTTGATTCGCCATCGCAAGGATTGGGCATGAGCCTGTCGGACGTCAGGCACTGGGTGTTCGACATGGATGGCACCCTGACGGTGGCCGTGCATGACTTTGCCGCCATTCGTGTCGCCCTCGAGATTCCGCCCGAGGACGACATCCTCACTCACCTGGCCGCGTTGCCGGCCGAGGTTGCGGCAGCCAAGCACGCCTGGCTGCTGGAGCATGAGCGGGCGTTGGCGCTAGGTTCGGTGGCGGCCGAAGGCGCCGTGGAACTGGTGCGCGCGCTGGCCGGGCGGGGTTATCGATTGGGCATCCTGACCCGCAATGCGCGGGAGTTGGCGCACATCACCCTGGAAGCGATTGGCCTGGCGGACTGCTTTGCCGTCGAGGATGTGCTGGGGCGTGAGGATGCGCCGCCCAAGCCTGATCCGGGTGGCTTGCTGAAGCTGGCGGCCGCTTGGGAGGTGGTGCCTAGCGAGATGGTGATGGTCGGCGATTACCGCTTCGACCTCGATTGTGGCCGGGCGGCGGGGTCGCGGACGGTGTTGGTGAACGTGCCGCAGAACCCGTGGCCAGAGTTGTCGGACTGGCATGCCCCAGACTGCGTGGCCTTACTCGGGATGATCCAGCCCAGGCAATAGAGCTCAAATGTGGGAGCGGGTGTCTTCAGGGGGTGTTATTGGAAGAGTACCTGCTGGCCTTCCGGCGACGTAAACATCCCATCCCCGTTATGCCCCACCCCCGGCACTTCCACCAGCTTATGGCGCAACTGGGGATGCCGCTGCTTGAGGTAGTCAAAATAGTTGTGCCCGCGAATCAGGCGATACGCGCCCTGGGTTTCGGCGGCGCAGCTTTTATCCAGCGCGGGGTGGTTCGGGTCGGTGTCTTGCTGGCCCAGCAGGTAGGTGATGTCGCGTGATACATAGGCTTGCTCAAGCTGCTCGGCGCCCTGGCCCTTGGCGTAGGCCGGCAGGTTTTGCATGCCGTACTTCCAGTCGTTGAAGCCGGGGCAACTGGCGGTGTCGAACTTCACCGGACGTTGCGCAGTGAAGTAGGCATAGGACGACGGATTGGCCACCACGTAACGCAGGCTGATGCCTTCGGTTTGCAGGGTCGGGTGATCGTGACCGGTGAGGGCGAAACGCTGCACCACCTGGCCGCCGCCGGAATGGCCGGCGACCACGATTTCCTTGAGTGCCGGGAACAGCTTGCGGTTGCCCAGGTGCTTGATGATCTGGTCGAGGGCACCGTAGGCGCTGATCTGGCCCGGGCCGACGGAGGGCGCGCCGGCCATCCAGTCATTGCCATTCCAGTGCAGTACCTGAGTATCCAGAGGGTTGCGCTTGATGTCGGACGCATTGAGAAATTGCGGGGCAATCACCAGTGTGTTGGCGGCCTGGCCTGCCTGTTCGGCGGCGTCTTCACCACTTTGCAGGTAGGTTTGCGCGTTGCGCAGGCGCCCATGCACGATGATCAACGCGCGGGTGACCTGGGGCAGCGGCTGGTGCCAGTCCTGGCTCAAGCCCAGGCTGAGTTCGCCGGCATCCAGGTGAAAACGATCGGGACTGACCACCATGACGCCATGTGCTTTCTCGGCGGCCCAGGTGGGTGAGGAACAGGTAATCAGCACGCCCAACAGCAATCCCAATCGTTTATTCATCTAAAGACTCTTGGCGGTAAAGGTGTCGCATTGAGTGATCTGGCCCTGGGCGAAGCCGGTCTTGAACCAGCGAACCCGCTGTGCCGAGGTGCCGTGGGTAAACGAGTCCGGCACAACGCGGCCTTGACCCTGTTGTTGCAGGCGGTCATCGCCAATGGCGTTGGCCGCATTCAGCGCTTCTTCAATGTCGCCGGGTTCGAGCCAGTTCAGGCGCTTTTGGGCACGGTTGGCCCACACCCCGGCGAAGCAATCGGCCTGCAGTTCCTGGCGAACCAGCAGGCCACCATCGCCTTGCATCTGCCGGCCCTGTTGGCGCGCGGCCTGGATCTTCGACGAGATGCCGAGGAGCGTCTGCACGTGGTGCCCGACTTCGTGGGCGATCACATACGCCTGTGCAAAATCGCCGGCGGCCTGGAAGCGTTGCGACATTTCCCGGAAGAAATCCAGGTCCAGGTAGACCTGTTGGTCAGCCGGGCAGTAAAACGGGCCACTGGCCGACGTGGCGCCACCGCAGGCCGAATTCACCCGGCCGCGGAACAGAATCAGTTTCGGGTTCTTGTAGGTCAGCCCGTTTTCCTGGAACACCTGGCCCCAGGTGTCTTCGGTATCGCCCAGTACGGCACGCACAAAATCAGCGTGTTCATCGTTGGCCGGCGGCGCCTGGCGCGACTGCGTGCTCACCGACGGTGCCTGTTCCATTTGGCCGGTCAGTTGGCCGAGGATCTGCAACGGGTCCTGGCCGGTCAGCCAGCCAATGCCGACGATCAGCACGATGGCCGTGAGGCTCAGGCCCTTGCCGCCCCCAAAGCGCATGCCACCGCCACCACCGCCGCCACTGTCATCGCGGGCATCCACCACGTTGTCGCTGCGTCGGCCTTTTTTCCATAGCATGGGGCAATCCTCTCGATGAACTCTGAAACAGTGTTGTTGGTGCGTAGGAATGGCGCCAGCCCGGCTGTCCGAGAAGTTTGAGAGCTGCTTAGTATCGCTGCTCTCAGCCCGTTCCGGCAGGGGCGCCAGATGAAGTGTGTGTCAGCAAAACCAGGTCAGTCGCGGCAATAACCTTCGCCGGTGTCCACCACCAGGCAATCTTTTTTATCCGCCAGCCATTTCAGCCCGGTGGCGGGCCCGTCGCCGGCGCGCAGCAGTTGCGGGCCATCGGGACGGGTAAAGGCGATGCCGTCTTCGGCAGCTTCACCCTTGAAGGTGCCCGAGTCATCGGCGTCGAGGCCGTATTGCATGGTGAGGATGTAGTGACCACGGCCAATGCTGTCGTCCTTGGCGATGCTCAGGTTGAGGCCTTCGACGCCAATCCATTTGCCCACCCATTTGTCGGTGGGCGGGGTTTGCGGCACGAGGGTGGCCTGCACGGAAGGCGGCGCGGGCTTGGGCGCTTCCTTGGACTCCTGGTTACAGGCGGTCAGCAGGGCGAGGGCAGAAAGAACAAAGAGTGTTTTTTTCATAGCGGCAGGGCCTTGGTTAAAAAGTGTACAACGCAGAGGCTAAGGTGCAGCGTTGGACTCGAATCCCATGATTTAGTGCGCTGTTCGCACGGTGTTTAGTTATGCTCTTGGGGCAGACTCCGGCCCGGCTGCTAGATTACCGGGTTGAGTCCCACCGTGCGCCACGCAAGAGAATTCAATGACTGTCAGTACCCCGCTTTCCGGCGTCAACCACCCCTTCAAAGGCATCCTGCTGATTGTGGTGGCGACGTTTCTGTTTTCCAGCCATGACGCCTTGTCCAAATACCTGGCGGGGTTCTATCCGATCGTGATGGTGGTGTGGGCTCGTTACCTAGTGCACACCTTATTGATGGCGGGCATCTTCCTGCCGCAATCGGGCCTGCGGGTGCTGCGCAGCAAGCGGCCGGGGATGCAGGTGGTGCGGGCGCTGTGCCTGTTGGGCACCAGCCTGTTTTTCACCGCGGCGCTGCATTACATCCCGCTGGCGGAAGCCACGGCGGTGAACTTTCTCGCGCCGATCCTGGTGACAGCGCTGTCGGTGCCGCTGCTCGGCGAGCACGTGACGCGGGGCCAATGGCTGGCGGTGATCTGCGGGTTTGTCGGCGTACTGATCATCATCCACCCCGGCGGCGAACTGTTCACCCCGGCGGTGTTGCTGCCGCTGTGTTCGGCGCTGTTCTTCTGCTTCTACCAACTGCTGACGCGCATCCTCAGCCAATACGACACGCCCACCACCAGCAACTTCTTCGCCGGCCTGTGCAATACCCTGGTGATGAGTGCGATGGTGCCGTTCTTCTGGCAGGTCCCCACGCTGTGGCACGGCGTATTGATGCTGGCCTTGGGCACGTGCGGGATGACCGCCCACTTGATGCTGACCCAGGCGTTCCGCTTTGCGGCGCCGGCCTTGCTGGCGCCGTTCGGCTATTGCCAGATCGTGTTCGCGGGGTTGTTGGGCTGGTTGGTGTTCAACCACACCCCGGACCTGACCACAGTGGTCGGTATCGGGGTGATCTGCATGAGCGGGCTGGCCGCTGCCTGGCAGCAGCGGCGCAGGTAGATCAGGCGTCTACGGTAGGAATCTTGCGCGGTGCCATGAAGTACATCCAGGTCAGTGCGATGAAGTACATCGCCGGGATCAGGGTGAACAACACGGTGTAGTTGTTGTTGGTGACGGTGAGGATGTGGCCGACTATCTGGGTCATGAACATGCCACCGATGGCCGCGCACATGCCGCCGAAACCGAACACGGTGCTCATCATGTGCTTGGGCGTGTAGTCCATCACCAGGCTCCAGATGTTGGCCGTCCAGGCCTGGTGCGCGCCAATCGCCAGGGAGATGGCAAACACCGCGACCCACAGCTGGCTGGAACCGGCCGCCATGATCACGCCGACGATGCAGCAGGCAAACAGCAGCATTGACAGCAACCGCGCCTTGATCGAGTTCATGCCACGGCCGATCAGGAACGACGACAGAATCCCTCCACCCACGCTGCCGAAGTCGGCGGTCAGGTAAATGATGATCAGCGGGATGCCCATCTGGGTGACGTTGATGCCCAGGTTGTATTGCTGGTTCAGGAACGGCGGCAGCCAATACAGGTAGAACCAGAACACCGGTGCGGTCAGCGAGTAGGCGAGGGCAAAGGCCCAGGTGCCGCGCATGCGCAGGATACGGCTGAAGGGGACGCGGGGTTGCTCCGGTTCGACTTCCTGTTGCACGTAGTCCAGTTCGGATTGTTTGACGGTGGGATGGTCTTCGGGGTTGAAGTACTTCAAGCCCCAGAACAGCAGCCAGATCCCGCCGAGCGCCGACATGCACAGGAACGCCGCCTGCCAGCCCCACACGTGCAGGATCAATGGCAGCAACATCGGCGTCATCATCGCACCGACGTTGGTGCCGGCGTTGAAGATACCAGTGGCCACCGCACGTTCACCCGCCGGGAACCACAAGCGTGTGGTCTTGACACAGGCGGGGTAGTTGGCGGCTTCGGTCAGCCCGAGGATAAACCGGCACACCATGAACCCTACTGCAGAGGTGGCCAGGCCGTGGGCGCCGGTTGCCAGGCTCCACAACAAGACTGCGCAGAAGAACACGCGTTTCACGCCCACGCGGTCGATCAAGCGGCCCTGCAGCACGAAGCCGATGGCGTAGCCGACCTGGAACCAGAAGTTGATGTTGGCGTAGTCCATCGCCGTCCAACTCATCTCTTTGGCCAGGATGGGCTGCATCACGCCCAGGGCGGCGCGGTCGATGTAGTTCAGGGTGGTGGCGAAGAACACCAGGGCCAGCATGCCCCAGCGCGTTTTACCCACGGCCAGGGCGCCGCGGATCTTGTCGCCGATGCCGGCGTGCGGGTTGCCCGGGCGGTCGGCCAGGGCGGAGTTTTGCAGAGGCATGAGGTCGTACCCGTTTTTTGAAATTTTTATGGTGTGTTCTGGGTCTTTGTTACGGGGTCGATGGTGAGCAGCGGTTAAAAAACCGTCAATTCGCCAAAGCGGCATAGTGTTCGATAATCGCACCAAAAACTAACCGGTTCGTACATTTTAATTGCTGTGAACAGTTTAGCGGCCAATAATTTGCCGTAAATAAGACGAGCCTCAAATGCCGGGAGTCGCCGATGCAACGCTCTATTGCCACCGTTTCCCTGAGCGGAACCCTGCCGGAAAAACTCGAAGCCATCGCGGCCGCCGGGTTTGATGGCGTAGAAATCTTCGAAAACGATCTGCTGTATTACGATGGCAGCCCGCGTGAAGTTAGGCAGATGTGCGCCGACCTCGGCATTGCCATCACGTTGTTTCAGCCGTTTCGCGACTTCGAAGGCTGCCGCCGTGACCGCCTGGCACGCAATCTGGAACGCGCCGAACGCAAATTCGATCTGATGCAGGAACTGGGCACCGACCTGGTGCTGGTGTGCAGCAACGCCTCGGCCGACTGCGTGGGTGACGAGCGTATTCTGCTCGATGACCTCGGCCTGCTGGCCGAACAGGCCGGGCGTCGTGGCCTGCGCATTGGCTATGAAGCGCTGGCCTGGGGCAAGCATGTGAACACCTGGCAGCAGGTATGGAACCTGGTGCGTCAGGTTGATCACCCCAGCCTTGGCGTACTGCTCGACAGCTTCCATACCTTGTCCCTCAAGGGCGATCCAAGCGCGATTGCCGATATCCCTGGCGACAAGATCTTCTTTGTGCAAATGGCCGACGCGCCGATCCTGGCCATGGACGTCCTGGAGTGGAGCCGACATTTCCGCTGTTTCCCCGGCCAAGGCGAATTCGACCTAGCGGGGTTTCTTGCGCCGATCATCAAGAGTGGCTACACCGGGCCGCTGTCCCTCGAGATTTTCAACGACGGCTTCCGCGCCGCGCCAACTCGGGCAAACGCGGCAGACGGCCTGCGCTCCTTGCTGTACCTGGAAGAAAAGACCCGCGAGCGTCTGCAACAGGAAGCGCCGGTGCAGCCGGTCGAGATTCTGTTTGATACCCCGGCGGCCAGCGAGTACGACGGCATCGAGTTCCTCGAATTTGCCGTGGACGAAAGTCTCGGCGCCAAGCTGACCCACTGGCTGGAACGCCTGGGGTTCGTCAAGGCCGGGCAGCATCGCTCCAAGAGCGTCAGCCTGTTACGCCAGGGTGATATCAACCTGATCCTCAACTGCGAGCCCTATTCGTTCGCCCACAATTTTTTCGAAGCCCACGGGCCGTCGTTGTGCGCCACCGCGATCCGCGTCAAGGACAGCGCCAAGGCCCTGGAGCGTGCGGTGGCTTACAAGGGCCAGCCGTATCGCGGCCTGGTGGGGCCCAACGAACTGGAACTGGCGGCGGTGCGTGCGCCGGATGGCAGTCTGATTTACCTGGTGGACCCGAGCGAAGGCGGCCTGTACGACACCGACTTCAACCTGCAACCCGCCACGTCATCCAGCGGCGGCTTGCTGCGCATCGACCACATGGCCATGGCCTTGCCGGCCGACAGCCTCGACAGTTGGGTGCTGTTCTACAAGAGCCTGCTGGATTTCGAAGCCGATGACGAGGTGGTGCTGCCTGACCCTTACGGCCTGGTGAAAAGCCGTGCCCTACGCAGCCGCTGCAGCTCGATTCGCTTGCCGCTGAATATCTCCGAGAACCGCAATACGGCAATTTCCCACGCACTGTCGAGCTATCGCGGCTCGGGTGTGCACCACATTGCCTTCGACTGCGCGGATATTTTCGCCGAAGTTCGCCGCGCCAAAGAGGCTGGGGTGCCGCTGCTGGATATCCCGCTCAACTATTACGATGACCTGGCGGCGCGTTTCGATTTCGACGATGAGTTCCTCAGCGAACTGGCGTACTACAACGTGCTGTACGACCGCGACGCCCAGGGCGGTGAGTTGTTTCACGTGTACACCGAACCTTTCGAAGGGCGGTTTTTCTTCGAGATCATCCAGCGCAAGCATGGTTATGCCGGCTATGGCGCGGCCAACGTGGCGGTGCGTCTGGCGGCGATGGCCAAATCACGCAGCGGTGCGGTACGCCAGGCGCGTTTATAACGGCGGGCCGGGTGCTTCCTTCGGCGAGCATCGCGGCCCATAATCACGGCCTGCATAACACTGGCCGTGAGCGCACCATGACCTCCGAGGCACCCCGCAAGAGTCGTAAGAACAATCCGGAAAAGACCCGCGAGAACATACTCCAGGAAGCCATCGTCGAGTTTGTCCAGCAGGGCCTTTCCGGCGCTCGCGTGGACGCGATCGCCGAGCGCATCCACACCTCCAAACGCATGATCTACTACTACTTCGGCAGCAAGGAGCAGTTGTACGTCGAGGTGCTGGAGAAGCTTTACGGCGACATCCGCAACACCGAAACCCGCATGAACCTCACCGCCCTGGAGCCACGGGAAGCGATCCGCCGGCTGGTGGAGTTCACCTTTGATCACCACGACCAGAACGTGGATTTCGTGCGCATTGTCAGCATCGAAAATATCCACAACGCCGAATACGTGAAGCGCTCGGACTCGATCAAGGCAATGAACAGCAACATCCTCGAAGCACTGGGCGCGACGTTGCGTCGTGGGGCTGAGATGGGGCTGTTTCGCGAGGGGTTGGAGCCATTGGACGTGCACCTGCTGATCAACTCGTTCAGCTTTTACCGCGTGTCCAACCGCCATACGTTCAGTGAGATTTTTCAGATCGAGCTGTCGGATGAGGCGATCAAGCAGCGGCATCGCGAGATGATTTGTGATTCGGTGATGCGGTACTTGCAGGCCTGAACAAACGCGATTCCCTAAGTTGAAATGCAATCCGTGTGGGAGCGGGCTTGCCCGCGATGGCGGTGCGTCAGGTATGCAAATGTCGGCTGGCAAGCCGCTATCGCAGGCAAGCCAGCTCCCACAGGTTGATCCGGTTTTGTCAGTTAGGTATTCATGCTCTGGAAGTGCGCCAGCATCCGCTGTGCATCCGGCATCTGCCCACTGAACAACTCAAACGCCTTCACTGCCTGGAATACCGCCATGTTGCCGCCATCCAATGTGCGGCAGCCAAGGGCCCGCGCATCTCGCAGCAGTTCGGTTTCCAGCGGAAAGTACACAATCTCCGCTACCCACAGTTGCGCCCGCAACCACGCTGCAGGTACTGGCGTGCCGGGCAGCTTGGCCATGCCCATCGGCGTGGTGTTCACCAATCCATCGGCCTCGGCCATCGCGTTTTCCAGATGGTGGCCAACCTGCGCACGAGCGGCGCCGAAACGCTGCGCAAGGTTATCCACAAGGTCGCGCGCACGGCTGGCGTCCACGTCGAAAACACTCAAGTGCTCCACACCTTCCGCCAGCAGCGCATGGGCCACCGCCGCGCCAGCGCCACCGGCGCCCATCTGCACCACGCGTTGGCGGGCGACATCATTCAAGTTGCGGCGAAAACCTTCGGCGAACCCGAGGCAATCGGTGTTGTGGCCAATGCGCTTGCCGTCCTTGAAGACCACCGTGTTGACGGCGCCAATGCCGCGGGCCTCGTCAGACAATTCATCGAGCAACGGCAGGATGGCTTGCTTGCACGGGTAGGTGATGTTCAGCCCGGTGAAGTGCATGAGTTCGGCGGCGTGCAGCAGGTCGGGCAGGGCGTTGATGTCCAGGCGCAGGAGGTCGAGATCAATCAGGCGATACAGGTAGCGCAGCCCCTGGGCGTCACCTTCCTGTTCATGCAAGGCAGGCGTGCGGGAGGCCTGGATACCGGCGCCTATCAAGCCGGCGAGGATGCGCGGTTTCATCGGCACGACCCTTTGAACAGCTGGCTGAAGTGCTCCAGGGCCAAGTGATAACCATGGCTGCCGAACCCGGCCAGCACCGCCTTGGCGATAGGCGATACAAAGGAGTGATGACGGAAGGCTTCACGGGCATGCACGTTGGAGAGATGCACTTCGATCACCGGCACTTCGCTGGCGACCAACGCATCGCGAATCGCCACTGAGGTGTGCGTCCAGGCCGCCGGGTTGATCACGATGCCGGCGCAGCGGGCGCGGGCGCCGTGGATCCAGTCGAGCAATTCGCCTTCGTGGTTGGTCTGGCGAAATTCGATTTTCAAGCCGAGCTGTTCGGCGCTGCGGCCGCACAGGGCAGCGATATCGGCCAGGGTTTCATGGCCGTAGGTGGCGGGCTCGCGGGTGCCGAGCAGGTTGAGGTTGGGGCCGTTGAGCACCAGCACGATAGGCGGCATGGGAGAATCTCCACAGTTCTTGTTAGTTGTGTGGATAAAATGTACTGGTTGGTTAATTTGGTCAATTGATGGCAGCGGATGTGTTCGATTACCGAACTGTTAATCAGAATGTTCGTACGCTCGAATCGGATTAGATATCAATTGAAAATCATTCTCGACAACGCTTAAGATGCCCGCCTGTTTCCTTAACATTCCAGGGAGTCGGTTTGTCGGACGTGGATCTCAAGGGCCTGTTTCTCAAGCATGCCGATACCCTGCGC
>Ga0302347_1004666_pt1 | contig 10742 bp, 12 predicted proteins | sample PhyWR1_FD_202178 | JGI IMG/M metagenome (GOLD analysis project Ga0302347, IMG submission 202178) | Leaf surface microbial communities from wheat plants in UC Gill Tract Community Farm, Albany, California, United States - DLSL W.R1 (v2)... | ecosystem: Host-associated > Plants > Phyllosphere >...
AAAACCAACATTCCGGGGACAAGGGTTGGCCAGTCGGCTTCTTACAATCTTAGAAAACGAAGCTAGAAAGGGGGGCTGCTTTCATTTAATGCTTGAAACCGGCTATCGACAAATGGAAGCAATTTCATTTTATGAGCGCAACGGATATCAGCGTCGAGGGCCATTCGGCGGGTATGAATGTGATCCCAATAGCATATTTTTGGAAAAACTTCTCGAATCATAGCGTCAATGTGCAGCTGTGCTGGCCGGACGGATATTGCTCTAAGCGCAGCATTGAATTGTTTCGATGAAATCCTCAGAAATCATCACAAGGGTTCGCAGAGGCGTCTTTACACACTCTGTACCGAAAGCAGACTCTCAAGCTATTTTTATTATCTTCAACATCCCCCCTGGCGGCCCATCGGCCATTCTTATTGCGTAATTGCGTGATGGCCAGGCTTGAAACCATTGGCCCTAGAACCCACGATAGACCGCTATCGGCCAAAAGCGGTCATTGTGTCTGCGATACCAAGTCGATTCACCGAAATCGCTTTATCAGATGCTGAGCAGTACTCAAGCAATTCTGTCATGGCATACTGCTTTGATCCTCACCGACTCGGTTAAAACATGGATATTGATGGTTTCGCGCAGTGCCTCACCTACATCCAAGCTACGACAGTGAAAACTTCGGTGGATAAGTTTTTACCGCTGGCGGGCACGATAGTCGGTGCTGGTCTGGCTTTTGCTTTAAATTATTTCTCGGCTACACGAAAAGAAGCAAAGACGAAGGTTGCGAAGAAGGAGTGTTGCGAAGAAGATATTCATGAGCTCATGCACGTATGTAAGCATACACTGGAAAGCCTCCTTGAAATATGCGAAATAATAGCCACGAAAAATCGTCCAACGGGTCACAACCTGCTCTCGACAGTGAGTTTGCCGCTATTGGATAAGTATTATCCTGAAATAGCCCACACATTCAGCATCGATCAGCGGTACTGGATCAAGCTCGTTTTTAGGCACATAGAAGACATAAACAATTATCTCGAACTACTGATGAAGCATGAAGCAGAGACTTCTTTGTTTAGGATTTCCGTGCTAGTGATCAACTTGGAGACCTGCCTACTTGAGGTTTACAAGCGCTGCTATTGCATAATTAATGATAATAAATTCGAATTTTCAGAGCATGACGAGGCACTTGCCGAGCTAGGCATGACTCAAGAACGAATAGCGTGGTTAAATATGTTGAAGTCAAACGCTGAGAAAGCAAACTCGGTTCTATGCCTACCTAATACATAGCATAGGGAGAAGCTGATCTTCATACATAAAAAGTCCCGCATTGCGCGGGCTATTTATTTTCGATTTAAATTCTGGGCCTTCGGGAACAATACCTTGGAGGACGCAAATTGGTTATGCATCTCGGCCTCGGTCGGCACCCTGTCTCAGCTTTCTTTCGACCCGATATGGCGGGCGATCGCGATGGGCTGCTATCAGCCCAGAGTGTGTAAAAATGCTTCACCAAAATTGAAGTATGCGCATCTACGTTAAATCTGAAATTTATCGGCACGTCAGCAGATGGGGTCTCGCGTAAAAACGCGATTTGCAGTCCGATTTTGAGTATCTGTCGCGCTTAAAAACGTTTTTACACAGCCTCGGCCAGGAGCAGTCGGTGGCGGCAGGAAGAAGCGATCCTCAACGTCTGAATTCACTGAACCTGCGCGGCTTTTCGGGCAGGCTCACTGGAAAATTACTTTCAAGCCATTCTAGAAGTGCTCGTCTATCCCTGAATACTCTTTCGCTACTCTGACTAATCATGGGGTTAATCCCAGTTGGCAAAGCTTGCCGAACATCCTCTTGTAATGAAATACACCGTTTCCCATGGGCAAAGCAGTAACCCAATTCGAAAGCTACACCTTCGTCTATATGAGCACCATGAAGCACAGCCAATATGATATCTGCTTCGGCCATTGCTTGTACATCCGCATCAAACACCATTCTTGCAGCTACATCTTGAGGAATGCCACCACTTATGAGGTCTCTCATCAGTAGACCGTCTTCCTGAGGTAAAAAAACATTAAAAGTTGGCGACAAGTCTTTTTTTAGTGACTCGTTGTAAGCCAGCTCCATTTTATTGAAAAGTGGAGCTGCGAGATAAAGGCTCATTTTTCTAGACATTGGCAATATTCCTCATTTCAGTATCTAGATCGGCTGGGGAGTATACAGACGAAAAAATAATCCGCGCCACATCGCGGATTACATCCACTTCCCTTCTACTAGTTGAGTGAATTATTTTTGGCATTAAGGGCTTATAAAGTTCTAAGCTCTTACTTTGGAGCTTCGCAATCTTTTCCGGAGGCCAACTAGTTTCTTTTCTCTTGGTAATCAACCTCGACCAGATTTCGACTGGCTCGCCCACCATATGAATGATTTCTCCACTTTCAATAAGTTTTGATGATTTCCCAGGTCTGATGCCCTGATTAAGCATCGAACGAGCTCGTTCTTCTTCAGTCACGTCAACGACAAATGTGAGCGGATCTATTGGGGATCTGTCTACGAGAAAGAGGCCAATTTTTTGGTCTACCAAATAGTCGTTCTTTTTCCCAAACTGTTGGTTTGTCCAAGAGTCGATTGTCATCGTTATGTGAGTCGATAAATTTTCAGGAGAATTCGCCATGTCGGAAGGACGTTCGTCAAACCACTCATCGAGCGTTGTCAAATTCCCAAACTGACTCAAAACTGTAGACTTTCCAATCCCTATGGAACCTACCATATAGTAACAATACTTGGTCTGAAGTCCGAGGATATCAGATTCACGTAAAAACTCATCGTCAGGAATAGTTATTGCCAACAGGAACTCTCTAATATCAGAGCTCTTAAAAAATAAAGTTATCAAATTATAGTTGTTAAAATTCGCCTCAAAAACAGCCGCCCTTGACTGAGCATCTAGAACTTCATCATCGCCCATGAATCTGATAAAGTAATTATAATTCCCAGGGCTTATAGTGGCTGCTTTGCGCAACAAATGCAATAAAGTGGAATCGGTAAGTGAATGCCCTAGCAAGATACTGGTTTTTTTTGTTAATACATGAAGAAGTGTTGATAGCCCGCCACCTATTCCGTCCAGTAATTGATCTGCGAACGCACCGTCTGAAAATATAAGATTTTCACTTTGAAATTTTTTCTTATCAAAAGGCAAAAAACCGTTCGGATGATAAATGACACATTTATCTTTAGTAAACTGAGCGTGTTGAGACCATACGGTCTGATAAGGACGCTCATGTTTTGTCGGATTTAAATCAGCGCGTGATAATCCGAACTCTACATAGTCATCGAAGTTGTAATTGACGGTCAGCTCTGACTGCTTGATAAAATTTATCATCTCTTCAAAATACGGATGGTTATCTATCGTAGCGCGGCGATCTACCTCCTTCGTTTCACTATATAGAGCCTCATGAATTAACTCACGCCAATCTGATAAAATTTTTCTTTCAACAAGGTTGGCATTCGCGTACAGACCGCCCTCTAATATTTCGCATTTTTTATAAGAGTGAAATATTTCAAAAAGAACTAAAGCCGCTTTGCCTGGTGCACCTGAGACCAACACAGATTCGGGCGCTTTTAACTGCATGGCTTGCTTGATTTTTTCAATTAAGCGCTCCCATAGCGGGAGCTTTAGATCCCAACTTATTCCAGCCCCTAATACCAGGCTTGCTTTATTTTTAAGCAGCTGCACTCGAAGTTGACAGATATACTTCCAGGCCGATATGACTTCGCCAGATTGAAATTTTGATTCCGCAGAGGCCATTGGTCTTATCCCTAGTTGGTGAATAATGCTTAACTTAATTTTGATGTTGTCGTATTTGACATGCTCAATTCTCTACAAGTGGCCTTGTCATCTCTAAATATCGATGCCGCAAGTATATGCGAAACTTCAAACATCACGAAAGCTCAATCTGATGTTGCTCGTCCTTGCGGCCTTCGCCTGCCAGAAGATGAAGCGTATCTCAAGGTGGCGGTGAGTGCGATATATCTACGTAGTATCGTCATGCATTATGGTTGCTGAATCGTTTGCAGAGGCTCCGTAAGGTATGCCTCCTACCTGCATGTCAAACCAACGATGAATGAATCGTCCCTGATTTCGTACACGCGGAATGACCGCTATTGGCCGGTTAGCGACCGTTGCTCTGATTAGCCATCCTTGTCCTTCCCCACGTGGAGGACTTGCCATGAACATTGCTACCTGCAGCCGTCAGCCCTGGAACAAAGGAAAACTGGTCGGGCAGAAAACCCCACTCCGACTGAGAGATATCTGGGCCATCCGAGTAAGGCTTCAAATTGCGGAAAGAACCCGAGATCTGGCTCTTTTCGATCTGGCCATCGACAGTAAGCTTCGAGCCTGCGACTTAACCAAGCTCCGCGTGCGCGATGTCGCTCATGGCGAGCACATATCATCACGAGCCATGGTGATGCAGCAGAAAACGCAGCGGCCTGTGCAGTTTGAGATCACTGAGCAAACACGGTCTGCTCTCGCGGCCTGGATACATCGGGCCCAACTACGCAGCGAGGACCGCCTGTTTCCTAGCCGGCTGCATACTTCAGACCATCTATCTACTCGTCAATACGCTCGCATCGTCAAAGGCTGGGTGAAAGCCGTGGGCCTTGATCCAGCCATGTATGGCACCCACACAATGCGACGTACGAAGGCATCACTGATATATCGCAGGACGAAGAACCTGCGGGCGGTTCAGTTGCTGCTTGGCCATACGAAGCTGGAGAGCACTGTTCGATACCTGGGGATTGAGGTCGATGACGCCCTAGAGATGGCGGAGCAGACTGAGGTTTGACCATGTATAGCGACGGTCGACGTCAGACCGTCGCTAACCGGCCAATAGCGGTCATTCAGCACAGCTGGAAATGGCCGGGAGCTGCCAATCGCAGCCCCCCATTGGCCTTGTTTTACGAATACGGGATTTTGGGTAGTTGCAGGCCGTGCACACAGTCATTGGCAACGTTGACGCACAGCGGTTAGCCAACGGGAAACTACCTCTAACTCTTTGTCGGTAAATTCTTCCGTCAATGTCGCGTTCAATGGGCCTAATTCGGTCGTCGCCAGTAATGCTGCTTCTAATCCTGCCTCTGTTAGCCAGAGCCGGTAGCTGCGCTTATCTTGTCCATCGACTCGACGATCGATCAACCCTGACTTCACCATTCGATCCGCTAACCCGGTCATGGCCGATGGCGCGATATCCAAGGCAGATGCCACTTCTCCGCTAAGTGCCCCATCTTGGGCGCGGATTACAAACAGAGCTCCGGCTTGAGTTGCACTGATGCCTGCGGTATTGGATACGTGCCGTTCAATATGCCTGGATAAACTTTTTTGAGCTGAGTTCAATAGATAAATGTAGCGACGATCATGTCTCATATTGATTTTCCGGCAATTGGGTATTCAACCAAGCGACTACTATCGGCCACAGTTTGTCAGCATGCCGATGACGGAAGAACCCCAAATGGCCGATAGAAAATCCTTCACTGTCTTCGGGGCCTAATTGGCGGCGTTCAACAGTGCACTTAGTTAGATGCCCCATCATCAGGTCGATAGCTTGCGCCGGTGCCCAAGGATCATCATTGAAACCTAACGCCAGAATAGGTAACGAAGGTCGAGAAAATCTGGCTGCTGCGTTAACTGATGGGTCATCAAAAAAATAATTGCGAAGGCTTGTCCAGCGTGACCACTCGAGCATGACATTCGCAGGAATATCCTCTCCGAGGCCCAGTCTGCGACCCGGAACGTAACCGAAGAGTTTGGCGGTTAGAGGCCCTATGATTTTCAGCAGAACCGATACTTTCAAACGCTCCATGCCTGGCTTTATAAATCTGAGACAGCCTGCATGTGAGCATATAGTCACAGCTGCATGCAGCTTGCGACTGCTAGCACTCAACCCGATGGCGTGGCCACCAAAGCTATGGCCTACAGCTAAATGGGCAAGGCTTGGGTAATGCTCAGACACCCACTGCGTTACGGCCTCGACATCGTTGTCAGCCCACGACGTAAATCCGGCTTTAACATCCTTCGGATGTGGCCCATCCCTACCGACGCCCCGGTAGTTGTATGTGATGACAGTGAAGCCATTCTCTGTCAAAAATTGTGCAAAAGCGAAATACATTCGTTCGGTGACAGCCGTCGCAGGATTGATTTGAACGACTGCTTTAGCAGCGCCAATCGCCTCGTGAACATGGAGCTTCACAGGACTACCATCAGGGCAAATAGCTGTGTTTTGTACTGGGCTCATAGGATTATTTCGCATGCGAAATAATATACTTAACATGCGAAATACACACTCATCAAGCCATTCCTACATGTCGCGCTTGTTTTAGGGCTTGTGGCAAGTTAAATCTGGCTAGTTTTTCTCACGACGGTTGCCGTTTGAATTGATCGCGGAAGGGCGTTGGTGACCGCTTTTGGCCGTGAGCAGCCCTTCGTGACAGGCTGCTATCGGCCACAAGCAGCCTCTCGGAGGTATCTACGAAGCTTGAGGCGATTCAGATTTCAAGGCTTTAAAAGAAAACTAGGGGCGCCGCTCTTGCAATAACTGACGGGCGGAATCAGCCATCACCGGAAGAGCGCCGGCCAGCATCAAGAGATCTTTGAGCACTAGGCGTCCTGCACCAGACAGGAATGGAAAGCCATGTTCACCATCACCAAGATCCGGTACCCAGGCTTCAGGTGTGGTGAGCAGGAAGGTTAAGGTCACCAGCGGTGTACCGAAGGCCAGCGCCCCACCAAGCAGACCGGCGCGTCGCGAGATCGGGTTGGAAAGCACCAGCAGACCGATCAGAATTTCTACTACGCCCAGGCCGTTGGAAAAGATGTATGTGTTATTTGCGGTCTGCCAGACGCGCTTTTCCGCATTCAATTCACCCTCGTGGGTCAGGTGTGCCTTGTAATCCTCGGGATGTTCATAAAAAAAAGACATAAACGGGCTGTTGGCGACAAATGGGGTAATGCTATCGGCTTCGTAAGGCGCGAATTTGAGCGCCCCGATCCACAAGAAAACTACGGCGATCGCCAGTCTCATGAGGTGTGTGCCAAGGGTGTCGAGCTTGCTGATGAATTGCAGCCATGTAGTGAATGAAGCGAGCATCAGACTTATCCGAATATTTGGAATGTGAAACCAGTCTGAAGCTTAGCCGCGAGACGCTTTTGTGCGTCATGCTCAAGTTATTGTTCGATCGTCTCAACAAGTGGCTGACGTCTGGATGTATCAGGTAAGCCCCGGCACGTTTAAGTGTGCGGGGCCGGTGGAGTTATGGCGAAAGAGCTATTTTTTCAAGGTGTCGTACGCCTCAAGAGCGCGCAGTGAATAAATATAAGCGGCGCCTGCGTTCAACGAGATCGCAGTGGCCAAGGTCGCAGCCACTTCCTCGCGGCTCGCACCAGCCTTAATGGCCGCATCAGTGTGAGCTGCAATACAGCCGTCGCAGCGTGTAGTGATGGCGACTGCAATGGAGATCAATTCGCGGGTCTTGGTGTCGAGCACATCGTTTTCGGCAGAGGCTTCTCCGAGGGCCATGTAGGCTTTGACCATTTTTGGATTACTTTTGCCCAGCGCGCCGAAAGCTTTCTGGATGGAGGGTAATAATTCGGACCAGTTAATGAACATTGCGGTAACTCCTGAGGGGGGTTGGGTGTAATGTTTAACCTTGTTTAGTGTATGCCCTAGTCCTATTTTGATTAGTTCGATACGCTCTGTTTTTTCTGCGATGCGCTCAAATGAATTCGATCGACAAGCTCATCAGCCTCGCCAATGTTCGTGGCAGTCTGGATTTACGTTGCCAATTTCAGGGTGACTGGTCCCTGGAGCATGAGCAGGAAGCGCTGGGCAAAGCGCCATACCACGTGGTGCTGTCGGGTGAGTGTCGGGTGGAGCTTCCAAGCGGGCAGCGTCTTTCTATGCGCGCCGGCGACGTTCTGCTCCTGCCGGGTGGTGCGCCGCATGTGCTGCATAGTCCGGGCAAAGCTGTTGCGCCAACATTGGTATCGGCAAAGCGTATCGACGCTGGCATATTGCCCATACATCGCATTGGCGGCGTGAGTGCGGATCTGGACATGCTATGCGGCTGCTTTCACTTCAACCGAACTTCGTTGCTATTTGCTTCATTACCTGACTACCTGTTGATACCCAGCGGCACGCTCCCAGCGGATGGACCATTACAGTCTCTGGTCGATTTATTACGCGGGGAAGCAGACGGCGATCAGATTGGAGCAAAATTTTTGCTCGATGCTCTTTCTCAGGCGTTATTCACCCTGATCCTTCGCGCCCATCTATCTAGCCATGGCCAAGACATCGGCACGCTCGCCTTGCTCAGCGATAAACGTCTGGGCCCCGTATGGCAGGCGATGTTGGCTGATCCTGCGCACGAGTGGACCATCCAAAATCTAGCAGATATCGCGTGCATGTCCCGAGCATCTTTCATGCGGGCGTTCGTTCGTGTGGCTGGTGTGTCGCCATGGGTATTGCTTACGCAAGTCCGTATGGAATTGGCGTTCAGCCTGCTGAGTCATTCGCATCTGGGATTAAAAGATATTGCCTTGCAGGTTGGTTACCAATCGCAGGCGGCGTTCAGCAAAAAATTTAAGGAGGTTTATGGGGCGCCTCCAGGGAGAATGCGCCGCAGAATTTAGAGCTGTCACTTAGGTAGGGGTGACCAGAGATGGCCGTTTTCTGCCTGTTGTGATCGGCGGAGAGCGGCCAATAGCGTCCCTTCAAATATTTGAGTTGTAAACTGTTGGAAATACAGACGCCATGATTAAGGTCGAGGTGATCTAGGGTGTCTGAGCGTCGGTTCAGCCAGACGGCTTCGCTTAGGGTGCAAACGTAGGAATTGCCGAATCACGCTCCCATGGCGGACAAGGCGACCAAGCCTCCACAAGCTTATCGATGAAGAGACGAATTTTTGGAGAGAGATGTCGCTTGCTAGGGTAAATCACCCGAATAGGCTCTGCGGCCTCTGCATACCCTGCGAGCAATTGAACGAGTTTGCCGCTCCTCAAATCGTCATTTACCACATAGGAAGGAAGAGTCGCGATGCCTAGGCCAGCGACAGCTGACTGGTGCAATGACTCAGCACTGTCCATCTGTAGCCTTCCACCATGAGTAACGGGCACGGAGCTACCATTCACGCGAAAATTCCAAGGAAGCAATCTCCCACCGCTCACGAAATGCAGGCACTGGTGCTCGGACAAATCCTCAGGCGTTTTGGGCTCGGCATGCTCAGCCAGATACTTGGGTGAAGCGCAGGTAATCATTTGTTGATAGGCCACGGTACGCGTGAGCAACCGAGAGTCTTCCTTCGGTGGCCCGATGCGCATGGCCAAATCAAATCCCTCATCGATCAGATCGACCAGCCTGTCGGAAAATGTGATATCGACGCTCAAGGAGGGCCAATCCTTAAGACAGCATTCGATGTGCTGAAGGACATGAAGTCTGCCTAATGCTACCGGCAGGCTCATCCGCAGTCGCCCACTGGGTGTTGAACGACGAAACGCAAGGGCATCCTCCACGTCGTCCAGATCCTGAAGAACGCCCACGCAACGCTCATACAGAACCTGGCCGTCATCCGTCATGCTTAAACTGCGCGTAGTACGATTCAGTAAACGTACCTGTAAACGAGCCTCGAGCCTGACTATCGACTTCCCCACTGCAGAGCGCGTAAGGCCAAGCTGCTTGGCCGCCGCAGTGAAGCTTCCAGCGTTTACCGAGCTTACAAACGCTGCGATATCATTCAGGTTATGGAGTTCCATGGGGCCTCAAGGGTCTCAACGTTCGGGCGGCTTAGCACCTGTTATGGGGAACCCTATTCCCCAATACTAAGCATAGTATCTCAATTAGCTAATCCACTCCCATCGATCAATTGAGGTCATTATGAACACTAAAGTCCAAGCAGCCGTCCAAACCTGGGCCAACAGCCTTAGCGATCTGGTACCCGTTCTTAAGGGAATTGATACCACCACAAAAATGAGCGACATCCGCGACTCTTACGCAAAAATGCTCGCGCAAAATCCAGCGCCAGCTGGCGTTAAATTCGAAGCAGTCAACATGGGCGGCGTCCCCGGCACACTGGTTACCCCGGACGAGATCAAAACTGACGCAGTAGTGATGTATATCCACGGCGGCGCCTACATTGTAGGTCGTCCAGACGGCTACCACGGCATCGGAGGCAATTACGCGAAAATGCTCGGTGCTCGTGTGTACATGCCAGACTATCGTCTTGCTCCTGAGCACAAGTTCCCAGCCTCTGTTGACGACACATTGCGCGCCTACGAATGGCTGCTTGAGCAGAAAATCCCAGCTAACAAAATTGCGTTCTCTGGCGAGTCGGCTGGCGGCGCGATGGTTGTCAGCATCATGGTTGCTGCTAAGTCGAAAGGGCTTCCATTGCCTGCGGTTGGCTCCTCCATCTCACCATGGGCGAACCTTGAACACACCGGTGCTTCCATGAGCAACCGTGAAGGTCTGGATCCTCTGAACTCCAAGCCTGTCCTGGACATCCTCGCCAGAGCATTCCTAGGCGACACATTGGCCAATCATCCTCTGGCCTCACCTGTGTTCGCGGACGTCACCGGTCTTCCACCAATCCTGGTGCAGATCGGCGAGAACGAGCTGATGTTGAGTGATGCAATGCGCCTTGCAACTCACCTGGCTGATAACCGCGTTCGCGTAAACCTGGAAGTATGGCCTGCGATGTTCCACGCCTGGCACTTCTAC
>Ga0302347_1004669_pt1 | contig 10739 bp, 10 predicted proteins | sample PhyWR1_FD_202178 | JGI IMG/M metagenome (GOLD analysis project Ga0302347, IMG submission 202178) | Leaf surface microbial communities from wheat plants in UC Gill Tract Community Farm, Albany, California, United States - DLSL W.R1 (v2)... | ecosystem: Host-associated > Plants > Phyllosphere >...
CCGACCTTGACCTGCTGTCCCTCCCGAACCAACAGCCTACGGTTATGACCGTATGCACTGACGTAGGTATCACTGTGTTTGATGATGATTAATTCGCCGTAGCCCCTCAATCCACTGCCGGCGTAAACAACTGATCCATCAGACGCAGCCAAAACAGGCTGTCCCAAATCCCCGGCGATATCAATACCTTTATTCAAACTACCGTTTGAAGAAAATTTGCCAATCAAAATGCCATTCGAAGGCCAGCCCCAGCCTTTTGGCGCAGGGCCTGCAGGCAGTGCCGCTACTGGCGCTGGCGCAGCAGCTGTTGCGCCCTGACGCTTGATTACCGTGGTCTTGCTGCCTGCAGAAGACGATACGACGGTGGTTGTGGTGCCACTTGCCGGCAAGGTTCCGGCACGCCCGTCAAAGCGAATTGTTTGACCTGGGACAATAGTGAAAGGAGCAGCAATGTTGTTTTTCGCTGCCAGGGCCTTCCAGTCCCAGCCGTAACGAAAAGCAATCGAGAACAAGGTGTCGCCACGGCGCACGACGTATTGCCCGGTGGTTACTGCCGGACGCTGAGCCACCCCATTGCGGTCAACCACACGCACGCCGTTCTTGGTTGTGCTGGAGCATGCTGCCAACAAAACCAGTGTGGCACTCAGTAGTAGACCGACCACCAGTCTGTGATAGCTTTTGATATCCATACGCTGCGCAATGACTGTGAGACTCACCCGCCGCTCCCTTTGAAGATGGCTAAATATTAGAACGCCAGTACTGGCCATGGTTTGTCGCAAGTATAACTGGCTACGCAGCTTACAGATTGCAAAGCCGAATCATAAAAAATCAGGCAATGGCAGAGCCCGGCCGCTGCGCAGTATGACCTGCGCCCGGCCCTATAATTCAGCAGGGCCAAACAAAGACTCAGGCCAACGGCCCGTTGAGCAATGGCACAAAACGCACATTGCCGATCACGCGACGGGCAAAGCCGTGTTCTTCGCGCACGATCAGCATCAATTGCTGCACTTCACCCGAACCCACCGGGATCACCAGACGTCCCCCGGGAGCCAGTTGATCCAGCAACGCCTGCGGCACATCGGTCGCCACTGCTGTCACGATGATGCCGTTATAAGGCGCCAGCGCAGGCCAGCCTTCCCAACCATCACCCCAGCGGAACACCAGGTTGCGCAAATTGAGCTCAAGCAGTCGCTCCTTGGCCCGATCCTGCAGCACCTTGATCCGCTCTACCGAAAATATCCGTTCAACCAGTTGCGACAGAACCGCGGTTTGATAGCCCGAGCCGGTCCCAATCTCCATCACCTTGTCCAGCGGACCGTCCTCAAGCAGCAACTCGCTCATGCGGGCCACCATATAAGGCTGGGAGATGGTCTGGTTGTTGCCTATCGGTAGCGCTGTGTCTTCGTAGGCCCGGTGCGCCAATGCTTCATCAACAAACAGATGCCGAGGCGTACGCCGAATAACCTCAAGCACTTTCTGGTTAACGATGCCCTCTTCACGCAGGCGCTGAATAAGCCGCTCCCGGGTGCGCTCGGAGGTCATGCCAATGCCGCGATGCATCAGGCCGTCCTGTTCGCGCCCCATCAGCCCATACCCTCCAGCCAGACACCGAGGCTTTTGAAGCCATCCCCAAAAGTACGGTCCAGTTGCAGCGGCGTGATCGAAACATAGCCCTGCATCACGGCATGAAAATCCGTTCCCGGACCTCCGTCCTCAGCATCGCCAGCAGCCGCAATCCAGTAGCCGGCCTTGCCCCGAGGGTCGACAAAACGTACCGGGGCAGCAGCACGGGCACGATGCCCCAGACGCGTGAGTTGAATACCGCGGATTTTCTCAAGCGGCAGGTTAGGAATATTCACGTTGAGGACCGTACGCGGCGGTAAATCCAGCACCGCATGAGCTTCAATCAGCTTGCGGGCGAAATAGGCCGCCGTCGGCAAATTGTCCAGTTGACGTGACACAAAAGAAAACGCGAACGAAGGGCGATCCAGAAAGCGCCCTTCAAGCGCCGCAGCCACAGTGCCGGAATACAGCACATCATCCCCCAGATTGGCACCCAGGTTGATGCCCGAGACCACCATGTCCGGTTGCTGCTCCAGCAAGCCATTAAGGCCCAGGTGAACGCAATCGGTAGGCGTACCATTAATGCTGATAAAGCCATTGGCCAGGGTGTGCGGATGCAAGGGCCTATCCAGCGTCAGCGAACTGCTCGCCCCGCTTTTGTCTTGCTCGGGCGCGATTACCACGCACTCGCAATAATCGGCCAGCGCGCCATAAAGCGCGGCCAGACCCGGGGCCGCGACCCCATCATCGTTTGAAATCAGAATACGCATAGGCTGTCCGTTTGACCCAAAGGCACCAGATCAACTAGTTCGCGCACCAGGACAGTAGCGAAGCATCCGGCCGGCAGAACAAATTCCAGTTGCAGAATGTCAGGTTCCGGATAATGCCACGTCAACCGGCCAATGGGCAGCCGCAGGATACGGCGCTCATGGCTCATGCCTGCTCGAACCAGCCAGTCACGCAAATCAGCTTCACGCTCTGCAATTGACTGCTCCAGCTCATGGGTAGCGCCGGTAGTTGGCGAATCCCCCTCACCCCACTGCGGGCCAGTGGGGTGAAGATCGAGAATGGCCAGTCGCGGATCGCTGCATTCAGCCTCACCTGCCGGAAAAAAACTGCGGCTATCGGTAAAGGCCAGCAAATCACCTACCTGCGCACGCTGCCAGCTACCATCGGCCACCCGCGCCGCCAGCACCTGATTGAACAGATAACTGCGTGCGGTGGATAACAGCCGCGAGCGTACGTTGCGCTGCTCAGGCAAAGCCTTGCGCGCAGCATAATCACGGGCCTCACCCAGGTTACCGCCCTGCCAGCCGAAACGCTGGCTACCGAAATAATTCGGTACGCCCTGTTTAGCGATCAGTTCAAGACGTTGCGCCAGCGCTTCCTTGTCCCCGGCCAGTTGTGTCAAACGCAAGGTGAAACCGTTGGCGGCATGGGCGCCACGTTGCAACTTGCGTTTGTGGCGTGTGCTTTTCAGAATTTTAAGCGTGTCGTTTTCAGCGCCAGACAGGTCAGGATCGGCCTTGCCCGGCAACTGCACGCTGAACCATTGACGGGTCAGTGCCTGACGGTCTTTCAAGCCGGCGTAACTGACTGTACGCAGCGGCACACCTGCGGCCTTGGCGATACGCCGCGCGGCTTCTTCAGTATTAAGTCCACGCTTCTCGACCCACAGCCACAGATGCTCGCCGTCTCCGGACAACGGAATATCCAGCACTTCATCAACCTGGAAGTCTTCAGCCGTGGCCTTGAGCACCGCAGTACCCAAAGGCTCGCCATAAGCCAACGGCCCCAGCAGATCAAACTCGTTCATCCGCGAACCAACAACGCGATGGAATGCACTGCGATGCCTTCTTCACGACCGACAAAGCCGAGCTTTTCGGTGGTGGTGGCTTTAACGTTTACCTGGTCCAAATCAACCTCTAGATCCGCCGCAATCAGCGCGCGCATCGTTTCAATATGCGGCGCCATTTTTGGCGCCTGGGCAATGATGGTGTTGTCGACATTGCCGACTTTCCAACCTTTGGCATGGATCAGCCCGACGACATGACGCAACAGGACGCGGCTGTCTGCGCCCTTGAAAGTCGGGTCGGTATCAGGAAAGTGCTTGCCGATGTCGCCCAGCGCCGCAGCGCCCAGCAAAGCATCGCTGAGTGCGTGCAACAGCACGTCGCCATCAGAATGGGCCAACAGCCCGAATTTGTGGGAGATCCGCACGCCGCCCAGGGTTATAAAATCGCCTTCAGCAAAACAGTGCACATCATAGCCGTGGCCAATACGCATAAAAAAACGCCCCGATTAAGTCAGGGCGTGATTCTACCCACTATTAAGCGCTTAGTGCGCTCGCGTGGTGACGCAAGTGGTCGTCAATAAAGCTGGCGATGAAAAAATAGCTATGGTCGTAGCCCGGCTGCAGACGCAAGTTCAACGGATGCCCCGCCAGTTTCGCAGCCTGCTGCAGTGCCTCGGGCTTGAGCTGCACACTCAGAAAGTCGTCCCGATCTCCCTGATCCACCAATAGCGGCAGCTTTTCACGGGCCTCGCTGATCAAAATGCACGCGTCCCATTCACGCCACCGCGAGCGCTCATCCCCCAGGTAATGGGAGAAGGCCTTTTGCCCCCACGGGCAATCCATCGGGTTGCTGATCGGCGCAAAAGCGGACACCGACTGATAGCGCCCCGGATTGCGCAGCGCACAAACCAAAGCTCCGTGGCCACCCATGGAGTGTCCGCTGATCCCGCGTTTTTGCGAGGCAGGGAAATGCGCTTCAACCAATGCCGGCAATTCCTGCACCACATAATCATGCATGCGGTAATGCTGAGCCCAAGGCTGCTGCGTTGCGTTCAGGTAAAAACCTGCACCCAGGCCGAAATCCCAGGCGCCATCCGGATCATCCGGAACCCCGTCGCCACGGGGGCTGGTGTCCGGCGCCACGATAATCAGCCCCAGCTCGGCGGCCATTTTCATAGCGCCGGCCTTGTGCATGAAGTTTTCATCGGTACAGGTCAAACCCGACAGCCAGTACAACACCGGCAGCCTGGCGCCCTGCTCGGCCTGGGGCGGCAAGTACACGGCAAATACCATGTCGCAACCCAGTACTTCAGAACGGTGCCGGTAGCGCTTGTGCCAGCCACCGAAGCTTTTCTGGCAGGAAATATTTTCCAGTGTCATGGACAGCTCCAAGCTTTCAGCTGCAAGCCACAAGTAGAAGCGGGCATGTGTTTCTCCCGCTTATAGCTTGTAGCTTGCAGCTCTTCGTCAGAAGTGGATTACAGTACGAATGCTTTTGCCTTCGTGCATCAGGTCGAAAGCCTTGTTGATGTCTTCCAGGCCCATGGTGTGGGTAATGAAAGTGTCCAGCGGGATTTCACCGGTTTGCGCCATGTCGACATAGCTTGGCAACTCAGTGCGCCCACGCACGCCACCAAAGGCCGATCCACGCCAGACTCGGCCGGTGACCAACTGGAACGGACGGGTCGAAATTTCCTGACCGGCACCGGCGACACCGATGATGACGGACTCGCCCCAACCTTTGTGGCAGCACTCCAGTGCCGCACGCATCAGTTGCACATTGCCGATGCACTCGAAAGAAAAATCGACGCCGCCGTCAGTCATGTCGACTATCACTTCCTGAATCGGGCGATCAAAGTCCTTCGGGTTGACGCAATCGGTCGCGCCCAGTTGCCTGGCGATTTCAAACTTGCCCGGGTTGATATCGATGGCAATGATCCGCGCGGCCTTGGACTTTACTGCGCCGATCACCGCTGAAAGGCCGATGCCGCCCAGGCCGAAGATGGCTACGGTGTCGCCCGGCTTGACCTTGGCAGTATTGATCACGGCACCAATACCCGTGGTGACACCACAACCCAGCAGGCAGACCTTCTCCAGCGGTGCGTCTTTTTGAATCTTGGCCACCGAGATTTCCGGCAACACGGTGTATTCCGAAAAGGTAGAGGTGCCCATGTAATGGAAAATTGGCTGCCCTTTGTAGGAGAAGCGCGTGGTGCCGTCCGGCATCAGGCCTTTACCCTGGGTGGCACGAATCGCCTGACACAGGTTGGTTTTGCCTGACAGGCAGAATTTACACTTGCGGCATTCCGGCGTGTACAGCGGGATGACGTGATCGCCCACTGCGACGGAGGTAACACCTTCGCCGATCGCCTCGACTACAGCGCCGCCTTCATGGCCCAAAATCGACGGAAAGATGCCCTCCGGATCGGCCCCCGACAAGGTGTAGGCATCGGTATGGCATACACCCGAAGCCACCACCCGCAGCAACACTTCACCCGCCTTGGGCATCGCAACGTCAACTTCGACGATTTCCAGCGGTTTCTTGGCCTCGAAGGCTACGGCAGCACGTGACTTGATCATCAATCGACTCCAGCAAAGTTAAAACAAGACCAGGAGTGTAAATCAGCGCTGACTGATTAATAATCCGGACAAAAGCAAAACATTATTGCCATACAGGGATAATCAACTGTGAATGAGAGCCGCTGGGAAGGCATTGATGAGTTTGTTGCGGTGGCCGAATGCGGCCAGTTCACCGCTGCTGCAGAACGCCTTGGCGTGTCCTCATCGCACATAAGCCGTCAGGTCGCCCGACTCGAAGAACGCCTGCAAACCCGACTGTTTTATCGCAGTACGCGCCGGGTAACCCTGACCGAGGCCGGTCAGACATTTTTACAGCACTGCCAGCGCTTGCAAGACGGCCGCGAAGAAGCCCTGCGTGCAGTCGGCGACCTGGCCAGCGAACCCAAAGGCATGCTGCGAATGACCTGCGCAGTGGCCTACGGCGAACGCTTTATCGTGCCGCTGGTGACACGTTTTATGGGGTTATACCCGCAGTTACGGGTCGATATCGAACTGAGCAATCGTCCATTGGATCTGGTGCACGAGAGCCTTGATCTGGCCATCCGCCTGGGCCGGCTGCAGGACTCACGACTGGTGGCCACCCGCCTGGCACCACGACGTATGTATCTGTGTGCATCGCCGTCCTACCTGGAACATTACGGCCGCCCCCATAGCCTGTCGGAATTGAGCCGCCACAACTGTTTGATTGGCAGCTCAGATCTATGGCAATTGCAGCAGGACGGGCGCGAATTTTCGCAGCGGGTGCAAGGCAACTGGCGCTGCAACAGCGGGCAGGCAGTACTGGATGCAGCCCTGCTGGGGGTCGGGCTGTGCCAGCTACCGGACTATTACGTGCTGGAGCATTTGAAGACCGGGGCTCTGGTGTCTTTGCTAGAAACTCATCAGCCACCCAATACCGCGGTTTGGGCGCTCTATCCGCAGCAACGGCACCTGTCGCCAAAGGTCAGGAAGCTGGTGGACTATCTGAAGGAAGGATTGGCAAAGCGTGAGGAGTATTTGGGTTAGAAACCTGTAGCAACGAGCTTGCCTCGCCATCTTTTGATCTTTTAAAAGATCGCGAGGCAAGCTCGCTGCTACAGAGGGATCAACGATTGACCCAGCGCAACCGCAGCCACTCGAGGTCCTCGGGGCGGGTCACCTTGATGTTGTCCGAGCGACCCTCGATCAGGCGCGGCGCGAGGCCCGCCCACTCCATGGCTGAGGATTCATCAGTGATTTTGGCATCCGCCACCAGGCTATCAGCCAGGGCCCGGTGCAATGCTCCCAGACGGAACATCTGCGGCGTGTACGCCTGCCAGATCAGACTGCGATCGACGGTTTCAACCACCCGGCCATGCTTGTCGACGCGCTTGAGCGTGTCCCGCGCAGGAACCGCCAGCAAGCCACCGACCGGGTCGAGGGCCAGTTCGCGCAGCAATTTGTCCAGATCTTCACGGGACAGGTTCGGGCGTGCGGCATCGTGAACCAACACCCAATCGTCATCAGACGCGCCCAGTGCATGCAGATGCAGCAACGCATTGAGCACCGAATCGGCACGCTCGCCCTCTACCCGGGCGATCCGTGGATCGGCGGCACAGGGCAAGGAAGGCCAAAAAGGGTCATCAGAAGCAATGCTGACCACCAGCCCCTTGAGGCCCGGATGGTCAAGAAAACAGCCGAGGCTGTGTTCCAGAATACTGCGCCCGCCCAACTGCAAATACTGCTTGGGACGGTCCGCGGCCATACGGGCACCAACGCCCGCGGCAGGAATCACGGCCCAGAAGGCCGGTGACAGGGAACTCATTGGGCCAACTGGTAGAGGGTTTCGCCCTCCTTGACCATGCCCAACTCATGGCGAGCACGTTCTTCAACGGTCTCCATGCCTTTTTTCAACTCCAGAACTTCCGCATCCAGCACACGGTTGCGCTCCAGCAATACTTCGTTTTCAGCATGCTGATCGGCGATTTGCTGGGTCAGGTCGGTAACCTGCGCCAAACTGCCATTCCCCACCCACAGGCGATACTGTAGGCCAGCCAGCAGCAAGAGCAAGATGAGAAACAACCAATTAGGACTGCGCATCGAATATCAGGTATCCAGTGAAAAGACAGCCATGCCGAAAAACGTAAACAACCAATAGTACAAAGCCTGGAGAACCCAGGCTTGTACAGATTCAGATTAGTGTCAAAAAACTCGTCTAAGCGAAAATTCCGACACAACCTGCTGTCTTTTTACCACCAACTGCTTAGCCGCGAAACTCGCTGCGACCGTTGTACTTGGCTTTTGCGCCCAATTGCTCTTCGATACGCAGCAATTGGTTGTACTTGGACACGCGATCCGAACGGCACAGAGAGCCGGTCTTGATCTGGCCAGCCGAAGTACCCACTGCCAGATCGGCAATGGTGGAATCTTCGGTTTCGCCGGAACGGTGCGAAATCACTGCAGTGTAACCAGCGGCCTTGGCCATCTGGATAGCTTCCAGGGTTTCGGTCAGGGTGCCGATCTGGTTGAACTTGATCAGGATCGAGTTGGCGATCTTCTTATCGATGCCTTCTTTCAGGATCTTGGTGTTGGTTACGAACAGGTCGTCCCCTACCAGCTGAACTTTCTCACCGACTTTGTCGGTCAGGATTTTCCAGCCATCCCAGTCAGACTCGTCCAGGCCATCTTCAATGGAGATGATCGGGTAGCGCTGAGTCAAACCTTTGAGGTACTCGGCGAAACCTTCGGAGTTGAACACCTGGCCTTCACCAGACAGGTTGTACTTGCCGTCTTCGTAGAATTCGCTGGCCGCACAGTCCAGAGCCAGGGTCACGTCAGTGCCCAGGGTGTAACCGGCATTGGCGACAGCTTCGGAGATCACTTTCAGTGCATCTTCGTTGGAAGCCAGGTCAGGTGCGAAACCACCCTCATCGCCCACTGCAGTGCTCAGGCCACGAGCCTTGAGTACAGCTTTAAGGTGATGGAAGATTTCAGTACCCATGCGCAGCGCGTCGGAAAAGGTCTTGGCGCCAACCGGCTGCACCATGAACTCTTGAATGTCGACGTTGTTATCTGCGTGCTCGCCACCGTTGATGATGTTCATCATCGGTACCGGCATCGAGTAAACACCCGGGGTGCCGTTCAGGTTGGCGATGTGTGCGTACAGCGGCAGGTCCTGGTCCTGAGCCGCAGCCTTGGCAGCTGCCAGGGATACAGCGAGGATGGCGTTAGCGCCCAGGGAACCTTTGTTTTCAGTGCCGTCCAGCGCAATCATCGCGTGGTCCAGCGCTTTTTGATCAACCGGGTCTTTACCCAGCAGCAAATCGCGAATCGGGCCGTTAATGTTGGCAACGGCTTTCAAAACGCCCTTGCCCAGGTAACGGCTCTTGTCGCCATCACGTAGTTCCAGCGCTTCACGGGAACCGGTGGAAGCACCGGAAGGCGCGCAAGCACTGCCGATGATGCCGTTATCGAGAAGCACGTCCGCTTCCACAGTGGGGTTGCCACGGGAATCGAGAACTTCACGACCTTTGATGTCGACGATTTTTGCCATTGTTGTAAACACTCCAAAGTTGACGAAAACGACGCAGCTGAGGGAAATTTTGTCATCATCGACAAGGGCCAATCTGCAGGCAGCCTTGAGGACGATAAGGTTCGGAGCCAGGGGTCCGAGAAATCGTGCGGTACTTTACCGGAGAAACGAGGGTGATGCGGTTTCTATTGTCGGAAAACTCTTCACAGAAGTGTCTGCCGCAGACATCGGCGACCGCGGCTGCCAAGGCAAACACGTGGTCGTCGGTAGTCGGTAGCACGCAAAAACCAGGGTGATCTTCTGGAAAGTCCGCCAGAACCTGCGCGGACTTTCCATTACACCCTGCTGCTTAAGCGTTTTTTTCGTGCTGAGCCAGTGCAGCCTTGACGAAACCCGTGAACAACGGATGACCGTCACGTGGCGTGGAGGTGAACTCCGGGTGGAACTGGCAAGCAACGAACCAAGGATGATCCGGTGCTTCAACCACTTCTACCAGCGCGCCGTCACCGGAACGACCGGTTACTTTCAGGCCGGCTTCCATCAGTTGAGGCAGCAGGTTGTTGTTCACTTCATAGCGATGGCGATGACGTTCAACGATCACGTCCTTGGCATAGCAGTCGTGAACCAGAGAGCCGGCGGTAAGCTGGCAGTCCTGCGCACCCAGACGCATGGTGCCGCCCAGATCCGAAGTTTCGGTACGGGTTTCAACAGCACCGGTGGCGTCTTCCCACTCAGTGATCAGGCCCACAACCGGGTGGCCGCTGTTGCGATCGAACTCGGTGGAGTTGGCGTCTTTCCAGCCCAGCACGTTACGTGCGAACTCGATAACCGCCACTTGCATGCCCAGGCAGATACCCAGGTATGGCACCTTGTTTTCGCGAGCATATTGAACCGCAGTGATCTTGCCTTCTACGCCGCGCAGACCGAAGCCGCCCGGAACCAGAATGGCATCGACACCTTCCAGCAGTTCAGTACCTTTGTTTTCGATGTCTTCAGAATCGATATAACGCAGGTTGACCTTGGTACGGTTGGAAATACCGGCGTGGCTCATCGCTTCAATCAGCGACTTGTACGCATCCAGCAGTTCCATGTACTTGCCGACCATGGCGATGGTGACTTCGTGCTCAGGATTGAGCTTGGCGTCGACCACTTGTTCCCATTCGGACAGGTCGGCGCTGTTGCATTCCAGACCGAAACGCTCAACGACAAAATCATCCAGACCCTGAGCGTGCAGCATGCCCGGGATACGGTAGATGGTGTCGGCGTCTTCCAGCGAAATCACCGCACGCTCTTCAACGTTGGTGAACAACG
>Ga0302347_1004673_pt1 | contig 10725 bp, 9 predicted proteins | sample PhyWR1_FD_202178 | JGI IMG/M metagenome (GOLD analysis project Ga0302347, IMG submission 202178) | Leaf surface microbial communities from wheat plants in UC Gill Tract Community Farm, Albany, California, United States - DLSL W.R1 (v2)... | ecosystem: Host-associated > Plants > Phyllosphere >...
AACTCAGTAGTGAAACGATGCATCGCCGATGGTAGTGTGGGGTTTCCCCATGTGAGAGTAGGTCATCGTCAAGATTAAATTCCAAACCCCCTGTCTGCTAACGCAGACAGGGGGTTTGTTTTTGTGCCGAGAAAAGTTGCGGTGCACGACCCGTTATAGCGGTGGCTTTTTCAAAAGTAAAAAAAACCACCTCGCAAGGTGGTTTTTTTAGCCTGCTATTCAGTCACCGTAGTAGATACAGCCACTGGTGCAGGTTTCATGAATGCGTATCGCCGACAACTCTGGGAGCAGAGGCTTCAACTGTTGCCAAATCCACTTGGCCAGCACTTCGCTGGTTGGATTTTCCAGGCCAGGAATATCGTTGAGGTAATTGTGATCAAGCTGCTCATAAAGCGGCTTGAAAATCGCTTTGATCTCAGAAAAGTCACGGATCCAGCCAGTTGCAGGATCGATATCGCCGCTTAAATGGATCGCCACTTTGAATGAGTGACCATGCAGGCGACCGCATTTGTGGCCTTCAGGAACGAACGGCAGGCGGTGTGCAGATTCGAAGGTAAACTCTTTGAAAATTTCCACAATATTTATAGCTCTTGAAGAAGTGACTATCGCCAGAGCGATAAATACAGGAGCGCAGTTTAACAGCTAACGCCCTGTGCAGGTGTATACCTCCCGGCAGGGCTGGGCCATTCAGTTTCAATTAAGCCAGTAGCGTTATGCTCCATGCTTTTGATATTGCATAGATGACGTTGAACGGAGGCCAGAGAGGCAAGTGATAACAGTGAACCTGCGAACGGGCGGATTTGTCGTAGTGATGCTCTGTGCTTTCTGTTCTTTGGCCTTGGCCCGAGACCTGGGGCAAGACGAGGCGTTGCGTTTGCGTGAGCAAGGCCTGATCCAGCCCATGGAGCAATTGCTGCAAAAAGCCCTCGAGCGCCATCCAGGTGCAAAGCTGCTGGAAGTGGAGTTGGAGGAGGATGACGACGTTTATGTTTATGAATTCGAGCTGCTTACGCCTGGTGGCGTTGTACGCGAGATCAAGCTGAACGCCAGTAATGGTCAATTGCTCAAAGACGAGGTAGATGATTAATGCGGTTGCTGCTGGTGGAAGATCATGTCCCATTGGCCGACGAGTTGTTGGCCGGGTTAACCCGTTTGGGCTATGCAGTCGATTGGCTGGCCGATGGCCGTGATGCCCTGTATCAGGGGCAAAGTGAGCCCTATGACCTGATTATTCTGGATCTGGGCCTGCCCGGAATATCCGGGCTTGATGTCCTCAAGCAATGGCGGGCACAAGGGCTGGCAACCCCGGTATTGATTCTGACTGCCCGCAGTTCATGGTCTGAGCGCATCGATGGCCTTAAGGCCGGTGCCGATGACTATGTGACCAAGCCTTTTCATCCTGAAGAGTTGCAGTTGCGGGTACAGGCGCTGTTACGTCGCGCCCACGGGCAACCGAATCAACCTTTGTTGAAGTGCGCAGGGCTGCATCTGGATGAGGCGCGTCAATGTGTGATCAATGATGGCGCAGAGGTGCAACTGACCGCGGCCGAATTTCGTCTGCTGCGCTATTTTATGTTGCACCCGCAACAGATTCTCTCCAAAAGCCATCTGGCCGAGCATCTCTATGATGGTGAGACCGAGCGTGATTCCAATGTGCTTGAGGTTCATGTGAATCACCTGCGCCGCAAGCTTGGGCGGGCCGTGATCGAAACCCGTCGGGGTCAGGGTTATATCTTTGGCGCTGGCGCCCAGTGAGATCCATTCAGAGGCGTTTGAGCCTGGGTTTGGTCAGTGTGCTGCTGATTGCCGGGCTCGTGGTTGGCCAGGTCAGCCTGTGGCTATTTGAGACTGGCTTGCAGCGCTATCTGGAGTCGGGCCTGCAAAACGAAAGCGAAAATCTGCTGATTGCATTGAGTCGCGGCCCCCAAGGCTTGCAGCTGGATGAGCGGCGGCTGTCTCCAGCTTATCAGCGCCCTTTTTCCGGCCATTATTTCAGTATCGAGTTCGGCGATACTCATTGGCGTTCGCGCTCGCTGTGGGACGCGCAGTTGCCACGACCCAGCCAGCCCGGGCTGGACAGCGTGTTACAACCCGGCCCCGAAGGGCAGATGCTGCTGGTCTTGCGCAGTGACTACCAACGTTTGGGCCAGGCGGTGTCAATTAGCGTGGCTCAGGACTACACACCGATCCGTGACAGTTTCAAGCAGGTTCAGCGGATCGGTCTGGGAATGGGCGTCCTGGCGCTGATTGTCGTCTTGCTGTTGCAACGGGTCACTGTTCGTCGCGCACTGCGACCCTTGGAAACAGCACGCAAACAGATTGCCCAATTGCAGGCAGGGCAGCGTTCGCAACTGGATGCACAGGTGCCCCTTGAGCTTGAACCTCTGGTAACGCAGATCAACCATCTGCTGGCTCACACCGAAGACAATCTCAAACGCTCGCGCAATGCGCTGGGCAATCTGGGGCACGCTTTAAAGACCCCACTGGCAGTTTTGATCAGCCTGGCCAATGACCCGAGGCTTGCTGCTTATCCCCAGATACAAAATACCCTGCGTGAGCAGCTGGAGCAGATACAGCAGCGTATGGGCCGCGAGCTCAATCGTGCCCGCCTGGCGGGTGATGCCTTGCCAGGTGCGCAGTTTGATGCCGACGCAGAGCTGCCCGGGCTGCTGTCGACTCTGGGCATGATTCACGGTGAGCATCTGGAACTGGTGCTCAAGGCTGCGCCGGGGCTGCATTTGCCCTGGGATCGGGAAGACATGCTCGAAATGCTCGGTAACCTATTGGATAACGCCTGTAAATGGGCGGATGCCCAGGTAGAGCTGAGCTTGAACCAAACCCCGGACGGGTATGTGATTGAGGTGCAGGACGATGGCCCGGGTATTCCCGAGGGCGAGCGTGATCAGGTATTCAGTCGGGGCACCCGCCTGGACGAGCAAACCAGTGGCCATGGTCTGGGCTTGGGGATTGTGCGAGACATCGTCGATGCCTGGGGCGGGGAGATGCAGCTTGAAACGGGGGCGCTCGGCGGGTTGCTGGTAAGAATCAAGCTCCCGGGACGTACGCAAAAGGCGACGACAGCCTAAGGCCGCCATCGCCCCTCGAATCAGACGCGGAACTGATCCATCAGTTTTTGCTGCTGGTTGGCCAGCGAGTTGAGTGACTGGCTGACCCGCGCCGATTCATTGGCTTGCTCGGACAATGACTCGGTTACATCGCGAATAGTAGCAACGTTGTTGTTGATCTCTTCTGCCACGGCACTCTGCTCTTCAGCAGCGCTGGCAATCTGCAAGTTCATGTCGGTAATCACGGTCACGGCGTCGCCGATTTGCTGCAAGGCCGTTACCGCTTGGCCGACCTGCTCGACACTGCCCTGAGCCTGGCGATGGCTGTTGCTCATCGAGCTGACGACTTCCTGGGTGCCTGCTTGCAGTTGTTCGATAACCTGGCGTGTTTCCTCTACCGACTCTTGGGTCCGGCGCGCCAGATTACGCACTTCATCGGCCACCACAGCAAACCCGCGCCCGGCTTCGCCTGCGCGCGCCGCTTCGATCGCCGCGTTCAAGGCGAGCAAGTTGGTCTGCTCGGCAATGGCACGAATCACTTCCAGCACCGAGCCGATTTTCTCGCTATTGGCAGCCAACCCTTCAACCTGGGTCATGGCCACGCTCATATCGGCGGCCAGATGGTCGATGCTGGTGGTGGTGCGATCAATGATGGTCAACCCCTGACGCGTTGCCTGATCGGCATCACGTGCGGCCTGAGCGGCTTGTGCTGCGCTGCGCGCCACATCCTGCGCAGTTGCGCTCATCTCGTGGGACGCTGTGGCTGCCTGATCGACCTGACGGTACTGCTGCTCCATGCCGGCGCTGGTCTGGGTGGCAATGGCCGCTGACTGATCGGCGGTACTGCGGGCATCCTGTACCGAGCGTTTGACCTCGGCGATGGTCGGTTGCAGCTTGTCGAGAAAACGGTTGAACCAGCTGGCCAACTGGCCCAGCTCGTCTTTTTTGTCGTAGGCCAGGCGGCGGGTCAGATCGCCTTCGCCACTGGCAATATCCTCCAGCATGTGGGCAACGCCAAGGATTGGCCGCGTTACGCTGCGGGCCAGCATCCATACCAGCAGCAGTCCGATGATTGCGGCCAGCGAACCCCAGGCCAGTTCTGCCAGAGCCCCGGCCTTGTTACGTTCGTCCAGCTCGGCTTGCAGTGCCTGGGCAGGGCCCACCAGCACTTTTTCCGGTACATCGAGCAATACGCCCCAAGGCTTGCTGCCCGGGATCGGGAGGAAAGGAGTAAGGACTTTCAAGCGTTGTTGGCTGCGAATGCTTTGCGCCTGATTGTCGTTGTGCATCATCCGCAGCAGTTCAGCACCGTCTGTGGTATCAACTTGGTCAAGGCGCTGAGCAAGTTTGCCGGCATCGGCACTGAAGCCGGCCAGGATGCCTGCCGAGCTGATAATGCCTACGCGGGTTTCACCGTTGTACAGCTTGTGGCTGGCTTGCAGGCTAAGGGCTTGCAGGCTGTTGAGGTTGATATCGACCGACAGCGAGGCGATGACCTTGCCATTGACCAGCAGCGGGAAAACGATGCTGGTCAGCAGCACGTTTTGCCCGTCAATCTCATAAAAGTAAGGTTCGATAATGCACGGTTTGAGTGTTGTGCGAGGGCAGGTGAACCACGCGTTATTGGCCTGGCCGCTGGGGCCGGTGCTGGTGTCGGACATATCCGATTCCGGCAGGGCCATGGAGGTCAGCTTGCCCGGTGTCGGTTGCGACCAGTACAGGGCAAAGCGCCCCTTGTCGTTACTGCCCAGCTCTTTTTGATGGTCGAACAACTGGTCCTTGCCATTCAGGGCGTTGGCTTCAAACACCAGCGATAGCCCCAACAGCTCAGGGTTGGCCTGCAGGGCGGCCTTGACCTGGCGGGTCAGGTCTTCACGCAGATCGAAGGCATCCAGAAAGCGTTTTTCAGATTGCTCACGCAAAAACAGGACCTGGCGGGCGAATCCGTTGCCGTACTGGTAGGCGTCCATAAACTGGCGGCTGATTGCCAGTGCCTGGGCTTCCCCCTGAGCTTCAATGCGCTGTTGTGCCGCCTCATTGAGCATCTTCGAACTCGATACCTCCACCAGGTCGGCGGTGTGGTCCATGCGATAGAGCGAAAGCCCCACCAGCAGGGTGACAACAGCCAGCAGGCTGAGTCCGGCGAGAAGGGTGATTTTCCATTGGATGGAAAGCTGTCTGAGCGACATGGAGACATCCTAAAAAGAGGCTTTGTCTGTTAGCGGCCGTCAGGGCGTTTTCTTTACGAGAAAAGCTGAATTTTTAGTCGCGTGTCCCACCTTTAAAAAGGCGACTTGTCCCTTTAAACATTAGGGTTAAAGCCGGTTGCGAGGGTTTGCCTGCAGGGCTTTGGCACGCGCTTTGACAAGGCGCCGATGGTGTTGCAAAGTGTGCGCCCCCAAATTGGTCCACCCTTCCAGATCCGGCGACTGGAACAGTGTTCTTTTGCCCGAAATTTTCCGCTTTACGGTGTTTTATCGTGGTGCGCGCTATGAGGTTGTAATCATGAATGCAGTAATTGCCGCGGTCGGCATCATGCTGGTGCTCAGTCTGTCCCGTGTGCATGTAGTTATCGCCCTGATTGTGGGGGCCGTTGTAGGCGGCCTTGTGGGCGGGCTGGGTATTGAGGCTACGCTCAATGCGTTCAACGGTGGTCTGGGCGGTGGTGCTCAGGTTGCGTTGTCCTACGCCATGCTGGGTGCTTTTGCAGTGGCGATCGCCAAGTCGGGCATGGCCCACGCATTGGCGGACAAAGCGTTGCAGATGGTCAACAGGCAACATTCAGCTGGGGGTAACAGCGTCAAGTGGCTGCTGATTGGCCTGCTGTTGGTAGTGGCTGTTTCTTCGCAGAATATTGTGCCGATTCATATCGCCTTTATTCCGTTGCTGGTCCCGCCTCTATTGTATGTACTGACCAAGCTGAAAATTGACCGGCGCCTGATTGCCTGTGTCATGACCTTTGGTTTGATCACGCCGTATATGTTCCTGCCGGTGGGCTTTGGCAATATCTTCCTTAACCAGATCCTGCTCGCCAACGTCAGCACCAGTGGCGTGGATGTCAGCCAGGTCAATGTGACCCATGCGATGGCCATTCCGGCCTTGGGCATGTTGTTCGGCTTGCTGGTGGCGGTGTTTATCAGCTACCGCAAAAAGCGCGAATATGACGTAAGCAAAATCGAGCAGGTTGAACAGGTTGCTGTCGGCTATAACCCGCGTACGTTGCTGGTCGCCGCTGTGGCCATTGCGGCGGCGTTTATCATTCAGCTGTGGCTGGGCTCCATGATCATTGGCGCACTGTCAGGCTTTCTGATTTTCTCGGCCTCGGGGATTGTGCGCTGGCGCGAGACGGATGACCTGTTTACCGAAGGCATGAAAATGATGGCCATGATCGGTTTCATCATGATCGCGGCTTCCGGTTTTGCTGAAGTGCTCAAGGCCACGGGCGAGGTCAAGTCGCTGGTTGAAGCGTCAGCCGGCTGGATCAACCACAGCAAGGGAGTGGGCGCGTTGCTGATGTTGCTGGTGGGTTTGCTGGTGACCATGGGCATCGGTTCGTCATTTTCCACTGTGCCGATCCTGGCGGCCATTTTTGTACCTCTGTGTGTGCAACTGGGCTTTAGCCCCATGGCCATCGTGTGCATCGTCGGTACGGCGGGTGCCTTGGGCGATGCTGGCTCCCCGGCGTCGGACTCCACACTGGGGCCGACTTCAGGTCTGAATATTGACGGCCAGCATCACCATATCTGGGACACTGTGGTACCTACGTTCTTGCATTACAATTTGCCGCTACTGGCCTTTGGCTGGGTTGCGGCAATGGTTTTGTAAGGTCTCGGCAGGTCAGGCTTCAGGGCAGTTCGATACGCCCGGATTCCCCGGGCACAGTCGGCCAGTCTCCTGCAGCCCAGCGCGTTCTGGCCTGTTCAATCAGCGCCGGGTCGCTGGCCACGAAGTTCCAGTTCATGCGGCGCGGCCCATCCAGAGGCGCGCCGCCGATCAGCACCAGATGGCAGTCATCCTGGGCGTAGAGTGTCATCTCTTCGCCCTCCGGCAGCAGCACCAGGCTGCATGGCTCAAGTGTCTGACCGTCCAGTTGCACTTCACCTTCCAGCACATACAGCGCGCGTTCCGGGTGTTCGGCCGGAACCAGCAGTGTGGTGGCTGTGTGCATTTGTATGTCGGCGTACAGGGTTGGTGAGAGCACCGGCACGGGGGACGTCAGGCAAAAGCCCGTGCCCGCAATCAGGCGAATTTTCACCCCCAGACTCTCGCTGACCGGAAAGCTGTCGGCACGATGATGGCTGTAGTGTCCGGGGCCCTGCTCATGCTCTTTCGGGGATGCCAGCCACACTTGCAGCCCGTGCAGGCTAGAACCCTGTGCGCGCAGGGCGGCAGGGGTGCGCTCGATATGGGCTATGGCCGCGCCTGCGGTCATCCAGCTGACTTCGCCGGGGCCAACCTGCTGGTCAGAGCCCAGGCTGTCCTTGTGCTGTAGCTGTCCTTCGAACAGGTAGGTCAGGGTGGACAGGCCGATATGTGGATGCTGGCGGATATTCATCCCGTGTCCCGGCGGATAACGGGTGGCCAGCATATGATCGAAAAACACAAAAGGCCCTATGCTGCGGCATTTTGCCGACGGCAGGGGGCGCAGGATCGGTTGGCCTTCGACATCCTCGGCGCGAGGCCGAATCACGGTCAGGGTAGGCATGGGACGGTTCCGGCAGTGGAGAAGCGTTGAGCATAACCCAACGCCCCTCAGTCCCGTCTGTGCGCTACTGGCTGAAAGCGCCTTCAGACAAGTGGGTTTCGATGGTGACCTCGGCGGTCGTCATCAGTTTATGCACCGGGCACTTGTCGGCCACGTTGTGCAGTTCTTCGCGCTGGGCATCGGTCAGTACGCCCTTGAGGGTCAGTTTGACGTGCAGGGCGTACTTGCCTTTAAGCTCTTCACTGGCGTCGTGTTTGACTTCAACTGTGACGCCAGTGAGCGGGATCTCCTTTCTTTGCGCGTAAAGCTTGAGCGTCAGGGCCTTGCAGGCACCGAGGGCGGCATCGAAGTAGTCATGGGGAGAGGGAGCAGAGCTCTCGCCGCCCATGGACTTGGGCAAATCGGTGAACACTTCGTGATCGTCGACCTTGATGCTGTGACGAAAACCCTCGTGGGACGCGGTATTGACGGTAACAGTCATGGCAAACCTCCAGTGGCAGTGAAAAAGCTCCTGATCTTTATAGAGCATGCTGCGCGCCAAGCGTTCCTTCTGATTGCATGCTGAACCCTGGCGCGATCCTGCGGGTCTATTGAAGCTCATCGAGAGGAGATTGCAGGTGCGACTGAAATACTGCGTGCTGGCTGCTGCCCTGGCTTGCTCAAGTGCCTGGGCCCAGGCCCGTGAATATGCCTACAGCGATGCTCATCTGCATTATGTCGATTTCTTTCAGGAAACGGCCGGGATGGACAAGTTGCTGCGCGCCATGGCCGACAATCATATTGAGCACGTCATGATTTCGGGTGTGGCGGTCGCCAAAAAATGGCACGAAGACGAGCCCAAGCGCCCTCGTTACTATGCAGGCGATGATGCGGATGCCTACTGGTACAGTGCGACGGACGTGTGGGTGGCCGCGGCGGTCAACCGCTTGACCCCGGAGCAGCGTGAGCGCTTTCATCCTTTTCTGGCGGGTTTTAACCCCAATGACAAAAATTCGGCGGCGCATATCCAGCGCATGATCGATCTGGATCCTGGCATGTGGCAGGGCATCGGCGAGGTGTTTACCCGCCACGATGACCTGACGGCGCTGATTTCCGGGGACACGCCACGAGCCAATAACGAAGCCATGAATAAGATTTACGCGCTGGCGGCCGAGCATGATCTACCGGTTCTGGTGCATTCCAATATCACCTCAAAACGTGAGCGCAATCCCCTGTATCTGGCCGAGATTGAAGAGCCGTTGTCCAGGCACCCCGATACCCGTTTTATCTGGGCCCATGCCGGGACCAGTGCCGAGATTCACCGGCATCAGACGCAAATGCCTTTTCTGTTGCCCACCCTCACTCGGTTGCTGGAAACCTACCCGAACCTCTACGTAGATTTGTCCTGGAGCATGCGCACGCCGTATTTGCTGGATGCACAGGGCATGGCCAGGCCTGAGTGGGTTGCGCTTGTAGAGCGTTTCCCCGGGCGTTTTATGCTGGGCTCGGATGCGGTGGGGCGTTTCGATAAGCTGGGTAAGGAGTTGCGCAGTTTTGATCCGTTTCTGGATGCTTTGCCCGAAGATGTAGCGCGCAAGGTGGCCAGGGATAATTTTCTGGCCGTGTTGCCGAAGAAACGGATAAAGCCTTGACCAGTGGTGATGGCGTTTTGAATCTCATCTCGCCAAGGCGATGCCTGGGTAAAGAGGGGCTCTGCAGGTGTAAACAACTGGTATGTCCGGCAATGGGTTCGTGTCGCCGCGCAATTCCTGTAGTCACTGACGAGGAACGATGGCTGCGTTCGGCGGCGTAACCGTCGTGAAACCATGCCGCCAGTCATTCAGATACACCGCGATTATCGGGCTTGCGACGACTGCGTCGCCGAACGTAGCCTCGTTCTACTCGTCTGCTATTTCTTGAAGGCAAAAAAATGCCCCGGCTTAGCGGGGCATTTTTTATTTCGCGAGGGAGGGCTTATTTGCCAGTCCAGCGCTTCAGTACCAGAGTGGCGTTAGTGCCACCGAAACCGAAGCTGTTGCTCATCACATTGTTCAGTGTGACGTTCTCGCGGGTCTTGGTCAGGATCGGCATGTCAGCGACAGTTGGGTCCAGTTCCTCGATGTTGGCCGAACCGGCGATGAAGTTACCTTCCATCATCAGCAGGCAGTAGATCGCTTCGTGAACGCCTGCGGCGCCCAGGGAGTGACCCGACAGGCTCTTGGTAGAGCTGATCGCCGGAGCCTTGTCACCGAATACCGCGCGAACACCTTCCATTTCCTTGACATCGCCTACCGGAGTAGAGGTGCCGTGGGTATTGAGGTAGTCGATCGGGCCGTCAACGGTGGACATTGCCATCTGCATGCAGCGGATGGCGCCTTCACCGCTAGGGGCAACCATGTCGTAGCCGTCGGAAGTCGCGCCGTAGCCAACGATTTCGGCGTAGATCTTGGCGCCACGCGCCAGGGCGTGCTCCAGTTCTTCAACGACAACCATGCCGCCGCCGCCAGCGATGACGAAGCCATCACGGTTTTTGTCGTAGGCACGGGACGCTTTTTCAGGCGTGTCGTTGTACTGGGTGGACAGCGCGCCCATGGCGTCGAACAGGAACGACTGGCTCCAGTGTTCTTCTTCGCCGCCGCCAGCAAAAACGATGTCCTGCTTGCCCAGCTGGATCTGCTCAACCGCAGTACCGATGCAATGAGCACTGGTGGCGCAGGCCGAGGAGATCGAGTAGTTCACGCCCTTGATCTTGAAGGGAGTGGCCAGGCAGGCCGAAACGGTGCTGCCCATGGTCCGCGTTACACGGTACGGGCCTACACGCTTGACGCCTTTTTCACGCAGGATATCCAGCGCTTCCATCTGATTCAGGGTCGACGCGCCGCCCGAGCCGGCGATAAGGCCGGTGCGCGGGTTGGAGACTTGCTCCTCGGTCAGGCCCGAATCAGTGATGGCGTCTTTCATGGCCAGGTAGGCGTA
>Ga0302347_1004674_pt1 | contig 10725 bp, 8 predicted proteins | sample PhyWR1_FD_202178 | JGI IMG/M metagenome (GOLD analysis project Ga0302347, IMG submission 202178) | Leaf surface microbial communities from wheat plants in UC Gill Tract Community Farm, Albany, California, United States - DLSL W.R1 (v2)... | ecosystem: Host-associated > Plants > Phyllosphere >...
AAATTGACGGTGACGATGGAGTCCTGTAGAGAAGCCTTTCCCCCCCCCGTGCCTAGCCATTTAGGCAGGTACACCGTCACCGCGACTGAGACCATTGCAGCGATGATGGTCATGAACACGAGGTCGGTTAGAAATGTGCTGACGCCGCTGGCCTGCGCCGGGGTCGCCGGGGCGATGATTTCATGGGGCAATGCTGCGGCCTGGCCTGCTTGCGCAGGCGCGCTTTGGTTATCAGTCATGAATAGGGTCCTGGGTTGCTGCGAACGGCAGTGAGTTTTGGCTGGAGCAGGATCAGCCGTAGCGCGCGATGTGGTCGTCGATGGCCTGGACAGGGTGTGTTCCTGCCTCAATTGCTTTGATCACCTCAGTGCGCTCGTTTCCGGAAGTAGAGAAAAGCACCTGCGTGAACCGGTCTACAACGAGGCGGGCGATGTCCATGCCCTGGTTCGTGTAGACCATGATTTCGGAATACTTCCCGTCCAACGAATGAACCGTACGCAACTGGCTGTAGCCGAATTCGCCGATAGCCAGATAGCCTTCCTTCTGCGACTGGTCGATCGTTTCGTTGTTCTGCCTCAGGATGAACTTGAACGCAGAGTTTGCTGCTATGGCCTTCCCTGAGGGAGAGCCATACAGATCCGCAATGCTCTGAGTAACGATGACTGCAGATCCCTTGTACTTCCGGAAGCGACGGTAGGCGTGCTCCATAAAGCGCGCAATCATCGGGTCATCCAACAAGTCCCAGGCTTCATCGATGATGAGGACCTTTGGGCGACCGTCTTGCGACAGGTACATTTCGTGCTGGATGGCCGAAATGATCTGCATGAGCACGACCTGTTGCAACGTCTTCTTGCTCTTCAGTTCTTCCAGCTCCAGGACCACAAGGTCTTTGTCCATCTCCAGGTTGGCGGTGCCGTCAAACCAATGGCCTTCACTGCCATTCCTCGTGAAGCTGAAGAGCATATGCCCTATGTCCTGCACATACTTGTCGGGCTGGTTAATCATGTACATGGCCACGTCGGTGATCGTGGAGGCCCGGCCGTTTGCTCCCCACACTGCCTTGATCGCCTCCTCGATCCGCGAGCGGTGCAAATCGTCCAGCCCGTCGATCGGCGCGGCCATCTTCTCGATCATTGCCTGCAAGAGCCCCACTTCGTCATCCAAGTCTTGGATCTTGCTGAAAGGATTCATGCAAAGGTCAGAGTCCGTCCCGAATTCGATGAACGACCCGTCGAGCCACTTGCACAGCTTGAGGTAGCTACGGCCCACGTCGATTACCCACACTTTGGCGCCCATCGACAAATACTCGGTGACCAGCATCTGCGTAAAGAAGCTCTTGCCCGCGCCGGACTCCGCGAACACCACGCCGTTCATGTTGGTCGGCGAGTCATAGAGGTCGAAGCTCATCAACTGGCCCCGGCGACTCTGCAATAGGAACCCGTAGCCCTGGCCAGGCTTAGGCCGGGACGTCCCCTTCCACTCGCCGAGGATCGGCAGGAAAGTCACCGCCTGTTCGACGGCCAGGGACTTGAAGCGAAATGTGTTCTTGATCGTCTCCGCCGTGGGGAACAGCGGAAATGCATTCCAGAAGCTGGGCGACAGCACGCGCTTCTCCTCGCCAGTCGAGAAGTCGAACGATTGCAAGTAGCTGCGCAGCGCTGCGAGCTGGCGTGAGCCCTCCTCGCGCTTGCTGAAGACCGTCACACTAAGGCAGGCCTCGACTGTGGTCGCTCCGCGCTCGATGGCATTGATCATCACATCCATGCCCTTCTTCTTGAAAGCGAGCTTGGGGACGAAGCGAAGCAGCGGGCCGAACGCCTGGTAGTTGATCCAGCCAGCCTTTTGTTTGAGGCTAGTGCTCTTGCTGTACTGGTCTGGGTAGTGCAGGGTCAAATTGATGTGGTACGGCAGCTTGAGCTGGTTGTTCGCACCAAGCGGGTCACCGATGATGAAAGCCATGGTGCTCAGTGGGTTCCTCTCGGGCCAGCGGCTCACACCAAGCATGTGCGCAAAGGTGTTGTCGGAGAGCACCAGTGCGTCCTTTTCCACATCGAAGCTCTCGCCCACATCGAATACCTGGGACTTGAGAAACTCGTCGGACCGCGCCGAATCAGTTTTTGGCGGATCGTAAGGGTGCGTGAGGCGATATGCAACGCGCAGATACTCGTCCTCAGTCATTCTCTTCGTCATCAAGCCGACGGTCTGGAGTGACTCAGACAGCTTCGCGCCAGACTCGGCGATGAGGTCAACATCCTCTTCTTCGGGCTTGTCACCCTTGAACGGGATCTTGATAGAAACGACCACAAGCCGGTCCAGCAATTTCACCCCGATCTGGGGCAAATTCGATTCCATGCGCGAGGCGCTGAGGTAGTCGGCTCTGCGCTCGCAATACGCCGTCAAGGCTTCACGAGCAAGCGGACTCTGGATCCGACCCATGCCGTTTTCACGACGCGCCCGGTACAGGGCCAGCGGCAAGTCAATGTCGGGCATTCCGAGCAGCGACACCTGGACAAAGCTGCCAGCGGGGAGCGACAGGGACAATGCCCCCTTGAGCATGTCCACTGTCGAGTCGTCGGCGCCCCGGATCGGACTGCCCCAGTAGCACACCCCCAGGTGGCCATCGTCGCATAGGAAGATCCCGTTCTCTTCCATGTACGCTAGCGTAGGAATGTACTCGTCAGGCGTGAAACGCTTACTCGCTTGACTCAGAGCTTGATGAACTGCCGACATTCAACCCCCCTTTTGTTTTTTTGACGGCTTAGATCGGGGTGGTGATGGCCATGCCCGTGCTGATCACACCGTCGATCACGCCAGGGCCAAAACCTGCCGTCAGCGCCATGGCGATGCCGACGACGGCGGCGATCACGCTTTGCTTGATCACGCCGACACCCAGGCCAACGAGCAGCGCGGCGATACCCAGCACCTTGCCCAGCGTGCCGTTGGACCATCCGGTCAGTTGGTCATAGACCTGGGTGAACTCGGTACCGCCTGCACCTGCGGATGCTTGCATTGGCGCCAGCGCAACGACCATTGCCAGCGCCAGCAGCACGGGGGCCACGTGGTCCTGGGCCTGTTTTGCCTGTGCCGACTGGAGAAGGCGAGATTGAAAGTGGGTGAAGAACGTCATGGAAAAAGCTCCTTGGCTTGGTGGATGAAAAGAGTGAATCAGCGGGGGACAAAACTAGGCGCCATCCCCTGGTGGCGAACTTCCTGTTCGCCAAAGCTCCAGCGCTTCGGCGTGATCTCGGTAAAGACGTAGCCCGACCAATTCAAGTTGTCCTGGGCATCGACCCAAGGGGAAATCCAAATGCGCATGACCTGCGGTGCTTCACGCAGAGGGCGCGCGGCAGGCTCGCCGGCAACCACGAGCGCGGACTCGCTGGAAAGCGCCAGCAGATCGGAGCGCAGTTCTTGTCCGCCAGTCTTTCCGCCCTTCTCTTTTCCACCCTTCCAGGTTGATGGCGTGCGCCCTCGCTGCACGGAAGGTGCTGAGGTGTGCGTGTCCTCATACACCTCAAGAGGCGTCGGGCAGTTGCGGTTGCGGTCGCAAGCGAAGTCGGATGTTTCACCCGTGTTGAATGTGCTCGCACAACCCACCATTGCGAGGCAGGAAGCAGTGGCGAGCGCCTTGATGACGTGGTTGAACATGCTCATGCGTTACCAGGAGAGACCGTTGGAGAAATTGGGCTTAGCGCCGTCGGCGTTACCCATTGCGGATGAAGTGGCGTCGCGCGCAGCGTCCATCACGTGTCCCATGCGTTCGACAGGACTGCTGGGCTGACCGCTGACGGAGCCGGCAGCTCCGGAATGCTGATTTGGGCTTCCGCCCCGGTTGGCCAGAGTGGCGCCGCTGCGTGGCTTCTCGCTTGGGTCAACGTAGCGCTGCAGATTCGTGGACCCCTTGAGTGGCAGCATCGAGCCTCGCGTTACGACAATGGTCACAGCCTCGCCTGCGGGGACCTCCACTACCGGGAAGGTTTCCTTTGCCATGTCCAAATAGAATTTGGCGATCATGTTGGTGGCGGACCCGATGCCACCGGCGACACCGGATTGGGCGATTGAGGAAACGGATTCGCTCTGGTAGAGCGAACGATCCTGCATAGGGTCGATATTCAAAGATGGGACGCGGGAGCGGTTGAGGGCTTGCCCAATCCCACCCAGGGTGCCTGCAAGCAGCGTTTGCGCGATCATCTGCCCTTGCTTGGAGACCAGAGTGCCGGGGATGCCAGCCTTGCCGTCAGTTCCAACGATGTAAGCCTCCAACTTCGTCTCGATGACGTTGCCGTCATGGCGGACGCAAGAAAGCGCTTCGGAGCGCATCATTGCGCGATGCGTAGCGAGCTGACCCCAGCCACCAATGACCGCAAAACACTCCCGCACATCGATCGACGCATAGTTGGGCAGCACTGCCTCACGCTTGATACGCAGTACCGCCGGAATCGGATTTTTCTGAGCGACCGCTGAGGTTGGCGCGTCCATGCCGGTTAAGAGCACGCCCGTGAACATCGCGCCAGCGGGGATGAATGCTGTGTCGTTCGCCGGCGCCTTCTTACGGGTGTCCTCGGGCTTATTCAGCTTCTCGGCGGCGTCTTCTTTCTTGAGAACGCCTTCGGGCCCCAGGATGCGAATACCGCGCGGCTTCGACGCGACATGTTGTTGCGCATGCTCTGGTACCTGCGGCGCATGGGGGGTAACACCGTTGCCTGTTACTCCCGGCACGCTGGGCTGGGAAATCGGCGGTGCTGGAGGTAGAGCGGGCGCTTTCGACGCCGGGGCGTCGAAAACAGAAGTCTGGGGACCTAGTTCGGGAAGATCGTCCTCTGCCTTGCGGGCGGGCTCGCTTTGAGGAGCACCCTCGGGCTTTTCGGAGGTACGCCGCTCCATGGCCTCGGTCAGCTTTGCAATACGCTGGGCCAGGTCGCCCTGTTGCTTCTCCATCACGGCCATCTTTGCGCCGAACTGCTCGACACCCGTTGTCCGTGCCGGAGCCACGACGGTAACCTCTGGCTTCGCCGCGCGTGGCGTGCTCGCCGATTTGCGCTCAGCTGCGCTTCCAAGGAACCAGGAAACGAACAAGATGATGCTGATCGCCCCCGCCACCATTACGACGCGACGGGTCTTAGGCTGGAGATTGTTGAATTGCGCGGCGAGGCTCATTCGAACACCTCGCTTTGTGCCTGGGCGGACTTTGGCTTATCTGCAAGCAGAAAGACGTAGCCCGCTTCGTTTGGCTGAAGCGAAATACTGGGAAAGAAGCTGACAGCCTTCACGCCTTTTCGATAGAAAGCAGTCTCTGCAAGATCCACAACTTCTTCGCTTGCGTTCTTGATTGAGTAGCGGTACACGTCCACTGTTGAGCCAGTGAAGGCGTACTCGGGGGTGACTTCGATCGCACCCATCTTGGCCCACGGATCTTTCCGCGGACGGCCTGCGCCATGATCTGACGCACATTGCCCACGTAGTCTGTGGAGCGAGGTTGATTGATCTCCTGCTCCTCGGCCGAGCCCCCTCCGGCCAATGGCTTCACCGTGCGCAGGTCCTCCAGCTTGACGATGAGGTTTTGCCCAGGAATCTCAGGGGTAGGAATAATCGTCAGCGAAATGACCTGGCTGGTGTTTGCGCCATCTACGATGAACACGCCCATGGGCTGCTCGCCTTGCGGACGCAGATAGACGTCGCTCCCGACGATTTGCTGGCTGTCGTCCTCGGGCACATCGCCCACTACCCTTGGGTCTTTGAACGGTGTCGCTATCCGGTTCGGAAGGCGGCTGGAGAGACGTACGATTTCGTTCACCCCGTTCCGCGTGTGCAAAACGGTCGGGCGCGTGGCCGGGTCGTCCTTCTTCAGGCCGGGGAGGTTGATTTCCTTTTGGTAAGCGTCCAGCGGCACGCCAGCCGCGCGCTGCGCATCGCCGATGACCCGAGAGATGTCGGCAGGAGCCTTGCCCAGCGGTCCGTCGGGCAACGTCACAGACGGGGCGGAGCGAACAGATTTCACGCCACCCGTCCCCGGTCGTGTAACGAAGCGGCTCCCGGTTGTCGCTGCCTTGTCAGGAGCTGGCTCCGAACTCAGCGGCGTGCTGATGGGCTTCGCGAGCTCGGCCTTGATAGCCGCCTCGGTCTTCTGCAGCTCTGCCTTTGCCTTCTCGGCCTCCGATTTCGAATCCTGTGCATAAGCAACGCCACAGGCAAGGGAAGCTGCCAGAGCAAAGGATGACGCGCGGGGGAACATCACGTGGGCTCCTTCATATCAACGATTTCTGCGGCGCCTGCGGGCGCGGTGGAGGGCTCGGTGTGGCTCTTGCTAGTGGCGTTGGCATCGGACGCGGCAGCTGGGTTCGGCGGCGCCGTTTCACGCATCACGGACAGATCCGCTGTTGGCTCAACGACATCGGCTTTCCCTCTGGATTTGCGATCCTTAAGGGGGAGCGCGTATTCAGGAATGGGTTTGCCTTCCTTCTGCGCATGGGTGACATGCCAGGTGACGGTCCGGGGAATCGATCCCTCGTACGAAAGGAAGTGGGTCACAGATGGGCGACCGTTTCGAATCGAGGTACCCACCTCGTAAACCACTTGCTTTTGATACTTCTGCGCGCCGCTTGTCGAGGTAACGAGAGTGCCGGTAACAAAGACGCGACTGGTCTCGGCTTCGTACTGGATAGAGGCAGGCAGGAAACTGATCACGGACCCAGAAGCCCTGAACACCGGGTCCTCAATCACAGCAAGGAGTTGGCGGCGGAAGTCCGTGTAGATGGACGGATCCATGAATGCCGACACAGCGTCCAGCACCACGGTAGACGACTTCGGCTGAATATTGCCTACCAAGTTGGCGATGAACAGGCCGAAGCTCTTTAGGTACTCCCGGTCCGCGTAATTCCATGCGATCACCGCCTTAGCATCCATATTTGGAGGGACCAGAACAATGCGGTCGCGCTGGTTGTTAAAGTGGACCAACGCATATACCATTCCAAGGGCGAGAATTGAATTGGAGATAATTATCCCCTTTGTCATGGCCTGTAGCTGGCCCATATTTCGCAAAGCATCTTTGAATTTCATTTCACAGCCTCGCGTACAGCGCCATTTTCAAATTTCTTGTTCATAGTCATCAAGCCAACCCACCAGACCATGTGAAAGAGGACTCCGGGCATGTGATTGTTTTTGAAGCGACCGAAGAGCTTCACAAAGACAAGCGACGCTCCCATACCCATCAGCAATTGATCCCACATGTACAGGACAATAAATATCACCAGTGACGGAAAAAATTCGTCGACTTCCCAGAAAAAAAACTGGGGTTGATCGTCAACGTAGTTCGGAATAGGAACTGGAGTCATTATTTACCCACCCGCACCATCACAATGGCGTCAATTCCTTGATCATATTTGTTGCCACCGAGCATGACATTGGCCATACCCAGCCCCCGGGATTTAAGACGAATGGAAAGCGCCTTCCAGATGCTCAACATCGAATCAACTGACTCTTCAGACATTGGCGACTTGTTCAGGAATTCAACGTAGTAGCGCGCTTTGGAGTTGGACTGAAATCGTTCAATTGCGAGTTGGGCTTCAACGCTCAATTCGCCGCCCACAATAGGGAACTTGAAGATCTCAACAAGGGCATCCCCACGCTGCCCAGCGTCAGGCTGAAGTAGCGACGCCAAGTCGCTTCCGCGTTGGTGGATGCGTTGAAATCGACTCTTCTGAGGATCAACCCCAGCGATCCAAACTACGCGCTCGTCCGAGCTGAGAAATTGATTGTTTGCAGATTCAGTTCTGACAATCTCGCGGCTTGCAGAATTTCCTATTACCGAGTGCTGGACTTCGGCCTCGCGCTCAACCCAAACTGTCTTTGTTGGTTCAGGAGGAACATCAATGAAACGCGGCACGCATGCAGTGCAGAGGCAACATGCAACTACGGCCAGCGGCGTTACCGATTTCACTATTATTTCTCCATGCACATACGAACAAACGGTACATGGATACTATCGGGTCGCATAGAAAAAATTAGGGCGAAAAGCTTCCATTTTCGAAGCAATTCGCCAAAATTTTCATTCCCCCGCTGAAATCACGGGGGCCGCCCGTCACTGGATCAGCACAGGCTCTTCGGATTTAGCTCCCAGGTCCGATTCGATCGTCAGGCGCAGGTTGGAGACCCGGTTCGCCGCGAGCCAAGCTTTTGTCACCAAGAACGTTTTTGACGTTGCCTTTTGGGCGACGCCGTCCAGGTCATAGGTCCAAGTGAGGGACTTGATGTAACCCGCAGAGACCGTGCAAACCGGGGTCAGCAGCAACCCACTAATACTGGTAGATTGTTTCAGCTCGCATTGCGGCCGTGGTGCTTCTTGCACGTTGACCTGCAGCGCTTGCTCGCCATAATTGCCCGCCTTGGTGATGGTCCGCAACAGCACCTCATAGTTACCAGGGTCAGTGAAGGAAACGTAGTTACCGCTCCCTGTGAATTCCCCGACCTTGGCGCCGTTGATCAGCACGTCATTCCGAAGGAACGAATCTCCTCTTGGTAGCTGCGAGATTTTCAAACTGATGTAGTAAGTGCCGGGCGCGTAGTACGACTCACCGTATTTCGACACCATGGAAGCCTGGGTCTGGACAGTCGCAGGAGGCAGGATCGTGAACTCGTCGGAATAGACATTGACAACATTCCCGCGCGTGTCCGAGACCTGCAGCGCCAGCTGGTAGGTGCCTTGCGTCGCAACAGTGAAGTTCCCTGCCACGTCGTTACCGCTCGACCGCGTGATGCCGCTAGGCAGTGACCACGTGTATGTCAATGGCTCGCCGTTCAGCGTCTTGAGGTCGAACCCCGGGGTTTCCACTTGATACTTGATCACGGCTGGCACATCGGTTTGCAGTGCGGACAAGCGGATGCTCCAGTCTTGCGGCCAGTTGTATGCCCAGGTCTTGAAGGGCAAGGTAGCCACAGTCGTTTCTTCGGGGTAGCCCTCAACGTACGTGTAGTAGCTGAGCAACTTGTCTTCCGGACGCGGAACGAACTGCAAATCCGTGCCATCCACACGCGTGCCATCAGGCAGGCTCCAATACCCGAGCACCTTGTACGCCTTCTGTGTAGTAGTGGGCACCACGTCGTTGATCTGCGACTTGAAAGAGTAGCTCTTACCGGCCTCAAGGTAGGTTGGACCGCTGATCGATGCGCGCGCGGCCAATGGATTTACCGCCTTGACCCCGAGCGTTTTCGTGACATCGGCCGCAGGGTTGTCGGGAGCGCTCGCAGAGCGCCCCTTGACCTCGATCGCATAGTTTTTGATTTCCGTCGGCGTGAACGTGAAGGCTGAGGTGTTCTCGCCGCTAACGCCCTCGTAGCCCCCGGTCGTAATGATTCGCCACGTGTAGGCGGCATCGAACCCATCGTCGGCCTCGACCTCCAATGTGACGGGTCTGCCCACCTGGACCACCCCCGGCGCAGTCACGCGGAACGAGGGCACATCGAAGGCCGTCAGGGTCAGCGGATCAGTGGAGAACTCAGCACCCGAGTACTTGTTCATCAGCACTGCGCGATAAGTCACGCTGCCTGCTTCCGCCACCTGGGCAGTGAAGTTGATGCCCGTCTGCTCCACAGTTTCCGAGCGCATTACGCGCGCCCACGTCCCGTCGGGCCTCAAGAATTCCCAGGAGACTGACTTCACGTTGGCCAACATCTTCGAATTCTTCACGTTCGCGTTGATGGTCTGCACAAACGGAGCCTTGCCGCTCGTAGCGCGGGACGAGAGAGAGGCTTCGATGCGCTCGCCAGCAGCGGTGATGAGGGCGCGTGATTTGGAAAGCACCGAGCTGTTGGTGACCAAGCCGTCAGTGCTGATCATCTTTGCTTCAGCCACGATGTACCGTGTGCCCGCTGTGAGACGACCCATGTTGACCGTGAACGTGCCATCCGCCTCGACAGCAACCGGCGCCGACAACTGGTTGTTGGTCTTGTCCTCGCGGATCACCACCTGCCACTTGCCCATCGAGGCGGGATCGAAAACGATTTGTGTGCCCTTCGGTATTCCCACCTGGCCATGGATCACGGTGTCCGCCTGATCGTGTGAGGCGAATGCTTTTTCAAGCTCCACTAGAGGTGTAGCGGGCACCCCGATGAACTCCAGCGATTGCTCGGTCTTGAACTCCGGCGCACGCTGGTACCAAGACTCAACCTTCACTGGGTACGACTCCCACGGATCGGTCGCCTGCATGATCAGTGCCACATTCGATTCGGCCACGGAAGAAAACACTTCCTTCACCACGTCGCCAGGGTAGACGACGCGGGTCATGATCTCGCGATAGCCACCCTTTACGTTCATCACGCCCAGCGCACGCGCCTGCGCACGGTCCACAGTGGCAAAGTTCTTGCCAGGGTACTGGTCCGAATTCTTTGCGTAGAAGGTGTCCAGCAGCTTGTCGTTCTTGAACGTCAGCGTGATGGGAGCGGGCACAAGGCCCTCAATTGCCACGGTGCTTCGGCCTTTCCGCGATGGATAGAAGGCGGTCTGACGCGTGCTCGGATCGGTATACACAACGCCAGGTGTGTAGTCGATGACGTTGGCGCCAACAACGGGGAGGGAGCCGCGAAGCGCGTTCGATGCGTAGGGGTTGTACTTCAAGCCCTCTGGCAAGTCCCCGAACTGGATCGCGCAGTTCACCCCCGCCGTTTGCGAGAGCATGTAGCCAGAACGCACCATGCTCAGCGTGGAGCAGGTTTCCTTGGTGCCGCCTTCCA
>Ga0302347_1004675_pt1 | contig 10722 bp, 9 predicted proteins | sample PhyWR1_FD_202178 | JGI IMG/M metagenome (GOLD analysis project Ga0302347, IMG submission 202178) | Leaf surface microbial communities from wheat plants in UC Gill Tract Community Farm, Albany, California, United States - DLSL W.R1 (v2)... | ecosystem: Host-associated > Plants > Phyllosphere >...
TAGTATCTCAGATTACTTTTTATCCACTACCGGTCTATTCTCTCTATTGGCTAAATCCCAGGCGATAACGAATGCTAATTTCGTTCTTTGTGTCAAAGCATCGTATTCGATTTTTTCTGGTTCGTCACCTTTTCCGTGGTAGTCTTCGTGAACTCCATTGAATAAAAATACAGCAGGAATACCATGTTTAGCAAAGTTATAATGATCAGAACGCTCGTAGAAATGATTTGGATCTTTAGGGTCATTAAATTTAAAATCCAAGTCCATTTTGATGTATTTCTCGTTTTGAGCAACTACAGCATTGTGCAAATCAGATGATAAACGGTCAGCACCAATTACATATACATAATTGTTGGTTTTAGCATGTTCTACATCACGACGACCAATCATATCAATATTAATGTCTGAAATAGTGTTAGCGATAGGGAACAATGGATTTTCAGAATAATAACGAGATCCGTGCAAACCGTGCTCTTCACCCGTTACGTGCAGGAATAAAATAGAACGTTTTGGCCCGTGACCTTCTTTTTTAGCTTTGGCAAAAGCTTTAGCCATTTCTATAACCGCTACAGTTCCGGAACCATCATCATCGGCACCGTTATAAACTTCGCCATTTTTAATTCCTACGTGATCATAGTGAGCAGAAATTACCAAAACTTCGTCCGGTTTTTCAGAACCTTCGATGTAAGCCCAAATGTTTTCAGAATCAGGTAAATTTTGATTGCGTTTTGCGTTCAGGAAAGCGGCCGGAATATGTTGGTAATAATCTGTAGCACCTTTAGGAAAAGAAATACCACTGTTTTTATATTGTTCGATCATATAAAGACCTGCTTTTTTCTGTCCGGCAGAACCCGTTTCGCGGCCTTCCATTTCATCAGAGGCAACGATATAAAGCATTTTTTTAAGGTCTTTTTCGCTTATAGAATTTAAGTATTTAGTTGGGTCTGAATTGTCTTTTGCAGTTGTTTGTGCAGTCTTACAAGAATAAGCAGAAACAACTAATAATAAAATGAGAAGTTTTTTCATTTTTTATAGTTAGTGTAAATTAATAAATGTGTAAAGGACGTAAAAGGTCAGTAAAAATAGAATAAAAAATGAGTTTAAAATAAACAAACAAAAACTTTTAGCAAAAGAGACTATTCTTGATTCGCCATAAAAACGATGATGTGCAGGATAAAAATAATAGCACATCCAAATGGTTCCTGCGAAATTTGTAATTGCAGATATATAAGACAGCGGACTATTTTCTCCAAAGAGACCAATAACTCTGTCAATTATAAACATAATGAGGAAAATGAGCAGCAGAAACGAAAAATAATGAAGCGTAAAAATGCCATGATCAAAATAATACCACCTCTTTTTGTTATGAAAAAGCCACAAGAAAAAAGCAAAAAACGGCATTATAATAAACAGGATTTTCGGAAGATTATGAAAAAAAGATTCGATAAACTTTTCAATTATTTCTTTTTTAGTGTATTTTTCAGTAACATGAACGGCTTTTTCATAAAGCCAGTATGATGTTGTATTTAACTTTTCGCTTTCTTTTCCATATTTCTGAATTGAATCAATTTCTTTCATTGGTTTTAACTGAAAATAGGACTTGTCTACTGTTTTGGACTTCAAATAGGACTTTTCATTCCAGTTTTTAGTTTCTTTTGTATTTGCATTTTCGAAATTGGAAGTAATTTCCTTATCGCTTTTTGCCAGATCCTCATTTATTTCATTTGGAATTAATGCAATTAAAAGAAAGGTAATAAAACTGATAAAAATGTAAAGACGAACTGGCGCCAAATAAGACAACCTTTTTCCCGAAAGATATTCTTTGGTTAATGTTGAAGGCTTGAAAAGCAGGTTTTTAATCGTTTTCCAAAAAGCATTTTCATAATGCGTCAGGTCTTCAAAAAAGTGGATAAATAAATGATGAAATGTTTTTCGGGAATCTGTATTTTCCTGACCACAATTGGGACAAAATTTCTGTTCGACAACATGCCTGCAGTTTAAACAGGTTTTATCTTCTCTAATCGGACTATGTGACATTGGTTAATTTGTTGGTTTTAGTTTGGTTTTTGGTATTTAAAAATTATTTTTTAAGAACTTCGTTTAAGAAAAGCAGCAAATGCTCAAAAGATCTTTTTGCTGCAACGGCATTATAGGCAGCGCCTTTAGAATTATCGTTTCCAGCTTCAGGATTCGTAAAAGAATGTACAGAATCTGCATAATAAATCATTTGCCAGTCGGCTTTTGAATCGCGCATTTCTTGTTGAAAAGCCGTAATTTCTTCTTTAGAAACAAAAGGATCATCAGCTCCGTGACAAATTAAAACTTTGGTTGTAATAGGTTCTGCAGCGCGTTTGGCATCTTTTCCTAAACCGCCATGAAAAGAAGCAACTCCTTTTACATTCAAATGTCCGCGTGCCGCTTCCAGAACTCCGGTTCCTCCAAAGCAATAACCAATAACAACAATATTATCTGCATTTGCTCCGGATTTTATTAATTCCTGCAAACCTGCATTTATACGTTTTTGATATGCTTCGAAATTGGTTTTATAAAAACCGGCTTGTTTTCCTGCTTCAGCAGTATTTTTTGGATAATTTCCTTCGCCATAAATATCAGCTATGAAAACATTGTAACCCAATTTTGATAAATCTTCTGCAATTCCTTTAGAGGCATTATCGATTCCTAGCCATGCAGGCAAAAGCAAAATACCCGGATTATTAGTGCTTTTTTTAGCAGATTTTACAAATAAACCATTCAATGTTTGGTTTCCTTCGGCATATTTTACGGGCTTTAATTGTGCATTCATGCTACTAGAAGTTAATAGGATTGCAAAAATAAGTGCGATTGATTTTTTCATTTCTTACAATTTTTAACAAATATCAGAAATATTATGTTACAAAAAAACCTCGAAAGCTGTTTCTTACGAGGTTATTTAACAAATCGGCGTGAATGTTATTATTCGCCGGGATGATATGTTTTTTCGGCCTTTTTTTGAACGTCTTCTTTGTAGAATAAAACGTCTTTAAATTGCCCTTTTTGATACATTTCGGCTTGGTCTGTAAAATGTTTGGAGTTCAAATCGCCACTATTTCCTCCGGCCAATAATGATTTTGCTTTAATTTTTGAACCAAATTCTACAACACAAACAAAACTATTGCCATTGTAACCGTAGCGTTTTTTAGAGTTGTTTTGATAATTGCTTTTAAAGGATGGTAAACTTCCCCAAGAACCCGGGCCGAAACCAATTGGCAAACTCGGTTTATTGTCATCATATTTTAAATCGATATCTCCGCTTGAACGCTGAAAACGATTCACTTCGCCCCACGCAACCTGCCAGGTTCCCCATTTCGTTTTTAATTCTTTTAAAACGGTTTGCAATTGCGGAATCATTTGTGAAACGGTAGCATTTTTAGCAAAATTGGTGGTGTTTTCAACCTGATCCAATTCTCTTTCGTCAATATAAGCTTTCTGAATAATTGGATCTAATTTATAAGCCCATTCTACCGCTAAAGTTGTGGCAACCGAATTTTCTTTGGCATAATAATCCCAATTTTTAAGAACTGAAATCGCTTCTTTTAATTCTGAATATTCAGCAGATTCCGGTTTTATGTTTTTTTCGTAAATATTGACTAAACTCGGAATTAACAATTCAAAAATCGAAAGTTTAGAATCGTATCCGTCTGCAATAACCTGATCTAACGTGTATTTTTTGCTTCCGCTAAAAATTCGAACGGCATTTACACCTCTGAAATTTTCGCCATCTGGCGCCATATACGGAATGTAATCTGCTTTTTTAGGACTGTCTTTTCCGGCAACCGAAAATGGAGTTGAATTGCAATTTTGCAACCATCCATTTACCGGATTGTACAAATGAACGGTTTGATCAACTTCATGCAACCCTTTCCATTGTGTCGAAGAAATAGAACCGTCAACAACTTTTGACCAGTTTAAACTTTTATCTCGAATCGGAATAAAATTTCCGTGCCAATACGCGATATTTCCTTTATTGTCAGCATAAACCGTATTGTTTGAAGTATTTGCTTTCAAATCCATCGCTTTTTGATATTCTCCAAAACTGGTTGCTTTGGTTCTAACCCAACTTTGAATCAAACTTGTCATCGAACGATTCATCGATTTTAAGCTAATCCATTTTCCGTCACGTTTGGCCATGATTGGGCCATTGTTGGTAAAATACGTTTTGAATTTCTTCGGAATTAGTTTTCCTTTTTCTGTATACTTTATCGTGATTTCCTTTTCAATAACAGGTAAAATTTTACCATCAAATTCGTAGAAAAATTTTCCGTTTTTAGTGGTGATTTTCTCGGCATACATATCAGCAACATCGACATTTGAGGAAGTATGCATCCAGCCGCAGTTTTCGTTGAAACCCTGATAAATAAAGAATTGTCCCCAGGTTACGGCGCCATAAGTATTTAAGCCTTCTTCGCTGGTAATCTGAACTTCGGGTCTAAAATAAAAAGTAGTATGCGGATTGATATATAAAATCGAATTTCCGCTTTCGGTTTTTGATGGCGCAAAAGCAAAACCATTCGAACCCGTTTGCACATATTTTTCTCTTTCTACATAAGCCACTTTATCATTATTTCCGGAGTAAAAAGCTTTTAGTTCGCCAGTAGAAAGATCTGCCGTACTAATTGCGCCAATACTTCCGTCTGTCCAAAGTAGCGGAAACCACGGTTCAAAATGCGTTAAAAGAGCAGGTTTTACGTCAGGATGTTTGTATAAATAAAAGTTGATAGCATCAGCATAACTGTCCAAAAGTTTTTTGAGCCATGTTGGCGCTTTTTTATAATCTGCTTTTGCTTCATCAGTATCAATTAAAAGCTTTATTTCTAAATCATTGTACAAAACCGATTCTCCTTTTATTTCAGAAAGGCGTCCCAGTTTTTCGATATAATTCATTTCAATTCGCTTAAAATCATCTTCGCATTGCGCATATAATAATCCGAAAACAGCATCACCATCGGTTTTTCCATAAACATGCGGAATTCCCCAATTGTCACGAATGATAGTAACTTGTTGTGCTAATTTTTCTAAACGACTAACTTCTTTCGGAGTGATTTTTTGTGCCGAAATCTTAAAGCAGATTATGCAGGTTAAAAAAGTTAGTTTTAGAATTTTAGAATAATTAAACATGTTTATTTGATATTAAATTTTTGTCCGGCAGTATAAATGCTCATTTGTAAATTTTCAATAGAAATCAGATTGTTTTTCTTCGATTTCAAAATGCCTTTTGGATTTCGAACCACAATAACTTCGCTTTCTCCGGTTACTTCTACCTCATTATTTCTAACAATAATTGCAGTCGCTTCATCAATCCCAATTCCGATTAAATTAGGAAATTCTACCAATGCAGAGATCAATCTGTTATAACGGTTTCTCTTTAAAAAGTGCTGGTCGATTACGGCCGTTTTCAATAAACCTAAACCTTCCGCAGTTTCTAAATTATCGTATCGTATATTATCAAAAGTTCCTGAATATTCTTTTTCTAATTTTTGGTTTCCGGTAATCATTTTTTCAGACATTACGGCCGCTCCGGCGCTTGTTCCGGAAATGGTACTTCCGTTTTCGTAAGCTTTTAAAATTGCCGTTTTAATAGGTGTATTATGCGCTACGGCCATGAAACGACTTTGATCGCCTCCGCTAATAAAAATCAGTTTTGCCTTTTGAACAGAATCTGTAAGTTTTTTATTTTGAGCCGTTTCTTTATTAAAATTCAACATTACGATTGGATTCGATGTCAATTTTACCATTTGATTTTTGAAGAAAATAAACGAACTGTCCGGTTCTTCGCTTGACATTGGCAAAACCACGATATAATCTTTTTTATTTAATTCGGCTACAGCCAAAACCTTCTTCATCAATTCGTCTGATCGATCGCCGCCGCCAATGATAAAAAGTTTACCTTTTGGGTTTTGTGCCTGAAGAAAACAACTCGTTAAAAGCAATAAAGTTAATGCGATTTTTTTAGGCGAAAATTGGAAGAGTAACTGGTTTTTCATGGTTTTACGGTTTAGTTAAGCTGATTTTCTTTGAAATTTAAAAGTACATTATTGACGATAAAAAGCACGTCTTTTATTTTATCAGAATCTGTTTTTGAAACTTTGTCATTTGGTGTATGATAATCGTCGTGAAAGCCGCTAAAAAAGGTCATAACAGGAATTCGTTTTGATGTAAATGAAGCATAATCACTTCCTGAATGTCCGTTGGTTTCCCATAAATCTAACGAAAACGGACTTTGAAGTTTGACGTTGATTTCGCTGGCCATTTTTCTTAGGTTTTCATCTTTTTTTTCAGTTCCAATGCTTAAAATTCTTGCGGTTTTATCTTCCGGTGCGCTTCTGGAAATCATATCCATATTGATGGCAAAAAGTATTTTTTGTTTTGAAAAATCAAAATTCTGAACAAAATATTCACTTCCTAAAAGTCCCATTTCTTCGGCAGTCCACGAAGCAAACAGCAGATTGTATTTGGGCTGAACATTAGATTCTGACCATTTTTTTGCCAAAGCCAACATTCCCGAAGTTCCGGATGCATTGTCATCGGCGCCATTATAAATAGAGTCTTTTATAATTCCCAAATGATCGTAATGCGCACCTATAATAACTGTTTTGGTAGTATCTTTTCCGGGAATCATTCCTAAAATATTTCGAACCGGATAGCTTTCTGTTTTTAACTCAATCGAAAAATTAACTGTTGTGTTTTTAAGTAGAATAGAAGCACTTTGTAATTTTTGTGTCGCTTTTTTTTCGAAGTTTTCCAATGAAATTTTACTTCCCAAAAAAAGCTTTTCAGCAGCTGATTTACTGATTTTAAAAATTGGAATTGTTTTTATCTCTGAATTTTCTAAGGAATGAAAAGCAGAATCGTCCTTGTCTTTTTTATAAGTTTCTTTGTTATCGATAATAATTAAAGCGACTGCGCCTTTGTTTATAGCGGTTTGCAGTTTTATTTCGTCTAAATTACTTTCTTCAGGAAACAGTTTTTTAAATTTTTTATAAGTAACCGAAAGTGTATCCTGATGACTTGGGAAACCTTTTAAAACCACAACAATTTTATTTTTTATATTTTGGTTTTTATAATCGTCGTAACCTTCATTTGTAGCACTCAAACCATAACCGGCGAATACGATTTGGGTTTCATTTTGTACAGATTCGGCAATTGGAGTTACTTTAAAATCAGTTTTTGGAGAAAGAGAAATTGTTTCTTTTCCTTTTTTGATTTCTAATATTGCTTTTGAAACGTTATGTTCCTGAATTTTAAAATTTTGGAAATAATCTGTTGCATTATATGGCGCTAACTGATATAAACCCATCATTGATGCAATATATTCTGAAGCCATAAAACCGCCTTTTTGCGTTGCGCCGCGACCTTCCATCCAATCTGAAGCCAGGAAAGAAAGTGTTCCCGAAAAATCGCTTTTTGAAGGCGACGCCACATTTTGCGAAAACAACAATGATTTACAGCCAAAAAGAGTAAATAAAAGCAGTATTCGTAAATGCATTTTTTAGGATTTAAAAAGTTGATTTATAGTGTAATATTTCTTTTGAAAGCGCAACCTAATTCTATAATAGAGTCGGTTTTTGCAATTCCGGGAATGCTGTCGATTTTTTCGTAAAGTATTTTTCGCATATGTTCGTGATCTTTTGCAATAATTTTAATGTAAAGCGTAAAAGAACCCGTAACATAATAGCATTCGGTTATTTCAGGAATTTTTTTCATTTCTTCGATAATACGATCAGAATCAGAATCTTTGTTTAATGTGATTCCGGTAAAAGAAGCCCAGTCATAGCCAATCTTTTTTTCCTGAATAATAGGTTTAATACCGCTAATGACACCTTGCTCGATCATTCTGTTAATACGCTGATGCACCATAGTGTTTGATATTTTCAAATTTGCTGCTATTGATGAAAAAGCCATTCTGCCGTCTTTTTCCAACTCTTTAATTATATTAATATCAAATTCGTCTAATATATCCATTCCTTAATAATTGAATTATAATCTGTATTTCTTTGATTCATAAAAGTAACTATTTTTTTCAATAAAAGAGAATAAAAACGCTTTTTGGATTTGTTTTAATTTGATTTTTTAATGCTATTTAAAAGTTTAAATTGACTTATTTTTATTCTTTTTGGTTTTAAATTTTACTTTTTAGTCTTTAAATTAATATTTTTTGATATTTTTGTGCTTGAAAAATAGCTTATTATGATACATACAGAAAACACACTTTCGTCAAAATCTGAAGTTTTGATAGAAAAAGAGAATAAATACGGAGCTCATAATTATCATCCGCTTCCGGTGGTTTTAGAAAAAGGAGAAGGTGTATATGTTTGGGATGTTGACGGTAAAAAATACTATGATTTTTTATCTGCTTATTCTGCGGTAAATCAAGGGCATTGTCATCCTAAAATTGTTCAGGCAATGGTAGATCAGGCTCAAAAACTAACGCTTACTTCCCGTGCTTTCTACAATGATAAATTAGGAAATTACGAAGAATACATCACGAAATATTTTGGTTTTGATAAAGTCTTGCCAATGAATACTGGTGCTGAAGCGGTTGAAACTGCGTTGAAAGTATGTAGAAAATGGGCTTATGAAGTAAAAGGAATTCCTGAAAATCAGGCGCAGGTAATTGTTTGCGAGAATAATTTTCATGGAAGAACGACCACTATTATTTCATTTTCTAATGATGAAACGGCTCGTAAAAACTTTGGACCTTTTACAGATGGTTTTATAAAAATTGAATACGATAATCTTGAAGCTCTTGAAAAAGCTTTAGAATCATCAAAAAATATTGCCGGATTTTTAGTAGAACCAATTCAGGGTGAAGCAGGAGTTTATGTTCCTTCTGAAGGATATTTGGCGAAAGCAAAAGCGTTGTGCGAAAAACATAATGTTTTGTTTATTGCCGACGAAGTTCAAACCGGAATTGCACGTACAGGAAAATTATTGGCAGTTCATCATGAAAATGTTCAGCCTGATATTTTGATTTTAGGAAAAGCAATTTCTGGCGGAGTTTATCCGGTTTCGGCAGTTTTGGCGAATGATGAAATCATGAATGTGATAAAACCGGGACAACACGGTTCTACTTTTGGTGGTAATCCTGTTGCCGCAGCGGTTGCGATTGCTGCTCTTGAAGTGGTGAAAGAGGAAAAACTGGCTGAAAATGCAGAACGTTTAGGAAGTATTCTAAGAAAAGGATTGAATGAAATTGCGGAAAGAAATAATCTGATTACGCTGGTTCGCGGAAAAGGGCTTTTGAATGCGATTGTAATTAATAGTGGCGAAGATTCTGATTTGGCTTGGGAAATTTGCTTAAAATTCAGAGATAATGGATTATTGGCTAAACCAACTCACGGAAATAAAATCAGATTTGCTCCGCCTTTGGTAATGACAGAAGATCAGATTAAGGAATGTCTGGAAATAATTGAAAAATCGTTAAACGAATTCAAATAATAGATTTCTATTTTTTGATTTTAAATAAATAAAATAAGAGCTGCAATTTTTGCGGCTCTTATTGTTTTGTTAAAATACGAATTATATAACATCCGATTTTAATTATATAATATTTAAATCGAGATCGGGGTTAGTTTTGAATGTCTTTTATAAGACCCAAAAACATTTGTTGAACCTTATAATTTTATTTCAGATGGCTTACACAAATACTGATTTAATTCGTTTTTTAGATGCACAAAATAAACTTTACCTTACGGCTTATTCCGAATTGAAAAAGGGAAAAAAAGAAACGCACTGGATGTGGTTTATTTTTCCTCAAATTAAAGGATTAGGAAAAAGCGATATTGCAAGATACTACGCTATTGCTGATCTTGCCGAAGCTGAAGCTTTTTTAAACCATCCAATTTTGGCTAAACATTTGATTGAGATTTGTCAGCTGCTTTTAAATTTTAAAACAAAATCTATTGATGAAATTCTGGGAGATCTGGATGCACGTAAACTTCAGTCTTCTTTGAGTCTTTTCTCTCAGGTTGAAAATGCAAATCCAATTTTTCAGGAATTACTGGATACTTTTTATGCCGGTAATTTAGATTCTGCAACTTTGAGTATTGCTTATGCGTCTTTGCCTGCAACGGCTTAATTTTTTTAGAAAAGAATAATTCCTGCAATACATTTTATATAAAAAAACCATTCGTTACAGCGAATGGTTTTTTTGGTTTATAAAGTTACGAAATTAGCTTCCGTAACCTGGGTTTTGGGTTATTTTACTGTTGGTATCCATTTCTCTTAACGGAATTGGGAATACTAATTTCGGATCATTATAAAGATATAACAGAGATCCGTCTCCGTTTACATCAATAGAACCTTTTGTTCTTTTCAGGTCATGAATGGCAAATCCTTCCATACCTAATTCTAATTGACGTTCAGCTAAAATGCTTTCAAGTGTTACAACTCCAAAGTTTACTGCATGAGCTCTAGTTCTGATTAAATTAATGTCATTTAACGGAGTATCTCCAACGGCGGTATTTAATCTAAAATTAGCTTCAGCTCTGATTAAATAAAGTTCAGCCAGACGAATGATTCCTACATCACCAAATTGATTCGTGAATTTTGATGTCAATAATCTTCCGTTATCTTCGTTTACGTATGTAAAGTTTGCTCTCACATCATCCTGATCTGTAAACTTTGAGATATAAGTATTTCTGATTTCAACGTCACCACCACGACCTCCGTTACCTTCAGAAGCAT
>Ga0302347_1004676_pt1 | contig 10719 bp, 11 predicted proteins | sample PhyWR1_FD_202178 | JGI IMG/M metagenome (GOLD analysis project Ga0302347, IMG submission 202178) | Leaf surface microbial communities from wheat plants in UC Gill Tract Community Farm, Albany, California, United States - DLSL W.R1 (v2)... | ecosystem: Host-associated > Plants > Phyllosphere >...
TAACCCGGCCACTGCACGATTACGCTGTGGCCATGGCCGCAGCGCACACAGACATTTGCGGCTACATCTTTATGCAAAAGTCGCCGTCTTGCGGACTCGAGCGAGTCAAGGTCTATCAGGACGGTGGACGCCCCGCAGAGTTGAGAGGACGGGGGATTTACGCACAAGCGTTTTGCGCCGCGCACCCGGACTTGCCGGTTGAAGAAGAAGGCCGCCTCAACGACCCGGTATTGCGTGAAAACTTTCTGACCCGGGTTTACGCCTATAGCGCCTGGCAACAGTTGCTCGGAGACGGCATCACCCGCCGCTCCCTGACCGAGTTTCATGCCCGCTATAAATACCAGCTTATGGCCCACCACCCCGAACAGTACAAAACCCTGGGCAACATGCTGGGGAACCTGGGCAAGGGCGACCCTCGCGAAATTGCCCCGCAGTATTTCAGCGAGTTGATGAAAGCCCTGAAAAAATGCGCCACGCGCCGCACTCACACCAATGTGCTGCAACACATCAGCGGCTATCTCAAACAGTCCATCAGCCGCGAAGACAAGCAAGAAATGCAGTACCTGATTGGTCAGTACCTGCACGGCATTGTGCCGCTGGTGGTGCCGCTGACACTGCTCAAGCATCATTTTCGCCAGCATCCGGATCCCTATATCTCGCGGCAGGTGTACCTGCAACCGCACCCGGAAAACCTCAGCCTGCGCAATGCGATCTGACCATGAATCAGGACCTTTCGCAGACCAGCTCTGCCGCACCCGACTACAACCAGGCCCTGGCCGAAGGCTGGCTGCCGATACGCGAAGTGGCGCGCATCACGGGGGTCAATGCCGTGACCCTGCGCGCCTGGGAGCGGCGTTATGGCCTGATCGTCCCGCACCGCACCGCCAAAGGTCATCGCCTGTTCTCAGCCGCCCATATCCAGCGAATCCAGCACATTCTGACCTGGCTCAATCGCGGGGTGTCGGTCAGCCAGGTCAAGCCACTGCTCGACCTGGCCCCGAGCCACCGCGAACCCGTCGACAACGACTGGCTGGCATGGAGCCAGGCCCTGACGCTGGCGATCACTGAACTGGCCGGGCGCAGACTGGACGACAACTTCAATCAGGTCATGTCGCTGTATCCGGCCCACACCCTGTGCGAACAGCTGCTGATACCGCTGTTGAGCGAGCTGGAACAACGCTGGCAGGGCCAGTTCGGGGCACAACTGGAGCGAGTGTTTTTCAGCTCCTGGCTACGCAGCAAGCTGGGCGCCCGTATCTACCACAACAATCGCTCACTCAAAGGCAAGCCCATCCTGCTGATCAACCATTCACCCCAGCCTTTCGAAGCCCAGCTGTGGCTCACCGCCTGGCTGGTCAGCAGCAGCCACTGCCCGGTTGAAGTCTTCGACGCGCCCCTGCCCGGCGGTGAACTGGCAATGGCGGTGGAACGCCTCAAATCACCCGCCGTGGTCCTCTATTCGAGCCAGACCCTGAACCCCCAGCAACTGCCAAAGCTACTGAAGGGCGTTGACTGCCCGATCCTGATTGCCGGACCGACGGTATGCATCCATAGCGCCGAGCTGGCCGTAAGTACTACTGAAATCGCAGGATTGTCTCTTGCTCGCGATCCCCTTGAAGCCCATCAACGGCTCAGCCAGCTCGGACTGTTCTAGAGGAATAAACATGCAACTGATCTGGCTGCGCAGCGACTTGCGCCAAAACGACAACACCGCCCTGAGCGCCGCAGCTGAACGCGGCCCCACTGTGGCCGTGTATCTCATCAGCCCCGAGCAATGGCTGGCCCATGACGACGCGCCGTGCAAAGTCGATTTTTGGCTGCGTAATCTGAGCGTCCTGAGCGACAGCCTCGAGCAACTGAATATCCCGTTACTGATTCGCAGCGCGCCCGCCTGGGACCAGGCCCCCGCGGTGCTGGTTGAACTATGCCAACAGTTGGGCATTGAGGACGTGCATGTAAATGATGAATACGGCATCCATGAAACCCGGCGCGATCAAGCCGTCGCCCGTGCCCTCGACGCCAAGGGCATCGGCTTTCATCGTCACCTCGACCAACTGCTGTTTCAACCCGGCAGTGTGCTGACCAAAACCGGGACCTACTTTCAGGTGTTCAGCCAGTTCCGCAAGGTTTGCTATGAGCGCCTGCACACGGGACTGCCGCCCATAGTGGCCACACCCCGGCCCCAGGCGCAGCTGACCATTGCCCGGGATGCGATTGCTCAATCTGTTAGCGGCTTTGCGCCGCCCGACGAAACCCTGCGCGCACTCTGGCCGGCCGGGGAAGACGAAGCCCGGCAGCGCCTGGCACGCTTCGCCGACGAGCAAATCCACTACTACAAAGAAGAGCGCGACTTGCCCGCCAAACCTGGCACCAGCCAGCTTTCGCCCTACCTGGCAGCAGGCGTTATCTCACCCCGCCAATGCCTGCATGCAGCACTGCTCAGCAACAACGGCGAATTTGAAAGCGGCAGTGTCGGCTGCGCGACCTGGATCAGCGAACTGATCTGGCGCGAGTTCTATAAACATATTCTGGTGGGTTACCCACGGGTTTCCCGGCATCGCGCATTCAGAGCCGACACCGAGTTCTTGCCCTGGCGTGATGCCCCACAAGAACTGGCAGCATGGAAAGAGGGGCGCACCGGTATCCCGATCATCGACGCGGCCATTCGCCAACTGCTGGCAACCGGCTGGATGCACAACCGCCTGCGGATGGTGGTGGCAATGTTCCTGACCAAGAACCTGTTGATCGACTGGCGCGAGGGTGAGCGCTTCTTTATGCAGCACTTGATTGATGGCGATCTGGCAGCCAACAACGGCGGCTGGCAGTGGAGCTCATCCACCGGGACCGATTCGGTGCCCTACTTCAGAATTTTCAACCCCTTGAGTCAGTCCGAGCGCTTCGACCCCGAAGGTCGCTTCATCAAGCACTGGCTGCCAGAACTTGCGACGCTGAATAAAAAAGAGATTCATAACCCGGCCATTGCTGGCGGCCTGTTTGGGGTTGCCGATTATCCGCGGCCAATTGTCGACTTGAAACACAGTCGCGAACGGGCCCTCAGCGCGTTCAAGAATCTGCCGTCGCGCCAGCTTTACGAGGTGTGCGATGGCTGAGACACGGCGTATCTGGCTTACCGGGGCCAGCAGCGGGATTGGTGCTCACCTGGCGGAACAACTGCTCAACAGCGGTGCCCGCCTGGCATTGAGTGCCCGTACCCTGCCCCCCCTGCAAGCGTTATCCGAACGCTACCCGGGGCAGGTGCTGCTGGTGCCCGGCGACCTGACCGACAGCCTGCAAGTGCGGGAAATCGGCAAACGTATCGCGCACACCTGGGGCGCGCTGGACTGCGTGATTCTCAATGCCGGCTCCTGTGAATATGTCGACGTCCGGCACTTCGACGCAGCCCTGATCGAGCGCGTGGTGCGCACCAATTTACTGGCCAGCGCTTACTGCCTTGAAAGTGCGCTGCCTTTACTGCGTGCAGGCACCCGCCCGCACCTGGTGGGCGTGGTCAGTTCCGTGACCTTCTGGCCCCTGCCCCGGGCCGAAGCGTATGGCGCGTCAAAAGCCGGACTGCGCTACTTGCTGGAGTCACTGCGCATCGATCTCGCCCACGAGGGAATGGATGTCACCCTGGTCAGCCCCGGCTTCGTTGACACCCCGCTGACGGCAAAAAACGACTTCCCCATGCCCATGCGCTGGCCTGCACTCAAAGCCGCACAGCATATTTGCCAGCGTCTGGAAAACCGCCCGCTGGAAATCGCTTTTCCCTGGTCATTTATCGCCACTCTCAAACTGATGGCGAGCCTGCCAAAACGCCTGCAACTGGCGATTGGAAAACGCCTGGCACGGACTTCTGACGAGACACCATCATGAAAATCGCGATCATTGGCAGCGGCATCTCAGGCCTGACCTGTGGCTATTTACTGCATAAAGAACACGATATCCGCGTGTTCGAGGCCAGTGACTGGGTGGGGGGGCATACCCATACGGTGGATGTCGGCATCGGCGGGCGTCACTATAAAATTGATACCGGCTTCATCGTGTTCAACGACTGGACCTATCCCAACTTCATCAAGCTGATCGATCGACTGGGGGTGCGCTCCAAAGCCACTGAGATGAGCTTCTCGGTGCACGACCCCCGACGCAATTTCGAATACAACGGCAACAGCCTCAACAGTTTGTTCGCCCAACGCAGCAACCTGTTGTCCCCCGGGTTCTGGGGCATGTTGCGCGATATCCTGCGTTTCAATCGCCAGGCCGTACGCGACCTGCAACAACAGCGCATTGCCAGCGACACCCGACTGGGCGACTACCTGCAGCAGCGTGGCTATGGCCCCCGGTTTATCGAGCACTACATTGTGCCGATGGGCGCGGCGATCTGGTCCATGCCACTGGCCGAGATGCAGGCATTTCCGCTGCAGGCGTTTATCCGCTTCTTCAAGAACCACGGCTTGCTGAGCATCACCAATCGCCCGCAGTGGCGAGTGATCGAAGGTGGCTCGAGCGCCTATGTACAACCGCTGAGCGCAGGTTTTGCCGAACACATTCGCCTCAACTGCCCGGTTACGGCGGTTGAACGCGACGACCTGGGGGTACTCATCCACAGCCCGGCAGGCAGCGAGCGCTTCGACAAAGTGATTTTTGCCTGCCATAGCGATCAGGCCTTAAAGCTGTTGGCCCGGCCGACAGTCGCCGAACAGCAAATCCTCGGCGCCCTGCCCTACGCCGATAACGACGTGGTCCTGCACACCGATACCCGACTGCTACCTGAGCGAAAACAGGCCTGGGCCAGCTGGAACTATCGACTGGGCGATGTCGGACAACGCCGCGCCAGCGTGACTTACGCCATGAACATCCTGCAGGGGATCGAGAGCGAGACCACATTCTGCGTCAGCCTTAACCAGACCGAGGCCATCGACCCGCTGCAAGTGCTGGCCCGATACACCTACGCCCACCCGCAATACAGCCTCGATGCCGTAGCCGCCCAAGGGCGCTGGCAAGAATTGCTGGGGCCGCAGCACAGCTATTTTTGCGGTGCTTACTGGGCTAACGGCTTTCACGAAGACGGGGTGGTCAGCGCTTTGCGTGTCGCCTCAGCATTCGGCCAACAGCTATGAACAGCGCCCTGTACAGCGGCTGGATCGCCCACCGGCGTTTTGCGCCGACCAGCCATGCATTCCGCTACCGCATCGGCTTGTTGTATCTCGACCTGGACGAGCAGGATGCTGTATTGGGGCTGTCACCACTGGCTGGAAAAAGCCGCTTTGCACCCTTCTCGTTTCGCGAAACCGATTACCTGAAGGATTACACCAGGACCGGCATGCGCCTGATGGATGCCGTTCGCCAACAAGTCGCCCGGGCCCTCGGGCATACGCCCCAAGGTGCCATCTGCTTACTGACTCAGGCCCGCAGCTGGGGCTTGAGTTTCAACCCGGTGAGTTTCTTTTATTGCTACGAGGCTGACGGGCAACTGGCTGCCATCCTGTGCGAAGTGAGCAATACCCCGTGGCGCGAGCACTATCACTACGTGCTCCCGGCCCTGGGTGACAGCCATCAGCATTTTGCCGTGGCCAAGGCATTTCATGTCTCGCCTTTTCTGCCCCGCGATCTGGAATACCGCATGAGTTTCAGCCCGCCCGCTGCCCGACTCGGTGTGCATATGGCGGATTGGCAAGGTGAGCTGAAAATGTTCGATGCCACCCTCAATCTGCAACGCAGCGCGCTCGACCGTCCAGGTTTGCATCGCTACTTGCGGCAATTTCCATGGATGACGGCAAAGACTTGCCTGGCCATTTACTGGCAAGCCTTGCGCCTGTTTCTCAAACGTACGCCGATCTTTTCCCATCAGGCCGCCGACGGCGCCTTTCGTATTGCCGCCCTGCAACCCAAGGATAAACGTCATGAAAAGCCCTAGCCTGGTGAGCAAAACCTCACGATTGAGTACCTACAATCTGACCAGCGTACTGCTGCGGCGCGGAGTCATGCGTCAACTCAGCCAGCTGCAGCACGGCCAATTGGTGCTGACTGAAAATGGCGAGCGCCATCTGTTCGGTGACAGCAACGCGACACTGATCGGCGAAGTGCACATCAGCGACCCCGGTGTCTGGGGGATGATCGCCAGCAACGGTTCCATAGGCGCCGGCGAAGCATTTATCCACGGCTACTGGAGCTCGCCCGACCTGACCAGAGTGGTCCGGGTACTGGTCAGCAACCTGAAGGTTCTGGACGCCATGGAGGGTGGGCTTGCCAGCCTGGGACGCCCGTTGATACGGGGCTTGCACTGGATCAATCGCAATACCCGCAAAGGCTCGCAAAAAAACATTGCGGCTCATTACGACCTTGGCAATGAGATGTTCGAGCAGTTTCTCGACCCCACCATGATGTATTCAGCGGCGCAGTTCCTCAGCCCTGACGACAGCCTGGAGCAGGCCCAACTGAATAAGCTGCAACGCATTTGCCAGAAGCTCGACCTCAAGCCCGAAGACCACTTGCTGGAAATCGGCACCGGCTGGGGCAGCATGGCAATTTTTGCCGCGCAGCATTACCACTGCAAAGTGACCACCACCACACTCTCGAAGGAACAATTCGATTACACCCATAAGCGTATCGAGGCACTGGGACTACAGAATCAGGTGACCTTGTTGCTGGAGGATTACCGCGATCTGACCGGGCAGTACGACAAACTGGTGTCCATCGAGATGATCGAAGCGGTCGGCCATCATTTTTTACCCAACTACTTCAAACAGTGTTCGCACCTGCTCAAGAGCCAGGGGTTGATGTTGCTGCAAGCCATCACCATTCGAGACCAGCGTTACGAGCAAGCCAAAACCGGCGTGGACTTTATCCAGCGCTACATCTTCCCGGGCGGCGCACTGCCCAGCGTGCAGAAAATGCTCGAGATCGTTACCCGCGATACCGACATGAACCTGATGCATATGGAGGACTTTGGCCTGCACTACGCCAGAACCTTGCGCCTGTGGCATGAGAACTTTCGCCGCGCCCACGGCCGTCTGACCGAGCTGGGCTATGACGAATACTTCCTGCGTCTGTGGGAATTTTACCTGTGCTACTGCGAAGGTGGCTTCCTCGAACGCAGTATCGGCACCGCGCAATTGTTGCTGGCCAAACCCGGGGCCATGCCGCAACCCTTGCTCGGGCGCTTTGATGCTTGATCTGAAGCTGCTGGCCAATGCCGGAATGTTCCAGCTTGGCTGGTTTGCCTGTGTGCTGGGTGGCAATAGCCTGTGGTTACTACTGCCGGCGGGCGTACTACTGGTGAACGGACTGTGGATAAGTGCCCGGTGGACAGAAGTGCGCTTGATCATTTGCGTCTGCTTGCTCGGCACCCTGGTGGACAGCCTGCTGCTCAATGCCGGGGTTTTTGAGTTCCGGCAGGAGGGGATTTTCATCCCGTTCTGGTTGATGCTGCTCTGGGCATTACTGGCGACCACCCTGAACCATTGCCTGGCATGGACGGCACGACCGGCATGGCGGGCGGTGCTGCTGGGCGCGGTTGGCGGGCCATTGTCGTATTACGCAGGGCAACGGCTGGGGGCAGTGCAATTCGGGTTCGGACTGTGGCCGACCCTGGTCTTGCTCGCGGTGTTATGGGCGGGGTTGTTCCCGGCGCTGCAATGGCTGGCGGGCAAGCAGACAGCCCAACTTCCGCTGCGAGAATGAGCTTGCTCCTACAGGGATGAATGGCGGTTTGTCAGCGGTTTTACACCTGACAGCTGCTCTGCCTTACACTGCGCGCCTATGACCAACATCCCCCTGACCGAAATTACCGAACCCGCCGTCACCTGTTCGACGTGCGCGGCATGCTGCTGCCAACTGGAAGTGATGTTGATCACCGACACCGGTGTGCCCGAGCGCTTTATCGACACCGATGACTGGGGCGGCGAGGTCATGCTGCGCCTCGATGATGGCTGGTGTGCAGCGCTGGATCGCAACACCATGATGTGCACCATCTACGAAAAGCGTCCGCTGATTTGCCGCGAGTTCGAGATGGGTGATGTTGAATGCCTGAACGAGCGTCAAGGCATCACAACCGCCTATCGGTAGCGGTTTGATCCCTTGTAGGAGCGAGCTTGTCTCGCGAGCTTTTGCGGTATGGCATATCGCGCTGACAAGCTCGCTCCTACGGGGAAGACGTACGTTACAGCGGCATTGTGTAATGCAGGGCGTAGCTCTCTATACCGTCGTTGGTGCTCGATAGCCCGGCATTGGAGTAATGAGTCGCTCGAATACCCACTTCATGCCCACCGGTAAAGCGCAGGCCAAAACCCAGGCGATCTTCAAACTGGAAAGCCGTCCCCAGCTTGTTGCCCTCAACTTCAGTGTGGGAAAACGCTGCGACCCCGATGCCGGCCTCTACATAAGGCTTGACCGTTTCACCGGCAAACTCGTACACAAATACAGGCGAGAACGACAAGCTGTGGTTCGCAGATGACTTGTCACCTTCCCAGTAGGTGTAAGCCCCATCCCAATAACCTGTAAGACGACCAACATCACTCTGCAGCCAGCTCTTGTCCCAATCGGACTTCAAGCCCAGCCGATAAGTCATGGTCGATTCACTGGTGTGCCCTACCCCAAACTCGATACCGGCCGCTTGTGCTGTGTAGCTGTGCCCCAGAACAGTGGCTGCCAGCGCAGCCAGGCAAAAAAATCGCTTCATAAGAAAATCCCGCTTCCGTATGCAAAGATCATTGTTGTGTGCCTCATCAGACAAGCGCTAAGAATCCAGTCACCGCCCGAAAGTTCAACCGTCTTGAACCTTTTCACACTTTTTTCACAAACCGAAGCTTTGCACACTCCCTGATTTATTCCACAACAGCGGCAGGATATTTTGCATGTGCTCCGGCGAGGCGCTGGTCCAGAACTGTGTTTGCCGGGCGGGGCCCGCTGCCAGCAGGCTTCTTTCACTCAACAACCGCTTGAGCTGGCGGGCCACTGCGGCGCCGGTGTCGATCAGGATGATCGAAGACGGCAGCATCTGGCTCAGCAAGGGCTTGAGGAAGGGGTAATGGGTGCAGCCGAGAATAATGGTGTCGCAACCCGCCGCCACCAGCGGTTCGACATAGCCGCGCAACAGGGTTCGCAGCTCGTCGCTGAGCAAGTCACCGGTTTCAATCAGCTCCACCAGCCCCGGACACGGCTGGGTGATCACCCGTACATCGCTGGCAAAACGGTCAAGCAAGGCGGCAAATTTGGCACTTTGCAAAGTACCGGTGGTTGCAAGTACCCCCACCACCCCGCTGCGTGTGGCCGCAGCAGCCGGTTTGACCGCAGGTTCCATACCGACGATGGGCCAGTCGGGGTAAGACTGACGCAACTGCGCAACGCCGGCTACGGTGGCGGTGTTGCATGCCAGCACCAGAGCTTTAGCCCCCTGGCGCTGAAAAAAATCCGCCATCACGGCGCAGCGCTGGCGAATAAATTCAGGACTTTTTTCGCCGTAGGGAATGTGTCCGCAGTCCGCCACATATAGCAGTGACTCATTGGGCAACAGACCATGAATCTCCCGCAGCACCGACAGACCGCCGACACCGGAGTCGAAAACACCTACCGGTGCTTCATTCATGGCCCGTACCGCATACGCTGCACCCGGGATCGCGCTTGACTCGCAGTTCGCGAAACCGCGTGCCCAGGGCATCGATCAACAACAGACGCCCCACCAGCGGCTCACCAAAGCCGGCCAGCAGTTTCAGGGCTTCGAGGGCCTGCAGACTGCCGACCAAGCCTACCAGCGGGCCTATGACTCCGGCTTCACTGCAGGTCAGTTCGTCTTCGCTGCCATGACCATACAAACAGTGGTAGCAAGGGCTCGCCGGCTGGCGGGAGTCAAACACCGACAACTGCCCCTCAAGGCGAATTGCCGCACCACTGACCAGTGGTTTGCGCGCCACGAAGCAGGCCGCGTTCACGGCTTCGCGGGTGCCGAAGTTGTCGCAGCAATCGAGTACCAGATCAACCTGCGACACGGCATCTGCCAACGTGTCGGCATCCAGTGCCGACCGGTGGGCAACAAGCTTGATTTGCGGGTTTATCGCGGCCAGACGCTGCATGGCCGAATCGACTTTGCTCTGGCCGATGCTGGCGCTGTCATGAATGATCTGGCGTTGCAGGTTGGTCAGGTCGACGCTGTCAAAATCGGCCAGGTGCAGCTCGCCAACCCCGGCAGCCGCCAGGTAGAGCGCCACTGGCGAACCCAGCCCGCCCACACCGACGATCAGTACACGGCTGTTTTTCAGCTTGAGCTGACCTTCGATATCGACCTGTTGCAGCAGGATCTGTCGGCTGTAGCGCAACAGTTCCTCATCGCTCAGCACGGCAGGCGACCCAGGGTGATGCGTTCGTGGGTGCCCAGGTCCTTGCGGCTTTCGACCTGTGCAAAACCTGCACCCGATAACAGCTGGCGAACAGCGTCGGCCTGATCGTACCCGTGCTCGAGCATCAACCTGCCCCCTGGATTCAGGTGTTGTGGCGCGGCCTGGATAATTTCGCGAATGTCGTCCAGACCATCGACACCGGCGACCAATGCGCTTTCAGGCTCGAAACGCACATCGCCCTGGGCCAGGTGCACGTCGCCCGCAGCAATATAAGGCGGGTTGCTGATAATCAGGTCGAAGCGCTGATCAGCCAACGCACTGAACCAGTGGCTGGTCAGTACATGGACGTTTTCAAGCTGTAGGCGCTGACGATTACGCTCGGCCAGGG
>Ga0302347_1004684_pt1 | contig 10699 bp, 10 predicted proteins | sample PhyWR1_FD_202178 | JGI IMG/M metagenome (GOLD analysis project Ga0302347, IMG submission 202178) | Leaf surface microbial communities from wheat plants in UC Gill Tract Community Farm, Albany, California, United States - DLSL W.R1 (v2)... | ecosystem: Host-associated > Plants > Phyllosphere >...
AGCATCGAAAACGGCGCTAGAGGTTTGGCTTTCGGTTCTGGCTTGGCTGCGATTGATTGTGTTTTGAAATTGCTAAATCCGGGCGACGAAGTGATTGCTGTAGACGACCTTTACGGCGGTTCTTACAGGATGTTCACAAGATTATTCGAGAAATATCAGTTGAAATTCACTTTCATCGGTTTTGATAATGTTGAAGAATTGGAAAATGTAATTACTGATAAAACCAAATTAATCTGGCTGGAAACTCCAACTAATCCTTTGATGAAATTGGTAGATATCAAAATGGTCGCAGATACTGTAAAAGGTAAAGATATTTTGGTGGCGGTTGATAATACATTTGCGACGCCTTATATTCAGAAGCCTTTGGATTTGGGAGCGGATATTGTAATGCATTCTGCAACGAAATATTTAGGCGGACATTCTGATGTGATTGCCGGTGCTTTGATTGCAAAAGATGCGGAATTGGGAGAAAAATTACATTTCATTCAGTTTGCGAGCGGTGGAATTTTAGGACCTCACGATTCTTATTTGGTTTTGAGAGGAATCAAAACTTTGGCGCTTAGAATGCAAAGACACTCTGACAACGGTTTCGAGATTGCAAAATACCTTGAGAATCATTCTTTGGTGGAAAAAATCTATTATCCTGGATTGTCCTCTCATCCTCAATACGATTTGGCGACAAGACAAATGACGGAATTTGGTGGAATGGTTTCCTTCACTTTCAAATCCGGAAAAAAAGAAGACGCCATTAAATTCTTGGAAAATATCAAAGTTTTCACTTTGGCAGAATCTTTGGGTGGAGTAGAATCGTTAGCGAATCTTCCTGCGATGATGACCCACGCTTCAATTCCTGAAGACAAAAGAGCGGTTCTTGGAATCACTGATGATCTGGTGAGACTAAGTGTCGGAATCGAAGATGCAGAAGATCTGATTGCTGATCTGGAACAAGCATTTAATACATTGAATTAAGAAATTAAAAATTAAGAGATTTAGAAATTTCCGAATCTCTTAATTTCAAAATCTCAAAATTAATAAATATGACTTTTCGTGATGCGACTTTAGATGATCTTCCTAAGATTGTGGAAATTTACAATTCTACGGTTGCATCGCGATTGGTTACCGCTGATTTGGAACCTGTTTCTGTCGAGAGCAAAATTGGTTGGTTTCATCAGCACAATTCCGAATTTCGTCCGCTTTGGATAGTTTTGGATTCGGAGAAAAATACAGTTGGCTGGGTAAGTTTTCAGGATTTTTACGGGAGGCCGGCTTATCAGAAAACCGCTGAAATCAGTATTTATATTGATGAAAAATATCGCGGAAAAGGTTTGGGCAGATTGATCCTGGAATATGCCATCGAAAAATCCCACGACCTCGGAATCGAAAATCTTCTGGCTTTTATTTTTTCTCATAACCTTCCGAGTTTGACCTTGTTCGAGAAATTCGGATTCGAATTGTGGGCCAATCTCAAAAATATTGCAGAATTGGACGGCGAAAAACGAAGTCTGATTATTCTCGGAAAAAATATCAAAGACTCAAAACATTAAATGGAAAATATCGCTTCTTGTTGTTATTGGATTATTTCAGCTCTGGCGATTTTGTCGGTATTGATTCCTGCTATCAAAAACACTTATTGGACTTTTAGGATTTTCGATTATCCACGATTTCAGAAATTTGTTATTCTTTTAATTCTCATTTTCGCTTGGTTTTTCACTTTCGAAAATCCAAATATTTATGAGCAGATCATTCTCGCTGTTGAGATTATTTGTGCTGGCTATTTGTTTTACATCATCCTTCCTTACACAGATTTTGGAAAGACAATGATTGATAAAACTCAACCAGATCCTGACGAAAAAGTTTTAGATATTCTCGTTTGCAACGTTTATCAGCATAACAGGAATTATCAGAAATTAATTGATTTGGTGAAAAAGGAAAATCCATCGGTTTTGTTTTTTCTTGAGACCGATGAGGAATGGCAAAACGCTTTAAAATCAGTTACAAAACATTACGAATATAAAATTGAAGTTCCTCTCGCCAATACTTACGGGCTTTTATTTTACAGCCATTTTCCTGTTAAGAATTACGAAATCAATTATTTGATTGATGACGATATTCCGTCGATTGTGGCGGATTTGGAATACAATAATCAAGTTGTCAGATTATTTGGAATTCATCCAACACCGCCGGTTCCTCAGGAAAATCCTGAAAGTACGGAACGTGATGCGGAGATTCTTTTGGTTGGAAAAAAAGCAAAAAACTACGGCAAACCTTCCATTGTTTTCGGAGATCTGAATGATGTCGCCTGGTCCAGAACGACTAAGTTATTTCTAAAATCCAGCGGAATGCTCGACCCGCGACGTGGACGAGGAATGTTCAATACGTTTCACGTCAAATATTGGTTTTTACGGTGGCCTCTTGACCATTTTTTTGTAAGTCCGCATTTCCGATTGGTTGATATGAAAGTGATGAAATCTGTTGATTCTGACCATTTTCCGATTTGGATTTCTTTGATTGTGAGAAATGAAGATAAAGAAGACCAATTCGATATTTCTAATGAGGAACAAGAGGAGGTTTTTGAAAAAATCGAAGAAGGTATCGAGAAAGGTGATGCCAATTAAATTGATTCAAAGTATTTGTCACGCAGATTACGCTAATCACGCAGATTTTTTCAATATATGAATCCGCTAAATTTGCAAAATCAGCAAGATATAATTATATTCAATATTAAATCCAAAATTTATGAAAAAGCTGATTCTTGCTTTCGTAGTTTTCTTTTGTGTTCCATTTTCTTTTGCTCAGAAATCTGAAGCAAATCCAATTTATATTGTTGATAACGTGATTGTTTCCAATGTGTTGCTTCACAGCTTCAATCCAGAAGAAATTCAAAGTGTTCAGGTTTACAAATCGCCGTCTTCGCAAATCGAGCAATATGACGACCTTGTAAAAAATGGATTGATTAATATTATAATGAAAAAGCCTCAGAATCTTGATAAACTAAGCATTTCCGAAGCCAAGAAAAAATTGAATCTCACTCAAGAATCAAGATTTTTTCTGAATGATATCGAAGTTCACAACGAATCGATTCTAATTGCGGAAGACCTTTTGAAAAAAGCCAGAATTCTACAGCCTGACAAGAAATTCAATAATTATAAAGTTCCTGCAGTCAGCATAGAAACTAATTAAAGTCATTTGCTTTTGCCTTTCTGAATCCCTATTTTTGCTGAAATCGATAATATTTCAATATGGTTTTCACTAAAGCAAAATTATTCTTTAGCGCATTATTCTTAGTTTTAATTTCAAATTCATTTTCCGCACAAAACCGAATCAGCAATCATAACAATATTGGCTGGTACGCTTATAACGCAACTTTCAAATTAGATTCCAAATTCTCCATTCACACCGAATATCAGTGGAGAAGAAATGATTATATCACGACCTGGCAACAGAGTCTTTTGCGTCTCGGCATCAATTATCAGGCAAATCCAAACTTGCAATTACGAGTAGGTTACGCGTGGGCAGAGACATTTCCTTACGGCGAAATCCCATTGAACGGAATGGGAAAAGATTTCACAGAACACAGGATTTATGAGATGGCAACTGTGACGGACAAGATTGGAAAAATCGATTTGTCGCATCGTTTTATGTTGGAACAACGCTGGGTTGGAAGATATTCTAATGCCACTCTAACCTCGGAAGACCAATATCCTTTTATGAACAGAGCGCGGTATATGATTCGTATGCAGATGCCTTTGAAAGGAACTTCGATTGCTGAGAAAACGCCTTATGTTGCGGTTTATGATGAGGTAATGATTGGATTCGGGAAAAATGTCGGCGAGAATATTTTTGACCAAAATAGAATCGGCGTTTTGTTAGGTTATAAATTCAATGATTTGGTAAGAATAGAAGGCGGTTATCTGAATCAGATTGTGCAGTTGGGTAGGGAAGTGGAAGGCAAAAATGTGTTCCAGTACAATAATGGTTTTATCGTAAGCGCTAATTTTAATTTTGATTTTTCTAAGAAAGCGGTTCATTAATATAATTATTCTCACGCAGATTTCTTAGATTTTGCAAATTTAAGTTTAAATTAAATCTGTGAAATTCGCATAATCTGGGAGAAATGATATTTAATCTTTAATTTCGCAGTATGAAAATAGCATTCTTAGGACCTGAAGCCTCTTTTACACAGTTGACCGCAACCCAATTATTCCCAAACGAAGAATTGATTCCGAAAGCCAATATTTTGGATTGCTTTCTGGCGGTTCAGAATAATGAAGTGGACAAAGCGGTTGTTCCTTTGGAAAACTCGATAGAAGGGACGGTTTCTATGACTTTGGATTATCTTTATCAGACGTCGGAAATCAGAGTTGAAGCTGAAGCTGTAATGCCGATTGCGCATCATCTGATGATTCATCCAAGTCAAGAAAATGATAACCCGATTGAGAAAATCTATTCTCATCCGCAGGCGCTTGCTCAAAGTTTTCATTCTTTGAATAAAAATTACCCAGACGTTCCGAAACAGGAATTCGCTTCTACGGCTGCGGCTGCAAAACGTGTTTCTGAAAACCCTGATAGAAAAATTGCAGCTGTTGCAAACAAATTTGCTGCAGAATTATACGGCCTGAAAATCATTAACGACAACATTCACGATGTTGAAGAGAATCATACGAGATTCATTGTGATTTCGAAGAGTGAGGAAAGTTTTGACAGCGATTTGAACAGTTCAGGAAAGAAAACCGGACTTTTGATCACGCTTCCTCAAGACCACGCTGGAGGACTTCATCAGGTTTTATCTGTTTTTGCGTGGCGTAATATGAACCTTAGCAAAATCGAATCCCGAACTTTGAAAACGAAACTTGGCAACTATTTCTTTTTTGTAACCGTTGTTGGAGATTGGAACAATGTGCTTTACATTAATTCGATTGATGAGTTGAGAGCGATTGGTGCTGATGTTAAGTTTTTGGGGAATTATAAGGAGTTTTTGTTGGAAGGGTAAATTAGTGATATTTAATATATGTATTTTTCAATTTCTTTAATATCTAATCCATATTCAATAAAAATTAATGAATCAGTAGGGTTTTTCGATAAATTCCAATCATTTTGATAACAATTTTCAAAATATTTCTTATAATCATTAATTATCATAATATCTCTGAGTGTTCCTAATGGAGTCTGTTGAATATTAATTTTTTTGTATTTTTCTTTTAAATCAGCAGGTATGATATCATTAAGTTGTTTTAAGGTTTCTATTCCGTAATTCTTCAGTTCAAGTATGATTTGACTACTTTTAGTAATATCTTTTATTTCAAAAAGGTTAGAAATTGATTCTATGTATTGAGTCATAAATTGTTGAAGAGATGTTGAGTTTATTGGTATTTCTAAGTCACCAGAATCGGTTTTTTGTTTTACTTCTTCGGAGTATTTATCAATTTCTTGTGAAATGTTGTTGAATTCATTATCAGCAAGTTCTAAAAGTCCAGCAAGTAATTTAAACCTTCTTTGTATTTTAGGAGGTAATTCTCCGCCAAACTTGTAATTTCTGTCGTGTTCTATTTCTGCCCAAGAATGTTGTAATATTGTTCTAATTTGAATTTCAAATTTTAAGTCTTTAAATTTTTTATATTCAGTCAAATTAATTCTAGATGCAGGTAATTTTGCAACATAGTGAACAGATTTATATCCAACTTTATCTAAACCTAATTGTTGACCTTTATCTAAACTATTATCCTTGTCTATTTCAAAGTTATTTTCAATTATTTCACATATTTGTGGTATTGTATCCTCTACATAACATATTATTCTGATGCCAGCTATGTCTGTAATGTCCTCCGAGGAATTGTATTTTTGTTTTTCGATTTTTTTTGAAAAGCTATCAATGGTTTTACATCTGTATGTAACTTGATGAAATTCTATTTCTTTTTCTAATAATATTTCTGAAATAATATTTTCAACTTTTTCAGCTAATTTTTTATAATAATTTTGATTTTTCAGAAACCAATCTCTGTTTATTTCAGTGTTTTTCATAAAATTATTTTTTCTTATTAATAAAAAAATAAACCGGCAATCCAAGCAAAATCAATCCCAATCCTGGCCAAGTATATTGAGGTTTATAAATGAATAACAGAATACAAAATCCAGTTCCGATCAAAAGATAAAGAACGGGCGTGAAAGGATAAAGAAATGTTTTGTAACCTCTTTCCAGTTTAGGTTTTTTGATTCTCAGATAGATGACACCAAAAACGGTAATCATATAAAATAATACAATCACAAACGAAATCATATCCAGCAAATCACCGTATTGTCCGCTCAGACAAAGCAAACTTGCCCAAATTCCCTGCATCCAAAGTGATTTTTCAGGAACGCCGTTTTTGTTATTTTCAACTGCGGATTTGAGGAATAATCCATCTTTTGCCATCGTTTGGAAAACTCTTGCGCCAGCTAAAACAATTCCGTTCACACAGCCAAATGTAGAAATCATCACAAGAACTGCAATGATAATAGTTCCGGCATTTCCGAACATTTTTTCGGCAGCAGAAACGGCAACTCTGTCATTTGCGGCAAAAGCAATAGAATCTCTGTCGAGTGCATTGAGGTAAACAAAATTCACTAACAGATAAAGAATCATCACAGCAGAAGTTCCCAGAATCATTGCTTTCACCACATTCTTTTTCGGATTTTCGATTTCGCCGGAAATGAAAGTCACATTTTCCCAAGCCACAGAGCTGAAAACCGAACCCACCATTGCAGCAGCAATTCCGCCCAAAACAGTTGCTCCAGAAATACTTTTCCATTCGGTTTGTTTCAGATTTTGGAACGCATCCCAGCCGAAGCTCATATTAGAACTCCAATTGGATTGAGAAATCAAAACAAATCCAAGAACAATCAAACCAAGAAGGGCGATGATTTTGGATGAGGTAAAAACATTCTGTAGAATTTTACCAAACTGTACACCTTTCGTATTCACAAATGTGAGGAAAAGGATAACTACAATCGCCAAAATCTGGATCCAGGTAATTTTAAATTCGCCACTTTGAAAAATCGGTGCAGCATCATTGAGACTCGGAACAAGATAGGCGGTGAACTTTCCGAAAGCTACAGCCACAGCGGCAATCGTTCCGGTTTGGATGACGGTAAACATTCCCCAACCGTATAGGAACCCCATTAGCTTTCCAAAAATCTCAGTAATGTAGGTGTATTGTCCGCCAGCCTTTGGGAACATTGCAGACAATTCGCCGTAGCTGATGGCTGCGGCAATGGTCATCACGGTAGTTATCAGCCAAACGACAATCATCCAATAGCCGGAACCAAGATTTCGCATAATGTCTGCGCTCACGATAAAAATCCCGCTTCCTATCATCGATCCCATTACGATCATCACAGCGTCCCAAAGTTTGAGTTTCTTTTCCATAGTTTTTATTAATAATCAAATATATAAAAACATCTTTGGTATTTTGATTATTGGGAATGAATTAAAAATTGATTGAAATATTTGGGCAGTTTTTTTAGCCTGTAATTTATTATCGTAGTGAATCAAAGACCCTACGTAATGCTTCAACGGAGCTTCATAATGAATATTTGTATTAATTGCAGGCAATACTTTAAAGCTCTGGATGAGCAAACTGCTAATGGCATTTTCTTTAAACGTTTTGAAATTTAGCTTCGTAGAGCAACCTGATAATAGTTAAGATAATACAACCTAAATCAATTTTTTATTATAGCAATTGTGAAAAATATTATCCCACTGTCTGTTTTGGGTCAAATTAAAAGTAAAATATTCTGAATAATATTCTTTAAAATTAAGATTTTATTAAGCTTTTGATAATGATTTGTTACGTTCGGGATAAAAGTGTAATTTTGCCAACTTAATTTTGAAACTGATGGAATTAGAATACATAGAACATCTTAGTCCAATGCTGAAAGGTGATATCAAGAATTATCTGATTGATATAGATGGAACAATTACAGAGGATGTTCCCAATGAAGAGCCTGAGAGAATGGTGACTTGCGAGCCTTTTCCGGACGCTTTGGAAACGATCAACAAATGGTATGATGAAGGTCATCAGATTTGCTTTTTCACTTCCAGAACAGAGGATCTGAGAGAAGTTACAGAAACTTGGCTGAACAAACACGGTTTCAAATACCACAGCGTTTTGCTGGGCAAACCAAGAGGCGGAAACTACCACTGGATAGACAACCACCTTGTGAGAGCTACAAGATACAAAGGGAAATTCACAGATATGGTTGAGAAACAAGTGACCATAGAAGTTTTCCGTGACTGAAAATATTTTTAAATCAAAATTCCCAGAGTTCTATTCTCGGGAATTTTTGATTTGATGACAAAACCCATAGCCCTGATAGTAGCGGCATCCTTTTTTGTTTTTAGTCTTACCTTCGATCTCGGAAACAAACGTTCTGAAAACAAAAAAGATATAGCGGATAGCAGGATTTGGCTCCTAAAAAATAAATAACGAACAGTAATGTTCTTCTTAAAAATATTAATTTACAATGAAAGTACTTGCAAATGACGGATTGACGCAATCTGGAATAGATGCTCTAAAAGAAAACGGATTTGAGGTCATCACGGACAAAGTGGCCCAGGAAAACCTGATCACTTATATCAACGAAAATCAGGTGACTGTTCTGCTTGTAAGAAGCGCAACGAAAGTGACGAAGGAAATGGTGGACAACTGCCCAAGTCTGGAGATCATCGGTAGAGGTGGAGTTGGGATGGACAACATCGAGGTGGCTTACGCAAGAGAAAAAGGAAAACACGTGATCAACACGCCGGCGGCTTCTTCGGAATCTGTAGCGGAACTGGTGTTTGCGCATCTTTTCTCTGGTTGTAGATTCTTGCAGGATGCAAACCGACAAATGCCTGTGAAAGGAAACACCGAGTTTGCAAAACTTAAGAAAAAATACGAGGCAGGAATCGAACTGAGAGGTAAAACCATCGGGATCGTCGGCATCGGAAGAATTGGACAAGAAGTAGCAAGGATCGCGCTTGGACTGGGAATGAAAGTAATCGCTTCCGATACGAGAATCGGGAAAGCGAGTGTGAGAGTGGATTTCTACAATAGCCAATATATCAATGTGGAGATAGAAACTGAACCGTTGGAGCAATTGATCCAGCACTCGGATTTTATCACACTTCACGTTCCTGCTCAGAATGGACCTATCATCGGTAAAGCTGAATTGGATAAAATGAAACCTGGCGCAGCCATCGTAAACTGTGCAAGAGGCGGAGTAATTGATGAAAATGCTTTGATAGAAGCATTGGATTCAGGGAAGTTGGCTTTTGCAGGCCTTGATGTTTTCGAAAATGAACCAACGCCCTCTGAGAAAATCCTGACGCACCCAAAAATTTCTTTGACGCCTCATACGGGTGCTGCGACAGAGGAAGCTCAGGATAGGATCGGTACAGAACTGGCCAATCAGATTGCAAGTATCCTTTTGGTTAAATAATTTAACTAAAATATCAATAAGATGCTCGTTTTTTTTACGGGCATTTTTTATTTTCCCGATTCAGATTAAAATTTTACTTTTGTTGAGGTTTTTTATACCTTCGAATCAACATTAGTCTATGAAAAGAAAAGTTCTATTGATTTATACCGGCGGAACCATCGGGATGGAAAAAGATTACGAAACAGGAAGTCTTGTTCCGTTTGATTTTTCCACTATTTTCAAACGAATCCCGGAAATGAATCTCTTGGAATGTGAGGTTTCTGTACATCCTTTTGAAAAGCCAGTCGATTCTTCTGACATGGGACCGGACGAATGGCGGATGATTGCAGAGTGGATTCATGAAAATTACGATGCTTTTGATGGATTTTTGATTCTCCATGGAACCGATACTATGTCTTATACGGCTTCTGCACTTAGTTTTATGCTAAAAAATATTGGAAAGCCAGTGATTTTGACGGGTTCTCAGTTACCGATTGGAGATTTGCGAACGGATGCGAAGGAAAATCTCTTGACAAGTCTCTATTACGCCAGTCTTTATGAAAATGATGAAGCGGTTATCAAAGAAGTTGCTGTTTATTTCGAATATAAACTTTTGCGTGGAAACCGAAGTCTGAAATATTCTGCTGAATTTTTTGACGCTTATCAAAGTCCCAATTATCCGATTCTTGGACAGTCCGGTGTCCATCTCAACATTGAAAAAGATTTGCTCTGGAAACCAAAAGGCGAATTTGAGTTGGATAATTACCTTAATGAAAAAGTGATTTTTTACAGGATTTTTCCTGGAATGAACTTCGGATCTCTGTTAGAATTCAAAACTCCGGAAGCTATTGTGTTGCAGGTTTTCGGCTCAGGAACGATTTTTAATAATGAAAAAACTCAGAATGTTCTTCAGGAACTGAGACACCGGGGAATCGAAATTGTGGTCATAAGCCAGTGTGTATCAGGTGGAATCAGTTTTGGGAAGTATAGCAACAGTAATGTTTTTACAAAAATTGGTGCCATCAGCGGAAAAGATATGACGGCAGAGGCTGCTATTACCAAAGTGATGCATATTCTCAATAATCCAAAATATGATAAACCTTTCTCGGAATTATTCAGTGAAAATATTTGTGGCGAAGTGACAGAAGATTTTTAAAAATCCTTGGAGAAATCAGATATTTTATTATATTTGCAACCTCAATTAGAGAGGTGTCCGAGTGGTTGAAGGAGCTAGCCTGGAAAGCTAGTGTGCGGGTAACTGTAC
>Ga0302347_1004686_pt1 | contig 10690 bp, 8 predicted proteins | sample PhyWR1_FD_202178 | JGI IMG/M metagenome (GOLD analysis project Ga0302347, IMG submission 202178) | Leaf surface microbial communities from wheat plants in UC Gill Tract Community Farm, Albany, California, United States - DLSL W.R1 (v2)... | ecosystem: Host-associated > Plants > Phyllosphere >...
ACTGGGGGATCGGTGATTTCGGCGATTTAAAAGCCATGTTGCCGGAAGTCGCGCAGCGGGGTGGGGCCTTTATCGGCCTCAATCCGATCCATGCGCTCTATCCGGCTAACCCGGAAAGCGCCAGTCCGTATAGCCCCTCTTCGCGGCGCTGGCTGAATGTGATTTACATCGACGTTAACGCGGTTGAGGATTTCCAGCATAGCCAGGAGGCACAGGAGTGGTGGCAGATGCCGACCACCCAGGAAAAACTCAAAAAAGCGCGCCAGGATGACTGGGTTGACTACTCTGCGGTTACCGCCCTGAAACTGGCCGGATTGAGCATGGCGTGGCGGCAATTTACGCAACGTGCTGACGATGATGTCTCCATGCAGGCGTTCCGCCAGTTCGTTACCGATGAGGGTGAAAGCCTTTACTGGCAGGCGGCGTTTGACGCGTTGCACGCAGCCCAGGTGAAAGAAGATCCGATGCGCTGGGGCTGGCCCGTCTGGCCGGAAGGATACCGATCCACCGATACGCCTGAGGTGAAAGCCTTTTGTAAAACCCATCAGGATGACGTCGAGTTTTATCTGTGGCTACAGTGGCTGGCCTGCACACAGTTCGCGTCCTGCTGGGAAGAAAGCCAGAGTATGACAATGCCCATTGGTCTGTACCGTGATTTAGCGGTAGGTGTGGCAGAGGGCGGGGCCGAAACCTGGTGCGATCGCGACCTGTATTGCCTGAAAGCGTCCGTTGGCGCACCGCCGGATCTTCTTGGTCCACTGGGGCAAAACTGGGGTCTGCCGCCGATGGATCCGCACGTTATTACTGCACGCGACTATGAGCCGTTTATTCAGCTATTGCGTGCGAATATGCGTGACTGCGGCGCATTACGTATCGATCATGTTATGTCGCTGCTGCGCCTGTGGTGGATACCTTACGGCGAAACGGCCGATCATGGCGCGTACGTACATTATCCGGTAGACGATCTGCTGTCGATCCTGGCGCTGGAGAGCAAGCGTCACCAGTGCATGGTGATTGGTGAAGATCTGGGTACGGTGCCGGTGGAAATCGTTGGTAAGCTGCGTAAAAGCGGGGTCTATTCCTATAAAGTCCTCTATTTCGAAAGCGATCACGAGAAAACGGTCCGGGCGCCGGAGGCTTTTCCTGCACAGTCGATGGCCGTGGCGGCGACGCACGACCTGCCGACTCTGCGCGGTTACTGGGAAAGCGGCGATTTGACGCTTGGCAAAACGCTGGGGCTATATCCGGATGCGGTGATGTTGAGTGGTCTGTATGAGGATCGCGAGCTGGCGAAGCAGGGGCTGCTGGATGCGCTACATCGCCACGGCTGTCTGCCGAAAAGTACCGGGCACAACGCCGCGCGTATGTCGATGACGGCGACGCTGAGTCGCGGGATGCAGCGCTATATTGCCGACAGCAACAGTGCGCTGTTGGGCCTTCAGCCTGAAGACTGGCTACTGATGCTCGAACCGGTCAACATCCCCGGAACCAGCTATCAATATAAAAACTGGCGACGAAAACTCTCCACGACGCTTGAGCAGATGTTTGCTGACGCCAACGTGAATAAACTGCTTAAGGATTTAGATAAGCGGCGTAAAAAGTAGGCGTTGTTATTTTTCATGCCCGGCAGCATATGCGCCGGGCAGTATCATAAGTCATTGTCTGCCTAAAATATCCATCCTGAATATAATTCCCGCCGGACAAACGCTTTTTTCATTAAACCTGATTAAGCCTATTTTTAGATGCCGATTAATATCACTCAATTATTTTTCGCATACCGATGTCATCTCTTTCCAGTTCGCCGCTTTTCTTCTCCTGCCATTGTTAATCTGGCGTAAGCCGTTGGCAATATGGCGATCGTCGTCATTTTCCAGTATTGCGAGGTAAATTCAGGGAGCTGCATGTAAACGGCGTAATAAGCATCTCAAGAGGTGCGGGAGATCACATTAACTAAATAACATAATTACGCTGTTTATTTCCGCAATTGTTCTGCGTCGTTGTTCTCTTAATACTTGCCCGGGCAGTGTGTTTGACGGTGTTCGTGATATTACCCGGCAAGGGATCTTTTTCCAGATATTAAGGCACAACAATGATAATAACCTCTGTACTGACTACCCGCGATAAAATTGGCTATGGGCTTGGCGACATGGCCAGCGCGCTGGTCTGGCAAACTGCCACCCTTTTTCTGGCCTATTTTTATACCGATGTCTTTGGCCTGCCTGCGGCGATCATGGGCACGATGTTCCTGCTGGTACGCGTCATTGACGCCTTTGTCGATCCCTGTATCGGTGCGCTGGTTGACCGGACCCGCACGCGTCATGGCCGCTTCCGTCCGTGGCTACTGTGGTTCGCCATCCCTTTTGGCGTTAGCTGCATCATTACGTTTTACGTTCCTGACGCCAGCGCGACGGTTAAAACGCTGTATGCCTGCCTGACTTACGGCATCCTGAGCTTCATCTACTCCGCGATTAACGTCCCATATTGTGCCATGCCGGGTGCGCTAACGATGGACCCGCATGAGCGGCATTCGCTGCAATCCTGGCGTTTCGCACTGTCTTTCATCGGCGGGCTCATTGTGACCGTCATTGCGCTACCGCTGGTTGCCACCCTGGGCAAAGGGGATGCGCAAAAAGGGTACTTTTATGCGATGAGCCTGATGGGCATGCTGGGGATTGTGCTCTTTTTCGCCTGCTTCTTTCTGACCAAGGAACGGTTTACCCCGCGTAGCGACAGCTCTGGTTCAATGTGGGGAGACTTAAAACGGCTGGCAGGCAACAGCCAGTGGCGCATTGTCTTTATCTTTAACATTATGCTGCTGACAGCCGTTGTCACACGCGGCTCGGCAACAATGTATTACGTTAAATACGTTCTGTTAAGACCGGACATGGTGTTCACATTTATTGTCTCAGGCATGGTGGCGGCACTACTCGGAGCGTTGCTCTCAGCGCGCCTGTTGGGTAAGTTCGATCGCGTTCGTGCTTACCAGTGGACCATTATTTCTTTTGTTGTCTTCGCCACGCTGATCTTTTTTATTCCGCCCGATCAAATCTGGACGATCTTCGTACTGAATATCATTTTTGGTTTCGTACAGAACCTGACGACACCACTGCAATGGACCATGTTCTCAGATGTTGTCGACTATGAAGAGCAGCGTAGCGGCCGTCGTCTTGATGGACTGGTGTTTTCTACCGCGCTTTTTGCCATCAAATTCGGCCTGGCATTAGGTGGTGCAGTGGTCGGTTGGGTGCTGGCTTTTGTGGATTATATCCCCAATGCCGCTCAGCAAAGCGGGACGGTACTCACCACCATTAATGCACTGTTTTCTCTTATCCCATCAGTACTGTTCATTGGGATGGCGCTGCTGCTGGTGCTGTACAAACTGAATAGCAAAACGGTAGACGGCATTGTCCGCGAGCTGGCGCAAAAGCGCGACCGTCATGGGGTCGCTCCGGCGCCGCAACCTGCTCTGAATTCTGCAATACAGGAGTAAAAAATGAATCCGATTTATAAGGATGCAACGCGCCCGGTGGCCGATCGGGTCGCCGACCTGCTGGCGCGAATGACGCCGGAAGAGAAGTTCGCCCAAATGCACGCTTACTGGCTGGTGCTATCTGAACATGGCGATCATCGGGAACGCAGTGATATGAGCGATGAATTCGCAGGCGTCGGTGAGCAGGTACAACTTAGGGAACGGCTGAAAATGGGCGTCGGACAGATTACGCGCCCGCTCGGCACACATATCGTCGAAGCCACAACGGGCGTTCGCGCCGCGAACCGTTTACAAAAAATGCTGATGGAAGAGACCCGGCTGGGGATTCCGGCATTATTTCACGAAGAATGCCTGGTGGGATTGCTGTGTAAAGATGCCACCCTGTTTCCTTCATCGCTAAACTACGGATCGACCTGGGACCCTTCTCTGGTTGCGCGTGCAGCACAGCAGATCGGGATTGAAGCACGCTCTACCGGATGTCGGCAGGGGCTGGCGCCGGTGCTGGATGTTTCCCGCGATGTCCGCTGGGGCCGAACCGAAGAAACGTTTGGCGAAGATCCGTGGCTGGTTGGCGTCATGGCATGCGCCTACGTTGAAGGCTTACAGGGCCAAAACCGTGACCTGCTGGCCACGCTCAAACACTATGTCGGCCACTCTTTTAGCGAGGGCGCGCGCAATCATGCCTCGGTACATCTCGGGTTCTGCGAGCTTAACGATACGTTCCTGCTGCCGTTTGAAATGGCGGTAAAACGGGCTAACGCCGGCTCTGTCATGCCTGCCTATCACGATATCGACAATCAGCCGGGTCATAGTGACGCTTTCCTGCTCACCACGGTATTGCGCGAGCAGTGGGGCTTTGATGGCATCATCGTGGCAGATTATGGCGGCGTAAGTTTACTGCATCAGCATCACGGCGTTTGTGTCGATGCGACAGAATCCGCCGCACTGTCTTTCAATGCCGGGCTGGATGTCGAACTGCCGAAAGACGATTGTGCCCGTCATTTAGCCCTGGCGGTTGAGCGTGGACTGATCGCGATGGAGAAGATCGATGAAATTGTCTCTCGTACGCTAACAGAGAAATTTCGCCTTGGGCTGTTTGACCATCCTTATACTGATGAAGCCGGGATTAATTTACAGTCCGATGCCGCACGGCAGACCGCACGCGAGGTGGCAACCCGCTCAATGACGCTGCTGGAAAACAACGGCATTTTGCCGCTGCGGGGAACGCCACATGTTGCGGTTATTGGCCCCACTGCGGACGATCCTCTGGCGCTGCTCAGCGGGTATAGCTTCCCGGTTCATCTGATCATCAGCGATATGCTGGATAACACGCCGCAGGTCACCACGCCACTGACCGCACTGCGTCACGCGCTGGGCAATCATCGTGTTCATTATGCCAAAGGTTGCCATATTATTGAAAAACGGATGGCCGGCGCGCCGGTATTCCCGGGCGATAGCAGCGGCAAGCCGATGCAATCCTCCCCGGTTTCTGATGATAAAAGTTTGATCCCTGATGCGGTCGCCGTGGCCAGTCGTAGTGACGTTGTGATTGCCTGCGTAGGTGATTTAGCCGGATTATTTCAGAGTGGCACGGTGGGGGAAGGCTCAGATACTGACAGCCTCAATCTGCCTGGCGTTCAGCAACAGCTGCTGGAAGCGCTGGTGGCTACCGGTAAGCCAGTGATTGTCGTCATGACCGGCGGCAGGCCGTACAATTTGCAGGGTCTGGAAGATAACATTGCCGCACTGCTGATGGCCTGGGCACCGGGCCAGGAAGGTGGATGGGCTATTGCCGATGTGCTGACAGGCCGTGTAGAGCCACAGGGCCGGCTGGTGGTCAGCGTGCCGAAAAGTGCCGGTGCGATGCCCTATTATTACAACCACAAACTGAAAAGCGGCGGTACGCCTTTCGCGTTCCATTTCGGTTCACGTTATCCCTTTGGCTACGGAAAAGGCTGGACGGAATTCAGCGGACAGGATATTGCTTTACAGGCATCCGACGTTCCAGTTGGAGGCGAGATTGCCCTCCAGGTAACGGTTACCAATATCGGAAAACGCCGGGGAAGCGAGGTAGTACAACTGTATGTGCGTGACAAAGTAGCGTCGATGGTGCGGCCCGTTAAAGAGCTAAAAGCGTTTCAGCGTCTTGAACTGGAGAGTGGCGCATCGGCCACGCTAACCTTCTACGTGCCGACCGACATGCTTAATTTCACCCGACGCGATGGTCAGCGGATAGTGGAGCCAGGTGAATTCGAGCTAATGGTAGGGAGTTCGTCGGCCACTATCTGGGCCAGCGCCACGGTTAACGTGACAGGCAGCACCTGCGTGCTGCCTGTGGACTGGCAAATGATGAGTCGATGTAAGGTGAACCGCATAACGGAGTAGAGTGTGGAGCGTGTAATGCCGGGTGGTGCTGCGCCTACCCGGCATTACATAGGGTGGTTTAAGGATGAATGTGATGCTGTTGACCGTGACCTGTAGGCCCGTGCAAGCATAGCGCCGCCGGGCACCCAGGCCGCAGGGTTCACGTCAAAGAGCGCTTACTACACTACCATCCCCAGCAACATACAGCCGGCCAGGCCGCAGACTGAAATGATTGTTTCCAGCATTGACCATGACTTAATGGTTTCGCCAATCGTCAGGTTGAAATACTCTTTGAACAGCCAGAAACCTGGATCGTTTACGTGAGAGAAAATAACGCTACCGGACCCTACGGCGATAACCATCAGTTCCGGGCTAACGCCCGTGGTGGCAATTAACGGGGCGACAATCCCGCCGGCCGTAATCGCTGCAACGGTTGCAGAACCTAGGGCAATACGCAGTACGGCGGCAATAGACCAGGCCATGAAGATAGGTGAAACATTACTTTCCTGCATGATGGAAGCAATGTATTTATCCACGCCGCTATCGACCAGCACCTGCTTAAACGCGCCGCCGCCGCCGATGATCAGCAACATCATAGCGATGATTTTGATCGACGTGGTAAGGGTATCGTTAATGTCATCCATTGAACGACCGCGATTCAGACCAAAGGTAAAGATCGCGATGATCACCGCAATCAGGGTCGCCATCACCGGATCGCCAAAGAACTCGGCGTAAGGGAGAATGGCATGGCCTTTCGGCAGGATCATTTCCGCAACGGCGCGCAGCGCCATCAGGATCACCGGCACCAGCGACGTCCATACGCTCACGCCAAAGCCCGGCATCTCGGCTTCACTGAATGTTTTTGCGTTATACAGACCTTCCGGGATCGGTTTATCGATACCTTTCAGAAACTTCGCGTAAACCGGACCGGCGAGAATAACCGTTGGGATCGCCAGCAGGGTACCGTACAGCAGGGTTTTCCCCATATCAGCATGGAAGATAGTGGCAATAGCAGTTGGACCGGGATGCGGCGGCAGAAAACCGTGCGTTACGGAAAGCGCAGCAGCCATAGGGACGCCGACAAAAAGCAGCGGAATACGGGCAGAAGCCGCGATAGTAAAGACCAGCGGCAGGAGCAGCACAAAACCGACTTCGTAAAACAGCGCGAAGCCGACGGTAAAACCGGTCAACACCACTGCCCACTGAATATATTTTTGACCAAACTTAGCGATAAGCGTTGTTGCGATACGCTGCGCGCCCCCGCAGTCAGCAAGCAGCTTGCCCAGCATTGCGCCAAAACCCATGATCAGCGCCAGGCTTCCCAGGGTTCCGCCGACACCTGCTTTAATCGAGGTAATAACTTTATCGACGGGCATTCCCTGCATCAGTCCGACGGCCAGAGCCACCAGAACAAGGGCAATAAACCCGTTTATCTTGAAACGGATCATTAACAATAATAACAACACAACACCGATAGCGACGATGACTAATGGCATGATTTACTGGCCTTTAATTTGTTATGGGTAACTTTGCTGTCTTAGCAACAAAGGAGCCTTTGTCCTGTATTTGCGAACAAAAGGCGGCTGGCACTCTAACGCTCTCCTGCTCATACGACGAAGAGGGCAGGCTGTTTCCAGAAGAATAGTGCGCAACCAGGATGATACGGGTAACATTGATCGAAAGAAAACACCCCTGGCGGGCAAAATTTAAAAATTGGGAGGCAGGTCAAATTCCAGGAGGGGTTGTAACATTTGCACAGCAAAAAGCCCCTTTCAGAAGAAAGGGGCTTTTTGAGAAGAAGGAATCAGTAGTAAGAGTGCTCGCCGCGCTGGTGTTCGGTGAGATCGCGCACGCCTTTCAGGTCCGGGAACTCAGCCAGCAGCTGTTTCTCGATACCGTCTTTCAGGGTGACATCAATCATCGAGCAGCCGTTACAGCCGCCACCGAATTGCAGAATGGCGTAGCCCTCTTCGGTGATTTCCATCAGCGAAACGCGACCGCCGTGCCCGGCAAGCTGCGGGTTAACCTGGGCCTGAAGCATATACTCAACACGCTCCATCAGCGACGCGTCGTCAGAAACTTTACGCATTTTAGCGTTCGGCGCTTTCAGCGTCAGCTGTGAACCCAGCTGGTCGGTAACGAAATCGATATCCGCATCTTCAAGATACGGTGCGCTTAACTCGTCGACATAGGCGGTCAGCAAATCAAATTTCAGGGCAGTATCGCTCGCTTCCACCGCATCAGGTGGACAATAAGAAACGCCACATTCAGCGTTTGGAGTGCCGGGATTGATGACAAATACACGGATTTGCGTCCCTTCTTCCTGATTTGCCAACAGTTTGGCAAAGTGCGCTTGTGCAGCATCGGAAATACGGATCATAGCAATGGCCTAATAGTTGACTATTTTAGTCGGTTATAATACGCCCATCGTCGAGGGTCTACAAGGTCCGACAGAGGCACCATACGTGAACAGTCGCCGCGCCGCCGCGCAAAAGAAGCCGGGTAATTTCTGCCACGGTACTGCCCGTGGTGACGACATCATCCACAATAACAATATTGAGACCGTTGACCGGAAATTCAAGCCGGAAGGCATTTTTCAAATTGTGCTTTCTGTGACGGGCAGAGAGCTGATGTTGCGTTGCCGTCGCGCGAGTACGCGCAATCGTATCCATATCGTACTGGCAGCCGAGCCACTGTGCCAGCGGACGACAGAGCAAATCGCTTTGATTAAACCCCCTGCGCCAGTGCCTTTTTTGCCACAGCGGGATGCTGACAATACGGTCCGGGCGCGGCAGAGCGAAGGTACGCCGCGCCTGCAAAAACGCAAGCATGATCAGGCGCGCCAGCGCCGGTGCCAGTTCTGCTTTGCCGGAAAATTTGAAGCGATGGATCAATGTGCTTAGGGGCATAACATAATCACTGACCGCAAGCAGTCGCTGCCACGGCGGTGATTTTTGCAGGCAGCGACCACAAAGGTAATCAGGATCGCCGGCGGGCAGACCGCACCGTGGGCAGACGGTGATCTGACAAGCAAGTGCGTTGACGCAGCGGGAGCATATTCCCCACGACGCCATCGCAAGGGGCATTCGACATAGCCAGCATAAGCCACAGGCTGTTAACATATTTCACCTCGGACAAAATAAGTGAGAACAGTACCTGATGAATGAGATCTGGTGGCAAACCAAAGGGGAAGGAAATTGCCATCTTGTGCTGCTGCACGGATGGGGACTGAATGCGCAGGTGTGGGATTGCATTACGCCGGAATTAAGCCCACATTTCACACTGCATCTGGTGGACTTGCCGGGCTTCGGACGCAGCAGCGGATTTGGCGCGCTGTCGCTGGTACAAATGGCGGAATACGTTCAGGCCCGCGCGCCGGAAAAAGCTATCTGGCTGGGCTGGAGTCTGGGCGGACTGGTGGCGAGTCAGGTGGCGCTGACCCATCCGCAGTGCGTGCAGGCGCTGGTCACCGTAGCTTCATCTCCCCGTTTTTGCGCTGAGGGTGACTGGCCCGGTATTAAGCCCGACGTTCTGTCTGGTTTTCAGCATCAGCTGAGCGAGGATTTTCAGCGCACCGTCGAGCGTTTCCTGGCGCTACAAACTATGGGAACGCAGAGCGCCCGTCAGGATGCGCGCAGTCTGAAGAATGCGGTACTGGCGCTGACGATGCCCGGCGTTGACGTGCTGAATGGCGGGCTGGATATCCTGAAACAGAGCGATCTGCGCGAACAGCTCGTCGCGCTGAACATGCCATTTCTGCGTATCTATGGCTATCTGGATGGGCTCGTCCCGCGTAACGTTGTGCCGCTGCTTGATGAAATGTGGCCTGCCAGCGAATCGTTAGTCATTCAGAAAGCGGCACACGCGCCGTTTATCTCTCATCCTGCGGAATTTTGTCAGGCATTGCTCTCGCTTAAGGCCCGTCTCTGATCCTGGCAAAAGTAGCAGGGTGCAATAATACTTATCGGGTCATCGAGCGCTTTATTCTGGGCAAAGCAGGATGGCATCTCATTTAACCTTAAGGAGTAAAGGCTATGAAATTGACTACTGGTATTGTTGCATCTCTGGTTATCGGATCGCTCTCTTTTGGCGTGATGGCAGCGGAAGAGGTGCAAAAAGATAAAGTCAAAGAGATGAATTTGACGAAAGTAGGCGCGATCAGCACCGACAAAGGGACGGCCCCGATGGACGCGCATCGCGAACTGTCGAAAAAAGCCGATGAGCTGGGCGGGAAGTATTATGTGATCACCAGCGCGAAGAAATCAGAGAAAGATATTCATACCACGGCTGAAGTGTACAAATAAATATCGCGGATCGGTAAATAGCCCGGTAGCATCACGCTTACCGGGCTTGCCCCGCGAGTTGTATTTTGCTGTACGGTTTGCGTGGAGTATAACCCTTCATCTTCAGGAAGAGGGTGGCGCACTACCTGGCGCCAAATCAAACTCCATCAGGTCACATTGCTTAACCTAACGTCCACCACTCGCGCGCGCAGGATTTACCTTCCGGGCAACGTTTACAACTTCCGCTCAGGCAATCATTCGCCTCTTCCTGCATACGTCGGGCTTTGCCCATTGCTTCCATGCGCTCCAGCATCGCCTTGAGCAAAGGGCGAGAAAGATTTAGCGCAGCACAAAGCTGGCCGGTCTCCATCCGCCCATGCAAGGCCAGCATATTACGCACGTCAATCAGGGAGGTCATCAGTGGCACTCACCTGCCGGGCTATCGCAGCAGGTTGCGGGCGTTTTACGCGTAGCAAGCAGGTTGACGTCAATCCGGCTACGGGCACGACGCAGGCTGCCAATGACGATCGCGTTAAACAGCAGAACGGCCAGA
>Ga0302347_1004692_pt1 | contig 10679 bp, 12 predicted proteins | sample PhyWR1_FD_202178 | JGI IMG/M metagenome (GOLD analysis project Ga0302347, IMG submission 202178) | Leaf surface microbial communities from wheat plants in UC Gill Tract Community Farm, Albany, California, United States - DLSL W.R1 (v2)... | ecosystem: Host-associated > Plants > Phyllosphere >...
GAGCTAAGGGAAATTGCCGGGCAGGTTCCCTCGCTGTATACGCCGCCCTCCGGCTGCGCGTTTGCCGACCGCTGCCCGCTGGCTCAACCACGTTGTCGGGCGCAGGGGCCTGCATTACGCCCCGTCGATATTCCTTCTCACCAGGTGCGCTGCTGGCGGGCCGATGAAACCGGAGTCTTATTATCATGATTACACCGCTCTTAACCGTGCGCCATTTGTCGAAAACATTTCAGCGTCGTGGCCACAAGGTGCTGGCGGTGGATGATGTCAGCTTTACCATTCAGGCAGGAGAAACCTGGGCGCTGGTGGGGGAGTCCGGCAGCGGAAAAAGCACGACCGGACGCGTGCTGCTCGGGCTGACGCCAGCCTCGGGCGGCGATGTTATCTTTGAGGGCACCTCTCTGCTCTCGCAAGATGCCAGGCAGTGGCGCGGTACGCGTAAAGCGTTGCAGATGATATTTCAGGATCCGCTCTCCTCTCTCGATCCGAAACGGAGCATCGGCTATAGCCTGGAAGAACCCTTAATTATTCATGGCATCAAAAATCGCCAGCGGGCCGTGGCGGAGATGTTGACTCAGGTTGGGTTGAAAGCCGAAGATGCCAGACGTTATCCGCATGAATTTTCTGGCGGTCAGCGGCAACGCATTGGTATTGCGCGGGCGTTAATCCTTAAACCGAAGCTGATTGTGTGTGACGAGCCCGTCTCTGCGCTTGATGTGTCGATACAATCGCAAATCCTTAATTTACTGATGGCCCTCCAGCGCGAGTATGGACTTGCCTACTTATTTATTTCTCACGATCTCAATGTCGTTCGACATATTGCCGATCGTGTTGGCGTCATGCACCGCGGTAAAATTGTTGAACAGGGCGACTGTGGGCAAATTTTTGCCCATCCTGCGCATCCTTATACCCGGTACTTGCTGGAGGCGATCCTGCCCGCACATCCCGCGGGCATGCAGGCCGCTGATCTTGTCGCGAACGGATAACCTTCGCGCGGGAGTCGACCTGCGGGCTGTGTCGGTTATAATGGGCAAGTAATCCCGATAACCCGGCGCAACCCGCCTAAAATGAGTACCTTTGATGAGTGAAATGATCTACGGCATCCATGCGGTGCAGGCACTGCTGGAGCGCGCTCCGGAGCGTTTTCAGGAAGTTTTCATCCTGAAAGGACGTGAAGACAAACGTCTGCTGCCGCTTATTCACGCGCTTGAAGCCCAGGGCGTAGTGATCCAGCTGGCTAACCGCCAGTATCTGGATGAAAAAAGCGAAGGCGCAGTGCATCAGGGGATCATTGCACGTGTAAAGCCGGGACGTCAGTATCAGGAAAACGATCTGCCGGAACTGATTGCCTCTCTTGAGCAGCCTTTCTTTTTGATCCTTGATGGCGTTACCGATCCACATAACCTCGGTGCCTGCCTGCGTAGCGCCGATGCTGCTGGCGTTCACGCCGTGATCGTGCCTCGCGATCGCTCCGCGCAGCTTAATGCAACGGCTAAAAAAGTGGCCTGTGGCGCAGCAGAAAATGTGCCGCTGATCCGGGTGACTAACCTGGCGCGCACCATGCGTTTGTTGCAGGAAGAGAATATCTGGATCGTCGGAACGGCGGGTGAAGCGGATCATACGCTTTATCAAAGCAAAATGACCGGCCCGCTGGCGCTGGTCATGGGCGCGGAAGGCGAAGGTATGCGCCGTCTGACTCGCGAACATTGCGATGAACTGATTAGTATTCCAATGGCGGGCAGCGTGTCATCGCTTAACGTCTCGGTCGCGACCGGTATTTGCCTGTTTGAAGCCGTACGTCAGCGCGGTTAATACTCGTGCAATAACAAATCCGGTGGCAGATGTTAACGAGGCAGTAGATCGTTAAACTGTGCCGGATTATCTTCAGACTCGTTCAGATCACCACAAGCGTCGGTACTCTGTCCGCGTCCGTATCAGGCGTAAAGGATGGCCCGGACTCGCCAGTTATCCGGATTCTGCTCTTCATACATCTGGACAATGCGATACCAGGATGCTCCCTGCTCATCTGCTTTACGCGCAACGACACGCTCAACGTCCTGCGGATTGCCAATAATATTGTTTACCGAAATCAGGCCAATTTCGTTGAGTCCGGTAACACAATCCGCGCTGGCAAATTCAGCCGACTGCGCCGATCTACCGACAAATTTTAATGAGGGCAAAGCAAAAGTTCGTTTCATTCTTCGCTCCTTGTCACACCACCCCAACGTTTAGCGAGCCGCTCCGCTGCGAGTATTGATCCTGTCATCCAGCTGCAAATAATTTTGGCCAGGAGTTTGTGAATGGACGCAAAGCAGTGTAAAAATCAATAAAGAGTTATCACCTCTTATTTACGATAAAGAATTGCCTGGGAATACCACTGGCCCGGGAATACGGTGTCATCAATCATAATAATCACATAGTAATCCGCTTTGGCCGCAATGGCCTTCTTCTCTATCGCGTCCTCTGCATCCATGGGTGAGCCATAAACCATCGCGCTAACTGTTCCCATCCGCTGTAATCCTTCGATCTGATTACGCTGGATCTCCTGTGGAGACTGTGTAACCGGCGGCGGCGCTTTTGGCGTACCTTCCAGCACGCTACAGCCGCTCAACAGTGTTATCAGTATTAACGGGGCCATACGGCGCATAAGTTTCATAACGTGTCTCCTGATAACGCTAGTGTAGTGGGAAACCGCTCTGCATTGAGGGGAATGTTCCCAATTTGTTACCTGTACCGCTATTTTCGAATGAAAAAAAGTGAGAAACGTAAGCAATATCTCAACCTTGCTATGCACAGGCTTTTTCTGCAGCTTGCTTAACGGCCAGCCGCGTGGCATACCAGATTAAAAGAGGAGAGGGCAGATGATTGAACTTGATGTGCGTATGCTGGCAAATAATGAAATATTACAGGCTTTTCCCGCAGGAAAAGGGAATCAGCCTTTGCCTTGTATTGTGTTTTATCACGGTTTTACCTCTTCAAAGCTGGTGTACAGCTATTTTGCCGTCGCGCTGGCGCAGGCCGGGTTCCGGGTGGTGATGCCCGATGCCAGCGAGCATGGCGCGCGCTATAACGGTGATGAACAGGCGCGAATGGAACATTTCTGGCAAATATTGCAGGAGAATTTCCACGAATTCAGCGATCTACGTACTGCCATTGTCCAGCAGGGTTGGGTGGACGGGCAGCGTCTGGCGGTGGCTGGCGCATCGATGGGCGGAATGACGGCACTGGGACTCATGACGCAGTATCCGGATATCGCCTGCGTCGCCAGCCTGATGGGATCGGGCTATCTTAGCCAGCTTTCACACACCTTATTCCCCGCGCCTGACACTGATTTTTCGGCACCGCTTGCGCGTTGGGATGTCACGCAGCAGCTGCCTGCACTGGCAAATCGACCTTTGCTGCTCTGGCACGGTGAAGATGACGATGTTGTTCCGCCTGATGATACGCTGCGCCTGCAGCAGGCTCTGACACAAAGCGGACTGGATCAAAATCTGACCTGCTGCTGGCAGGCTGGCGTTCGTCACCGAATTACGCCAGAAGCGTTATCCTGCACTGTCGACTTCTTTCGCCGGCATCTTTAAACACAGGTCACTTTTACGCCCTGATCCTGAAGCCTTTTCAGGATCTGCGGATCGGCATTTTTGCCCGTAATTAGCTGGTCAATCTGTGCAGCCTGGCTAAACAGCATTCCCGCGCGCTCGCCGACTTTGCTGCTGTCTACGACCACCACCAGTTTACCCACGACGTTGAGCATTTTCTGCTCCGCCATTGCGGTCAGCATATCCGTCTTATACAGCCCTTCGGCGGTTAGCCCTTTGCCGCTGGTAAACATCCAGTGTCCGGCGTACAGGCTGTTTTCGTTATCCTGAGGGCTAAGCGTAATAGAGTGGCTCTTATTATACTGACCGCCCATGATAATCACGCTTTCGTGCTCCTGGTCGATGAGATAGTTAGCCAGAGGCAGGTAATTAGTAATGATTTGTACTGGCTTACCGCACATTTCATGGCCGAGCAAAAAAGCCGTTGAGCCGCAGTTAATGACGACGCTTTCGCCCGGGTTTACCAGTTGCGCTGCGGCTCTGGCAATGCGCACTTTCTCATCATGATGCTGGGCCTGATGAATGTTTCTGGGCGACCAGCGTGGACGCTGCTGCTGATTAATGGCTTCAGCACCATTGCGGACTTTTTTTAATTTGCCGCTTTCATCAAGTTTATTAATATCACGGCGTGCGGTTGCCGGAGAGATCCCAAGCCGGGCAATAACCTGTTCTACTGTCACAAAGCCAGTGTGGGCCAATAGATCGAGTAAAATTTGATGTCTTTGCGCTTCCGTCATGAGCCGTTCCGATTAAAAATGATAATTAAAGATAATATTTGAAATAGCGTGAAATTGCTAAGTGTTCGTCGAAAGACCGCTTAAAAAAACGCTGCTTAAAGCAGCGTCTTATCAGCAACATTACAGGAAAGATTTGAACGGCAAATCAGGCTCTATAGTGAAGCAGTCGTCAAAGCCGCGCGGATAATGATACTCAAAGTTATCTTTATCCAGAGGCCAGGTAAATTTACCGCCGACCTGCCAGATAAACGGTTTGAAACCGTATTTCAGACGATCTTTTTTCATCTCCCACAGTACCCGAAGTTCCTGCGGGTCAGCCTGGAAGTTTGACCAGATATCATGATGAAACGGAATAACCACTTTGGCGTTTAACGCTTCGCCCATGCGCAGCATGTCAACGCTGGTCATTTTGTCGGTAATACCACGCGGGTTTTCGCCATACGATCCCAGCGCTACGTCGATCTGATGCTCGTTACCATGCTTCGCGTAGTAGTTGGAATAATGGGAATCGCCGCTGTGATACAAAGAGCCGCCCGGCGTTTTGAACAGATAGTTTACGGCACGCTCGTCCATGCCGTCTGGCAGCACGCCCGCCGCGTGTTGATCGGCTGGCAACGTGATTAATGCAGTGCGATCAAACGCGTCCAGCGCGTGGATTTCGACGTCTTTAATTTTCACAACGTCGCCAGGCTTCATGACGATGCAACGCTCTTTTGGCACGCCCCAGCCAATCCATAAATCGACACAGGTCTGCGGTCCGATAAACGGCACGTCGTCTGCACAATTTTGCATCACGGCAGCGGCCACGTTTACGTCGATATGATCGTTATGATCGTGCGTCGACAGTACAGCGTCAATCTGACGAATAGCGAACGGATCGAGGACGAAAGGCGTGGTACGCAGATTTGGCTGGAGTTTCTGTACGCCCGCCATACGCTGCATCTGATGGCCTTTTTTCATGAGCGGATTGCCGTGGCTCTGTTTGCCTGTGCCGCACCAGAAATCAACACAGATATTGGCACCACCTTCAGATTTGAGCCAGATACCGGTACAGCCCAGCCACCACATGGCGAAGGTCCCCGGCGCGACCTGTTCCTGTTCAATTTCTTCATTCAACCAGCTCCCCCATTCCGGGAAAGTGTTGAGGATCCATGATTCACGGGTAATGGTTTCAACCTTACTCATTGTACCGCTCCTGTTTTCATAATAAATCATTCTGTGATTACGATTGATTTATAGTGACAGCAAGAAATCATCATTGCAATGCAAAAAATCCAATTTTCTACCTGTCTTCACCTCCTGAATCAATTGTTAACCGTATGTTTCATCGTTATTCTAATTGCATTTAAATATCTATCTCAATGATTTTATTTAATTTTAATGTTTGTATCGCAAAGTATTACATCTGGACAGGAAATAAAGTGCGGGATGTGTCACAAATAATCAAATGCAATCTTTTAGTGATTATTCTTGATTGCTAGAGTGACGACACATCACGCACTACGTCTGCAACACGTTGTGCTCGTACATTTGGAGAGCGCTATGGAGATCCTCTACAACATCTTTACCGTCTTCTTTAATCAGGTTATGACCAATGCGCCGTTGTTATTGGGTATTGTGACGTGCCTGGGTTACATCCTGCTGCGTAAAAGCGTCAGCGTAATTATTAAAGGCACCATCAAAACGATTATTGGTTTTATGTTGTTGCAGGCAGGCTCCGGCATCCTGACCAGCACGTTTAAACCCGTAGTCGCTAAAATGTCCGAAGTTTATGGCATTAACGGTGCAATTTCAGACACCTACGCTTCTATGATGGCCACTATAGAGCGCATGGGCGATGCCTACAGCTGGGTGGGATATGCCGTACTCCTGGCACTGGCGCTGAACATTTGTTATGTGCTTCTGCGTCGGATCACCGGGATCCGCACCATCATGTTGACCGGGCACATTATGTTCCAGCAGGCCGGGCTGATCGCAGTGTTCTTCTATATTGCTGGCTACTCAATGTGGACCACCATTATTTTTACCGCCATCCTGGTGTCGCTGTACTGGGGGATCACCTCAAACATGATGTACAAACCAACCCAGGATGTGACGGATGGCTGCGGCTTCTCAATTGGTCACCAGCAGCAGTTTGCTGCCTGGATTGCCTGCAAAGTGGCGCCATTGCTGGGTAAAAAAGAAGAGAGCGTTGAAGAGCTCAAAATGCCGGGATGGCTGAACATCTTCCACGACAACATCGTTTCTACCGCGATCGTGATGACCATTTTCTTCGGCGCGATCCTGCTCTCCTTTGGTGTGGATGTTGTGCAGGCGATGGCGGGTAAAACCCACTGGACTATTTATATCCTGCAAACCGGCTTCTCGTTCGCGGTGGCGATTTTCATCATCACCCAGGGCGTGCGGATGTTTGTTGCCGAACTGTCCGAAGCATTTAACGGTATCTCCCAGCGCCTGATCCCGGGGGCCGTGCTGGCGATTGACTGTGCAGCTATTTATAGCTTCGCACCTAACGCCGTCGTCTGGGGCTTTATGTGGGGCACAATCGGTCAGCTGATTGCCGTCGGTATTCTGGTGGGTTGTGGCTCATCAATCCTGATTATTCCTGGCTTTATTCCTATGTTCTTCTCTAACGCCACCATTGGTGTCTTCGCCAACCACTTTGGCGGATGGCGTGCCGCGCTCAAAATTTGCCTGGTGATGGGCATGATTGAAATCTTCGGCTGCGTATGGGCGGTAAAACTGACGGGAATGAGTGCATGGATGGGCATGGCGGACTGGTCAATTCTGGCACCGCCGATGATGCAGGGCTTCGCCTCTATTGGCGTCGTGTTTATGGCCGTCATCATCGTTATTGCTCTCGCTTACATGGTCTTCGCAGGACGTGCGCTGCGTGCTGAAGAAGATGCAGAAAAACAACTGGCAGAAACCTCTGCTCAATAAGGAGTTTGATTATGACCGTACGTATTCTGGCCGTATGTGGTAACGGACAAGGTAGTTCCATGATCATGAAAATGAAGGTGGACCAGTTCCTGACCCAGTCGAAAATTGATCATACCGTGAACAGCTGTGCCGTCGGTGAATATAAAAGTGAATTGAGTGGCGCGGATATCATCATTGCTTCCACCCATATCGCCGGTGAAATCACCGTCACGGGTAACAAGTATGTCGTAGGTGTACGCAATATGCTGTCGCCTGCCGATTTCGGACCAAAACTGCTGGAAGTGATCAAAGAACATTTCCCGCACGATATGCAGTAAGGGTGCGCCATGAAACTACGTGATTCGCTGGCAGAAAATAACTCGATTCTGCTTCAGGCCGATGCCAGCACCTGGCAGGAAGCGGTGAAGTTAAGCGTTGATTTACTGGTTAATGCTGACGTGGTCGAGCCGCGTTACTACCAGGCCATTCTGGACGGTGTGGCACAACACGGACCCTATTTCGTTATCGCGCCGGGGCTGGCAATGCCGCACGGCCGGCCGGAAGAAGGCGTGAAAAAAACGGGCTTTGCGCTGGTAACGCTAAAAACGCCGCTGGTGTTTAACCATGAAGACAATGATCCGGTCGATATCCTGATCACCATGGCGGCGGTCGATGCCAACACGCACCAGGAAGTGGGCATTATGCAAATCGTCAATCTGTTTGAAGATGAAGCCAACTTCGACCGTTTACGTGCCTGCCGCACCACCCAGGACGTTCTTGATTTAATTGACCGCACTACTGCGGCATCCGCTTAAGAGGGAATTTACATGTCACTACCTATGTTGCAGGTTGCGCTTGATAACCAGTCAATGTCTTCTGCCTATGAAACGACCCGCCTGATTGCGGAAGAGGTGGATATTATAGAAGTCGGTACGATCCTTTGCGTTGCGGAAGGCGTGCGCGCCGTACGCGATTTGAAAGCGCTGTATCCGCATAAAATTGTGCTGGCAGACGCCAAAATTGCTGATGCAGGCAAAATTCTTTCTCGTATGTGCTTTGAAGCTAACGCTGACTGGATCACCGTCATTTGCTGTGCTGACATCAACACCGCCAAAGGCGCGCTGGATGTGGCAAAAGAGTTCAATGGCGATGTTCAAATTGAACTGACCGGCTACTGGACCTGGGAACAGGCGGCCGAGTGGCGTGCAGCCGGAATTCAGCAGGTGGTTTATCACCGCAGCCGTGATGCCCAGGCCGCAGGCGTAGCATGGGGTGAAGCCGATATCACCGCCATCAAACGTCTGTCTGATATGGGCTTCAAAGTCACCGTTACTGGCGGCCTGGCGCTGGAAGATTTACCGCTGTTTGCGGGCATTCCGATCCACGTCTTTATTGCCGGTCGTAGCATTCGTGATGCCGCTTCCCCGGTTGAGGCCGCACGCCAGTTTAAACGTTCCATCGCCCAACTCTGGGGCTAAGGAGCGGTTATGCTGTCGAAACCGATCCCGCTGGGGATCTACGAAAAAGCGCTCCCCGCCGGGGAGTGCTGGCTGGAACGCCTGCGGCTGGCAAAAACGCTGGAGTTCGATTTTGTTGAGATGTCTGTCGATGAAACCGACGAGCGGCTGTCGCGCCTTGACTGGACCCGTGAGCAGCGCCTGGCGCTGGTGAATGCGATTGCGGAAACGGGCGTACGCGTGCCTTCTATGTGTCTCAGCGCCCATCGTCGTTTTCCGCTGGGTAGCGAAGATGATGCTGTGCGTGCAGAAGGGCTGGAGATCATGCGTAAAGCCATCACGTTTGCGCAGGATGTCGGGATCCGCGTTATCCAGCTTGCCGGATACGACGTTTACTATCAGCAGGCCAATAATGAAACGCGCCGCCGTTTTCGTGACGGACTGAAAGAGAGTGTTGAAATGGCGAGCCGTGCCCAGGTGACGCTGGCCATGGAAATCATGGATTATCCGCTGATGAATTCAATCAGTAAGGCACTTGGCTATGCCCACTACCTTAATAATCCATGGTTCCAGCTTTATCCTGACATCGGTAATTTGTCGGCGTGGGATAACGACGTGCAAATGGAATTGCAGGCCGGTAAAGGGCATATCGTCGCGGTACATGTCAAAGATACGAAACCCGGCGTGTTTAAAAACGTGCCGTTTGGTGAAGGTATTGTGGATTTTGAGCGCTGTTTTACAACGCTCAAAGAAACAGGCTATTGCGGACCATACCTGATTGAGATGTGGAGCGAAACGTCTGACGATCCGATGCGGGAAGTGGTGAAAGCTCGCGACTGGGTGAAAACCCGTATGGCGCGCGCCGGTCTTGGGGAGGCAGCATAATGCAAACGCTAAAGCAGCAGGTATTTGATGCCAATATGGATTTGCCGCGCTACGGTCTGGTGACCTTTACCTGGGGCAATGTCAGCGCCATCGATCGCAAGCGTGGACTGATGGTGATTAAGCCCAGCGGTGTCGCCTATGAAACCATGAAAGCGGATGACATGGTGGTGGTCGATATGAGTGGCAACGTGGTAGAAGGGCGCTATCGTCCGTCCTCCGATACGGCTACTCATCTGGCGCTGTATCAACGTTACCCGTCATTGGGTGGGGTGGTGCATACTCACTCCACGCATGCGACGGCGTGGGCGCAGGCAGGGCTGGCAATCCCGGCGCTCGGCACTACGCACGCGGATTACTTCTTCGGCAACATTCCCTGCACCAGGGCATTACGCGAAGAGGAAGTTCAGGGCGAATACGAGCTGAATACCGGCAAGGTGATTATCGAAACCGTCGCTGACGCTGAACCGCTGCATACTCCTGGCATTGTGGTGTATCAGCACGGCCCGTTTGCGTGGGGGAAAGATGCCCATGATGCCGTGCATAATGCTGTTGTTATGGAGGAGGTCGCCAAAATGGCGTGGATCGCGCGCGGGATTAACCCGGCTCTGCACCCGATTGACGGCTATCTGATGAATAAGCATTTCATGCGCAAACATGGTCCAGACGCCTACTACGGGCAGAAGTAAATATTATGCTCCGGAATTTGTACTCCCACGGGATGTTACTGGTCGGGTTCCGGAGCATTCTTTAATGATGACCCACCGTAAAGACCGCTATTTCTTTTAGTCTGATAGGTTTTTTAAGGTGAACGCGTCAAACCCGCCTGCTTTTAATACCGGCAACGATCGCCCTCGCACGTCCGCACGCGTTGTGCAAACTTTATGTGCAATTCGCTTGAGTTTATTGGGGGGCGCTAGTACTATGACGCGTCATTTTTCGGCCGACCTTTAACACGTTCCTTGCCTCCATGGGCCTCGGCTGACCCAGACAGGAGGCTGAATAATCCGTAAGGAGCAATTCGATGCGTCATTACGAAATCGTTTTTATGGTCCATCCTGACCAGAGCGAACAGGTTCCGG